>JGI11944J13513_1002131_pt1 | contig 14435 bp, 13 predicted proteins | sample TerdegcoTASludge_FD_13513 | JGI IMG/M metagenome (IMG submission 13513) | reverse complement strand
ATTGAATTTGCGAAATATTCAAAATATCTTAATAAAATTTATATATAAAGAATAGAATTATTATTCATGTCAAAACTTTCCGTATATTTTTTAATGTCAATACTGGCGCTTAGCCTGATATCAATTTCACCAATATCCTCCCAACAAGAAGTCTATGTAATTTCTAACAATATCGATGTGGCTGCAAAGCCGTTGTTGGAAGATTACTTTAGAGGATTTGGCCTATTCCCAGAATTTCTATCGCCTGATGAATTTGAACAATTGAGAGGTGCAAAGCTAATTCTCATTCTAGGAGGTCCTGCAGCCCCATATGGAACAGGCGATATAGTGAGACGTTATTTGGACAATCTTGAAATTGATTTTATAAGGCAGCCTGGTCAGAAGTTCACATTTATAAAGAATGACCAGTACGGCTACGCTGAAAAAGTTATCATAATTGCAGGCGCTGAAAGAGAAAAAACATACGAGGAAGTATTTAATTTAGTCAATGGGTCAAATATTGAATTCCAAAATGCCGTTAAAAAGGCATCTGAAGGAAAGGTCAATATAAAGGACCTCCCTTTGATACTTGCAGGTATATCTTATGACACTGAAACTGTTAATAAAGAAGCCCATATCCATCTTTCAATTCAAAACTACGGCAAGGGAAAGGCTACAAATGTCATAATCGAAATATCAAATGACTACTACTCAAATTTCTATCTTGACAGTGTGGATCCAGTGATTAAAGTAGAAGGTAACAAATTCTATATTGGTGACGTTGCCGGCGGAGAAGTTGTAAAACTTGATATAAATCTTAAAGCAAAGGAATCGGGTAACTACTCCGGCACAATCTCATATACCTATAACGAGCTGGGATCAAGTGCAAAGATACGGGATTTAACAACTAGGGTCCCATAAAATTTCTTTTTTTAATAACCATTATCTTTAAATATCGTTTTTAGGAGTTCATTTTACGAGCAAAGGGAATATTATGAAAAAAAGAATACTAAATATTATATTACTATCATTTTTAATCACTAGTTTATTTGGAACTTTAGCAGTTTCAGCTGAAGATACAATAAACATCAAATTTTTTAAGACTGAAGGCTGTGAAAAATGCGCAGCCGCTAAGGTCACTTTAGATGCACTTGCGGCAGGCGACTACAAAGGGAAGCTCAATATAACTGAAATAGAAACATTCACTTCTTCAGGATACAAAGAGTTCAAAGATTACGGGTTTAGCATTACACCTGCCATGGTCATTAACGGCGCCATAAAACTCGAAGGTATCAGTCAGCTTGACGAACAGTCTTTAAGAGTAATTTTTGATTCTATTCTAACTCCTACTACTACAACTCCAGAAGCGCCAACTGTAACTCCGAAACAAAGCTCCAAACAGATTAGATTCTTCTATGAAGAGGGATGCGAATACTGTAAAGCGTCCAAAGCAAAAATGTATGCCCTTATAGATGAAAAGGACTACAACATTTCAGTTGTGGAGGTTGACGTATACACTCCAGCAGGATACAAAGAGTTCACGGAGGCCGGATTTAAGATTGTACCCGCCGTTATCGTTTGCGGCTCTACAAAACTTGAAGGAACTAATGAAGTTGACCCAAAAATGCGGAGTGCAATTGAAGGATGCCTTGCAGGAAAGCCAACAACAAATGGCGGAGTAAGCACTATCACTATGTTGGGAGCGCTAGGTGCAGGGTTCTTTTCAAGTTTTTCACCTTGCCTGCTTGCAGTTCTATCATTTATCATAGCTTACACTGCAGGTACAAGCAAGAAATCAATCATGATACTATTAAAATCAATATTCTTTGGGCTTGGAATTACAACATCGTATGTGCTTGTTGCCATCATGTTTCTAAAGTTGGGCCAGGCCATACCAGACACATACAAATATCTAATTTCTCTATTTGGTGCAATAATCACATTCGTTCTTGGATTAAACCTAATTAACAGCGGACTAGACATAGTAGAGCTGCCTATAACTACAAAGTTCTTTGCCCAGAAGATGACACACAAACTTGCCCTATCATATGGACTGCTTGGTGTCTTTGTGTTAGGAATGATATTCTCAATCATCAAACTGCCGTGTGCTGCAATAATACTGCCTCTGCTTATAGATGAGGCCATAACTGGATCAAACGCCTCGGCGTTTCTCAAAGTAACCTTTTACGGTTTGGGAGTAATTATTCCTTTCATTGCAATTGGTATAGTTGGCGCATTTACAAAGAATGTTGCAAGGGACATGAGATGGAATCCAACTGTAAGATTTATTGGATGGGTTGTCTTAGGGGCTATAGTCATTATAATCTCATTTTGGCTTATCCTCCAGGGCTTTGAAGTCGTTGAAACGGTCACCTCAGAGTATATTTTATATACCATAATCTCCTACGCAATAACAATGTTTATAGTAGGGTTTGCCTACGGTAAGTGGAAGAAGGTAGATAAAGGTGACGACAGAACGAAGGAAGTTCGAGCATATTAAGATCTGTCTTGAAGAAGATGTCCAGTCAAAGTACAATTACCTAGAGGACGTTTCTTTTATTCACTCTGCCCTTCCTGAACTAAACTTTGATGAGATTAATACAGAGATTAAACTATTTGGGAAAAAACTATCTTTTCCTTTGATTGTTTCTGCGATGACTGGCGGCACTGATGAAGCCCTAAAGATAAACAAGGCTATCGCAAAAGCATGCCAGAAGACAGGTATAGGGATGGGCCTTGGAAGTCAGCGGGCAATGATTGAGGATCCCTCTCTTACTTATACCTATGACATCAGAAAGTTCGCAAAGGATATTCTTCTTATTGGAAACATTGGCCTTCCACAGTTTGTCAAAGGCTACACTGAAAAGGAAGCGCTTTTTGCAGTAAATGAAATAAAGGCGGATATGTTAGCAGTCCACCTTAATAGCTTGCAAGAAGTTTCCCAGCCTGAGGGAGATCTATTCTTCAAAAATGGTGTTGCAATTCTAAAGAAGCTAAAAGAAAAACTGCCATTTCCTGTGATTGCAAAGGAAACTGGTGCCGGTATATCCAAAGAGACTGCTGAAAACTTAACATTCCTAGACGGAGTTGATGTTGCAGGAATTGGCGGAACAAGCTGGAGCGCTGTTGAGTATTACAGAAGCAAAGCTCACAAGGAAACTGTAAAGAAACTCTGGAACTGGGGCATTCCAACACCCCTTTCGATTGCAGAGTGCAGGGCAAGCGGTATTAAAACAATTATAGGCTCCGGAGGAGTAAGGACAGGTTTTGACATTGCAAAGTGCATTGCTCTTGGGGCATCAGCCTGCGGTATAGCTTTGCCCTTCTTGAAGCTAGCCGTTGATGAGGATGTTGATGGAATAATTGAGATGATCGAAACAATTAAGAGAGAATTTAAAATAGCGATGTTTTTAAACTCATGCCAGAGTGTCTATGACCTAAAGACAAGACCGCTATTCCTAACTGGGGAGTTATCGCAGCTTATGCAGCAAAGGGGAATGGATTTCCACTATTATAATTATCGATAAGCAATAACTTTATATACTATTAGCGATTAACGGTATTCATGAATATGAAACAACGGTTATGCATTTTGGTATCGATTTCCTTTCTTCTTGTAGTTCCGGTATCAGCAGAGCCAGAGCCGTTCACTATTAAGCACTACTTCAGGCATGATTACGGGACTGTTTCTTCATCACTTGGGGATCTAAATGGCGACGGAGTCTATGATGTCGTGCTTTCAACTGATACGGGGGAGCTTAGAGCTTATACCTTGTCAGGCATTACACTTTGGTCAAATATGTTTGACACTCCCGCCAGGGGCCTATCAGTTNTTAGAAAAGGAGCAGAGAGATACGTCCTCTTCTATAATAATAAGAATTTTGTCTATCTTATTGATTCAAGCGGCAATGAAAAGTGGCATCTTTATTTCACAAAACAGATCAACTCAGTAAGCTCCTCTGATCTTGATGGGGACAAATCGCCGGAGGTAATTGTTGGCTTTAAAGATGGGACATTTGCTGTTTATACGTTGAATAAAACCCAGTGGAGAAATGAGAATGACTTCTACAGATTCTATGTGCTAAGATTATACACAGCTGAATTTGCAGCGTCAGAGTATGAGTCCTGGGATTCCTATCCGCTTGGTGTTAAAATTGACCTATCATGGATATTCCCAGATGTGATTGCGGCTGGAGAGCGAAATCCTAACATAACGCTTTATGATCCCACTGGAAAGAAGATGTGGGAGATTGAAAACGTCTACCCTGTTGAACAGGTCTATTCAGGAGACATCAATAATGATGGAAAGATGGAAGTTATAACTGCTTCTTATAAATACCTTCAGGCTTTCGGTTTAGAGGGAAGGCTCTGGAGAAACATTGTTGACTCTTACATTTACTCATTTGGCGTCGGCGATGTGAATAAGGATGGGAAGAAAGAAGTTGCGGTAGGGACTGTCGACGGGTGGGTTTATCTATATGACAGCAAGGGTTACGAAGTCTGGGATGACCCACAGCCCGTTGGTAAAGATGTACGATACGTCAATATAGATGACTTCACTGCCGATGGCACGCTTGATATTTTAGTTGCCGCAGGAAACTGGTCTTCTTCAAAGCAGGAAATAGACGATGGTGTGTTTTACATATTCAGTACAAATGGGGAAAAGCTTTCTGAGACAAAAGTTAACGGTCCTATTAAGACAATTTCTATTATGGATATTGATTCTGACGGATACAAGGATGTTATTGTTTGCAGTAACTATGTTTATGTATACAAGAATAATTTCCTTCAAATCTTTGCAATGAGGCACTATGCAGAGGGGGAAAAATTATTACTTCGTGCCCAGTTTGATCAATCGATAGATGAATTCACAAAATCAAAAGAAATGTACACAAAGCTGGGGGATACTGAAGCTGTTAAGAGATGTGAAAAGAATCTAAAGACCGCAATTGAATATAAGGCCCTAAATGCCCAAGCGCTTGAGTTATTTGCAAAGGGAAATTCTGAGCTAAACAAAGGCAACTACCAGACTGCTCTTGATAATTTCAATGAAGCAAGGAGGATATTTGAAAAGGTAGGAAACAAAGCTATGCTTGCAACTACAGATGCCTTGATAAGTGAAACAAGTTCTAAGCTTCAGCCAGTTGCACCTCAACAACTCCCAGTAAATATCACATTGATCTTAATCCCAGTATTGGCACTTGTAGCTGTTGTTGGCGGTGTAGTCGGGTTTTTATTCATAAGAAGGAGAAGGAAATCTTAGAAATCTATTTTTATTAATATGGAAAGCCTAATATTTTTTCCATATTTTACAAAAAGATTTATAAATATCGTTTACCCGAGTATCTAATACTAGGTGATTAAATTAAAAAATTAGCTGTTTTTTTAATAACGACCATATTCATTATGTCTATCGTCCCTGCATACTGCATGGGAGATGTAATATGGCAAAAAGAATTTGACACTGGCGAATCAAATGAGGTTGCATACGGTGTTGCAGTCGACTCAAGTAACAATATTATAATAGTTGGATACGATGATGCCACTATTGTAAAATATGACCCTAATGGAAATAAACTATGGAATCAAGAAGTATCCTCTAATCAATTAGTTACCGTAGCTACCGACTCTAGTAATAACATAATTGTAGGGGGTAGTGGAGGTATTTCAAAGTTTGGCACAAATGGTGGAACTGCAATATGGTATGATACACCCGGTTCTGTACAAGATATCGCAGTTGACTCTAATGATAATATAATTGTAATATTATCTGATAAGTTATACAAATATAAGCCTGTTGGAGAATTCGTATGGGCGCCTAAAAACTTCAATAATTTTAAAGGCGTATCAGTTGCCGTTGACTCTAATAACAATATCATAGTTGCTGGATATGAAGAGGGTAGTGATACGTCATTCAAAGTTGTTAAATTTGATTCGAACGGTGAATTAATTTGGTCAAAAACATATGGTACTACTAATGACGGCCTATATGAACAAGCCTATGGCGTTACAGTTGATCCAAATGACAATATTATTGCAACTGGATTTTCTGGAAATGATATGATTACAATAAAATACAGTTCAAGTGGAAGCCAGCTCTGGACAAAGAAATACAAAGAAGGAAATTATGACACTATTGGCCAAGGTATTGTAACTGATAGCAATGAAAATATCTTTGTCGCTTCATTCTTTTCAGATGATTTAAACCAAGACAACTGGCTAGTATTAAAATATGATTCTAATGGTAATCTTGGATGGAAGAGTGTAAACCCTGGAGGCTTTAAGGGATCAGCTTACGATATAACTGCTGATTCAAATAACAACATAATTGCAACAGGATATGGGTGGAAAGAGTCTCCAACTTACAAAGATTTCTTCAATACAGTAAAATACAAAGCTGAAATGAAAAAGAAGAGTCTACCAATAGCTAAGATCCTTGAAATCCTAAAGCTAAACAAAAACAAATAAATATTTTATTTTTTATTACTTTTCTAAATTTTATTCTCCACCTACTAGCGCTCTTGTTCTTATATGTGGACCACCATCATCGACAGGCACGTATTGCCCTTTACCGCAGCTACCAGGACTTCCAACATCAAAATCCTTTCCTATTCCTTCGATGTTTTTTAATATCTCCAAAGTATTCCCAGAGAGTGAAACGTCACGGTATAACTTCCCAATCTCGCCGTTAGTTATCTCATAAACTTCTTCGCACCCAAATGTGAATAGACCCTTAGCTGTGTCCACCTGCCCACCTCTGCCACCCTTTACATAAAGACCCTCTTTTATATCAATTAATTCTTCAAAGCTGTGATCGCCACTTGCCATGTAGACATTACTCATCCTAACTAAAGGCCTTGAAGAAAAGCTTTGAGCACGGCCGTTGCCTGTTGGAGTTGTTTTGAATCTTGAAGCGGTCTCAAGGTTATGCAGATATGATCTTAGCACTCCGTCTTCTAAGAGACAAGTTTTCTGTGCTTTTATACCTTCATCGTCAAAGAAATAAGTTCCATTTTTTTCTAAAAGTGTAGGGTCGTCATAGATATGAACTCCGTCAGCCCCAATTTTTTCACCAATTTTTCCTTCTAGGATAGAGTCCCCTTGAAGAACAATATCCGCTTCACATGCATGACCAAGGGCTTCGTGGACAAATACCCCAAGGATTTTTGGGTCAAGAACAACTGTCTTTTCCCCACCGGATACTTTCTTTGCAGATAAGAGCCTTATTGACTTTTCACATGCTTCTTTTCCTAGATCAGAAGGAGTTTTTTCCTTTAGGACTTCATAGCCTCTTGTGCCACCCATGACTTCATACCCCATCTGAAGGGAATCTGTTCCGCTTGTTACTACTGACTTAAGATAGACCCTCGTAGTCTTTTGATAAATTTCGCTTCCAATTGAATTAATGTAAAGTTGCTCGTTAATTGAATCGCTGCAAGTAGAAACAGTGTTTTTGACAAGGTCGTTTATCTTCGCTCCTTTTTCTATTTCATAAGCATACTCTATTTTCTCTTCCAAAGAAACGTCGTCTGGCCCTATTTTTATTTTATTCTCAGAACGACCTTTTAAAATCGGAGGATCAATCTCAAAACTATCTCTTTTTGAAGCGCGAGATGTTGCAACTGCAATTCTATACGCACTGTCAATGCACCTCTGAACATCTTCAGTATTATTAGTTGAAGAAAATCCCCATGCGCCATTCACGAGCGCTCTGACACCAACTCCTGCCTGACCGTTAGATGATACCTCCTCGAGTTTTCCATTTTCAACGTTGGCAATGTTATTAATTCTTTTTTGGAGCCTTATATCAACAAAACAATTGGGGAATTTTAGATTATCAGGATTAAATGATTCAAAAATATCCATAACAAGAAAAGTGTGTAGAATAATAAAAGGCTTATTGTAATTACTTACCTAAGCGCTATTCTTCTTATATGTAAGCCACCATTTTTCAGATTCTAAGATATAATAGTGATGATTAATACTGACCAATAAGTCATTTTAATTACCCATGAAAAGCTTTTAAACTAATTTGCCTTTTTAGTCATATGGAAGATCTAGGGCTAATTGATCCAAAATGGATTAATGAAGATATTAAAAACATTCTTAAAAATCTTGATACGACAAAGGAAGGTCTTTCTACATCAGAAGCAGAAAAAAGGATTGCAAAATATGGTTATAATGAGCTTCCGAGTGTAAAGAAAGAATCAAATTTTAAAAAATTCATAAATCAATTCAAAAATAATCTTATAATAGTTCTTTTACTTGCAGGTATTCTATCTGTAGCTATTGGTAATCTAAAGGATTCAGTTGTTATTTTTCTAGTTATTGTTGTTAATGGTGTAATGGGATTCCTGCAGGAGTACCGCGCAGATAAAGCAATTGAAGTCTTAAAGGCGATGGTTCAGTCAAAGGTAATTGTCATAAGAGACGGAACTAAAAAAGAAATCCCTTCAAGAGAACTAGTCCCAGGTGACATAATACATATTGAAGATGGTGACAAGCTATCTGCCACAGTTAGACTTATTGAAGCTATTAATCTTCAGATTGATGAATCTTCTCTTACTGGGGAAAGTTTTCCTGTTTCAAAGAGTGTTGATTTAAAGTCAGAAGAAGGTTATTCAAATACTGCATTTATGGGGACAGTTGTTACTAGGGGACGTGGAACTGGCTGTTTCAAAGAGTGTTGATTTAAAGTCAGAAGAAGGTTATTCAAATACTGCATTTATGGGGACAGTTGTTACTAGGGGACGTGGAACAGGCGTAGTCATACTCACAGGAAAAGATTCTCCAATTGGGAAGATATCCAGTCTTATTTCAATGGAAGAAAGAGGTAGCACGCCCTTAGAGAAGAACATAGATATTCTCGGGAAAAAATTAGGGATGCTTTCCGTTGGAATCAGCTCAGTCCTTTTTATAATGGTTTTAGTTAGAGGGATTCTAGCATCAATGCCTATTAGAGATGCTTTGATTGAATCTGCGCTCACGGCAATAAGTCTTGCTGTTGCAACAATACCTGAAGGGCTGCCCATAGTTGTTCTAGTGACACTGGCACTTGGTACGCAGATACTAGCAAAAAACAATGCAATCGTTAGAAAGCTTGCTGCAGTTGAGGCTCTTGGAACTACTACCTTTATTTGCACCGATAAAACAGGGACCCTTACGATTAACAGAATGAGTGTCGTTAGTGCCTTTATTAATAATAAATTTTTAGAGCCAAATGAAGTGGATCCCAAGAAACACGAGATGTTTTTCAAGATAGGAGAACTGTGCAATAATGCCCATTTAAAGACAGAAGGGGACAAATTAGAAATTATAGGAGATCCTGTAGAAGGGGCACTTAAAGTATTTGCAAAAAATAGGAACTATCACCATCATAGAGTTGAAAGAATTAAGGAGAATCCTTTTGATTCTGATAAAATGATGATGTCTGTTCTTATTGAAGAAAATGGCAAGAGAACAACTTATATCAAAGGCGCCCCGCGAGTTATTATTTCACGATCAAAAAATATTCTTATTGAGGGTAAAGTAAAGAGTCTAAGTGAAGCAGATAAAGAAGGAATTCTTGTTAAAAATCGTGAGTATGCAGCCCAGGGACTTAGAGCTCTGGCACTAGGATACAAGGAAGGAGATAGTGAAGAGGATATCGTATTTGTCGGATTAGCCTTCTTTAAAGACCCATTGAGAACTGAAGTTAAAGACGCTATTGCGCTGTGTAAGAAAGCAGGTATTAAAGTTGCAATGATTACTGGCGACCAAAAGGAGACTGGTCTTTCAATTGCAAGAGAAGCTGGTATACTTGGGAAGGAAGGTCTCACTCTTTCAGGTAAAGAGCTAGATGAGATGCCAAAAGAGAAGTTTGCAGCAATAGTAAAGGATGTTGTTGTGTACTATNGGGCAAGCCCCTTTCACAAAGTAAAGATTGTTGAAACTTTAAAAGAAGTAGGTGAGGTAGTTGCAGTTACAGGGGACGGTGTAAACGATGCCCCGGCCCTAAAAATGGCAGATATTGGCGTGTCCATGGGATTAATCGGAACAGATGTCGCAAGAGAAGCATCAAATATGGTCCTTATGGATGACAATTTCAACACAATNGTCACNGCTATCAGAGAGGGAAGAAGAATCTATGATAACATTAGAAAGTTCTTAAGATACCAGCTTTCTACAAACATTGGTGCTATAATGTTGATGTTTACCGCTATTATGACGGGGGCGCCTCTGCCTCTATTACCTGTGCAGATACTATGGGTTAATATCATAATGGATGGGCCACCGGCTGTTACACTCTCAATGGAACCACTTCATGGCGCTCTTATGGAAAAACCGCCACGAAAGAAGAATGCACCAATATTAACAAGTCCACTTTACCTTTCGATGTTCATAGCAGGGATTGCAATGGGGCTTGGTACATATATTCTTTTCACTAATATTGGGGGATCGCTTGACTATGCAAGGACAGCAGCATTTACATTATTTGTAACATACCAGCTTGTGAACGTATTGAACTGTAGGTCATTTGATCAGTCAATATTCAAAATTAATTTCTTTGAAAACAAAGGATTGCTCTTGGCAATAAGCATTTCTTTCTTACTACAGATAGCTGTAGTTTACGTTCCTTTCCTACAGGGATTCTTCCATACAGTCCCACTTGCATTAAATGATTGGCTAATAATTATCCCATCTGCTTTCACAGTATTAGTCGTGGATGAAGTGAGAAAGTACTTTATCAGGAGCTAGATATAAATTTCAAACTCCTCAGAAGAAAGATAGTTAAGGGCTTTCTCTCCCTTTAATATGCTATAGGACATGGACTTTAGATTTTTTCCCAGTCCTTCTTTTTCTTTTATTGCAGATATTAAGACATAGAGTGGGTTAGAAAACTGTCTCGGCCTTAGAGTATAAGACCTATCGCCCTCTATGAAGATTTCATTATATTTTGAAACAAAGCTATCTGAGTGAGCTCGGTCGAAAATTTTTGGTCCATAGTGCTTTACTAATGGGGATAGATTGTAACTTTCAATTTCAAAGACTATGCCAGAGGCTTCGCCTTTTTTAAAGAGTCCATAGGACAGTGGTTTAAAGTCATGTTTTTCAAGGAGGGTAATCATGTGCTTTGCAGTTTTTCTAAGCTGTGGGTAAATAATGTCATCGAGTAATTCTCCTTGAAATACAATTGAATATACTTCTGAGTCAGGGAATCTCTTCACGAATAATCTTTTTTTCTTTCTGAAATATTCTATTGAAGGAGATTCAATATACTTCCGAGCATAGTAAATAAACTCACAAAGCCTTTCAATAGATAAAGCTGAAGCCACATTTCTTTTTGGGTCAACGGGATCGATTACTATTAATGGGTCTTTGAAGTCACTTCTTTTCCCTGCTTTTTTGATATCTATATATTCACCATACTGCCAGTTTGAAGCATTTTTTAAGACATTGTCAAAACTGCGGTAGTTTATGATAAGAAGCTCACAAAGATAGCCGGAAAATCCCTGGATCTTTTGCTCAGAAGAATATACACCGACCCCTTTCATAAACTGTTTTAGGAGTCTCACCTCATTTCTGAGATCTCCAATGTTCTCCTTGACAAATCTTGTGTGGTGAGGGGTTCTGTCGACTGGCGTTATTATCTCTATTGAGTCGTAGCATGGCACAACGTCAATCTTGAATTCTTTAAAATGATTGATGGTGTAAGGATGATTTGCATATGCTGTTTCAGAGGTAAAGCCTTCAAGCTCTATTTTACCTATTACAAGTCCCAGCTTCTTTAACTCATCGATAGGATATGATTTATCAAAAACAATGAATACATCGATGTCTCTGTCATTTGCTATCCAAGTGTCTTTAGAAATAGACCCAACAATCTCAACAGTTGCATTTAGACCCATCTTCGATATTTTTTGAGAAAGATGGTCTACTAGCATATTTGTTAGGTTACTTATTTCCTTTCTTTCCTTGTCAGAAGGAGTTATTTCTGAAAGAATCTGAGACTTAATCTCTGAAATCATTATACAGTCTTCAGCTTAAATTCTTTTAAAGTTTCGTATATAGGGCCTTCCGGCGTAAGAGTGCTCTTTTTGAAGTTAATTCCACTAATTAACTCACTTCCAAAATCATAGTCCTTAAATTCGTCTAGCACATTTAGAAGTGATTTTTTATTTAAGGCACTTTTAACTCTGGAAACTGTTAAGTGCGGCACAAATTTTTTATCCTCAGTGAAACCCATGGAATTTACTGTATTTTCTATTTCTCTTTGGATATAGACTATCTCCGGGGCGTTCATTCCTACCCATATAACTCTAAGATTTGATATGCTTGGGAAAAATCCAGTTCCCCTCAAATTAACTTCAAAAGTAGAAAATTCTTTTAGAGTAGGTTCAAGTGAGCCAACTATTCTTTTGTAAGAGGACTCATTTATCTCGCCTAGAAATTTCAGCGTTAAATGAAGATTCTCTCTTTCAACTGTTTTCATTGGACATGCAGAGTTTTTCAACTTTTTTTGAAATATTTCAATTTTATCCAAAATAGATTTTGATTTAATATCCATTGAGATAAAACTTCTCATTTTTTCTTCTCCACCGGCATCTTCTCCCATGGGAATATTATCCATTTATCGGTGTTGAAAACTGTATAATCTGGTTTGACTACAGAAATTGGTTTTGAAGCAACTACTGCGATCTTTAGCTCTTTTGGTGATAAGGATTCAATATATTCTTTTACGGCAGCAAGAGTTCCGCCTGTATCAGCAACGTCGTCAACGAGAAGAATTTTTTTTCCTGAAACATCCTCTTTTTTTAGCGGGAGTGTAATCCTTGGCTTATCGTCCCTGACTCCAATGTCCTTATAGTATTTGGCTTCCATTAAAAGAAGTCTTTTATTATCAAAAATATGAGATATTCTTACTGCCGGAATTAGTCCCCCACGGGATATGCCTACAATGACATCAAAATCAAATTCTCTTTTTATGATATCACACATTGTCCAGATTGCTTCGTCCACTTTACTCCATTCTAAATAAAGAATATCCATACAATCCCTTTATTTCAAGAATATGCTTAGGAATTTGTCACCAGCATAAGTTATAGAATAAATATCCTCATCTTTTTTGATAAGGTTTGTATTGACAAGAACTCTTAGATTTCGCTTGACTTCGGCCTCGTCAATTCCAAGAAAATTCGTTATCTTTTCAAGTTTTTTTTCTTCTTTCAAAAATTCTAGTATTTTGAGTTTAAGCCTCGTCATGCCCTCATCAGGAAATTTATAGATTCTCATAAGGGCAAGAATTTTTGACATTTCTATTCCCTTAGGCGTTAAAAAATATTCTGTGGAATAACCAAGATCATTTTCTTTTATCATCTGAGACATTAACCTTTTAGCTAAAAGAGCATTTATAGCTATATTTAATGTCTTAGAATCTCCAACACCTTCCTTTTCTAGGTCATCGTAGGTCCTAAAAGACAGCTTCAGTGATCTTATTATCTGCATCTCTGTCCTTGTAAGAACGCTATTATCATCTCTTGATTCCACTCTACTATTAAAGAGCTCAAAACTTATAAAACTTACTAAAAGAATAAAAAAAATTTAATATGAATCTTCTAGATCATCGCCTTCAATACGAAGCTCTTCTTCTTCCTCTTCCATTTCAGGCGGGACTTTTCCCATCTTGATAACGAAGTCACCAGTGTTCTGTAAGGCGATTGAAAATCCTGGTTCAGCGCCTATGACAATTGTTTCCTTTCCATGCTCCTTTGCCTTTGCAAGGATTGGTACAAAGTCTGCATCTCTAGTTGCTATGGCAATTGTATTAATATTATCATTGTAAATAATCTCCATAGCTTCAACTCCCATTCTGACATCAATGTCACCTGTAACAACAATTGCATCAAATCCCTGGTTTGCGATAGCCTCTATAAGGCCGTGAGGAGCAAATTGATTCAGCAGAACCTTTCCTATTCTGATGTCCCCCATATCCTCCAAAATCTTTTTTATATCTTCTAGGTTAATGTCAAATTCTTTTCTTAAAATATTGGGACCGTCTATTAAAAGTCCAATCATCCTGTCTGCTTTTCTTTTTTTGCGGGAAATTGAACCCATATATCGGCTAAAACCTCTACCTACACTTGTAATAGACCTAAATCTTTCAACCATATTTGCACCAACAGTTGTGATAAATATTTACAAATACAACAAAAGAATAAATGCATACAGAGTTTTTAAACTTATCCAATAACTACTAGGTAAAAAAAATCAATATTTAATAAATTATTTATTATTTTGACTTTTTTAGTTCATCAGGTATTAGATAAAGCTCAAATTGCAAACGAAAGGATAATGATCGCTATCCCAGTAATATCAAAATTTACATTATAAATACTACTTGAAGAAAATCCAACAAGACCATTTAAAACATACAAACATCTAAATAAAAGTCTCATATTAATGTAATTATATTTAGA
>JGI11944J13513_1002126_pt1 | contig 14459 bp, 14 predicted proteins | sample TerdegcoTASludge_FD_13513 | JGI IMG/M metagenome (IMG submission 13513) | reverse complement strand
GAAGATTCGTCTTGGTTTTTGCTGACTGTTTTCCATGTCCCTATGCCTCCTTGTGTGTCACACAAAATGGAGCATATTTGTCTAATATCATAAAAAACAGGTCAAGGAAAGATCATCCAAGGCACGACGGATCTTCCTTGTCCAGAAGGGTCCTCTTACCGGAACACCCCTCTCGGTCAGGGGTATCCAGAAGAGGATCGAATACTATGCCCGGGAGAGCAACATCAGGGTATCATGTCATAGCTTGCGCCATACCATGGCAACCCAGCTCTTAAATGCCGATGCTGATCTCTCCACAATCCAGGATCTTTTAGGACATACCCACATTACCACAACCCAGCGGTACTGCAGGGTATCAAACGTGAAGGTGCAGAGGGATTACTACAACGCCATGGAACTGGTCATGCAGCGGGGACAAGCGAAAAGCAGCCTATACTGGGAAGAATCATCTTGACAGAACGATGTGACTGATGGAACATAAAAGACACATACATACATGAGATAAAATTGAAGATGAGGAAAATACAATGTAACTGACTAATAAAACAAGACAAAAGCAGGATATGTTACGTATAGCTTCCTGTAGTATGGTAAAACCTATTTTATTATAAATACAACATTACAAACCGCATTCAATAATCTATAATCTGTAATCCCTTTTGGCAATGTTTGACTTATTTTGAAAAATATGCATAATAGATAAAAATCACAAAAGGTTGGATTGTTATCGAGGGATCACGCAAAGGGGAGTTGTAATGCAATATTGCAACAACAGAAACCTCAGCAAAACCAACATTTATCAAATTGTTTCCAGAACAATGGAGAATTTCCTTAAAGCATTAAATATCACATATTTTATCGAAGTGTGTTTCATTCAGATACCAGAAGCTAACGATGAGGTGGCGTTATGAAAAAAATGGTTCTTTTTTTGGTAACCGTTCTTAGTACACTTTTCTTTAATTCCTCGGGTTGGGGCATCCCTTCCTCCTCGCAACTTCCCGACGCGAAGACAGCAGTTAATACTATCTCCGGACTTTCAGTTCCTTTCATCGAGAACAGGGGGCAGATAGATAAGGATGTAGCCTACTACGCAAAGACCCTGGGCGCCACCCTATTTGTTACCCAGAAAGGGGAGATGGTCTATGGATTTCCAAATTTCACGCTTGTTGAACGAATCTCCGGTCTTACTGCCAGGCCAAAAGGACTGCTTCCTTCCCGTGCCAGCGTCTCTTCATTTATCGGTAGTAACCCAGAAAAATGGCAAAAAACGCTTCCCACCTTTAGCACCGTCTCTTTAGGAACAATCACTCCAGGTGTTACCGTTACCCTCAACGCTTTTGGCGGGAAAATCGAGAAGATCATTACCGTCGCACCGCATGCTTCTCCCTCCATCACACTTAAGATAGACGGCCCTTCCTCCTTAGGTCTTGGCCATGATGGAGAACTTATTGCCCATACTGAAAAAGGTGAACTTACTTTCTCGAAACCCATAGCATATCAGGAGATCAACGGAAAGAAGGTTTCTGTCCTTGTTGCTTATATGCTTCCCCACTCGTCTCTCACATATACCTTTGCCCTTGGTCCTTATGATCCATCGTATGCCCTTATCATTGACCCCCTCATGCAGGCAACCTACCTCGGGGGATCCAGCGACGATATTGTCCATGCCCTTGCCATCGGTGCAGATGGGGTATATGTAGCCGGGGAGACGATGTCCTCCAACTTTCCCGGCACCACTGGAGGTTACCAATCAGATTTTGGTGGTGGACAAATTGATGCCTTTGTCGCTCTTCTTTCCCCTGACCTGAAATCCCTCATCCAGGCAACCTACCTTGGGGGAAGCGGCGAGGATCGCGGCAATGTACTTGCCATCGGCACAGAAGGCGTCTACGTGGGGGGGTATACTGGCTCGTCCAACTTTCCCGGCACCACAGGGGGTGCCCAGTCTACCTTTGCCGGGGGCCAATTTGATGTCTTTGTTTCACTCCTTTCCCCTGACCTGAAATCCCTCACCCAGTCCACCTACCTGGGGGGATCCGGTAGTGAGCATCCCTGTGCCCTTGCCATCGGCCCAGATGGGGTATACGTGGGGGGGGAGTATACTTTCTCGTCCAACTTTCCCGGCACCACAGGGGGTGCCCAGTCAACCTGGGGCGGTAGTGATGATGTCTTTGTTTCACTCCTTTCCCCTGACCTGAAATCCCTCACCCAGTCCACCTACCTGGGGGGAGTCGATTATGATCATGGCCATGCCCTTGCCATCGGCCCAGATGGGGTATACGTGGCAGGAGATACGATCTCCTCGAACTTCCCCGGCACCACAGGGGGCTTCCAGTCTACCTTTGCTGGGAACGGCGCTGCCTTTGTCGCCCTCCTTTCCCCTGACCTGAAATCCCTCACCCAGTCAACCTACCTGGGGGGAAGTGGTAATGCTAACGGCCATGCCCTTGCCATCGGCCCAGATGGGGTATACGTGTCCGGGGGGGGCGGGCTCCAACTTTCCCGGCACCACAGGGGGTGCCCAGCCAGCATTAAGCGGTGGTAGTGGCGATGCCTTTGTCGCTCTTCTTTCCCCTGACCTGAAATCCCTTACCCAGGCAACCTACCTGGGGGGATCCAACGGTGGTGAGCTTCCCCATGCCCTTGCCATCGGCACAGAAGGCGTCTACGTGGCGGGGTATGCTATGTCGTCCAACTTTCCCGGCACCACAGGGGGTGTCCAGCCAGCCCACGGCGGGGGGGTCTACGATGGCTTTGTCGCCCTCCTCACTCCTGACCTGAAATCCCTTACCCAGGCAACCTACCTGGGGGGATCCAGCTTTGAGATTCTCTATGCCCTTGCCATCGGCGCAGATGGAGTATACGTGGCCGGGGAGACGAGCTCCTCGAACTTTCCCGGCACCACAGGGGGTGTCCAGCCAGCCCACGGCGGTACGGCAGATTCCTTTGTCGCCCTCCTCACTCCTGACCTGAAATCCATCCATACTCTCACAGTCACAAAGACGGGAAGTGGCACAGGCACTGTCACTGCCACGGGGATCAATTGCGGTTCAGATTGTGAGCATGAATACCTATATGGCACCGAGGTCGTCCTTACTGCAAACGCTGACACGGGCTCTGTTTTTGGCAAATGGTCTGGGTGTGACTCAGTTGTAGATAATGTCTGTACCGTATTGATCAATGGGGATAGAAATGTCACGGCTACCTTCTATCTTGTATACTCCCTTACGGTTAATATTGAAGGCACAGGTCAGGGGAGCGTGGCAAGTACCCCTGCTGGTATAGACTGTCAACCAACATGTAGTGATACTTTCGTTGTCGGAACAAACATTCGACTCACTGCGAAACCCTCTGCCGGTTCTCTCTTTTCCTACTGGTCTGGAGGATGTACCGGTACCAAGAACAGCTGTAATCTTGTCATGACAGGAAACAAGGAGGTCATTGCCCACTTCGTATCCGGTGCATCAAAGGCGTATTTACTCAATGTTACACGAGTTCATAAGAAAAAAGGAGATGGAGTAGTTACAAGCAATGATGGAAACATCGATTGCGGTGATAGTTGTTTTTATTCCTATCTTCAGAATGCTGTTGTTACCTTCTCCGCAATACCAAATGAAGATTCAATTTTCACAGGGTGGAGCCCGAAATCCTTAAACTGTCCTGGAATTGATCCCTGCACGGTAACGATGGATAAGAAGAAATCGGTCAAGGCAATCTTTGTGGGGCCGAATAAACTAAAAGTGGTTCCTGTCTTTAAGAAGAAAGGCACAGGCACGGTAACCAGTAGCGACGACTTTATAAACTGTCCCCTTGATTGTGAGAAACTATACAGGGTCGGTGACCCCGTCTCATTAACCGCAACACCTGCCTCCAATTCTTCCTTCATCAAGTGGACTGGCAGGTCCTGTAAGGACGAACTAACAAATGTGTGTACCTTTACTATGGACAAGAATGCCACGGTGAAGGCAATCTTCCAATTAAATCCTGAATAAACAAACCGGGGGTGATCCCTAATAACTACAGGGACCGCCCCTTAATTTTACTTTTTCCTCAAGGGCAGAAGAAAACCAAATAGTGCACTGTTTCTTGCGGTAACCCACACTCCGTGCGAAAGAGTGGTATGCCAGAGTTGTAGGTGAAAACCTCACATTCAAACTATCCTGTATTCCCCCTAAAGAACCGCTGCCATGCTGACCGGAAAAAGCACGTAATTGTGGCTGCGCGATGAAGTCCGCGCCGGAAAGGTAATTCTTGTCTCGCCTGAAGTGCAAGGAAGAGTTGCGGTCAGGTTGCCTGACCCCTAGAACCCTTGAATTCCTTATTTTTATATAATTAAATACGACCCTTAATCGGAGGCATGGTTAGGATAAGTATATTCTTGTTCGTTCCACGAATATACTCGATGTTCTTTACAGCCTTCTTCAACATCTTCGTAGATGGTATTTTCTCGTGTTTGGAGATCTCCTCTATTTCAGGGAAAGTTCCGGCGAGAAGCATATTAAATGGTTTGCCGGTATCCCAAATATGAACAAGCACAGCGCCGCTATCGACAAGCTCACACGACATGGTTATTTCACCGTTCCCATCGGGACATGCAAATTCAATGATGTTGTTGGCTACCTCCTGGATGGCAAGACCAATCGCTTTCACCTTTTCATCTTCCATGCCCATCTCGAAAAATTGAGTGGTGATGAATTCAACGAATGCAGGAACTGAATCGGCTGTTGCCGGCCGAATTATTGTATCCGGTTTTTTTTCATCAGAGGTTTTTTTCATTGATGAGATACATCCTTTTTTGAGATTATTTTACGCGAAGGCATTCTATCATAAAAATAAATAAATCTTAAACAAAAAGCTTGATTTATTGTTCATCCTCGGTATCATTATGATAACGTATTCTGCCAGGTACAAGGGGGGACAAAAGAGGGATGGGAAGAAATACACAAATCGTTCTCTTCATTCTATGTCTTTTTCCTGTATTGTTATGTCCTGTTAGGGGAGAGATCGATCCTCAATACACCGATCAGATAAAAATGCTCACGACCAAACTATTAGTGACGGGTTTTCGTGAAGAGGAACTCCAGCGCATATTTTCTGACGATCGCGTTATGCTCTACCCTCAAATTCTTGAACGGAGCGGTAAAGGATTGCCTTACTTCGGGAAGAAATTTGGCCTCCTGACGAAACAATCAATTGAACGGGGGAGAAAATTCCTCAGTGAGAATAAGGAAGTACTCCTCATGGCAGAAGAAATATATGGCGTCGACAAAGAGATCGTTATTGCTATTCTCAGGGTAGAGACAAATCTTAGTAAATACGTTGGTAAATATCCCATCTTCAACAGTCTGCTCACTTTGACCCTCATGGAAAATAAGCGTTCTTCCTGGGCAGAGAATGAACTCATTGAACTCCTTCGGATATCAAAAATGCAGAACAAAGACCCTCTCTCGATCAAGGGTTCATGGGCAGGCGCCTTTGGAATAGCCCAGTTCATACCATCATCCTACACAAAATACGCTGTTGATGGCAACAGCGATGGTGTAATTGACCTTTTCGATTTGGCAGATGCCGCTGCGAGCATCGCAAATTATCTCAAGGTTCACGGATGGGAAAGAAACAGCCCTGAAAAGAATTGGAAGGCTATTTATGAGTACAATCACTGCGACGAATACGTAAAAGCTATTTTTGCCTACGCAAAATCACTCAAGAGTGGCCCTACCAAGAGATAGCGTCTTGGACGTCAAATCCTTTCTGGCACAACCTGCTCACGCTTCCTGTGAAAACCATTTGCAATTGCGTGGTTAGCATCTTCCGGGTGGTGCTCAAAGATCGAAAAATACCTCGCAATTACCGCAAAAAAGAGAATATGGGCAGCTATGATCCCGATAGTCACGATAGACTTAATTCTATTAAGCAACGATTCTCCATCTTCGTTATATATTTTGATATACAATTAAGTTCACCGTTATATAAATTTTATTAATATTCCCTCATCTTTTCTTTGTTATAATTTTGATTAATAATTAAATTAAATAAGTTTGGCAAGATCAGAATGACTTTTTCTCTCCACCTTTTCATGAAAAATGGTACAATAGAATGAGAAAATGAGAAAGGAACGGTCAATTTATGAATGGTATTCTTCCCGGATATAAAAAATGTTTTTTCTGCGGCCCCGCCACTGGGGGTCTTGGTCTTGAGATAGAGTATGACGATGGAAAGGCCTCGTGCGAATTTACAGCTCACGAAAAATATCAGGGGTATGATGGGATGTTGCACGGTGGTATTGTGACGGGCATACTTGATGAAGTGATGTGGTGGACTCTCTTCATGGAAACGAAGAAAATTTGTGCAACCTGGAAGATAGAGGCAGAATTTAAACGACCCATCCTGTGCGGAAAAATGTATCATGCTTCCGGGCAGTTCGTCTCATCAACTCACAACACGTACTATCTTTCCGCCACCATCAAGGATGATGCGGGAAAGTTATGTGCCCAGGGGAATGCCTCCTTTCGGAGAACAAGAGGTTTCACGATGGAAGATATAACGAAGCATCTTGACTTCAGGGGAGTACCCTCTGAGATACGATCGCTTTTTCAATCACTGAAGATGTAAGGTCGCAGCTTTTACCAATCTCCACTCGTTCTCATCGACGGAGGAACTATGAATTTCACTTTATGCAGGCAGATCATGGAAAATATGTCCCGCGTTATTGTTGGCAAGGAACGTGCGATAGAACTTCTCATAATTGGTCTTTTAGCAGAGGGTCATATTCTGATTGAGGATATTCCTGGCCTCGGAAAGACTCTTATAGCGAAGTCATTAGCTAAAAGCATAGGGGCATCTTTCAAGAGGGTTCAGTTTACTCCGGACTTGTTGCCTGCGGACATAACGGGCTTCACTGTATTTGACCAACGCTCAGGTCAATTTGTCTTTCAACAAGGACCAGTAATGACAAACATTCTTCTCGCTGATGAGATTAATCGAACCATACCTCGAACGCAGTCCAGTCTTCTTGAAAGCATGGAAGAACGTCAGGTCACTGTAGATGGAAAAACCCATACCCTCCCTCACCCATTCTTCGTTTTGGCAACACAAAACCCTATCGAACTTGAAGGAACATTTCCTCTCCCTGAAGCACAACTTGATCGATTTCTCCTGAGAATACAGCTTGGTTATCCGGAACAGGATGAGGAAATTGCAATCCTTCATCGTTTTCAGGAAGAAGATCCCCTTCAAACACTTACACCAGTGGCAACTCCTGCTGAGATCTCTTACCTCCAGAAATCCAGGAGAAAAATACACGTATCCCACGCAGTAAAGGAATACATTACTTCAATTGTAGGAGCAACCCGTGTTAACCCTTTGCTCCGTCTTGGTTCAAGTCCCAGAGGTTCTCTTGGGTTAATGAGATCAGGACAGGCGCGTGCTGCATTACAAGGACGAGAGTATGTTCTTCCCGATGATATCAAGTTTCTGGCCATACCTGTCCTCGCTCACAGGCTAATTCTCAAGGACGATGAGCGCTTGAGGGGTACATCGCAAGAAGATGTTCTCCATCAAATCCTGAATCAAATTTCAATACCAACTACCGGGTCATATGCGTAGCACATGAAACATATCACAGCAAGACGGGTACCAAGTCTTTTCATAACTTCTATCATGATGGTGGCAGTGGGTATTTTCCTCTTTGTTGGCCTCCTGAACCATCAGCACGATCTTACAATTTTGTGCATCCTCGTTTTCGGCATTGTTATCATCCTGAAAGTATGGGCAAAAGTGGCCGGGAAAAAAACCGTATACCATCTTACGGCTGACAGGAAAAGGGTTTTTCCGGAACAAAAGGTTACTTTTACGGTAACAGTTGAAAATCATAAAGCCCTTCCTGTATGGCTTGAGGTTGAAATGCCCACAGATGGACTCGTGAATGCTTTTTGTGACCCTACACCCTTTATGGGGCGACAAACTCTTCTCTGGTATCAGGAAACAAGGTTTCAGCGGCAGACCATAGCCCTCAAAAGGGGCCTATACGAGGCAGGGCCTTTGCGAGTCCTATCGGGCGACCTGCTTGGATTTTTCCACCATGAATCAATACACACAGAGAGGATCGAGATTGTTGTTTATCCACGAATTATTCCTCTTGCTCCTTTTAGCCTTCCAAAACGAGATTTTTTCGGAATTCCCGGAGGGGAAAGCCCTGTTGATGATCCAGTGTATATCCTTGGCACCTCTGAGTACCGTTCCGGGCGACCTGCACGATACATACACTGGAAAGCGAGCGCACGACATCAACGGTTGCAAGAGAAAATATTTGATTCATCAGTGCAGGAAAAGATTCTGTTTCTGATTGATGTTGAGGGATTTGTAAAAGCCCATGCCGAAGAACCGTTCGAATGGGGTCTTGAGATCATAGCTTCTCTTGCCATGCAACTTGATCGACGAGGCTGCGCCATAGGTCTTCGAACAAATGGTGTAGTGAGGGGGCCTTCGTCGTCTGTTGCAATTTCAAGAAACTCCCAACAGGTGGCGAATGTTTTGGAGATACTGGCACGGATTCAATTCGACTACAGGGAAGATTTCATAGATACCATACAGTCATCCGGGACGGTCCCCTGGGGTACGACATGTCTTTGCCTTTCATTCAACAATGATACGCGCACCAAGATGGTTGTTGAATATCTAAAACACTGGAACATACCTGTAACAATGCTAACCGCTGAAATTGTATTATTGCTTAAGGGAAACAACACGGTCAGCGAGGAGATTTCCGTCACCCCCCTGCACGGGAAAACTTTCGCTGAGGCAACCAGACGGGTATGAAAATACGAAACAACATTCTCGTGTCTTTCATAACAAGCGGCATGGAGGTTTGTTGGATTTACGCCTGGGTTTCTTTCACCATGACTGCAATTATGGGACATGCCATTGCTTTTCAAGAGCTGATAGCAATCTTTGCTTGTGCGGCAATTCTAACCCATGCATCAGGCGGACGAGGGTGGAGAATTATGCTCTTGATTGGAATACACATTCTTGGTTATTCCTTAGCAGCCCTCTATATCCTTCATGGGCTTTTCTATACATCATATCCGCTTCTTGGAGCCTTCTGGCTCAATCTCTTTTTTACTGTTTCCCGTTCGCCGCTGGATTGGGTCCATCATATTTTTATCCTCATCTGGGTTGGTCTCATATGGTTTGGCGGAACTTCCTTTGCAAAAAGGAAAATGACCTATGTTGCGATTTGTGCACGTTTTGACATTGGCCTTGCCGCACTCTTCGTTCTGTTTCTCGCCAAGCTCGTGGTTCGCGTAAAAGGTGGTATCAATGCTGAAGACTATACGTCTTCGGTATTGATATATCCATATTTGCTCCTGAGCATCATAGCTATCGGGATAGCAAGGGTTGGTCATACAGGAGTAAGGCATTTCCTGCCACGGTATGGCGGTGCCGGGCTTCTCATGAGTGCTGTTTCCATAATTGTTCTCTCAGCGTCCAGTTGTATATTTCTTCTTTTACCCATTCTGAATAAGGTGGCGGAAACCGGACAACATATTCTTAAACAGGGTGCGTTCTGGGTGCTCCCGATTGTAGCCGGCGCGGTTCGTTTTATGTTCATGGGTGGACGAATCAGGTCAGACCCCCCATCAGGATCGCCCCCTAAAGAGGGCATAGGGCCTCAATCTCTCCTCGGGAGCAGCTGGTGGACCGAGCTCCTGGAGCAGATTTTTCAACGGGGAATCGAAATCATAGCGGGCATGCTCTTTGCCTTTGCCATAGCTCTTCTCATGTATATGATTTTTAAATGGCTTTTTTCAAGGACTGCAATCAACCCACGGGCCCCTGTAAATAACAATGATTCTCTGCCATGGTTCACACGATTATGGATTTTTTTGAGAACATTCTGGAAAACGATACAAAGGTTACCCCGCGGATATACAAGGGCAGCCGAACTTTTTTCTGTTCTTTCAGAATGGGGAAAGCGAAGTGGCATCCCCCGTCTGTTAACTGATACACCTCTTGAATTTGGTGCCCGGCTTAGCGCCCAATTTCCGAAATTGAAAACAGAGATTGAAGCAATTGTTCATGTTTTCGGCATTGAAACCTATGGCGAAAAGAAGCTAACATACGACCAGTTTAAACGTGCTCTTATAGCATGGAACATTTTACGAAGCCCTGTTCAATGGCCTCGAAGGATTAAAACAAGGCTTGAAAATGCGATCATTCACAAACAAGAGTAACGTGATTTACAAAAAATGTATACCCTACTGTTTTTTTGATAACACGTCGCGGACCCTCTCAAGGACTGATGCCATAGTTGGGCCTGCTTGGGCCTTGACTAAGATATCTGCAATGTCGTCACATGCCGTTTCATCACGGTTAATAATAACAAGCGTTGCACCATTTTTGTGTGCAATTACAGGCATATAGGATGCCGGCTGAACCACAAGGGATGAGCCGATGACGATGAAAAGATCGCACACCGCTGAGCACTCATACGCCTCCCGTGTCTCCCGTTCAGGCATGGACTGCCCAAAAGATATTGTGGCCGGCTTAAGTAACCCGGCACATTCGTCGCATCGCGGCGCTTTTTCTCCTCCTGCTATCCGGAGCTGAACCGCATCGCGGTCATACCGTTTATTGCACGTGAGGCACGTGACGTACATTGCGGTGCCGTGGAGTTCCAAGACCTTCTCGGGTGAATTGCCTGCCTTAAAGTGGAGGCCATCAATGTTCTGCGTTATGAGGCGGTCAAGCAATCCGAGTTTTTCCATCTCTGCAACCGCGAGGTGTGCCTGATTGGGCCTGGCATCTTTCATGGCATTATACATCTCCGTTGCCATCTGCCAGTATTTTTCTCGGGATGCCTCGCTGGAGAGGAAATTCTGAAAATAAAAATCCTCAGGGTCGTACTTATCCCAAACGCCCCCGGGGCTTCTAAAATCGGGGATACCGGATTCTGTGCTTAATCCGGCACCAACAAATACAACGATTTTCTTTGCACTGATAATCAAGTCGGCAATCTTCTCTATCAGGTCATTCATGGAGTATTCCCTTACCCAAAGATCTTTTTTTATCAATATAGCATTCCGCATGGCTATCAGCAAGAGCAGATTCTCTGGGTAACACCCAACATGAAGGCTGAATCAAAGGTTTACAGAGGTCAAGAATGAGCCTGCTCACCATATAAACGCGAGGGCTCAAAGGAAGCCTCAAATAATATCATTAATTTTTTTAAAACGAAGTAAAGCATCATACATTTTTGCCGATAATGATAATCATGCAAGCGAAATCAGCCCTTACCCTTGAAATGAGAATTGGAGAACTTCTCGTAAAGCGAGGTTTTTTGGATGAAAGACAACTCGAAGAAGCGCTTGATGTCCAAAGCAAACTGAGACACTACAAACCGCTCGGAGAGGTATGCAAGGATTTGGGTTTTATCTCGGGGCGGACACTTCGAGATTTCCTTTCCAGATACAAGAAACAGATACTCCTTGGAGAACTCCTCAACAAGATGGGGATTATATCGGATGATCAGTTAAATGAAGCCCTTCAGGAGCAGAGGAAAACCGGGAAGAAATTAGGACAAATCCTTATTAAAAAAGGGGTCATAACCTCTTCAATTCTCATCGATTCACTCTGTGTCCAACTTGGAATCGCAAAGATACATCCGAAGAAGGATCAAGTTGATAAAAATTTGTTGAATAAAGCAAATCACGCTTACTTTCAGAAAAAACGGATCGTCCCGCTTCACCTTGATACGGAAAAACGAATTCTTACTGTTGTGATGGAAGACCCAACCGATGGCGAGACCATTGCAGATTTGCAGAAAATGTTCAATGCTGCGGTAGAACCGTTCATCTGTCCCTCTGGTGGGACCGAGTTTCTCCTCAACGAGATTTTCGACGTGTGGTTTATCTCTCGTTAATCGTTCATACGCTTCAGATCATTGAATTCGTCCAATTTTACTTAGATGGAAGGGTATATACCATGTCACCTTCGACAATCCAGTCTCCTTTTGTTTCATTGGAAATGGGTGTAACTTGTCTGCCCTTCCAGGATGAACTTCCTTTGATTCCCTCGAAACGGCCAGTACCTCGTATGAAGTCACCGTAGCCGTTCTCATAAAGGCGGGTCTTGGATTCAGGGTTCGATGTACAGGTATATTCCGTCTTAGAAAGTATTGTAGAACCATCTTCATAGGTGTATCTGGTATAGCCGCGAATTGGACCGTTTCCTTCTATGAGGTCACCGTGGACCCATGATGTTACCACAACAACCTCATTCCCGATATGAGCGAGGCCTCTGCTCTCAAACATACCTAATATATGCCCTTCCCCGTTCCCGACAAGCATTATCTCCGCCCTCGTTACCTGGCCAACAACCCAATAATGCTTATTGATCATTTTCATGTTTACCATACCCCCTTTTATTGTATCAAGAATCCTCCAAATTCCTTTTTGGATACTTTAAGTATAGCAGACTCGGTGAGTTTGCAGGAGCACACAGAAGGACAGCTCATAGGAATTTACGTGAGAGAAACATAATTCGATCTTCAATGTTCCACATTAGGGAATAACCCATGATGCGTCCATACCATGATCTTTCCAGTGAAATTTCGCGCGAATATGGCCTGTCAATTTTAATAATAACCAATCCATTTCATTAAATTGACACATAATTACGGCAAAGTTCTTTCGGCTTTCAGAATTGCCACGGAATGGAGTTGCCTTGTCTCGGAGAAAATCCGGGATACCTGAAGTTGGCTTATCCGTTGGCGACCCCGGCGGAATTTCAGCGCAATAGTTGATTCGATGGANCACGTTCACCTTTTTCCACTGTGACTCAGCAATCGCGTCATCTGTATGAACCGAGGCTGTTCCAGAAATNCGCAGTTGCAACCACTTCTTATGGTCGTAAAACAACCAGCTTACATTTCGGTTTCCNTGGATTTGGAAAACCTTGGGNCTTCGCATATCGCAATGACAGATCAATATCCGGTCCTTCTCTGAAAATTCCCTCAAGATAACAGCCCTTACCTGGGGTTTATTATCATCAATCGTCGTAAGAGCTGCATGGTGAAAAGGACTTCTGTAGTTTCGAACACCTTCATGGAGAAGTTTCCAGCTATATTTGAGGACTGCGTCCAGGGTTGATATATGTGCCTTTTTGACAAAAACCACACGTGCACTCAAGAAGGAATTACCTTAGGAATTGCAACTCTACATTTTGTTGCTCTCATTATATCATTACGACAGAAAGCTTTGATAGTGAGAAAAGCATTCAACCATGATTTTTTGTCAGCGTCTTCATCCTACGCAAACGACACGATAACTCTTTCTACCAAGCTCATCTGCTTCAGGACTGGTAAAATTGTAAACAACTCCCGGATAGGATACTATCCACGTTCGCTGATGACATCACCTTACGGAAAATCACCCTCATGGGAGAATACTGTAAACTGTTTTCCGGTATGAAAAACAAAATTCTTGCATCTTCTCAAAAACGCCTGAGCACTGCAATCAGGTTACGAATGTGAAGTATTGATCTTGTCATAGAGATTCTTCCGGCTGATACCCAGAAGACGGGCCGCCCTGCTCTTATTCCCACCAACAGATTGCAAGACACATCGAATGTACTCGGATTCCATTTCCACAAGACTCAATACCCTGCCCATCTGATTGGATTCCTTCAGTTCTTTTACCCGTGAAACAGGGTTTAACAGGCCCTCCGAAAGATCTTTGGCAAGAATCTCCTCGGCATCACCGCTTACGATAATTGCTCTTTCGATCACATTCGAAAGCTCCCGGACATTGCCCGGCCAATCATACGCAATAATTATCTCCATTGCTTCCCTGGATAAACGTTTCTTTTTTCTGCCCCGAGCGAACTTTTCCAGGAAATAATTTATTAAAAGTGGAATGTCCTCTCTTTTGTTTCTCAATGGTGGAAGAGTAATAATAAAAGAACTTATCCGGAAGAATAAATCCTTACGAAATTTCTTTTCCTCTGCTGCCTCCTTGAGATCCTTGTTTGTTGCGCATATAAACCGGACGTCAACTTTTATTTCTTTCGTATCACCAAGTTTTCTGAACACGCCTGTCTCAAGAACTCTCAAAAGTTTTGCTTGTATGCTCATCCCCATCTCGCCGACCTCGTCTATGAAAAAGGTACCGCGGTCTGCGATCTCGATAAGACCCATTTTATCAGTCTCAGCGCCTGTAAAAGCTCCCTTTTTGTACCCAAAGAGCTCACTCTCGAGCATGGTTTCTTGAAAAATGCTTGAGTTTACCACTACAAATGGATTGCCCGCCCGCGGACTCTGGTCGTGAATAGCGCGAGCAACCAACTCTTTGCCGGTACCAGTCTCGCCAAGAACAAGTACAGGGATATCCGAATTTGCTACCATAGAAATCAGGTTTTTGACTTTCTCCATTTCTTTGCTCTTTCCGATGAATTCGTCACGT
>JGI11944J13513_1002125_pt1 | contig 14464 bp, 12 predicted proteins | sample TerdegcoTASludge_FD_13513 | JGI IMG/M metagenome (IMG submission 13513) | reverse complement strand
GGCCGCCGCAGCCGCCGGCGGATCGCGGCCTTCGGCCTCGGCGGCGCATTCCTGCTGGGGCTTTTCCTGGCCCCGACGCTCGACCGGGCGATGACGCGGTGGGACCACCCGTCGCTGATCGAAAGCAGGGACACACCCTACGGACGGGTCAGCATCACGCAGCGCGAGGCCCAGGTCTCGGTGTTTCTCAACAACGCCCTGGCCTTCGAGACGGAGGGGACCGAGGCGGAGCACTTCGTCCATCTGGCCGCCCTGCAGCACCCGGGACCCGAACGCATTCTCATCCTGGGAGGGGGGATCGGGGGCACGGCGGCGGAAGCCCTGCGGCACGGGCCGGCGCATGTCGACTGCGTCGAGGTCGACGCAGCGCTCACCGAAACGGTCAGGACGCCCCTGCCCCCGCCGAGGCGGGCGCCCCTGGAAAACCCTGCCGTGCGGATCGTAGCGGACGACCCGCGGCGTTTCCTGCAGGCGGGGGGCACCTACGACCTGATCCTCGTCGGCATGCCCGAGCCTTCTTCGGGACAGGCCAACCGCTTCTACACCCGGGAATTCTTCCGGCTGTGCCGAGACCGGCTGAGGGAGGGCGGGATCGCGGCCCTCCGGCTCCCGTCATCCGAAAACCGCTGGACGCCGCAGATGACGGAGCGGGCGGTGAGCATCCACCGCGCGCTCGGGACGGCCTTCGAACACGTCCTCTTCATCCCGGGCGACACGGACGTGATCACGGCATCGGCATCGCCCCTGCCGGCCGATCCCGGGGTCCTGATCGAGCGCTGCCGCGATCGGGGGCTGCGCAGCCGGCTCATCTCGGAGCACTACCTGCGATACCTCCTCCAGAACGACCGTTTCGGCGAGGTTGCCGGGACGCTGCGAACGCACGCGGCCCCCCTGAACACCGACACGAGGCCGATCTGCTATCAGCTCACGGTCCTGGTGTGGCTGTCGAAATTCTTCCCGGCCCTGGCCGGCCTGAACTTCGGCCGGATCGAGAGCCTTGCCGGGAACAGCGTACCGGCCCTGGGGGCGGCGGCAGGACTGTGCGTGCTGCTGCTCCTGCTTGCGCGCATCAGGCCCGCGTGGCGGGGCGCCCTTCTCGTCGGGCTCGCCGGGTTCGTCGGGATGGTCCTGGAGACGGTGCTGATCCTTCAGTACCAGACCCGCCACGGCGTCCTGTACCGCGACCTGGGGATCCTGATCACGGCATTCATGCTGGGCCTCGCGGCCGGGGCCCTCGCCCTCGCGGCGGCGGCCCGCGGCGGATCCCGGTACCGGGCGATCGGCCGGGGATGGGGGGTCGGGCTCGTCGCGGGCTTCGCGGTTCTTGCGGCCCTCGTCGTCTTCCAGGCGCGGATGCAGGGGTTGTCGGGTCTCGCGGAGACGTCGGGGCTCCTCGCTGCGGCGGGCTTTCTCGTGGCGGGCGTCTTCGCCTTCGCCGCCCTGCGATGGCCGTACGGCCAGGAGAGGGCCGTTTCCCCCCTCTACGCCGCCGACCTGCTCGGCGGATGCGTCGGTTCCGTCGCCGCGAGCCTGCTGATCGTGCCGCTGGCCGGGATGGACATGACGGCGGCGGGCATGGCCGCCCTTGCGCTGCTGGCACTGATCCTGATTTAGACCGGTGAACGATGAGCGGAGAAAGAGATAAAGAGAACAGGGGATGAGGGGGCGAGGGCGCGGCTGAGAGTTGAAGGGGAATTCGGACAGGATGGACGGAACGGACCGAACAGACTGAAAACACCGTCTCGGAGGAACCCTCTATGGACATGGCTCTGAAGAAAGAGTTCATCGCTCTGTGGCGGAAGTATTTCGGAGAGGCGGAGCTCCCCCTCGCCTTCTGGTACACCGACCGAGAGGATGCAGCGGAGGGCGTGAAGGCGCCTAAGGCGCACCGGTGTTTCCTCGCCGATCTTGCGAAAGTCCGGCAGGGGAAAAACCGGTTTTTCGAGATTGAGACCGTGGGATGTTTCGGCGGGAGGCGCTACCTCGGATTCTCCGGGGACGTCATGCCGAACTTCGAGCACTTTCTCTCCTGCGGGATCCCGGGGGCCCTGGAAGGAGAGCGCTACAAGAAATCGCCCGAGCTGGTCAAGGAGTTCATGAGGCGCTCGCCCCCGTTCAAACCGGCCCCGGCCCGCCGCATCGTCTTCAAGCGCTGGGACCGCCTGGAGGCGCCGGATGAGCCCGCCGTGGTCGTTTTCTTCGCGCCTCCCGACGTGCTCTCGGGCCTCTTCACACTGGCCAATTTCGACGAGGCCGACCTCGACGGCGTCTACTGCCCCTTCTGTGCGGGGTGCGCCTCCATCGTCAAGTACCCCTTCCTCGAGGGGGAATCGGCCCGCCCGAGGGCCGTGCTGGGGATGTTCGACGTGTCGGCCCGGCCCTGCGTGCCCGGCCCGACCCTTAGCTTTGCCGCGCCGATGAACAAGTTCACCGTCATGGTCGGAAACATGGGTGAGAGCTTCCTGGTCACGAAGTCCTGGAAGGCGGTACGGAAGCGCATCGCTCACATTTCTTCGCCTTCGTCCGCGCGGGGCCCGCGATGAAGAAGGCTTCACAGCGCGGGCACCTCCTGAGTGTTCGGCGGTTGCCGGGCACCTTGAGGAACTCCACGAGGGCGTAGACGAGCACGTTGTGGTAGTACTCGTCCGCGAGTCCCGCCCGCTCGGTGAAATAGCCCTCGGGGAACAGCGGCATCTCGTAGATCACCCCGTCCTCGCCGACGGCCAGCTCCCGGCGGTTGACCACGTTGTAAACCGCGAGCAGGTCGACGAGGGCCTGGCAGCGGGACAGATCGCCGGCCTCGACGATTTCCCCGAGGGTCGCCCTCCAGCGCTCCAGCAGCTCTGCGAGAACCTCCTGCTCGGCCTCGATGCGGCTGTGGTAGGCCGCCCACTTCCGCGCCTCGTGCGTCTTCTCCGGGGGGGAGGCCCGCCGGATCGCAAGAATGCGGTCCCCCAGCGCGACGTACTCCCTCATGCACCCGAGGAGACGCTCCTTCACCTCGTCCATGTCCTCCGTCAGCGGGGCCCTGTCGTCGAACATCCCGGCCACGTCAGCGATCCAGGCGTCCCCTCCCGCCCCTACGGCGATCCGGACATCATCCTCCTGGTAGGGGTTCTCGCAGTCCCACTTCGGTTCGATCGGCTGGATCTTGAACAGGAGCGACCGGGCTCCGTCGTAATCGTAGGAGGCAAGCGAGATGTTGCAGGGCAGGTTGTTGATGAGGGACAGCAGCCTGCGCTCCTCGAGGAGGAGGGCCACCAGTTCCCTGTCGTCCGCCGGCAGGGCATCCTCAAATCGTTTCAGGGTCGGGTAACGCTCCAAGGCCTTCGCGAGGAACTCCGGCCCATAACCGAAGGCCTTCGCCGCTCCCCGGATGAAGGCAACCCCGGCCTCTTCGGCCGCCTGCGCGTTGGCGAAATCGACGACGAGCTTGCCGAAACGAAGATCCCTCTTCTTCATACCGTTTTCTCCATCCCCCCTTGCAAGGTGATGCGAAAAATACCCGAAGGGAGGATCCGTTTCAAGGCCGAATCGTCTCCCGCGCGGCCGGCCCGCCGCGCCCGCCCGTTGCGCGCAGTCGTGAAGGCGTACGGGGAGACGGGCGACCGGGGACAGCCGTTCGGTCCGCTTCAGTTCGATTTCCCGGTTGTCAGGAGGATCGTTCCGGGGTAGATATAGGGGCACCGGCGGACAGCCGCTGACCGCGACCGGCCACGGCCTTACCCGGGCGAATGCAACGTCGGGACGGACACATGGACATCGACGACCTTCTGAAAAAATCGAGGGACGAGGGAACGTTCTCGAGAGAGGAACTGGTGCAGATGCTCGCCCACGCGCCGGACGCTCCCGAGACCTACCGGATCATGGCGGAGGCGAACCGCATCTCGAAGGCGCTGACGGGAAACCGGGCCGAGGTGCACGCGCAGTTCGCGCTGAACCTCGCGCCGTGCCCCTGCAACTGCGCGTTCTGCTCCTTCGCCCGGATAAACGGCGTCTTTACCCGGGAGACGAGGATCTCTCCGGAAGAGGCCGTCGCCCGGGCCCGACAGTTCGAGACGGACGGCGCCAATGCCGTCTTCGTCATGACGACGGCTGCCTACCCCTTCGGGCTTTTTCTCGAAATCTCGCAGGAGGTGAGGCGCTCCCTGAAGCCGGAGACCGTCCTGGTCGCAAACGTCGGGGACCAGAGCCCCCTGAACGCCCGTCGCCTCAAGGATGCCGGATTCGCCGGCGTCTACCACGCCCTGCGCCTGCGGGAGGGATCGGACACGGGCATCCCCCCGGATCGCCGCCGCGACAGCATCCGGGCCTTTCTGGAGGCGGGGCTGCAGGTCGGCACCTGTGTGGAACCCGTCGGCCCCGAGCATACGAATGAGGAGATCGCCGAGATGATCCTCTTCACGGGCTCCTTCAACCCCGCATACAGCGGCGCGGCGCGGCGCATCAAGATCCCCGGGTCTGAGATCGGAAAGCGCGGGATGATCAGCGAGCTGAGGATGGCTCAGATCGTGGCCGTGACGAGACTGGGCGTACCCCGGAGCGTCCCGGGCAACTGCACGCACGAGCCCTGCACGCTGGGCGCCGCGGCCGGCGCGAACCTCTTCTGGGCGGAAGCGGGGGCCAACCCCCGAGACACCCTCGAGAGAACGGAGGAGGGCCGGGGGAAAACGGTCGAGGATTGTCGTGCTCTCTTCCGGGAAAGCGGCTGGGATCTCCTGGAAGGCCCTTCGCATTTCTACGGGAGCCGGGGTTGCGAGCCCGCCGCCGGCGTAGGGATATCCTCTGCCGGGCAAGGCGTCTACTTTCCGCTTGAAAGAGGCCGCGTTCGGCGCTAACAGAATGGGCGCATGGGCACGGTGAAAGACATCAAGTTCTTCGTCGCGAAGAACTTTCTCATCTCGCTCGGGTACTGGGCCTGCAAACTGCACGCGGGCACCATTCACGTCATCCCCGACGGGGTGGACAGGGTGAAGGATCACATCGCCCGCGGCGGTGCGGTGATCTTCGCCTGCTGGCACCAGAGGTTTTTTTCGGGGTTCTGGGTGCCGAGGATCTTCGGGATGAACCCCTGCATCATGATCAGCCAGAGCCGCGACGGCGACGTCGTCTCCGACGTGGTGGCCCGCATCGGGTGGGTCCCCGTCCGGGGATCGAGTTCCCGGGGGGGAAAGAAGGCCCTCCAGGAGATGATCGCCGGCGTCGAGAAGCACCGGCTGGGCGCGCACATCGTCGACGGCCCCCAGGGCCCCCCGCGCATCGTGAAGCCGGGCCTCGTCGCGCTGGCGTCGCAGACGGGCGCCGTCGTCTGCCCCGGCTACATCTCCTACGAGAACCCCCGGGTCTTCAACAGCTGGGACCGCTTCATGGTCCCCAAGCCCTTCAGCCGGGTCCTGCTGAGGGCCGGCGACTTCATCCACGTGCCGAAGAATCTCGACGAGAAGAGCTTCGAGGAGATGCGCCTCGCCATCGAGCGCACGATGATCGAGGGCTACGCGGAAGCGGACGCATCCTGGAAACGCGGCCGACAGGCCGCCGTTTCCGACGGCAAAGTGGCCAAGTGACAAGGGTGACAATAAAAAAGCCCCCTTCCGGCAGGGGGCGTTTCTTGTTTCTGGACCAGAAAGATCATCAATCTTTCGCTTCTGCCACTTCGTTCACGGCCGCCCCGCGGCTACACCAGGGTGGTGCGGTAGAACTTCACCAGGTAATCGAACCCCGACCACAGCGACAGGGCCAGGGCGACGTAGAGAAACGCCGTGCCGATGCTCAAAGCGTCGATGCCGAAAATGGGGTAGTGGATGATGAGCGCCGATACGGCGATGATCTGGCAGACCGTCTTGTACTTCCCGAGACGGCTTGCCTCGATGACGTGCCCCTCGGCGGCGGCCATACTGCGCAGGCCGTCGACCGCGAAGTCGCGCATGACCATGAGCGCCACGACCCACGCCGGAGCCCTCCCCACGGGGATCAGCAGCACCAGGGCCGCACTCATGATGATCTTGTCGGCGATGGGGTCCAGCAGCTTGCCGATACGGGTCACGATGTTGTAGCGCCTCGCGACGTAGCCGTCGAGCAGGTCCGTCAGGGCCGCGAGGATGAAGAGGATCGCGATGGCGAGGCTCATGGCCTCCCCCGGCTCCAGCAGGATCAGGAAGAGCACCGGGAGAATCCCGATGCGCAGAAGCGTGATGGCGTTGGGGAGGTTGAGGATCCTCCGGTTCTCGGCGCGAATCGGCAGCCGGTCGAAATACCGTTTGAGCAGGTCGATCAGGATCACGGCTTTTTCCATCACGGACCCCGTCTATTTCGGGACCTTCTTCCAATCCGCCAGGAACTTCTCGATCCCGGCGTCGGTCAGGGGATGCCTGGCAAGCTGGGCGATGACGTTGAAGGGGATCGTGGCGATGTCGGCGCCCAGCATGGCCGCCTGCAGGACGTGCATGGGGTGGCGCACGCTGGCCACGATGACCTCCGTCGAAAACCCGTAGTGGTCGTAAATGGCCAGGATCCGCTCCACCAGTTCCATGCCGTTCTGGGCCACGTCGTCGAGCCGCCCCACGAAGGGGCTCACGTAGGCAGCGCCCGCCTTGGCCGCCATGAGGGCCTGGACCGGCGAGAACACGAGCGTCTGGTTCACGTCGATGCCGTCCCCGGAGAGGATTTTCGTCGCCTTGAGCCCTTCCGTCGTGAGCGGAACCTTGATCACCACGTTGCCGCCCAGCTCAACGAGCTTTTTCGCCTCGGTCACCATGCCCGCCGCATCGAGGCTGACCACCTCGAGGCTCACGGGGCCGGGCACCGCTCCCAGGATCTCCCTCACCACGTCGTTGAACGGTCTCTTTTCCCGGGCCACCAGGCTCGGGTTCGTCGTCACGCCGTCGCACATGCCGAGGCTCAGCGCCTCCCTGATCTCGTTGATGTTCGCCGAATCGATAAAGAACTTCATGCAGCCTCCAGGTCATTGAAATCACGGCAGATGATCCCGTCGGAAACGACAGGGGTCAGTCGGAAGGGGGTTCAGTCGGGGATGTGTCCGCCCTTGTCTCGGAACGTTTTGTAGCACTCCTCACTGCAGAAATAAAGCGTTTTTCCACCCTCCCTCACCCGGAACGCCTCGCTGACGGGCACGTAGGTGTGGCAGCAGGGGTCCTCCACCAGATCCTCGCCGCGGATCTTCCTCTCGTCGCGCCGCCGGCCGCCGATGCGTCCCGAGGGGAAGAGAAACCTCTTCAGCAGAAGGTACGCGAGAATGAGGACGATGCCGATGACGATGAACCGTATCATGTCTTCTACCAGTCCCCCCCGATCCGTTCCACGGCGTGACGATCCTCGAGACGGTCGAGCAGCCCCTTCATCGACACGCCGAAGAGCGGGTGGATGACGTAGGGCGCAATTTCGTTCATGGGCTCGAGGACGAACCGGCGCCTGTGCATCTCCGGGTGGGGGATGACCAGGCTCTCCGAGTTCACGATCTCCTGCCCGAACAGAAGGATGTCGATGTCGATGACCCGCGGCCCCCAGCGCTCGGTTCTCTCGCGGCCCATCGAGTGCTCGATCCATTGCAGCGCCTTGAGCAGCTGCACCGCGGGGAAGGCCGTCCGGATCTCCGCCACCCCGTTGACGAACCAGCCCTGTGCCCCGACTCCGACCGGCTCCGTCCGGTAAAGGGAGGACCGGCGCAGCACCTCCGATCCTTTCAGGGTCGAGACCCGCCGGAGCGCCTCCCGGCAGTTCCCCGCCGGGTCCCCGAGGTTACTTCCAATACCCAGATATGCAATGACGGGTGTGCTCACGGCCCGCCTCCCGCCTCGTTTGCCGCGTTCCCCTGCCCTTCCATTACGGCCGGAGAGGTGACAGGCGGCAGGTGTCAGGTAACAGGAAAGGACTTGGTATGGGGTATTCCTGTTACCTGTTCCCTGTTCCCTGTTACTTGCTGAATTCCTTCTCGATCCGGGCCATGGCCTCCTCGAGCCGGGCGTCGGGCACGGTCAGGGAGATCCGGATGAACCCCTCGCCGTACTTGCCGTAGGCGGGTCCGGCGGCCACGACGACGGCCGTCTTCTCGAAGAGCCGGTCCGTGAACTCCAGGGAGGTCATGCCCTTCGGCACGGGGACCCAGAGGTAGAAGGTCCCCTTCGGGGCCTTGAAGTCGATCCCGATCTTCCTGAGCGTCCCGAGCACGAGTTCCCGGCGCTTGCGGTAGATCTCGAGCATCCGGGAGATGTTCTCGTTTTCCCGTTTGAGCGCCTGGATGCCTGCGAACTGCACCGCGTTGAAGATGCCCGAGTCGGTGTTCTCCTTGACCTTGCTGATGGCGGCGATGATCCGGGGGTTTCCCATGGCCATGCCGATGCGCCACCCCGTCATGTTGAAGGGTTTCGAAAGGGAGTTGAGCTCCACCGCCACGTCCTTGGCCCCGTCGACGCAGAGGAAGCTCAGCCGCTCCTGGCCCTCGAAGACCACCTCGCTGTAGGGGTTGTCGTAGCAGATGGCGATGCCGTTCTTCCCCGCGAAGTCCACGGCCCTCTCGAAGAACTCCCGCGACCCGCAGGCCCCCGTGGGGTTGTTGGGGTAGTTGAGGAACATGGCCTTCGCCCGCTTCATGACGTCCGCGGGGATGTCCTCGAAGACGGGGAAATAATCGTTTGCGGGGAGCATCGGCATGGAGTAAGGCTCGCAGTTGCCCATGAGGATGCTCGCCCGGTAGGCCGGGTACCCCGGGTCCGTCATGAGGACGATGTCCCCCGGGTTCGTGCAGGCGAGGATGAAGTGGTGGCAGCCTTCCTTGGACCCGATCAGCCCCAGGACCTCGTCGGCCGGGTCCAGGGCAACGCCGTAGCGCTCCCTGTACCAGGCCGCCACGGCCTCGCGAAAGGCGTACATGCCCTTCTCCTCGTCCGTGGGGTAGCGGTGGTTCTCCGGGATCCGGGCGGTCCGGCAGAGCTCGTCGATGATGCCGTCCGGCGTGGGCTCGACGGGGTCCCCGATGGCGAGGCTGATGACGTCGACGCCGTCGGCCTTGGCCTTGTTGATCTTCTTGCGCAGCTCCATGAAGAGATAGGGGGGGATCTTGGATAAGCGGTCAGCAATCTGCACGGTCTGCTACCTCCTAAAGAAGGGCTTACGGCAAAGGGCTCAGGGCAAAGGGCGAAGAGGGAAGAACGTTTTCTATTTCACTCTTCCCCTTGCGCCTTATGCCTTTAGCCTTTAGCCTCCCGGATTGAAAAAGTTTCACTTTTTCAATCCGAGAACGTCTTGCATATCGTAGAACCCGTTGGGCCGGTCGACGATCCACTTGGCAGCCCGGACGGCGCCCTTTGCGAAGTTGTCGCGGCTGTGGGCCCGGTGGATGAACTCGAGCCGCTCGCCGAGGCCCCCGTAGATGACCCAGTGCTCGCCGACGATGTCGCCGGCCCGCACGGTCTGGATGCCGATCTCGGTCTTCGTGCGAGCCCCGATCATGCCCTTGCGCTCGTAGACGGCCTCCTTGTCGAGGTCCCGCTTGAGGGCCGCCGCGATGATCTGGGCCATGCGCATGGCCGTGCCGCTGGGGGCGTCCTTCTTCTGGTTGTGATGGGCCTCGATGATCTCGATGTCGAAGTCCTCGCCGATGATGTTCGTCACGGTTTCAAGCACCTTGAACATGACGTTCACGCCGACGCTCATGTTGGGGGCCAGCACGCAGCGGGTCTTCGGGGCGATCTCCCGGATCGTCGCCATCTGCTCGGCCGTGAACCCCGTCGTCCCGATGACGATGGCCTTCCCGTTCTCGGCGGCGATCCGCAGGTGCTCCACTGAGGCATCGTGGTGGGTGAAGTCGATGACGACGTCGCCCTTCTTGATCACCGAGTCCAGTCCCGCGGAGATGTCAACGCCGATCTTTCCCAGCCCCAGGGTCTCCCCCGCGTCCCGGCCGATGAGGGCATGTCCCGCCTTCTCCACGGCGGCCGCGATCTCGATGCCGTCGGTCATATGGATGATGGATGCGATCCTGCCGCCCATCTTCCCGCCTGCTCCCATGACGATTGCCTTTACCATATCGCCCCTCCTTCTCAACAGGAATATTGAACGCAGCGTTTTGCCCTATGTCTTAGGCCTTGCGCCCTAGGCCTTCTCCATACAAGTGGAGCCCGTTTTTCAGACGGGCTCCACGGTCGAACGACGGAGATGCACTACTTGATGAGCCCGTATGTCTTCATGGCCTGCTTGAGCTTCTCGTAGTTGGCATCGGAGAGCTTCGCCAGGGGGAGCCGGACCTCATACTCGATCTTTCCCATCAGGGAGAGCGCCGCCTTGACGGGCACCGGGTTCGTCTCGATAAAGAGAGACTTGACGAGGGGGGTCAGCCTGTAGTGGAGGTCCCTGGCCTTCTTGAAGTCGCCCGCCGCAAAGGCATCGACCAGGGCCGCCATGTCCGCCGGGGCCACGTTGGAGACGACGGAGATGATTCCGTGTCCGCCCAGGCACAGCAGCGGGAACGTGAAGAAGTCGTCGCCGGAGACGACGATGAAGTCGGGGCCGCACACCGTCATGACGTCCTGCATCTGCTGCAGGGAGCCCGCCGCCTCCTTGACGCCGACGATGTTCCTGCACTCCTTGGCGAGCCGGGCCATCGTCGCGGGCTCCATGTTGACGCCCGTCCGGCCGGGGATGTTGTACATGATGATGGGAATGGGCACGCTGTTCGCGATGAGCTTGTAGTGCTGGTAGAGCCCTTCCTGCGTGGGCCGGTTGTAGTAGGGGTTGACCATCAGCACGCCGTCGGCGCCCACTTCGTGGGCATGCTTCGTCAGGCGCAGCGCCTCGGCGGTGCTGTTCGAACCGGTCCCGGCAATGACGGGAACTCTCTTCTTCACGGCATCCACCGTGATCTCGATCACCCGGTCGTGCTCCTCGTGGGACAGCACCGGGGACTCGCCCGTGGTGCCGCAGGGAACGATGCCATCGGTTCCATTGGCGATCTGGAACTCGATGAGATCCCTGAGGGCCCCCTCATCCACCTTCCCGTTCTTGAAAGGCGTCACAATGGCGACAATCGCGCCCTTAAACATGGCTCCCATAGCACCCTCCTCGCTTCTCGCTAACCTTGGGCTTGAGGCGGCTTCTATTCTACCGCCTCCCGTTCATCGATCCCAACATGCCGACGAAGTTAGGAAGTTGGGAAGTTAAAACTTCTTAACTTCGCGCCGCATATCCTCCGTCATCCGGATCTCGCAGGCTTCTGCCCGCGCGACCGTTAACGTCCCGTTGTATGGTAGGCCTCGTCCCAGAGGAAGCCCTGGTAGACCACCGTCGTGCCCCCCTCGAGATAGACCTTCCCGAACCCCGTCTCCGTTTTCTCGAAGTGGATCTTCAGGGTTTCCCCGCTTCTTACCAGAACATCCACGGGACTGTCAACGAGTCCCGTCCACGAGGCGATCAGGGCGGTCGCCACGGCCCCCGTGCCGCAGGCCAGCGTCTCGTCCTCCACCCCGCGCTCGTAGGTTCTCAATTTGATCCGGTGCCGGTTCAACACACGGGCGAAGTTTGCGTTCGTCCCCGCCGGCCGATACTCCCCGTGGTACCGGATGGCCCTGCCCATCCCTGAGACGTCGTGTGCGTCCAGGTCGTTGACGAAGGCCACCACGTGGGGGACCCCGGTGTTGATGCTGTTCACCAGGGTGGGAGCTCCGTCGAGGTCGATTGTGTAGGCCTTGCGGAGGTCCTTCGGATCCGTCAGGCGCAGCTTGACGACGGCGCCCGACACCTCGGCGTCGATGATCCCGGCACGGGTCTCGAAGGACATCCTCGGGGGCGCGATCCCCTTGATGACGGCGAAACGCGCCGCGCACCGCCCGCCGTTGCCGCACATCTCCACCTCGCTGCCGTCGGCGTTGAAGAAGCGCCAGCGGAAGTGCGCCCTGTCGGAGTTCTCGATGACGATGAGGCCGTCGGCCCCCACCGACACGTGGGGCGTGCAGACGGTCTTCACGAACTCGTCGATCCTGCCGACCTCCCGCAGGGCGTTCTCCCGGTTGTCGATCAGGATGAAGTCGTTTCCGCTCCCCTGGATTTTGTAGAACTCAATCATGGGCCGCTCCGTGGCCCAGGGTGCAGGGCACAGGGCACAGGGTACAGGAAAGATCCCCTTCCGTACACCCTGACCCCTGAACCCTGACCCCTGGACCCTTTATTTCAGGTACGCCGGCACCCTCTCCGCCCGTGTGAGGTCGGCGTATGTCTCCCGCCTGCGGATGACGTGGAATTTCCTGTCTTTGACCAGGACCTCGGCGATCCGCGGTCTTGAGTTGTAGTTCGAGGCCATGGAAAACCCGTAGGCGCCGGCGCTCATCACGGCAAGGAGATCGCCGCGCTCGAACTTCGGGATCATGCGCCCCTTGGCGAGGAAATCCCCGGACTCGCAGATCGGGCCCACCACGTCGGCCAGGAAGCTCCCGCGGTCCCTCGATACCACGGGCTGGATCTGGTGGTAGGACCCGTAGATGCTCGGCCGGATGAGGTCGTTCATCCCCGCGTCGACGATGACGAAGTTCTTCTCGTCGTTTCCCTTGGTGTAGAGGACCCTCGAGACGAGGATCCCCGCGTTGCCGACGATCACGCGCCCGGGCTCGAAGATGAAGGTCACCTTGAGGTCGCGGGCCGAGTCGAGGACCGCGCGGGCGTACTCCTGGGGGTGGGGGGGCAGCTCCTCGTTGTAGGTGATGCCCAGGCCCCCGCCGAGGTCGAGGTAGCGGATCTCGATGCCCTCTTCCCTCAGCCGGTCGATGAGTTTCTTCAGCCTCTCCAGCGCATCGATGAAGGGGGAGATCTGCGTCACCTGGGAGCCGATGTGGCAGTCCACCCCGACGATCTCCACGTGCGGCAGCGTCCGGGCCCGCCGGTACTCGTCGAGGGATTTCTCGATGTTGATGCCGAACTTGTTGGACTTCAACCCCGTCGAGATGTGCGGGTGCGTCTTGGGGTCCACGTCGGGGTTGATACGCAGCGAGATGCGCGCCTTCGCGCCCAGGAGGCCCGCCCTCTCGTTGATGACCCCCAGTTCCTCGGAGGACTCCACGTTGAACATAAGGATGCCCGCGCGAAGCGCGAAATCGATTTCGTCGATCCGCTTGCCCACCCCGGAGTAGACGATCTTCGAGGGGTCCGCACCGACCTGGAGCGCCCGGTACAGCTCCCCGCCGGAGACGATGTCGACGCCGCCGCCCTCCCTCACGAAGAGCCGCATGATGGCGAGGTTCGAGTTCGCCTTGGCCGCGTAGCAGATGATGTGGGGGACATCCCGGAGGGCCTCGTCGAAGACCCGGAAGTGCTGCAGCAGGGTTTTATGGCTGTAGAGGTAGAACGGCGTGCCGACCTTCCCGGCGATCACCTCGACGGGCACGTCCTCGCACCAGAGCCTGTCCTCGCGGTAGTTGAAGTAATTCATCCCGAACCCCTGTCGATCCCTGTGCTAGCGGGCGGGAACCGGGGCGGCCGGACTTGCCGGCTGCCCTGCGCCGGGTTTCGCCTTCGGCTGCTCCGGAGGCAGCGGATCCCCCTTCTTCCCGCAGGCCGTGCCGGCCAGCAAAAAGAGGCCCATTATAATGACGGCGGCCCGTCTCCACAAGCTCGTTCTTCTCATGATGTCCCCATTGCCTTTCGCCTTCCGCCTCCCGCCGTTCTTTCGGCCCGTTCGATCTGCTTGAGCACCTCCTTCTTCGCGGTGCCGCCCAGGGTGCTGCGGGCGTTGACGGCCTTCTTCACCGGGATGACGGCATAGACGCCGTCGTCGAAGCCCGTGTAGAACTTCCTCAACTCGCGCAGGGGGATCTCCTCGAGCCCCTTGCCCCGGGCGATGCAGTAGGCCACGAGCCGGCCGACGATCCCGTGGGCCTCCCGGAAGGGCACCCCCTTCGTGACGAGGTACTCCGCCACGTCGGTGGCCGTCGAGAAGCCCTTCGCGGCCTCCTCCATCATCCGTTGCCGGTTGAAGGTCAGGTTGCCGGCCATCCCGATCAGCACCATGAGGCTCGCCTTCACGGTGTCCACGGTGTCGAACAGGGGCTCCTTGTCCTCCTGCAGGTCCCGGTTGTAGGTCATGGGAAGCCCCTTCAGGACCGTGAGCATCCGCATGAGGTTGCCGTAGACGCGCCCGGTCTTCGCCCGGACGAGTTCGGCCACGTCGGGGTTTTTCTTCTGGGGCATGATGCTGGAGCCCGTCGTGTAGGCGTCGGAGATCTCCACGAACCCGAACTCGCCGGAGGACCAGATGATGAGGTCCTCGCAGAACCGGCTCAGGTGCATCATGAGAAGCGACGCGTCGAAGATGAACTCGGCGACGAAGTCCCGGTCCGAGACGGCATCCATGCTGTTGGCGGAAACGGCCCCGAACCCCAGCAGCTTCGCGGTGTATTTCCGGTCGAGCGGCAGGCTCGTCCCCGCCAGCGCGGCCGAGCCCAGGGGCATGACGTTGACCCGCTCG
>JGI11944J13513_1002123_pt1 | contig 14466 bp, 11 predicted proteins | sample TerdegcoTASludge_FD_13513 | JGI IMG/M metagenome (IMG submission 13513) | reverse complement strand
CATTTTCAGAGTAGAAACAACAGCAAATCCACAATTTTCTTCAGTTTTCAAAGAACAGTTTCATTATTTATGCGGGTTGCAGCCCGTATTTTTCAGGACGGACTACTTTAGGTTATGTAATAAAGTGAACGAGATACTAAAAAAATAATTTAGTGGAGACATAAAATGACATGGCAGATACCTGATACATCCTACTGGGAAAACAAGTTTGCCGCCTACTGGCATGACCCTATCGATAAAGTCATCAGCATTCAAAACCACGAAGAAAGGGCTGCTGATTATTTGCAGATATTCGGAATCGACAGACCGAACGATGAATTCTGGCAAATGGCTGATGCCATCGCTGCCGGTTTTGAGCGGGGGCAGGTTCCCTCACATAGTACTGACGATACTAAAAATGGGGCTGTAGACTTTGCTGAGTCACCGGTTATTACGCATCCGACTACCGGGAAAAAAGGTTTGCTGAAGATTACAGGTGTGAAGATGCATATTAATGACCTTCATGCCGCCATCATGGAATTTCTGGGAAAACATATTGGAAAAGAAGCAGGAAATGGCGATTATGCAGATTGTTTTAAGGGTGATTACGCACGATTTGCCGTTGCCCGGTTTCTCTATACCCATCTCGTTTTGCGTTTTATCCTTGCTGAAAAGAACATCGGCGGACTTGGCGCACTTTGGCACCGCATCCCTGCTGATTCCCGGTTTCCCGACCATTCCATCTGGCAGCACAACGCGCTGTGTTCCGCCATCAGTTCCTGTGTTGAACTTGGCGGTAGAGCAGAAGAAGTCAGTCTCATGGTATTTTCCATTACACCGGTTCAAGGATTTATCGCTCGTGCCAGAAAGATGCGCGATTATTGGACAGGTTCTGTTCTCTTGTCCTGGCTGGCCTTTGAAGGGCTTCGCTGGGTGATGGAGAATTTGGGGGCAGACCATATCCTGTATCCTTCCTTGATAGACCAACCACTTGTAAACAATTATCTGGAAAAAGAATGGAATGTCTCAGGTCCATTCAAACCTGAAATTTGGAATAATCAGCCCAATGAAATCGCCAGCCTGCCGAATAAATTTCTATTCCTTATTCCTTTCGGCAAAGCGGATGAAATAGCTGCAGAGTTGGAAAAAGCCATTTCGGAAAAATGGGCTGCAGTTGCCGACAAGGTAGCCGCTTATCTGATTGACAGGATAAGCATGGGCAATGATGGCAGAGAACATATCCAAGAGATGTTTAAACGTCAGACTTCCGGATTCTGGGATTTCCAGTGGGCTGCGACCCGCCTTGCCGATTATACGGACAAAAAAGAATTGGAATCTCTACTCGACGAAACCCAGTGGAAAGATCAATTTGCTTACATGGAAGCAATTCAACCAATTTTAAATAAAAAAGGATATTCTTCAGAAAATACCAGCAGAGGAATTCTTTATTCCACAAGCCACAGTCTGGTGCAATCGGCCCTTGCCGCAGAGAAGTCGATAAGATCGGTAGCGCGGACAGAAGAACCGGGAGAAAAATGCCAGATGTGCAGCGAATTCGAGGTTTTGCATTCCAAGCAATGGAATGGTGAAGTTGCAGGCCATTATGCCGACCATCTTAAGGAATTTTGGAGCCAGCTTAATCCAGAGCAAAAGGACGATGTTGATTTTAAAGAGAATGAACGGCTTTGTTCCGTTTGTTTAATCAAACGTCTTGCCCCGCATATTTTGAAAAATTCAAATGACCATATTCTTTGTAACGTTTTCCGTTCCATCGACAACGTTCCTTCAACAACGGAAATGGCGCTTCATAACTATTTTCAAAGATTTGGCATTACCGATAAAAAAGACCAAAGGGTTATTGCTCAGAAACTCCACAAAGATGAAGAGCATGTCAGGGGCGAAAAGATCGATAACAGAGACAAATACTACGCTCTTCTCATGATGGATGGAGACAATATGGGGAAACTGATCAACGGGGAAACGATTGCCTCATGCTGGAAGAAGATTATGCATCCCCAAATTGCTGAACGATTAACGGGAGTCGACTTTTATCCTTTGTATCGAGACGTCTGGCAGAAGATTTACGGCAATGCCGGGTTGAATAAAAGATTGGTTACACCGGCAATTCACGCGGCCATATCGGAAGCTTTGGGCGATTTCTCCATCTATGGCGTCGCGTCCATCATAAAGGATCATGATGGACGCTTGATCTACGCGGGCGGCGACGATGTCTACGCATTTCTCCCTATCGGCTCTGCACTGCCGGCGGCACGTAAAATCAGAGATTACTACACATCCATATTTCGCTATGTAAGTATGGATCGCACATCTAAGCCGATTACAGAGAAAGAATGGATGCCCGAACGAGGAAAGCTTTCCGTAAATCTCGGCATCGGCAATGAAATATCCATATCCGCCGCCATTCTAATTTGTCACCACAAGGAAAGCCTTACCCAAATGATTGAACGGGCACATCAATTATTACAATCGCAAGCAAAGGATAAGGCTGAACGTAATGCATGCGCGATTGAACTGCGAAAACGTCACGGCGGCTCCCGTTATTTCACAAGGAAGTGGGCAGATAAAGAAACCTGGGACGCTTTCGAATTCATTGGGAAGATGACGGAAGAGAATCATCGCCAAGTTTCCCGCTCCCTTTTGTATCGTCTCGAAACCCTACGGCCCGGCATCGAAGCAATTATGATACAAGACACGAAGGCGGAGGAAAATCTGAACGCGTTCATAGCAAAACAAATCGAACGATCGGGTACTGAATCATTGGAAAATAAAGAACTCATAGCCCGTTCGATCGCCTACATCGTATGGGACAAGAACAATCATAAAAACCCTTTCAATCCAGAGGGATTGATGATTGCCGACTTTCTTGGAGGTTAGGAAGGAAATGACTGATTGGTACAGTTTCAAGCCACAAGACACGTTATATTTCCGCGGTGCGGAACCGGCAAACATGGGTGAAAGTCATGCGGCATCCATGATTTTTCCTCCACCCGCCCATACCATTGCCGGTGCTTTGCGGACTGCTACAATCATTCAAAATGATGTAGCCTTTGAAGATTATAAAAAAGGTTTGTGTTCGCAAGAGGTTACTGATGCAATCGGCAAATCAGGAGAAGACAGCCCTTTCAGCATTCTTGGTCCCTTCTTTCAATACCAAGAAAAGACATGGATTCCCTGCCCGTTTCTTTGGTTTTCTGAAAAGAAAAAGACCGCAGAAGACTCACAGTCAAGACTACGTAAGATCATGGTCAGCGCCCCTCTTCACAACAACATTATGGTGAAAACGGCCAGCGGGAAAAATCTCTTATGGGTTAAGGGGAAAAACCTTGAAAATCTCGGAAACCAATGGGTTAGTGCTGATGAATTATGCAAGGAAGCAGAAGAGAAAACGATTAGAGAAAGCAAAGATTTCTTCGTAAGCGAAACCCATACTGGAATAGCCCTTGACGTGAAGGTTAAACGGCGCACGGCGAGAGAGGGGCATCTCTATTCATTTGTCCATGCCCGCTTACATCAGGATGTTGAATTGATCTTTGGGGTTACGCGGAGACTGCCGATAAATGATTCCGGCGTCCTCAAGCTTGGGGCTGAACAGAGATTTGGTGAATACAAAAAAATAAATGATATTCATTTATCAAAAGGAACAACAAATTTTTTCATGACATTGTCCATTTTGGAGGGCAATAGAGAAACTAATCGGCATTGCATTGCCACAGGTCGTATTCGCTATCTTGGAGGTTGGGATCTGCACAAAGGGTTTCACAAACCGATGAGGGGATACTTTCCCGCAGGAACCGTATTTGACAAAAAAATCAATGAATCATGTATCCAATTATAGGAGAAACGCCATGCTGAAAAGAGGTCTTTTTTCCATCTGTACATTTTATGCCGTATCGCCCATCCATGCCGGCAGCGGGTCATCGTTCGCCGCCGTTGATTTGCCTATCCAGCGTGAACGACACACCAACTGGCCCCATATCCAGGCATCAGGAGTTAAAGGAGCCATGCGGGCGCACTACCGAGATTTCGCTGAAGATAAATCGTTGATCAATTTCCTTTTCGGATATGACAAAGACGATGATGATTATCATAAGTCCTATAATTCCAAGCGGCAGGAAAACGAACGATTTGAGGTGAAGGACAATTTTCCCGGCGCCATTTCCTTCTCCGACGCCAAATTGTTGGCCTTTCCCGTCCGGTCAAATATAGCACCTTTTGTCTGGGTCACCTGTCCCGCAGTTTTAAAAAGATTAAGTGACGATCTTTCATTTACAGGATTGGGATCAATTGATGACATACAGAACATCGATGGTGAAAATGCCCTATGCCTTGCAGGTAACATTTCGGATAAAGTGATTCTGGAAGACATGTTCGTTAATGTTGTAAACGTAAGCACTTCAAATCCCATCCCCCAAGGTTTCCCTACTTTAGATAGGCTACTGCTGGTCTCCAATGAGACATATAAATATGCTGTCGAGTCTTGTACGGAGATTCAAACGCAGATAAAAATTGATTCTGAGAAAGGAACGGCCCAAGACGGTTCACTACGCTACCAGGAATTACTTCCTGCGGATTCTGTGCTCTACACTGTCGTTTATTACAGCCGCGCTGTTTTTGATAATGCGTTACAGGCCGAAACAGTATGTAGCCATGTCCAGGATATCATCACAAAATTCATTCAGATAGGTGGCGACGAAACGCTGGGTCGTGGCATCTGCAAGCTTAATTGGATTTCCGGAGGTGGCAAATGAGAACGATGGCGCAGAAACGGGCGGAATATGCACTTGAAAAGGTGCTTGCCGTTGAGAATAAAAGGGACTTTCAATCATTTTCTGCTGGTGCTCCGGCTACGATCCTTCAGAACGGGTTCGGACAAACGCTCGCCTTTTGGTTAGCAAAAGGAACAAAAAACGGGAAAATTGAAATTACGGATAAACATATTGTGTTGTTCGATATGGTGACAGAATGGCTATCCTTCAAGAGAAAAGACGTTAATAATGAATTCATTAAAGTTGTTAAAGACAGACCTACAATAATAAAGGAATTAACGACCATGGATCAAAGACAGTATCTATCTGCCCAAAGTGAAACTTTATCCCTGCTCGAATGGATCAAGCGATTTGCCAATGCCGATTTGACATAAGGGAGGATTTATTATGGCATTCTACCCTGTTCATAAGGAATTACAGAATATTTCCCAGAGCATGCCGCAAGGAAACTTCGGCCTCTGGTATAACAAATTCATCCCGCTCAGTGATGATGCATTCAAGCCGTCCGATGATAAAGGTTCTAATGGCAAAGGAGATGAAAACAGGCCTGTGGATTATTATTTCGGACAATACAGCAAGCTGAGACTCAATGCTGCGGAAACGGCTGCAATACTTAAGCAGAAGCATGAAGACATGGATGATTTTTGCGCAAACTTCCCGCCGCAAAAATATGAGGAAATCGCCATTTGTGCGACTCTTGATTCTCCCTTGATCACAGGCATCGGCGAATCGCACCCCCACGAGGTCAGCATGGTCTTCGATCACAATATGGGCATCCCCTATATACCGGCATCAGGCGTGAAAGGAATTGTCCGCTTTGCCCATACGATTTCTTTAATCCCTGAAGCAATGAATAAGGCTGAAGTTATTGATAACGTCCGGTTTGATGATGAAGCAGATTGGACATCTGTTCCGCACATGTTCGGCACCCAAAAAAATCGCGGAAATGTGATTTTCCTTGATGCCTATCCGGAGGATATCCCCGCCCTGCACATGGACATCATGAATCCACACTATTCACCCTATTATAGCGAAGGCAAACCTCCAGCCGACCACCACAATCCAACACCCATAAAGTTTCTTACCGTTGCCAAGGGAACTAAATTTATTTTCAGGGCTGTTGCAAAGAAAGAACAGAATCTTCCTCAAAAAATTAGAGTCGCATTTGCAGAAGCCCTTACGAAGGAAGGCGTGGGCGCAAAGATCGCCCTCGGCTATGGCCGTTTCGTAATCGATGAAGATGGTCAGAAAGTTCTTTTGAAAAAGCGCAAACAAAGGCATGAAGAAAAGAAAAGACGTCTTTCTCCTTGGCTCGACTATATTGAGCTAATCAATCAAGTTGGCGACTGGGGACAATTTAAACAAATCGTTCTTGATAATGAGAAGCTCGTTGAATACCGGAAAGAAATGGATGTGACTGAAGCCGTCAGGATTAAAGCGCTGGAGATCCGGAATAAATGGCGTAAAAGTTGGGGTGCTTCGCGTGACGAACAAATAGCGACATGGTTGCAACCAGCCGGAGTTGAATGGCCCTGCATTGTAGCAGGAATCGAAAACCCGGTTAAAGAAAAGTCAGCGGATTATGAAAAAATTATGCAACTAATTGATTGGGGTGCATACAAATCAGCCGGTATCGACCTTTCAAAATTACCCTTAGATGCCCTTCAACTTCTCAAACAAAAAATGGAAGAATGGGGATGTTATTCTAAAAAGGCAAAAGAAGATAAAAAAACAGCCTTCAAGAAAGTAAAGGATCTATTGAGACAGCATCAAAAATAAGAAGCAGAAATAACATCTGTTAAGCTTTTAAAAAGGAGCCCCCAATGCGTGACACGCTGATCTGCACCGTAGGCACCAGCCTCAAAAACAACATCGCCGGTCAACAGGAATCGCCTCTATATCCACTTCTTGCGGCACATAATGCCAAAGGCGTGGTTCTGGAGCTTTTGAAACGTTCTCCGCAGGATCGGCTTAATGGCGCGGAGATCAATTCCATTCACAGCATTATCGTGGGCAAGCATCTTAATCTATGTGAAAATCTTGTTTTCCTGGTCTCCGACACTCCCGACGGCTTCCTGACCGGACAAATCCTGAATCATTACTATACAAATCCAAGAAATGCTGATCGTTTCACCACTGTGTCAGTAAAAACCATCGAAGGACTCACGGACCAGGACGTGAAACGCTTTCGGAACGAAGGAATGCGGAATCTCGTCCGCCTCATCGGACAGGAGGCCCGAGTCCTTGGATCGAATCGTTTACTCATTAACGCAACAGGGGGATATAAGGCACAGATTTCCTTCGCAGGCATGATCGGCCAAGCTCTGGAAATCCCCGTCTGCTATCTTTTTGAGCGTTTTTCCGAAGTAATCCAATTACCGCCCCAGCCCGTTGCTCTTGACCTTTCTTTCTGGCTTGAACACGTGGATATTTTTTTTGATCTCGAGGAAGGAATCGAATCTGATCAACCCTTTTCATCGCCGGATGAGCGGTTCGCGACGATAGTGGACGATACGAACGTCGATAACCGCTGGCTTACCTTTCTTTCTCCTACCGGCCAACTCTATCACGAAACCTTCCGCTATCATTTTGCCCACAGTGCTAAATCTCTTCTGCCGCCCGATTCAGGTCTTCCCCTGGAGAAAAAGAAAATCCGTTATGAGGACGACAATAAAGGAAAGCACAAAGGATTACGTAACTTCCTTGATAAACTTAAAAATTATCCTTATGTGAAAGAGATCTATACTTATTATTATAACCCGAACCTCAATGAACCTGTCCGATTTCGCAAATCGGCCAAGGGTAAAACCGGACAGATTGAAGGAATATACAGCAACGTTGGGGCAACAACAAAGTTCGATCTCATCACCACTGCTCAGAACAGCAGACAACTTCAGGCCTGCATCGCCGATTTGAACGACGGCCTGACATCATAATTAACGGAGTATTTCCATGACACGACTCATTATCATGTCCATCGGTGGTTCCCCCGAACCTCTCAGGAAAAGTATTGCCGAGCATCAGCCGGAACGGATCATTTTCTTTGCATCACATGATTCAATAACGAAAGCGGGAGAAGTCCTTGAACAGGTCAATCCGAAGCCAAAGTGCGAATGGGAGATCACGGAAGACCCGAATTCCCTGTTTGAATGTTATAAAACGGCTAGGTGTTGTGTTGAACGCGCGATGCATGCGGGATTTAGTCCTGAAGAAACAATAGTTGATTATACGGGCGGCACCAAGGTTATGACGGCGGCGCTGATCCTTGCAACCGTTGGCTGCCCTTACCGTTTTAATTACGTCGGCGGCGAAACTCGGACAAAATCGGGCTTGGGTGTTGTGGAAAACGGCTGTGAGCAGATGTATTCTTCCATGAGCCCTTGGTTGATCTTTGCCGAGGAGGAACGCCGCCAGGTTATTCTCCTCTTTAACCGTGGCCGCTATTCCTCGGTCGGTGAGATCATACGCATGGCCTTGACCCGGAAACTTCCTGGCGAGATTACCGACTACTTCAAATTTGTCAAGTATTTTGCTGAAGGATTCCTTTTCTGGGATCAGTTCAACCATAAAAGGGCTGCAGATTGTCTTTCAAAGGGTATTAAAAATTTAACGGAATATTTGGAAAGACATGACCATTCCCAGTGGAATTCTTTCACTGAAGATGTCCGTCACTGCTTTGACATTTTAAACGATCTTCTTCTGAAGACGAATAACCTGAAAAAATTCCATACCGTTTTGATTGACGACCTTCTCAACAACGCCCGTCGTCGTATCGCCGCCGGCTGTTTCGATGATGCCGCGGCTCGCATATATCGTTCTCTGGAACTTTACGGGCAGCTCACTTTTGAAAAAGTAACAGGCTGTTCAACCAGCAATGTCCCACGAAACAAAATTCCGGAAACCATCCGGGAAGTGTATGTCCAGAAACATACAGACTCTCAAAGTGGTGTTATCAAACTCCCTCTGCAAGCAACCTTTGAATTTCTCCATACAGCGGATATTGATGTAGGACATCGTTTTTTCCAAATAATCGATGAGATCAAAAAAATTCAAAGCAACCGTAATGAATCCATCCTTGCCCATGGAATAAAACCGGTTACAGAAAATGCTGTTGAAACAATTTTTCAGACGGTGTCCAATTTCACGGAATTCAAAAACGCCTATAATTTTCCCAAATTGCCACAATCGTGACAAAAAAGAAACGGGATTGCCCATTTTCCGCGAACCCCGATTATCAAACAGAGGGAACATACAATCATTTGATATTCTTAGTATTATATAAATACTTATTCTTTAGGTTTGCAGGTTTGGAAATTATTCAATGAAATCGGATAAATCGATTTAAGAAATGGAGTCTGCAGTATGGAGAAATCGATGTTTTTTGGGTTTGTGGATACAGGTTCGCGATTATGGTACCTGGAATCCTTGTATTTTCTCCAAAATCGAAGGCCGCGGACAGAATTGACCTGATTTACGAAGGGATTGCGACTCGCCGGGCCAGCAGTGATTCCGTTGATGCAGAGTTTGTGACAGAATTGACCTGATTTACGAAGGGATTGCGACGCAATGTCGCGGAGCAGATAATCAATTCCAGCAGGTTTTGGACAGAATTGACCTGATTTACGAAGGGATTGCGACACTGCGTTTCTTTTCTCAAGTTCAATTCGCAGTTCTTGACAGAATTGACCTGATTTACGAAGGGATTGCGACGCTTTCGTTGTCCGCAGATCAAACCCGCCTGCCCTGATCCGACAGAATTGACCTGATTTACGAAGGGATTGCGACTCAAAGATTCCTGGCAATTCTAACCCCGCCTTAGACCCTTGACAGAATTGACCTGATTTACGAAGGGATTGCGACTCATAGTTGTCGTCGCAATTGATATACATGCCGATATACATGACAGAATTGACCTGATTTACGAAGGGATTGCGACGGCTGTGCAGGCCAGCTTATAAGGTGTCCGCTGAAACGCGACAGAATTGACCTGATTTACGAAGGGATTGCGACTTCCTTGCCTGGCCCCAAATCGAGCGAACAGACATGCGACAGAATTGACCTGATTTACGAAGGGATTGCGACTTGCATATCTTTTCAGCAATTCTTTTCTCAAATCATCGTCAGGACAGAATTGACCTGATTTACGAAGGGATTGCGACGCGAGAAGGTATTTGTTAGGTATTTCATGGGTTCCTCCGGGGACAGAATTGACCTGATTTACGAAGGGATTGCGACCATGTCTGCCCATTATTGCGATCTATATGCGCTGGGCTAATGGGACAGAATTGACCTGATTTACGAAGGGATTGCGACGCCGCTTGACTTCGGCGATGAGCTTTTCCTCATCAGCGACAGAATTGACCTGATTTACGAAGGGATTGCGACTCTCTTTTCTCCTTTTCTTCTTTTTCTTTTTCGTCTATTTCCATGACAGAATTGACCTGATTTACGAAGGGATTGCGACTCTGTGGACCGCATATCATTAACATGACAAACAACTCCACGACAGAATTGACCTGATTTACGAAGGGATTGCGACACAATCATCTACATTCTCTATTTCTTCCCTGCAATCTTCAGACAGAATTGACCTGATTTACGAAGGGATTGCGACGATCCAATCTTCACAAATAAGTCTGGCATCCCCCAGACAGAATTGACCTGATTTACGAAGGGATTGCGACTAACAATCTTGACAGATAATCCTTCCGTCATGTGTCGTATAGACAGAATTGACCTGATTTACGAAGGGATTGCGACTCCGTAGTTGACTTTTTTGATTTCGATTTGTGCGTTCATGGGACAGAATTGACCTGATTTACGAAGGGATTGCGACGGAGTAGATAGTCAATGCCTTCAGGTTTTGCGAATACGCCTCGACAGAATTGACCTGATTTACGAAGGGATTGCGACCGCTTCTTGCGATTCTCAATATCATCCAGCCAGTCCATTTGGACAGAATTGACCTGATTTACGAAGGGATTGCGACCCCATACAATAAGACCTGAGTTTATGCTTTCTATTGCATGCGACAGAATTGACCTGATTTACGAAGGGATTGCGACTTGCCCACGACCACAAATCTTTTTCCGGCCATTTACCGACAGAATTGACCTGATTTACGAAGGGATTGCGACACCTCCATGCTCTATAGTTCATGCCCTCTATAGAAGGCATGACAGAATTGACCTGATTTACGAAGGGATTGCGACTGCATCCCCTTTGCGGGGCGCAGACGTCGTCTGTCCAGACAGAATTGACCTGATTTACGAAGGGATTGCGACCTGAAAAACCGAAACTCAATTGTATTCTTATTGTTATAAGACAGAATTGACCTGATTTACGAAGGGATTGCGACTTATGATGATAATCGTGAATAGCATTATCAATATCACAGACAGAATTGACCTGATTTACGAAGGGATTGCGACCCACAATTATCACAGGTGAAATAGCTATCATCATAACAGGAGACAGAATTGACCTGATTTACGAAGGGATTGCGACTTTTATTACCTGGGCCTAAATCTAACTGACAGACATGCGACAGAATTGACCTGATTTACGAAGGGATTGCGACGAATGACCGGGATCATACATAAGTTGAAAGGAGTCAATGACAGAATTGACCTGATTTACGAAGGGATTGCGACCCCGCTTCCTTGCACTTTTGTAAGAACAAGTCAGGGTCTTGACAGAATTGACCTGATTTACGAAGGGATTGCGACTCTGTCGACGTACCAATAGTTATCTGTCCCGAGTGTACATCGACAGAATTGACCTGATTTACGAAGGGATTGCGACTCGTAAACCCACGCCTTGATTTCCTGCTCGTCGCTCATGACAGAATTGACCTGATTTACGAAGGGATTGCGACTTACTCTCTGGGCTATCGCCAAAGAGAGTTCGCAGTTGTTCGACAGAATTGACCTGATTTACGAAGGGATTGCGACCTCTCGACCTTTCCAGCATTGGTAAGTTGCTTAACCATGACAGAATTGACCTGATTTACGAAGGGATTGCGACCTGATTCTTAGCCCAACCATATGGCTTAAGCTTCGCATTATGACAGAATTGACCTGATTTACGAAGGGATTGCGACCCGCTAATCGTGCAGCCTTAATTGTTCGAGGATTGATCTGACAGAATTGACCTGATTTACGAAGGGATTGCGACGTAATACCATTGCCCAGCCCTTTCGTGGAGACATTTCTCAGACAGAATTGACCTGATTTACGAAGGGATTGCGACGCAGCGGCCTGTCATCCCGTGAGGCGTAGGCTTCGCGACAGAATTGACCTGATTTACGAAGGGATTGCGACCCTCTAACGAATGAATTCTATTTCCCATTCGCTATCCAGACAGAATTGACCTGATTTACGAAGGGATTGCGACCTGTTGCCGCATCAATCATTAGCTCTGCTATTTCCGGTGGACAGAATTGACCTGATTTACGAAGGGATTGCGACACCGTAAACCGTTTCGGTATATTTCAGGATATTAAAAAGGGGACAGAATTGACCTGATTTACGAAGGGATTGCGACTCTTTCTTGCAATGCTTACATTTTGCCATGTTGCTTTTCGACAGAATTGACCTGATTTACGAAGGGATTGCGACCTCCCTTGACAGGTCGAACCGATCAGCCGTTGCCTGAAGTGTGACAGAATTGACCTGATTTACGAAGGGATTGCGACGGCAAGGGCCTCATTTGCTTCTTTTTTCGTGAGATGTTCGACAGAATTGACCTGATTTACGAAGGGATTGCGACTAACGTGTGCCATTAAGGATATTGGAGAGATGTTTCCAGTGGACAGAATTGACCTGATTTACGAAGGGATTGCGACCAGGTAGCGATCCAGATGGCTATCTTCCCATTGTCTCAGACAGAATTGACCTGATTTACGAAGGGATTGCGACGATAGCTTTATCCCTAATTCTTTCAAGAAGCTCTCACCGGACAGAATTGACCTGATTTACGAAGGGATTGCGACGCTAACGATACGTGCATCGAAACGCTGATTGGTTCTTTCGCCGACAGAATTGACCTGATTTACGAAGGGATTGCGACCTTAGCACATCCTTGCATATCTACGTCCACTGTCTGCTCCGACAGAATTGACCTGATTTACGAAGGGATTGCGACTCATGGGGCGCGTCAATCATCGGCAAGCCCATCACGCCGACAGAATTGACCTGATTTACGAAGGGATTGCGACCTCTATGGGAAGGTCACTTATCAAGACCACCTTCCCTTTAAGGACAGAATTGACCTGATTTACGAAGGGATTGCGACGTTTGTGTAGCAGCCATCATCTTAATGGCTGCATCTTGCGACAGAATTGACCTGATTTACGAAGGGATTGCGACAGGGGCAATTCTGGGGATGCACTTTCGAGGTTGCCCAGACAGAATTGACCTGATTTACGAAGGGATTGCGACTTAATGTCTGCGCATTCAACATGCAAGTTTGGGAACCATCGACAGAATTGACCTGATTTACGAAGGGATTGCGACCTGGTTTGCAAGGGCTTTGTAGTTTTTCATGATCGCCTCCGACAGAATTGACCTGATTTACGAAGGGATTGCGACCCACAAAATCGTGTTCATCAACATGATCCTTGTGATTTGACAGAATTGACCTGATTTACGAAGGGATTGCGACGCCGCATCGCTCACAGCGATATCCGGCTTCTTTCAATGCGACAGAATTGACCTGATTTACGAAGGGATTGCGACTCATAGGTTGTACTGATAGGTTTGTTCAGTGCTTGCATTGCGACAGAATTGACCTGATTTACGAAGGGATTGCGACGATTGATCCCATTTGACCGTTTTCGGTATTGTGATAACCAGACAGAATTGACCTGATTTACGAAGGGATTGCGACTTTCTTCCCTCCCCCTGCTTTTGCGGGTGACTGCGTTTTGACAGAATTGACCTGATTTACGAAGGGATTGCGACAGTGATGCGCTTCATCGATCACCAACACATCCAGCGGAGACAGAATTGACCTGATTTACGAAGGGATTGCGACGTCCCTGCTGGAAAGATGGTTAAATTTCTCATGGGCGAGACAGAATTGACCTGATTTACGAAGGGATTGCGACAATGGATTCCCAGAGAAAAAGCGAAATCTTTCCTCGGGACAGAATTGACCTGATTTACGAAGGGATTGCGACGTCTCAACATGGCGTTAAACTCTGACGTTAGCATGGTTAGACAGAATTGACCTGATTTACGAAGGGATTGCGACCAGCTTGTTCGGCTGCTTGTTCGGACAAGTATTTCTTTTTCGACAGAATTGACCTGATTTACGAAGGGATTGCGACGCTCTTTCCCGTGCGTATTGGTTGTGTCTGCGTCCTTTGGACAGAATTGACCTGATTTACGAAGGGATTGCGACGCGTGATCGTGACTTCTCCTTTGGATAGCTTGGTAAGCAAGACAGAATTGACCTGATTTACGAAGGGATTGCGACAACTCAGAGATAACTTCATTGATTGCTTCATTATTCGTAATCGACAGAATTGACCTGATTTACGAAGGGATTGCGACACGCGGCATGTGAACATTAAGGGGCAGTTCCAGGGTCATCTGACAGAATTGACCTGATTTACGAAGGGATTGCGACGAACCCATTAATAAGTTTAAAAAGCTGCCTTGCCCTCTCTGACAGAATTGACCTGATTTACGAAGGG
>JGI11944J13513_1002119_pt1 | contig 14486 bp, 13 predicted proteins | sample TerdegcoTASludge_FD_13513 | JGI IMG/M metagenome (IMG submission 13513) | reverse complement strand
TTCCGTGAGATCCATCCCATCCAGGAACTCGGCCAGCGCGTTCCCTCTTCTGGCCAGCTGCTCCTCCTCCTCTTCGTATCGGGAGACAGAGCCCTTCGGTCCCTCGAAAGCATCATGCAATAAAGCCGCCAGGAGTAAAACCGGCATGTCCGCTCCCTCTGCCTGGCCGATCTCTTTAGCATTTTTACAAACTCTCAATATATGGGAAAAATCGTGAGCGGGGTCAGCTCCCCTGTACATCGATTCGATCTCCCTGAATTGGGCAGAGGTGAAAATGCCATCTTCAAAGATATCATCAAGAATGTCACCAAATATATCATCATCGAAATCATTAAAGGCATCATCCAAGATCATCGGGTCTGCTTGCTCTCTTTTGCCTTAAAAGCCTCTGGTCAAGGTAAGTCTCTCCAATTCAGGCTCAATACAGTAACTTGATAAAAGAAGAGATCATTGATGGTGCCAGAGGTGCCCGCCCTGCCCAGCATCATTCTCGCTTTCGAGCTGACCGTCGCCATCAGGCATATCATCTACAGGAAGAGAGGAACCATCCTCTCGATAATGGCCATAGCCCTGGCGGTGTCCATCTCCTTAGTCTCCATCTTCATGATGGACGGCTTTCGAGATATGCTCTTTGATATAATAATCGAAGACCTGCCTCATGTCACCGTCAGCCCCAAAGAGGGCGAGGACTACATCTACCTCTATCACAGCCTCACCAACCGAATATGGGATATCCCAGGTGTGGTGGCCGTATCCGCCAGCCTGGGCACCAGTGCCACATTCACATATAAAGAAAATGTGGAGAATGTGGGCATGTCAGGGGTCAATCCAGAGGACTTTGAGAGCATCTATCATATTGAAGAATATATGATCCGGGGAGACCTCATCTCCGTGCAGAGCGGCAGAAAGGTGATCCTGGGCAAAAAACTGGCCGAACGTCTGAAAGTCAAGGTGGACCAGACCATCTACGCCAGCTTTCCCGATGCCAGAAGCACCAGCCTGATGGTCTCAGGGATCTTCGACCCACCCGTGGGCTGGCCAGAGGACCTGGCTATCGTCTCCCTGGACACCGCCAGGAGCTTTCTGGATAAAGGAGATGTGGTATCCTCGGTGGATATAAAGCTGGATGACATCTATCAGGCCCACGCCGTTGCCAGAGCCCTCCAGGATTACGGCTATCAGGCAGATAGCTGGCAGCAGCTCTACCCCGAGATCCTGGAAACCCTGGCCATAGAGAGCTTCGAGAACAATCTGATAATGCTCCTGATACTGATTATCGCTTCATTCGGTGTGGGGAGCGTCATGTACTTGCTGGTCAACGAGAAGACCAGCGAGATCGGCATGCTGATGGCCATGGGAGCGAAAAGGCAGAGCATAATGAACATATTCCTGATCGAGAGCGGCCTGCTTGGGGTGATGGGTGGAGCAGTGGGCGCAATCCTTGGCCTGGCCCTTTCCCTCTATTTCAAGGGCCTGGAGTTCTCCATGCAGGCCCCCGGCGGGCAGACGGTCACCCTGCCAGTGGAGATCAGCCTGGAAAGCTTCCTGGTGATAATCATCGCTGCGATCGCACTGAGCATCATCGCCGGCTCCTACCCCGCTTACAAAGCATCGAGGCTCGATCCCGCTCTGGCTATAAACGCATGAAAGAGATATTGAACGCATTGAAGGCAGAGAAATGATGTATGAGTTCTCCATCGCCCAAAGACACATCCTGAGGAGCCCCAAGATGGCTCTGTTCACAGTTGCTGCGGTGACGCTGGCAGTGGCAATCATCGTGGTCTTCATGGGAATCATGAGCGGCTTTCAGGAGGAGATCATAACTACCACGGTGGAGAACAATCCCCACATCTACATCCAGCCAAAGGAGGGCGAGAACTACATCTATCTATACAGGACGGTCTCCAATATTCTATGGACCTATCCTGGAGTGGAAGCGGTCTCGGCAAGGCTGGCAGGAAAGGGAGCGGCCAAATACAAGGATGAGGTCCGGGCGATCAGCTTCCTGGGGGTCAATCCGGAAGACGAGGACCGGATGATGGATGTCAAAAGCGATATCATCTCCGGGGACTTTATGGACCTGGACCGGCGCAAATACGCCGCCTTCATTGGCAAAGGCCTGGCAGAGGAACTGGAACTCGACCTTGAGGATAACTTCATCCTGGCGAGAGGAAACAAATCCGTTCGGATAAAGGTGGCCGGCCTCTTTGAGACCGGCACGGCTGCAGATAATTCCCTGATCTATATCCCTCTGATCCTGGCCCAGGACCTGACAGGAATGGGAGATGTGGTATCCCAGGTCGATGCCAAAGTGGTCGATATCTATCAGGCCTCCCTAATCACTGACGACCTCAAGCGGCGACTTGCATATGATTCAAAATCCTGGCAGGATATGAACGCCGATATCCTCAACCTCATTGAGACCCAGAGGATCTTCGCCTGGATCTTCTATATCCTGATCATCGCCATCGCCGGATTTGGCATCGCCAACACTATGATCATGATAGTCTCCCGTCGGACGCGGGAGATCGGCATTCTCATGGCCATGGGCGCGACCCGCTGGTCCATCCTCAAGGTATTTATCATCGAGAGCCTGATCCTGGCTCCTCCATCTGCTCTGCTTGGTGGGATCCTCGCTTATCTCTCTGCTCAGCTCATAATGTCCTATGAGATCGAGCTCCCCTCAGAGATCTACATGGTCTCAAAAATGACTGTAGCCATGAAGCCGGAGTTCTTCGTCTGGGCAATAGCCATTGCCCTGCTGGTCAACTTCGTGGCTGGCCTCTATCCCGCCTGGAAGGCCTCCCGAATGGATCCCGTGGTAGCGATCGGCAGCGGATGAGGCTCATGAGTGAGAGCGCGGCCTCTTGCAGCTCATCCACCATTTCAGGTGGGACGTAGGCCCTTGGCGTCTGGGAACGGGCGATGCAGGCGAGCACCGGGGAGGAGATGCATTCAAGCAGGCTTTTTGCCCTCTTCAGCCTCTTTAGAATGTCCTTCCTTGTCCAACCTCTATCATCTATTGCGCACAGGCCATCCAGGTCGATGCCGATGACTATGGGATATCTGCTTTTGTCCAGGTCGATCTCGAATTCAGTGGCGTCAATGCTCTCCGGGGCCGGGATCAGCATGCCATTCTGCTTTCTCAGTCTCGTCCTCTCCTCATCCCATTCGATGAGATCGATTCTCCTCCCATTTATGAAAGAGGATCTCATCTTTGTCCTGGGCCCGTCCACCAGCTCTCCCTCGACTATCCTCCCGTAGGCATCTATCTTCTCCTTTCTGGGATCGAAGTGGTACAGAGAGCCGATGATTCCATAGTGAAAGGCAGGACAGGTGAAGTTTCCCTCGTTCAATCTCCTCTGGGCGTACTCGCAGATCACTGGCATCATCTTATTCAGATAATCGAATATATCCCGACCCTCCCTCGCTGGAAGTAGTGGGCAATTCGGAAACATGTCATGATGCCTGTCTATCCTGACCACGACTAATGGCAGCTTATGGGAAATGTACTCTCTGATCCAATGGGGGAAGACCTCATTATGAGAGTCTACGATAACGGTCTTCATATCCATCTCTGGCCGATCAGGCCAGGCGCAATTATAATGATTAAACCTTTTATTAACTTTATCTGCATATAAGATTATCTGTGCCAAATTCTGATCTTAAGTCCTTATTTTAAGAATGGGAAAATTGGATCTATTATCAATGAAAATTAGCGTCTATGAGCAATAATGATGAGGATCTATCATCCTTTCTCATGGGCTATGGATTCACAGAGGATGAGCTCTTTGCAGTCACCTATGAGCTCAACTCCTTCCGCTCCATTCCAGGGACGACTGTGAAAAGGTACCTCAACCGGGTCCTTCAGACCATCAATGAGGATGATCGAGCCGCCTTCTTGAAAGGGATTATGGTCGGCGTAGCGATAAAGAATGCAGTAGATGCCTCAAATCGAGAAGGTAATAAGTGCTGAATTGGCTAGTGATTTGATATCAATGGTGTTTCAACCCGCAAAATGAAGGATTTATCCAAAACATTTTAGAGCCATGATCTCCCATCGGTATTATCTTGGATCTAAAGCAACATAGGGATTGACTTATTCAGCTGCAATGCCGCGCAGATGAATATATCTAGAACCCGCATCATGGACTTTCGGGCCGGTGATGGCAGCCTTTTGTCTGTTCATGGCGATAATGGGCTCGCTAATAAGAAAAGTTAAGCATGAAGCAGCATCGAGCCTTTGCCATATGATGGAAAGATTGCAGAGGAGCATGGACGCATACAAGATCAGCAGCAAACATGCATTTCTCAGGATAGACATATTAACAGCGCCGCTCTATTGCTCATTAATGGCTGATGAATCCCTGGGAATAAAGGTTGAGCGGAAGCATGGTGAGCGATTCAGGAGGGCTTTAGTGCAGATGGGAGCCTTCGACCGCAGCCGGAGGATAAGCTCAGATGGATCCTTTGTCTATCTGCCCATTCTGGAGAGATTCGATTCATGCTGCTCATATGAACCATGTGACCGGTCAATCTCAGGGCTGAAAGAGATCGCAAATTTTGAGATCATCAGGATGGATTTCGAGATCGAGGAGCGTATCCTCAACCCGGAGGATATTCTCGGCTACAGGCCGAGCTTTGAGATTGTGGGGGATATCGCTCTGATAAAGGATGCCAGCGAGGAAGAGGCGAGAAGAGTTGCCTCAGCTCTCATGGCAACTAACAAGAGCATAAAGACGGTGATCATTCCTGTCTCAGATGTGCAAGGGGAGTACCGCACCCGGCGCTTCAGGCATGTGGCGGGAGAGGAAAGGACCACCACTATTCACAAGGAGCACGGTATGCGCTACCGGATCGATCTTGAGGGTGCCTACTTCACCCCTCGTCTGGGAACGGAGAGGCTGAGGATAGCGAACCTTGTCCGGCCGGACGATGTGGTGCTGGACATGTTCGCCGGGGTGGGGCCTTTTGCCCTTCTCCTGGCCAGGAGGTGTCGGTGGGTGGTGGCCATGGACAAGAATCCCATTGCTGTTCGATACCTGAAGGAGAACGCGAGCCTGAATAAGGTCGAAAATATCGATATCCTGGAGGGAGATGCAATCGACCTCGCCCTCCGTTACCGCAATTCTGCAGACCATGTGATCATGAACCTTCCCAATAGCGCATCCCTCTTCCTCTCCTCAGCTATCAGAGCGGCCAAAGAGGGAGGAACAGTCCATTACTATTGCATCGCCCCGGAGGATAATCTCTACCGGGACGAATCGTTGATAAGAGAGGTTGCAGAGAGGATGGGCTTCAGGATAGAGGTTCTCTACCAGAACGTTGTGAGGAGTTATGCTCCCCACAGGCATAATGTGGTAATAGACTTTCGGGTATTCAAATATTTAAAAAATTAAATTATTAGATAATACATTAATGATGCTGCCATTGGAATGAGGATATTATCGTTGATCTTCAGGGGGAGCGACTCGATGATGCTGGAGAGGAGCACAATTGCCGCCGTCCCTGCAGTCGGAATCATCAATAATGCACCCATCGCCCCTGCGACAAAGCCGATCGTTCCCTCCAAGCTCTTGCTCTCATTCCAGGGCAGCTTATGCCTGCCATAGCTGCTTCCGATAAATGTGGCCAGGCCATCGCCAGTAGCCAATATGATGATAACGGCGATCGCTGCTGGAGGGTGGTCTCTCAATAAGCCCAGGGTGAGGAGAACTCCCAGGGCATTATAGAGAGCTCCTTCTCCTGGGATCTCCCCCTCCCGACCCACATTCTCCACCCATTCCTTCATTCCCGGTACTTCTACACCGGAAACGGCCAGATGTATGAGCAGGATCTCTATGCTGGTCATCGAGAGCACAAAGATCGATATCGCCTGGATGCCAAAAATCCAGATCAAAAGACATGTAGCTAGGTTAGAGACGATATGCAAAGCCTTTCTCATCCGTTCGTCTTCTCTGTTTTTTCCTATTCTTTCCCGGAAGACCATCGCCTCGGCAACTGCATATCCCAGACCGGAGATAGCGATAACCAGTCCCAGGTCCAGCCACCAGCTCTCTGCACCTGACACTTGGTAGCTGCCATAGATAAGTCCCAGGATATAAATTAAGGGAAAGATCAGGTGTCCCAGAAGGGGAAACAGGATCGAGAAGACTCCACCGAGAGGCTCAATCCGGCTGCTTTCCCCGACACCTATGAAAACCTCCATGGCAGCTGCTATCGACCCTGCCGCCAGGATGCTCAAAAGCAGGAGCTTTAAGCGCTCGGTCGAGGTTGGATTGAAGGGAGACAAGGCATTCACCCGCTCGATAGCGATGATCCAATGATCGACAGCGATGATTAGCTGATCAATAGGGGAAATTCGCGGATCGACTGCGGGCAATTGACCCCGAAGTATATAAAGAGATGGTTTACCTTATCGCCGGCTGATGCGATACGAATTCGAGTGAAACAGATAGGTATCATGCGGATTATGCCGAGTAAATCCCTTACTTGCCCATTGCCATTCCCCTTCCGGCCAGGATTCCAGTTGCTGCAGCGCTCACAATACCCCGGGAAAGGCCTGCTCCGTCTCCAGCCACATACAGACCCTTCAGAGAGCTTTGGAAGCTGCCATCCACCTCAATCCTTCGGGCATAGAACTTGATCTCCGGGGCATATATCAGAGTGGAATCGGCATTGACGCCGGGGATGATCTGATTTAATATCTCCAGGCCCTCGATGATGTCCATCACTATCCTGTGGGGCAGGGCCATGGATATATCTCCAGGTGTGACATCCTTCAGGGTATTCTCCACGGTATTGCGGGCGATCCTCTCCTCGGTTGATCGCCGGCCCTTGTGCAGATCTCCCAGCCTCTGGATCACCGGCTTGCGCCCACCGATGGTTGTGACAAGCTTGGCTATGGACATCCCATAAGCAGTGGTGTTCTCCACTGGTCTGGTCAGCTCCAGCCGAACCAGAAAGGCGAAGTTGGTGTTCTCGGATTTCTCAACAGTCATGGAATGGCCGTTGGTGGCAATGAAATCCGTGTACTCCTCCTTGACCACAAAACCCCCCGGATTAGTGCAGAATGTTCGGACGAAGTCGTCGTACCTTCTGGTGACTATGTGAAACTTAGGGTCCCGGTTGATACGAGTGATGGGGTCCATTATGATCGAGGGCACTTCTACCCTGACTCCCACATCCAGGGGCCCATACCTGGCCTTGATATCGTATTTGTCAAGAAGCATGCTGATCCACTGAGCACCTATCCTTCCCGGAGCCAACAGGGTTTGGGTAGCCTTCTTCTCTCTGCCATCGGCCAGCCGGACACCGGTGCACCTATCGTCCTCAACAACCAGATCATCTGCCCGGCAATCCAGTTGAAATTCCACTCCCCTTTGCTCCAGGTCTCTCTTGAATGCGGTTATGATCTCCGGGGTTTTATCGCTGCCCATATGACGTTGCTTTATGGGGACAAAACGGGCGCCAGCTGCTGCTGCCTTTCGCCGGAGCTGTTCTTCATCATCCTCTGATGATTCTATGACCATGCTGGGTGCACCATATCTTAGGAATGCCGAGTCGACCTCATCGATCAGGCTCCAGGCCTGAGTCCCCGCCAGGCTTCCCAGGTCTCCACCAATGGAGGGATGGAGGTTGAGAAGGCCGTCAGAGAAGGCGCCCGCCCCTCCCACGCCGCACATTATCTTGCAGGGATGGCAGTGAGAGCAGTGGCCTCGATCCTTCATGGGGCAGTCGCGATCTTTAATGTCCTTCCCTTGATCTATTACCAGCACACTGGAATTGGATTTGGAAAGCTCCAGAGCTGCGAACAGGCCGGCGGGACCGGCACCGACGATGATTGCATCGACCATACAAAAAATGATATTAAGGTTGTAGCTATTTATATCTGCGTCCGAGCGAATGCAGCATTGCGATTGTAGGGCATGCATAGTTTAGGGCTCATGCAAGATGGACCGGCACTGGTCATACACAGCTACTCCGACCATTTTTTCATCTTGTACGATTTAGACCTCATCCCTGAGGTCAATCAACACATTTAAGGAGATGAATTGCGCTGATAGGGAGATGAATTGCGCTGATTCAGAGAATCAGGAGGATCTTGCGAGGATTAAGTAGTCCTTGCCGCAAAGGTGACAGATCCTGAGGCCAGATCGGCGAAGTTGAGATCTAGCCTGCGTTATGTCCAGAGGAATTAAATGCCGGTTTATATTGATATCAACAGTTGCATAGGCTGTCGCAGCTGTGAAGCAGCATGCCAGATAGAGCATGGTGGTCTAGGGCACATCAATGTGCAATACGTAGAGGATCTGGCAGCCGTTCCCATCTTTTGTCATCACTGTGAGGAGGCTTTATGCGCCACAGTCTGTTTCACTGCAGCCTTGTATAAAGACGGGGAGATCATCGCCTTCGACGCGCAAAAATGCACTGGATGCGGCCTGTGCACCCTTGCCTGTCCCTTCGGGGTGGTCTGGGCTGATAGGATCGCTCACAAGTGCGATCTGTGCCAGGAACGAGAGGGTGGACCCGCCTGCATTGAAGCCTGCCCGGCCAGGGCTCTGTCAGTTGATTTTGATCTAGCATTGAGCAGGGCACGCTCCCGTACTGCTCGGGCAGCTGCTGCTAGCAGAGGCGCAAAATGATAAAAGTCGATGCCAGCCTCTGCCTGGGCTGCCGATCTTGCTTCAATATCTGTCCCAGCCAGAACATATTCAGAAATGAGACGGATTGCAGGATAACGGTTAGCTGGAAAAGGTGCAGAGAGGAGTGCGATCTATGTGTAAAGATGTGCCCGACCGGGGCTATTTCCCTGGTGCCCTGGGATGAGACCGAACCGGAGAGCGAGGTCTCCTTTGATCTGGTAGCCTGCAATATCTGCGGATCAAAGTATGCCACAGAACCCATGATTAAGAGGATCGAGTCGATGCTACCAGCAGAGATCCAGAAGGATGTAACTGGTCTGGAATGGATCCGGATCTGCCCAGAGTGCCGGCGCAATATAGAGGCGGAGAGGTTGGTCAGGCTGGTGTTGCCAGGAAGGAGAACGAAAGATTGGAGATGCTCATGGCTTTTTCTTGCAGGGAAACGAGGTCTGTACCCGGGTCGGATGCGGCTGCTCTACGACCTCATCGTATTCGCTGGGATGCGGATCTGAGGCTGCGATCTTGAAGAAACAAGAAAAGAGATCTTGCATGTCTTTCTTGCTCGCCTCCCGGCCATCTTTTCGGAAGGCAGCTTTTTTTTTTGCTCAGCACTGCCCTCTGGATTCTTGATCACCTGATTCTTGATCACCTTATCCATAAGAGGAACGAATTCAGGGGATGCTTGTGCCACCTGGTAGGGAAAATCGGGTCTTGGAAAATAATATTGAGGATCTGATGCTCAGGGATGATGAGCAGATCCTCCTTTATATCCAGTATCAGTGGGGCGGGCAAAATGCATTCCCTTCTCCGAGCCCATTATGCACAGAGGCATGGCCTTCTCAAAGTCCATTCCGTTCTCGGCAGAGAAAAAGCGATCGTCCGCCTCCAGGTGGACCACCCGGTCAATTACGAGCACATACTTCTCCCGAGCGATCTCCTCCTCCACTGTGCACTCAGCCCAGGCGAGGCAGCCCTCGATTCCCGGTGGCCTTACCTTGATTGAGGGTCTGGCGGCCAGACCCGCTTCCTTGAACTCATCGACCTCTGGGGGGAAGCTCTTGGCACAGGTCATGACTGCATCCTCCATACCAACCCTTGGCACATTGATTACGAACTCCCCCGTCTGGCGGATGTTCTCTAAAGTGTCTCTTTTCAGCCAGGAAGCGATCAGCACCTCATCCAGCGGCCGGAGCACTGGGGTCACACATGACCAGGGTGCGGCATTTCGTACCCCGTTTGAAGAAATGGTGGATAAGAGCACTACCGGCAGAGGCATGACCTGCGACCTTTGATTAGGCTCGAGGATCATATCGATCATTCCGCCAGCAATTTGTCCACGATCCCATTCATCTCCGTCAGCTGGGGGACCTGGTTGCCTTTCAGACAGGCCTGGAAGACACCGCGATCAAAAGGCACGCTGCCTATGACCTTCTCTTCGTCAACCAGAGATGAAAGCTCCGCAGTATCCTCATTCATCCGGTTGAGGATGAAGTAGACCGGCTTATTGATCATAGTCGCCATCTCCGAGATCTTCTCTGATAGCTGCACTGACTCGAAGCTGGGATCTATGACCACCACGATCCGGTCGCTGCCCCCTTCCACCCCTCGGCCGAAGTGCTCGATTCCCGCATCAGTATCCACAACCACATGCATCCCATCTGCCTTCAGCTTCTCGATGAACTCACGGGCCAGGGCACCCATGGGGCAAGCGCAGCCCTCTCCGTAGTCATGGATCTTGCCTATGGCGACCAGCTTAATGCCATCCTCGCCCACAATCAGCTCCGAGGGAATGTCCTCCACTGAGAACTCCTGAAGAATGGACAGCTTCTCCTTTCCCTCCGACTTCATGAATTTTCTCATTCGCTCCCCCAGCCCCTTCTTGCCGCCCAGGGAGTCCATGAAGTCCCTGGGCTGGGGCAGACCCAGTTGCTTGTAGAGCCCGAAGTTGGACTCGTCGGTGTCCACCACCAACACTTTTTCTCCTCTTGACGCCATCTCCCGAGCGATAAGAGCGGAAATGGTGCTCTTTCCGCTTCCGCCTTTGCCGCAGATCACAAGTTTCATCCTGTTTATCCTCCATTTTTCTCTGCTTTTTTCCACTGTTATCCTTGATATTGCTTCAGCCTGCAATCTGCTGAATTCAGCCGACAAAAATTTGTTTATTCAAGGCCAATGGAACGCCATTGGCGATTCCGTGCTTGGTGTAATACATATCCACTGTGCCGTCATGCGCCCAGTAGGTATCAGCATAGTAGAGGGGGAGAACTGGCAATTCCAGGGCATGGATAACCTGAATCCGATCGACCAGAGACTTCCGTTTCTGTTCGTCGATCTCTGCCACCTCCTCGTCCAGCAGTTCATTTAGCTCCGAGTTCATCGTGTACCGGGCGCTGTTGAAGGTGTATCCCTCGCCGGTCATCCTCTTCAGGATCTCGGGATCTGCGCCCATACCGCCGTGGCTGTTGAGGGCCAGATCGAACTTCCATTCACTAACCAGGCTGTCGAGGGTCTTGGAATCAACGGTGCGAAGGCTTATCAAAATGCCTGCCTGCTCGAGCTGCTGGCGTATCAGCTCTCCTGCCCGTTCGTTGATTGAGGTGACGAGCATCTCCAGCTTGACTGGACTGCCATTCTTGGAGAAGTGACCGTCCACCTTGCTGTAGCCCAGCTCCGCCATCAGCTCCTCTGTCTTTGCCGGGTCGTAGTCATACTGCTCTACATCGGGGTTATACCAGTCGTTATCCACAGCGAAGAGTCCGGGGCTGGCCAGCACACCGTAGCCGCGGGCGGCATTGTCCACCAGCGCCTGGCGGTCAATGGCATAGTAGAGAGCCTGCCTGAACTTAGAATCGGAGAGAGGCTCCTTCTTGTGGTTGACCATGATCTTGGTGATCGAGTCATGGGAAGAGAGCATCACTGTAAATCCTTTTGCTCTTAGCTCCTCTACCACCTCAGGAGGCACATTCGCGGCGTTTACATCCCCTTTCTCCAGGGCGGCTGCGGACAATTCCAGGTTCAGCTTGACGAACCTGAGCTGTTTAACCTTCGGGCTGCCAAGGTAATAGTCCTCAAAGGCCTGATAGAGATAGCTACCCTGGGATTGGCTATAGTCTACCAGTTTAAATGGACCGGTGCCCACCAGAGCATCATCATCCTGGAACTCCATGGGATTGTCTATGCTCTCGTAGATATGCTCAGGGAGAATGGGAAGGGTTCCCGCAACCAGTTCCAGGAAAGGAGCATAAGGCTGGTTGAGGCTGATCCTGACCGTATAGTCGTCTATCGCCTCTGCCGTCTTTATAACTTCAGAAGAAACCCACATATAAGGATGCTCTTTGATGTAATCGATGGTGAAGACCACATCATCGGCGGTGAATTTTTCGCCATCATGCCAGAGGACGTCGTCCCTAAGCTTGAAGGTATAGACGTCATCTCCCTCCATCTCCCAGCTTTCGGCCAGGGCGGGGATGATCCCCTTTTCGTCCTTCCAGAGCAGTGTGTCGAAGATCAGGCTCATCCTCACATATCCCGGTCCGCGCGAGTAATGGCCGTAGGGCGAGGGATAACCCCAGTCGCCGGTGTAGTCAGCAATGGTCAGCACCTCGACATCCCCGCCGTCGTCCGCCTGGGCGGTGCAAAGGAGCAAGAGCAGCAATCCCGCTGCAACAAATCCAATCATGGGGAGGCGTCTCTTAAAGACGAGTACCCTGGTCTGTGCTTTAAGCATTTGAATTTCACCTTGACAACAGAATTATAGCAGGTTGTTTTAAGAACCTTTCTATTAGTAGCATGAAATAGAATTTCTCTAAGAATCGCCGTTGTTAAGACAGGGTTCGGAATGAAGACCGAATGAAGACAGAATGGGGACAGAATGAAGACTGGATATTGCCCAAGAGCGGATGAGGAAAGATATTAACTTCTATGATGATAATGAGTAATCGAGAGACTATGCGGCAAGAATTCATGAGAATGGCAGACGGAGAAAATATCGATCAAGAGACTTTGAAGCGATTGGAGTTATCTTTTGATTCCCAGTTTGCCTCCTGTCCTCTTAGATACTTCAGGACGAGAAAAGCGGTATTTGTAGCAGGTGATACCACTTCCCTGTCCATAAGGATATCCGGGTTTGGCGAGACCTTCCAGGCCAGGCAGCTCGTATGCTGCAACATCGACAATCCCGAAGACCTGGAAGTGAGCATGGATTCTTGCCAGATGCTCTTGCAGTCTGTGATAGATCCAGGCATCCTTTATCTGAAAGCCGGGACAAGTACCATTTCCGGGCCGAGGTACTCTGATCTCTCCCATGAGATTGATCAAGAGGCCAGGGTTTTGGAGACGCTGCCCAGGAGGGATCCGGATATGGTGCAGATCGACCAGAGGATATTCCGCCAGACGGGCACAGTCTATGTCCAGAGTCCCTTTTATATGGCCATCCTGGAGCGAACGAAAAGATGAATGAAATTCAGGAGTTATCCCGCCTTCTGGACCGGGAGCTGGAGGCGATAAAGCTGTCTCCGCCCGGAGACTTGGCCACGGAAAAGATGGGCGGAAAGGCTTTCTCCCGGGTGATCAAGCTGCAGAATCCCAAGATCATAACCTCTGATAATAAGATTGAGGTCATGGGACCGGCGTTCCTGATCAGCCTGGCCGAGCTGAAGAAGGCGGTAAAAAACCGCTACAAGACCCCAGGGCGAAATATCTTCCCGGAGGTGGTGGATGACTTCATCTTCAAGAGCGGCATGGATGCCATAAACCGTCTGAGCAGTTTTGATTCCAGCCAGGCGGCGAGCGACCTGGTGGCTCTCTCACGCCTGGTCAGGGTGCCATCGGACTGGGAAAAAGTGGCCCTGGTGAGGAGGATCAAGCCACTGGAGCTGGTGGACGAGTATATTATCGATGGCAAGCACTCCACTGGCAGCTACCTGGGGAGCTTTGACCTTCCAATAGCAGTCATGACCGACGAAGGTGCACAGTTTGACTTTGAGAACCCTTCGGATGTGGTGGGCGCCAATAAACGCCTGGAAGGGTCGATGTCTCTTGCCATGAAGAGAATGATGCTCATTGCAGAGCGGGTGGATGACAACACCATTCAGACCACCAGCGGCCTGAAGCATGTCTTCCTGGGAAATACCATGGCCGTTATCTCTCTGATCTGCCTGTTGATAGGCGCCTTCTCCCTCATTGAAAGGAGGCTGTTCTTTTTCATAATATTATTCATCTGCGGAGTGGCCCTGGCAGTAGCCAGATATCTGCCCACCAGCTGGAATCGGAATTTTTTCGGGGTATCGGAGATGCAGGTGGTGGGAGATGGCTACACTGTATTCAAATTCTATGGAGATATGGCGTGACCTCATTGCAGGATAGAATAAAACAGGCTCTTCGCTGAGTTGCGTGGGCGATTTACCGCAGAGAATCTTCCTTTGTGCCTTGGTGTCTTTATGGTGAGGCCTAAGCATCCTGATTTTACCACCAAGGCACAAAGCCACAAAGACTATAAAGAGATAGTATCCAAGGTTTGCCCATAGGACACAGCGCAGAGTCATAAAACCGTATATCGAGTGTATAGGATTTCAGGATATTGGAGGATGAGATGAGCGGAATTGATAGCGATATACTTCGGGAAAAATTAAAAGAAAAGATACCAAAGCCGCCAAAATTCTCTCTGGGATTTTCGGCTTTCATTGCCACGGCCGTCATCTTATTGCTGCTGCTGGTTTTGGTGGGAGGCTCCTTTATAGCCATAATTCCTGCCGGACATGTGGGGGTGCAGGACCGTTTCGGAGTGGTCTCTGATACCGTCTTGAGCCCGGGGTTCAACTTCAAAGATCCGCTCACCAGCGT
>JGI11944J13513_1002115_pt1 | contig 14500 bp, 10 predicted proteins | sample TerdegcoTASludge_FD_13513 | JGI IMG/M metagenome (IMG submission 13513) | reverse complement strand
CGCTCAATTGCTTTAAGTGTCTGTTTCGCGCCTACGGTTTTTTTTCGCGCTGATAGCAGCAGTTCATAAGCCATAACTGCTTAACCCCCTGAATCCGGACACTTTAGTATCTTATCACCACAAGATGCCATTGTCAATATTGTACTATTCAGGAGACAGAATTCAGTAGTCAGCATTCAGAATACTACGAAACAGTTCTCTTATTCGATACTGACTCCTGACTCCTAATGAGTTATACAGTCGTCGTCAGAAAATCATCCTGCACCTGGTCACTTTCGATTATATCTTCGTCACCGTCATACTCCTGCTCATCCACGCCTTCTTCATTTATGATATTGATGCTGATGTTGCGGTAGCGGGACATCCCCGTGCCGGCCGGAATCAGCTTGCCGATGATCACGTTTTCTTTCAGGCCGATGAGCGGGTCCAACTTGCCCTTAATCGCCGCCTCGGTAAGCACTCTGGTAGTCTCCTGGAAAGACGCGGCGGACAGAAATGAATCAGTGGCTAAAGAAGCCTTGGTAATACCCAGCAGCACCGCCTTGGCGGTGGCCGGTTCGCCCCCCAACGCCTCAACCCGGGCATTTTCATCTTCAAACTCGAATATGTCAATCAGGCCGCCCGGCAGCAGGTCGGTATCCCCGGGGTCATCTATTTTAATTTTCCGGAGCATTTGCCTGATCATTACCTCAATATGCTTATCGTTAATATCCACACCCTGCAGCCGGTAAACCCGCTGCACCTCTTGCAGGAGATAAATCTGCACACCCTGTACTCCCTTGATCTTGAGCAGGTCATGCGGGTTTACCGACCCCTCTGTCAATTCATCACCGGCGTCAACCTGGTCACCGTCTTTAATTTTGAGACGCGCTCCGTAAGGCACTTGATAAACAGCTTTTTCGCCGTCTGCGGCGGTAACTTCAATTTCCTTGCGGCCTTTGATTTCACGTACTTCGACCACGCCTGCCTCCTCGGCGATAATAGCTTGACCCTTGGGGCGCCGTGCCTCGAAAAGCTCTTCCACCCGCGGCAAGCCTTGGGTAATATCATCCCCGGCCACGCCGCCGGTATGGAAGGTGCGCATGGTAAGCTGGGTGCCCGGCTCGCCGATGCTTTGAGCGGCAATGGTGCCGACAGCCTCACCGATATCAACATTGCGGCCGGTAGCCAGATTGCGCCCGTAACATTTGATGCACACGCCGTAACGGGTTTTGCAGGTTAAAACGGAACGAATCTTTACTTTTTTTATACCTGCTTTAATAATCTTCTCAGCATGTTCTTCAGTAATTTCTTCATCCGCTTCTACTATAATCTCCACATCGCCATTGGCTTTTTCCACCTTGATATCCTCAAGGGCTACCCGTCCGATAATCCGGTCTTCAATTTTTTCAATAACTTCGGCGCCGTCTTTAATCTCCTCGACGGTAATGCCCTGTGAAGTGCCGCAGTCAATTTCCCTGACGATCACATCCTGGGCGACGTCCACCAGACGGCGGGTCAGGTAACCGGAGTCGGCCGTGCGCAGCGCGGTGTCGGCCAAGCCTTTTCTGGCGCCGTGGGTGGAAATGAAATATTCCAAAACGGTCAGGCCTTCCCGGAAGTTCGCCTTAATCGGCAGGTCGATAATCCGGCCGGAGGGATCAGCCATCAGGCCCCGCATCCCGGCAAGCTGGCGGATCTGCTGGATATTGCCGCGGGCGCCGGAATTGGCCATCATATATACCGGGTTAAAGCGGCCAAGCGTTTCATTCAGCGCTTCGGTCACTGTTCTCGTGGCTTCGTTCCAGATTCCGATTACTTTCCGGTAGCGCTCGTCTTCCGTAATCAGGCCGCGGCGGTACTGCAGCTCCACTTTCTCAACCTGCTGTTCGGCGTCCTTGAGAATTTCCTTTTTCCGTTCCGGAATCGTGATATCTTGAATGCCAATGGTTACTCCCGCTTTAGTGGCAAAAGTAAAGCCCAGTTTTTTAATGCCATCCAGCAGTTTGGTGGTGGCTGAAAAACCCAGCTGCCGGTAACAGTCATCAACGACCCTGCTCAACACTTTTTTATCGGCTATCTGGTTAATATACCCTAATTCGGGAGGTATGACTTCGTTAAAAATAGCCCTGCCGACAGTGGTTTCAAGCATGCTTTTATCGGGCATCCGCACTTTTATCCTGGCATGCAGGGAAATAACATTGTTGTAATAGGCCATCACAGCCTCTTCGCGGTCTTTAAAAACCTTCCCTTCTCCCTGTACGCCGGGCTCTTCCACGGTTAGATAGTAGATGCCCAAAACCATGTCCTGGGTAGGTATGGCCACCGGGCGGCCGTCCTTGGGGTTCAAAATATTATTTGAGGAAAGCATCAGCAACCTGGCCTCTGACTGCGCCTCCGCGGACAGGGGCACGTGCACGGCCATCTGGTCGCCGTCGAAGTCGGCGTTATAAGCCGTGCAAACCATCGGATGGATCTGAATGGCCTTTCCTTCCACCAGCGTCGGCTCGAAAGCCTGGATGCCCAGGCGGTGCAAGGTGGGAGCGCGGTTAAGCAGCACAGGATGTTCGCTGATCACATCTTCAAGCACGTCCCAAACCTCCGGGCGCACCCTTTCCACCATGCGCTTAGCGCTTTTAATGTTATGGGCGTGGCCATCATTCACCAGGCGTTTCATGACAAAAGGCTTAAACAACTCAATAGCCATTTCTTTGGGTAAGCCGCACTGGTGGATGTTCAAATCCGGACCGACAACTATAACCGAGCGGCCGGAGTAGTCAACCCGCTTGCCAAGAAGATTCTGGCGGAAGCGTCCTTGCTTTCCTTTCAGCATATCGCTCAGCGATTTTAAAGGGCGGTTGCCCGGGCCGGTAACCGGCCTGCCCCGGCGTCCGTTGTCAATCAAGGCGTCCACAGCTTCCTGGAGCATTCTTTTTTCATTCCTGACGATAATGTCCGGCGCGCCCAGATCCAGCAATCTTTTTAGACGGTTGTTGCGGTTGATCACCCGGCGGTACAGATCATTCAGGTCAGAAGTGGCAAAACGCCCGCCATCCAATTGAACCATGGGACGAAGCTCGGGAGGAATCACCGGAACCACGTCCAGCACCATCCACTCCGGCCGGTTTCCCGATTTGCGGAAAGCCTCCACCACTTCCAGACGCCTGATCGCCCTGATTTTGCGCTGGCCGGTGACGTCTCTCAGCTCCTGGCGAAGCTCTTTGGTCTGTTCCTCCAGGTCGATTTCCTCCAGGAGAATCTTGATGGCTTCAGCGCCCATGCTTGCTTTAAAAACATTGCCATATTTTTCCCTGTGCTCCCGGTACTCCGTTTCAGTAAGCAGCTGCTTTTTGATTAACCCGGTCTCGCCGGGATCGGTGACAATATATGAAACAAAGTACAAAACTCTTTCCAGAGCGCGCGGAGACATGTCCAGCAGCAAGCCCATCCGGCTGGGAATACCTTTAAAATACCATATGTGCGAAACCGGGGCGGCCAGCTTGATGTGACCGAGGCGCTCCCGGCGCACTTTGGAACGGGTCACCTCAACCCCGCACCGGTCGCAAACCACTCCCTTGTAACGGACACGTTTATACTTGCCGCAGTGACATTCCCAGTCACGGGTCGGCCCAAAAATACGCTCGCAGAACAACCCGTCTCTTTCCGGTTTCAAAGTACGGTAATTGATTGTCTCGGGTTTTTTCACCTCACCGCTGGACCAGCTGATGACTTGTTCGGGAGACGCCAGGCCGATGCGGATACGGTCAAAATTATTTAATTCCAGCAAAAGAATCCCTCCTTCTGGAGTTACTCGTCTTCCAGTTCGAAATCATCTTCCTGATAACCTTCATTAAACCCCTCTTCGTCCACATCGTCGTCGTAATCTTCATGATTGACGACTTCAGGCAATTCTTCTTGCTGTATGTCAATACCCAGCTCTTTCGCTGTTTCAGTGATATCCTCTTCGACTTCTTTAATTTCGATCTCCCGGTCGTCTTCAGACAATACCCTGACGTCCAGCCCAAGGCTCTGCAGTTCTTTTATCAGTACTTTAAAGGACTCCGGCACACCTGGTTCCGGCACATTTTCCCCTTTGACGATGGACTCGTAAGTTTTTACCCGGCCGACCACATCGTCCGACTTCACGGTCAGGATCTCCTGCAGGGTATAGGCCGCGCCATAAGCCTCCAGCGCCCACACCTCCATCTCGCCGAAACGCTGTCCGCCAAACTGGGCTTTGCCGCCCAGCGGCTGTTGGGTAACCAGCGAGTAAGGTCCGGTGGAACGCGCGTGAATCTTGTCGTCCACCAGGTGGGCCAGTTTTAGCATATATACGTAACCCACTGTTACCGGGTTGTCAAAAGGTTCTCCCGTGCGCCCGTCATACAACTGCATCTTGCCGCTCTCAGGCAGTCCCGCTTCTTTTAGTTTATCAAGAATGTCCTTTTCCGAGGCCCCGTTGAACACCGGCGTGGCCACATGGTAGCCCAGCGCCTTGGCGGCCCAGCCAAGGTGCGCCTCCAAAACCTGCCCGATATTCATCCGGGAAGGCACGCCCAGGGGGTTCAGGACTATTTCTATCGGTGTGCCGTCCGGCAGAAAAGGCATATCCTCTTCCGGCAAAATGCGGGCAATAACACCTTTATTGCCGTGGCGTCCGGCCATCTTGTCGCCTTCGGAAATTTTCCTTTTTTGGGCGATATACACTCGCACCAACTGGTTCACGCCGGGCGGCAGTTCATCTCCGTTATCCCTTGAAAAAACCTTTACATCAACAATTTTACCTGCTTCACCGTGCGGCACTCTAAGGGAGGTATCCCTTACCTCACGCGCCTTTTCGCCAAATATGGCCCGCAAGAGACGTTCCTCGGCGGTCAATTCGGTTTCCCCCTTGGGCGTGACCTTGCCGACCAGGATGTCGCCGGGCCGCACTTCCGCGCCCGCCCGGATAATCCCCCGCGAGTCCAGGTCTTTCAAAATCTCCTCGCCGACATTGGGAATATCCCTGGTGATCTCTTCGGGACCCAACTTGGTGTCGCGGGCGTCGCATTCATATTCTTCTATATGAATCGACGTAAAGAAATCCTCCTTTACCGCCTTCTCGCTAACCAGGATGGCATCTTCATAGTTATAACCTTCCCAGGGCATAAAGGCCACCAGGATATTCCGGCCAAGCGCCAGCTCACCGTAGTCGGTGGAAGGGCCATCGGCGATCACCTGGCCCGCTTCCACACGGTCACCCCGCTGTACAATGGGTTTTTGGTTGATGCACGTGCCCTGGTTGGAGCGGGTAAACTTCAACAGCTTGTATTTGTCAATGCCGGCCGGCCGGTAAACCAGATTCAAATCGACTGCTATCGAAAAGGTCTTGATTCCTTTACGCTGCAGGCTATCCAAATCCCCCTTGTTTATTATTTTATCTTTTTTAATGTGAATTTCTGCCTTGTCAGGCGCATAAATATCTTTCAAGGCCCTGATTTCTTTTATTTGAGGCACATGGTATTTTTTTTCATCCATTACTTGTGAAACAGGGATATTATAAATTTTCAGCCGGTATAATGTCTGTCTCATATGAGCAGGGATTTCTTCCAGCAGCCCTGTTCTCTTCAGCATTTCAACCACGGCTTCGGTAATTATATCGCCCTTTCTGGCCAGTGTTTCATTTGTTTCGCTAGAAATATCATAGGGCCATGTTCCCTCATACCTGGCGTCCGTCTTAACAATAATGTCGTTCGCGGTTACTTGCTCAATAATACCCGGATTTTTGGCAATCACCACCACCCCGGAATCCCTGGCGGCCTTATATTCAATCCCGGTGCCGACCAGGGGCGCCTGCGTTTTTAATAAAGGAACAGCCTGGCGCTGCATGTTTGCTCCCATCAAGGCCCGGTTTGCGTCATCATGTTCCAGAAACGGAATTAACGCCGTTGCTATACTGAATACCTGTTTTGGCGACACATCCATAAAATCCACCCGGTCGGCGGGAACTACCACAATTTCCGGAGAGCGGGCATTGACCCGGTTTTCCTGGAAATGACCTTCCTCATCCAACGGCGCGTTGGCCTGGGCTATAACGCAGCCCTCTTCTTTATCCGCGGTTAGATAAACTATCTCATCGGAAACCCGTTTGTTAGCCTTATCAACCTTGCGATAAGGCGTTTCAATAAAGCCAAGCGGGTTAATCCTGGCATAAGTGCTGAGTGAGCCGATCAGGCCGATATTGGGACCTTCAGGTGTCTCAATCGGACACATCCGGCCATAGTGTGAATTGTGGACGTCACGCACTTCAAAACCTGCCCGTTCCCGTGACAAACCACCCGGTCCGAGCGCGGAAAGACGCCGCTTATGGGTCAGCTCGGCGAGCGGGTTGGTCTGATCCATAAACTGGGATAGCTGACTTGACCCGAAGAACTCTTTAATGGCGGCGACTACCGGGCGGATGTTAATCAATACCTGCGGGGTAATCACATCCACATCCTGAATGGTCATTCTCTCGCGGACCACCCGCTCCATTCTGGACAAACCAATCCGGAACTGATTCTGCAGCAACTCGCCAACCGAACGCAAGCGGCGATTGCCAAGGTGATCGATATCGTCCACATGACCTTCCGATCTCACCAGACCCAACAAGTACTTGACTGTCTCAATAATGTCTTCCCTGGTCAGTTCCCTGATAAATTCACGTTCTTTGGGCAATTCTTTTTTCAGATAAGGATCAAACTCGGTTTCCCCTTTGGCGTTTTCACCATAACGGTAAAGAATGCCATGCTGCAGTTTTTCCTGAATCTTGTAACGGCCGACATTAGCCAAGTCATAGCGTTTAGGGTCAAAAAACAACGCTTCCAAAAGCGATCTCGCGCTTTCAACCGTAGGCGGCTCCCCGGGTCGCAAGCGCTTGTAGATCTCCACCAGCGCCTCTTCTTCAGTGTCGCAATTATCCCGGGACAAGGTTTCCTGAATACTTTTATCCTCGTTGAAGAGTTCGTTAATCACCATGTTGGTGCTGTAGCCAAGCGCGCGCACCAGAACGGTTGCCAATATCTTCCTGGTGCGGTCAATCCTGACAAAAATATGGTCGTTGACATCAGTTTCAAATTCCAGCCAGGCGCCCCGGTTGGGTATTATAGTGGCCGTGTAGAGCTTTTTACCGGTCGGATCGATAATTTCATTAAAATAGACACCGGGCGAACGGACCAACTGGCTTACTATCACCCTTTCGGCCCCGTTGATAATGAAAGTGCCCTTTTCGGTCATTAGAGGGAAATCTCCCATAAAGACTTCCTGTTCTTTGACCTCCCCGGTTTCTTTATTGATTAATCGCACCTTGACCCGCAAAGGAGCGGCAAAGGTTACGTCCCTTTCTTTGCACTCCTCCACTGAGTATTTCGGATCACCGAGGGTATAGTCTAAAAACTCAAGAACCAGGTTTCCGGTAAAATCCTGGATAGGAGATATATCATGGAAAACCTCTCTTAACCCCTCTTTTAAAAACCAATCATAGGAATTGCGCTGGACCTCAATAAGGTTGGGCAGTTCCAAGACTTCTTTCAGTTTACCGAAACTCTTTCGGCCTCTGCCCCCCACCTTCTCGGGATAAATCATCTAGCGCCTCACACCCCCGTCCCCAAATAAGAAAAATATTTACCGGCCATTCAGCAAAAAAACGCAAATACCGCTAGCGTGTCCTTTATCCACAAATCCCCGGAGGGGATTTTAACGATATGTTTAAACCGAAACAATGAAAAGCAAGGCTTTGTTTTTCTTTACAATACCTCGCTTTATACAAAATCAGACTATCTTAAATATTATTGCCATAATAATACAATAAAATACTTTGCTCTACAGAACCATTACCCACCCGTACACATATTAACAATCTATGCAATAAATATAGTAGATATTTAATGACATTTTTAAATTTTAGCACATCATATAATGTTTGTCAAGGAATTATTTGAAGNAAAGCAGCAGGAGNCAGGAGTCAGCATTCAGAATCTCATTCTGACTCCTGGCTCTTAACTCCTCCTGAGCAGTTGCATCTCCTTAACGGCAACCACTAAAAAGGGGCCGGAGCCCCTTTTGTGTTGCTTCCAGCTGTCTACTTGATTTCCACAGTGGCGCCGGCTTCGGTGAGCTTGGCTTTTATTTCTTCGGCCTCTTGTTTGTTAATCTTCTCTTTGACCGCCTTGGGCGCCGCATCGACCAGATCCTTGGCTTCTTTCAGGCCAAGAGCGGTGATTTCCCTGACAACCTTAATCACGTTAACCTTTTTATCGCCAATAGCGGTAAGAATTACATCAAATTCAGTCTGCTCCTCGACTTCAGCGGCGGCTGCGGGAGCTGCTCCAGGGGCGGCGGCAACAGCCACCGGGGCGGCGGCGCTAACCCCGAACTCCGTCTCAAAAGCTTTGACCAATTCGGACAGCTCCAGAACAGTCATGCCTTTTACTGCTTCAAGAATCTCTTGCACTTTAGACATTTGCGTAAACCTTCCTTTCAATTAAGAAATCTTTTAATATTTTCAGGTGTTTAGAATTAAGCAGTCGGTCTTCAGAATATTTCGCTCCGATTAACCATCATCTCATGCTGACTCCCGGCTTCTGAATTCCGAATCCTGAGTCGTGGCATAATCCGGCTAAGCTTCACCGGCGCGCTGCTGGCGAACCGCCTCCAAAGTGTAAACAAAACTGCGGATAGTTCCTTGAAGTACACCTGCAAAACCATAAAGCGGGGTTTGCATGCTACCCAGTATCTTAGCCAGAAGCACCTCACGCGGGGGTAAATCAGCCAGATTTTTAATACCCTTGGCGTCGATGACTTTTCCTTCCAGAATCCCGGCCTTAATATCCATCTTTTTAGTTTCACGGATAAAATCGACAAGTATTTTGGCAGGCGCCACCGGATCTTTGCCAAAGGCAATCGCCACGGGACCCTCCAGGTACTGTTCCACACCCTCAACGCCAAGGCGTTTGGTAATTAAACCGGTCAGGGTATTCTTCGCCACCTTTAATTCACAACCTGCTTCCCGCAGCTTCCGGCGCAGTTTTGTGGCCTCAGAGACATTCAAGCTACGGAAATCGGCAAAGATCGATACTGTAGAGCCTTCAAATTTTTCTTTTAACTCTGAAAGAATTTCTTCCTTTTTTTCTTTGGTGATAGGCACTCTTTGATAACACCTCCCTTCTGAGCGGTTGGTAGTTAGTAGTTGGCAACCAAATATTCTAACAACCAACAACAGACAACCAACAACCAAAATGGCCTCTGCAGACAGAAACACAGAGGCCACGTTATTTATACGCGGGGGAAAAGGCCTCGGCCGGCGGCTTTTCTAGGCCATTATGCAAATTGCACCGGCTGTCTACAGCTTATTATTTATTTTTTAGGTAAGCCCGCAGGCCGCCATATCTATAATCATATGGAACGCTAGAGAGAAGCTTTTTGGGTATTAACCCTTACTCCCGGCCCCATGGTAGACGACAAAGAAATGCCTTTGAGGTACTGGCCTTTAGCCGAAGCAGGCTTGGCCCTGTTCAGGACATCTAGCAAAGTGCGCAGGTTTTCCTGCAGCGCTTCGACGCTGAACGAAACCTTACCGATCGGAGCATGAATAATACCTGCCTTATCCACCCTGTACTCGATTTTACCAGCCTTTACTTCCTGCACGGCCCGGGTGATGTCAAAGGTGACGGTTCCGGTCTTGGGATTGGGCATCAGGCCGCGGGGACCCAGAATCCGTCCCAGCTTGCCCACGGTCCCCATCATATCCGGGGTTGCGATAGCCACATCAAACGCCAGCCAGCCTTCTTGCTGAATTTTAGCCACCATATCTTCCGCACCTACAAAATCAGCGCCTGCTTCTTCAGCTTCCTTAGCTTTATCGCCTTTTGCAAACACCAGCACGCTGCGTGTTTTGCCTGTTCCATGCGGCAGTACAACCGCGCCACGCACTTGTTGATCGGCATGCCGCGGGTCCACACCCAGACGGATGGCTACCTCAACAGTTTCATCAAATTTTCCGGGGGCTGTTTTTTTTACCAGCGCAAGCGCCTCGGCCGGTTCATAAGCCGCGCTGCCGCCAATTTCCTTTAATGCGCTTAAATACTTCTTCCCATGTTTTGGCATTATGTTTTTCCTCCTTGTGGTTTTAGCGGAAATGTTTCCTCCCACTTACCCTACGCATTAACTTGTCAACCTTCTACGATCTCAATACCCATGCTGCGGGCAGTGCCCTCAACCATCCGCATCGCCGCCTCCACATCGGCGGCGTTTAAGTCGGGCATCTTTATTTCAGCAATCTCACGGACTTTAGCGCGAGGGAGTTTCGCAACCTTTTTGCTGTTAGGTTCACCGGAAGCCGTTTCAATCCCCGCCGCCTTCTTTAGCAGGACGGCCGCAGGCGGAGTTTTGGTGACAAAAGTAAAGGAACGATCTTCAAAAACAGTAATCTCCACCGGGATGATCAAACCCGCTTGAGCAGCGGTACGCTCATTATATTCCTTTACAAAAGCCATGATATTTACTCCGTGCTGTCCCAGAGCCGGCCCTACCGGCGGCGCCGGGGTGGCTTTGCCTGCCGGAACTTGCAGTTTTATTATGGCAGACACTTTTTTCGCCATCTGCATCCACACCTCCTGTTCAATAGTTATGATGTTTTCTCTATCTGACTAAAATCCAGTTCAACCGGGGTTTCCCGTCCAAACATGGAGATTAATACTCTTATTTTTTGTTTTTCCGTGTTGACATCTTCAATTATCCCGATAAAGTTTTCAAACGGGCCGGAAATTACGCGGACATTTTCACCTACGGAAAGAGTAATCCGCGTCCGCGGCTCGTCAACTCCCATCCTTCTGATAATCTGCCTGGCCTCGTCGTCATTCAAAGGGATAGGTTTTGAACCTGAACCCACAAAACCTGTCACTCCGGGGGTGTTGCGCACGACATACCAGGAATCGTCGGTCATAAACATCTCCACCAGCACATACCCCGGAAAAACCTTCCGCTTGGAGATTTTCTTTTTGCCGTCCTTTATTTCAATTTCATCTTCCATCGGCACGAGTATGCGGAAGATCTTCTCTTCCATACTCATTGAATCGATCCGTTTTTCCAGGTTTGCTTTTACCTTATTCTCATAACCGGCATAGGTATGTACGACATACCACTTCTTCACCATAAAATACAAGGGACCTTTTTCTTAGTCTTAGGTCCCTCACCCCCTTAAAGAAAAATTATCTTGGCAAAAACTGTCCCAGGACCCTACTCATAATTTCGTCAAACAACCAAATCAAACTGCCTACGATTACTACCGCCAATAATACCACCGCAGTATATGCAACAACCTCCCGGCCGTTAAGCCAATGGACCTTTTTTAACTCATTCAGCACTCCACGCAGAAACTTCTTTATCTGTTCAACCCGGTTCACTTTGTCTTTTCTGACAATAATCTTGCCGGCATCCTTTTTTACCAACACTTTCTTTTCCTTGCTGGCCGCATTTTCTTTGCTGGCCGCAATTGTATTCTTTGACTGCTCTTTCGGGCTGGTTTCTTTTTTGTAAGTCTTTTTTTTATTGTTGCTATCTTGTTTTTTCATCAATGCCATAAAACGCCACATCCTTAACTTTTATCTCAAACGCGCCCGACCTGAAATAATACCGGCGTATACCATCAGACCAGAATGCGGCTGTGATTTCAAAAGATAGCCGTTAGCTACCTGGTTTCCTTATGCAAGGTATGGGTCTGGCAAAACCTGCAGTACTTCTTCATTTCGATCCTGCCGGGATCGTTTTTCTTATTCTTCATGGTAGTGTAATTTCTACGTTTACACTCAGTGCAAGCTAATGTAACACCTACTCTCACAAAAGCCACCTCCCCCAAAACTAAAAAAAAATTCTACCCCTTTTTGAGAATTAACCTTACTGAATTTATCACAATTAAATGACCGTGTCAATAGCTTCCCCGCACACCCTAGTCGTATTTTAACAAACTTTCTGGCTTATTATACCATGTGTTGTCTTTATCATCATCACGGGCGGCAAGCGGGAAAAACATGATTCCCCAAATGAAAAATAAAAACCAGTGATCATATCACCGGTTTTTTCTTTGGTAGCGGCGCAGGGACTTGAACCCCGGACACCACGGGTATGAACCGTGTGCTCTAACCAGCTGAGCTACGCCGCCATATTAAGACATTAAAAATAATATCAAAAACCAAATTCCCTGTCAAGCAGAACGATTATTATTTAACCTTTCCTACCTCGTGGCAGTTCTGTTTCTTCCTAATTTTAAGACCAAAAGACGACAAAGGCATAAAGAAAAGAGCCCGAAGGCTTTTTAATGTTTTACTTGTAACTTTTAAATTTCTTAATTAATTTTTCCCAAATATCATATTTCATCATTGGTGTGCATAATTTACAATTTTCAGGATACATAAGACTCAAACAATTAAACTCCTGATTATTTAATGCTTTTTCCGTTCAGTAAAATCCTTCCTTCTTTTCATTAAAATCAAATTCAATCTTCACGTTCTTGTTAACTCTATCGCAATAAAATCTCATTGCATTTTTCATACCTTTTATCACTCCCTTACCTGCTACATTCGCCGGAAGGGATGATAGTTCCTGCAATGCAATAAAATAAACAAGGCCGCTAGTCTCTCCTCCTGTCCTACCAACCTGGAGGCAAACCGTTTTTATGCTTGCCGGTGATTGGGAAGCAGCCATCAAGCCGTATAGGAAAAAAGTACCCATTAAGTCTTATTAAAAATGAAGATTCATAAAAAAACGCGCTAAAATTTGAAAATGACACCCCTAAAAAACCGCATAAAAAAAGCCCTTAAACCCTTTCAGTTAAAGGACTTCTTTCTGGAGCCACTAATCGGGATTGAACCGATGACCTCATCCTTACCAAGGATGCGCTCTACCTACTGAGCTATAGTGGCAAAATATACGCCGCATTCTTTAAACACATAAATCTTCACTATCAACCTAGCCGCATATCGTAGTTTAGCATAGTTCAGAAACGCATGTCAAGCCCCGGCATCCCGTTCGTCTATAAAAATAAAAAACCCGCAATCACTTGCGAGAATAGCTCATCTGGTTGCGGGGAGGGGATTTGAACCCCTGACCTTCGGGTTATGAGCCCGACGAGCTACCAGCTGCTCTACCCCGCGATGATAACTAACACCTGACCTGGAACCAGCGATTGTGGAGCCGGCGATGGGACTCGAACCCGCAACCTGCTGATTACAAATCAGCTGCTCTGCCAATTGAGCTACGCCGGCAGTGACACAATATTCATTATAAGAGATAATCGCGCAGCTGTCAATACCGTACAAGTAAAACAACAAACATCCTCCTACCGCGAAATAATCAACTCCAATAAGAGGATCCTAATCTAAACAGTTAATTAATTGGTTGATTCAAACTTCCCGCTTCTCCAGATAACGTTCCAATTTTCGCTTAACCCGTTGCAAAGCGTTATCAATAGATTTAACATGACGTTTTAAGTCTTCGGCTATTTCTTGATAGGATTTTCCTTCCAGGTAAGACATTAGTACTTTCCATTCCAAAGAGCTAAGAATCTCACTCATTTTTTCTTCTATATTGTTAAATTCTTCCTTGGATACGATTAATTCTTCAGGATCGGCAATTTTTGAACCGGAAATAATGTCCAGTAAAGTGCGGTCAGAGTCTTCATCATAGATAGGCTTATTTAAGGAAACATAAGAATTCAAAGGAATGTGCTTTTGTCTGGTCGCAGTTTTGATAGCAGTTATAATTTGCCTGGTAATGCATAACTCGGCAAAAGCGCGAAAAGATGAGAGCTTGTCCGCCCGGAAGTCCCGGATAGCTTTATACAAACCAATCATGCCCTCTTGGATAATATCCTCCCGGTCTGCCCCGATTAGGAAGTAGGAACGTGCTTTGGCCCGGACAAAATTTTTGTATTTATTTATTAAAAATTCCAGCGCATCATCCTCACCTTCACGGGCAAACTCCACTACTTCCTCATCAACCATTAGCTGATACACGTTCAGAATTTCCCTTTGGGCTTGAAGACTCACATTATCCCCCCGCTCTGTTTCTTTTACCGACGTTAAAAACGTTAAAAAATAAAAAACCTCTCCCTTATCTGATAATAAAGCCCGGGCGATAACCCGGAACAATTTTTTATTTCCACTGGTTAAGGTATCAAAAATATTTAGTTTTGCCGTTCCTTTACCATACTATTATAGCGAAGGGGTGATAACTCGTCAAGGAAAATTAAACAAGCCTGACCTTTTCAGGTTACCTCTTTTCCCTACGCCATTTCTCCAGTTTTAAACGGACCTTTTCTAAAAGCCGGTTCTCCAGGTAACTGTCTGCCGGTTTAACCCCTGACCAGCGTTCTTCACTCTCTTTCTTAACGTGGTTTACCTGCATGCGCAACTCACCGGGGGTGATGCGATAAGCCCCCCGGCCAAATATGATCCCCTGTTCAGCCCAGTCCGACGTGGCCACATATACTAAGCCTTCTTTGGAGAGG
>JGI11944J13513_1002091_pt1 | contig 14638 bp, 14 predicted proteins | sample TerdegcoTASludge_FD_13513 | JGI IMG/M metagenome (IMG submission 13513) | reverse complement strand
GCCCCGAGAGCGTCTGAGAAGGGAAGTGCGAGTTACCAGATTGGAACTCTCTTCTCCCAGTTCACTCCCCCGGAGGGGGAAATCCCCCTCCGGACCACCCCCTGAGAGAGGATGGGGTGCGGGCAGGGTATACTGATTGCACTCTGTCATGGAGTGTACTCCCGCACTGCCCCCATCGCCCACAGGGGGTGCCATAGTGGCGGGGCGAAAGCAGCCGGGAGCGTTTGAGAGGGGGAAGTGCGGTATGCCGAATATATGAAAAGCAAAGCTAAAAAAAATCCCAGAAAAAACAAGAACTAGGATCAAGAGGAATTCGTCTGAAGGTAAGAGACCTTATTCGTAAAATAGAAGAAGACGGATGGTACCTTGTAACAATGAAAGGAAGTCATCGACAATATAAACATCCAGGAAAACAGGGAAGAATCACGATTGCAGGACACCTCTCCGATGAGGTTGCACCCGGCACTTTGAACAGCATCTTAAAACAAGCAAAATTAAAGGAGTAAATGTCACTATGCACAGGTATCTCATTGTGATTGAGAAAGCAGGAAATAATTATTCTGCCTATTCACCCGACCTTCCCGGTTGTGTGGCAACAGGAAAGACAAGGGAAGAAGCAGAAAAGAGAATGCACGAAGCGATCGAGGTGCATATCAGGGGACTTCTCGAAGATGGTCTGCCCATACCACCCTCTGAGGCAACTGCAACTTTTATCGCAATCGAATCTCCCTGATATTTTTTTTAATTTTTTTAAAAATCGCTGTTGAATACTCGTATTTTTTCCGGGCGAGATTGAGATACTGTGAGATTGCCTGACACATTCTGTCATTCGCAGCACTCCCGCACTGCCCCCATCGCCCACCGGGGGTGCCACGGTGGCGGGGCAGAAGATCGCGGGAGTGTCTGGTGTGATTAGTGCGTTTGATGGTGATCGGCGTTCACAGATTGAAAAGCAAAAAGGTATTGCGATGTTTTTTGCGAGCGCTTGTTTTCCTTGTTAAAGACAAAAACCCTCATCCTCTCCTGTCTCCAAACCTTCATCATTGATGAAATGATGCCCCTCGCACCCCCGCCCCCAACGACGCGACCTGGACTGGCCCGGAGACTCGGGGTCTGGGAGGTGACCTTCTCGGGGATCGGGATCATCCTCGGTGCCGGGATTTATGCACTCATCGGCAGGGCGGCCGGGAGCGCCGGGAACGCCGTCTGGCTCTCCTTCCTGATATCGGCCCTGGTCGCGTTCTTCACCGCCCTCTCCTACATGGAGCTCTCCTCGATGATGCCGGACGCTGGTGCCGAGTACGAGTATACGGCACGGGCGGTGGGCCGCCGGGTGGCGATGGTGATCGGGTGGCTGATCATCCTCTCCGGTATTATCGGGTCGGCGACGGTCGCTCTCGGTTTCGCAGGGTACCTCGGGGCACTGCTTCCCGTCCCCGGCTATCCGGCAGCTGTGCTGCTGATTGCGGCCCTCTGCGGAATCCTGCTGCTCGGAGTGAGGGAGAGCGCATGGGTGGCAGTGGCGTTCACTCTCATCGAGATGGGCGGCCTCCTGCTGATCATCGCCGCCGGGCTCCCGCACATCGGGCGGGTGGATTATCTCGAGATACCGCTTGGTATCCCTGGTGTGGTCACCGCGGCAGCGCTTGTCTTCTTTGCATACCAGGGCTTCGAGGAGATGGTGAAGTTCTCGGAGGAGACGAGGAGACCTGAGCGGACCGTTCCGCTCGCCCTGATTGCGGCCCTCGCCGTATCGACCATGCTCTACATCCTCGTCTGCATCGCGGCAACCAGCGTTGTCGGGTGGGAGGCGCTCGCTGCGTCCCCCGCGCCGTTTGCAACCGTTGCGTCTGCTGCGTGGGGGGCGGACGCATCGGTCCTCCTCTCCGCGATTGCGCTCTTTGCGACCGCAAACACCGTGCTGATGATGATGTTTGCCTCCTCGCGGATCTCGTTTGGGATGGCCCGTGCAGGTTCGCTCCCCGCCATCCTGTCGGGGGTCCATCCCGTTCGGCGCACGCCCACGGCTGCAATCCTCCTCGTCGGGGTTGCCTCGCTCCTCTTCACATCTATCGGGGATATCGCCTTTGTTGCAAACGTTGCCAACTATACCCTCTTTGTCACGTTCGTGGTGGTGAACCTCTCTGTCATCATCCTCCGCTACAGGGAGCCCGACAGACCACGACCGTTCTCCATCCCCGGCAGGCTGGGGAGGTTTCCTGTCTTCCCCCTTCTCGGTCTCTTCTCCTGCATCTTCCTGCTGGCCCAGCTCGAGCCGGCCGTGCTTCTTGTGGGAGTGCTCCTCACCGGGATCGGTGTGCTGGTTGCACTCTTTTACGGGAGCCCTGCAGGGAGATGATCGAGACGCCGGTTGGATGAACAAAGGATGCTGGTGCCTGGCAGGGAGAGCAGGGAAAACCTGCGCCGGAGGGAAAGACCACGTCTTCCGTTCATCCATGGAGGTTTCAGACCGATGCTATCTCCAACCATACGGCCGGTTCTCCTTCAGGCACCGGGCAAGGTCACGCATGATGCCCGGAAGGTCTCCTGACTCCCGGTACTTATCCACGAGGAGGGAGGCAAGGCACCCCTCCCCGATCCGGTTCCTGACAAGGGCCAGGTAATGCCTCTCTTCAGGGGTGGCAGCGTCCATCGCGTGACGGAAGAGGCGGAAGAGCTCGTCCTCGATCCCTTCTGTCCCCCGGCGGATGGCATCTTCTGTCCGTGCAAGGAGCGCTTTCTGGTCGTCTTCGAGCGGAAGGGAGCCGGCACGGAGAAGGGCCCGTGCAAACGCGCAGAGTGCCATGTCCGAGAAGACGCATTCCTGCTCGTCGATGACCTTGATCTCGATGCAGGGACGGCTGAACCGGACGATGACGCCATAAGAGGCAACCCACTCCTCGCAGAGGATGCCTGCGCCCTCCTGCCGGAGGAGGTCGTAGACGGCAGAGAGCCTCCCGCGGTAGTCGGCGACTGATCCAATCGGGCGCGGGACGATCCCATCGCAGATCTCGGGTATCCTTGCCTGGTTCTCCCGGTAATAGGTGAGCCGGGTGTCGAGTGCTCCGGACAGGCGACCCTCGACGAAGGGGGACGCGGCAGATACGGCAACGAGGTAGGGGACAAGCGACCGTGCGCGGTTGAACATCCTGACGAGGTGGTTCTCGCTTGCGTACTCGAGGTTCACCTGGAATGCCTGGACGTTCAACCAGCCGTGCTGCCGGAGGGAGAAGAGCCGATCGTATTCGCGGTATATCGCGGACTCGCCGTGGTCCCAGACGAGCCCCCTGTCCCAGACGTCTCCCTCGCCGGGTACAAACGCCGGGTGCATCCCGAGGCCAAGGAGGGTATATCTATCGGAGAAACGCCGGTAAAACTCCGTGATTCCCGAAAAAACGAGGGATTCGAGGACTGAGATCCTGTAAGACGGGTGGAGGGGGACGAACTCGAGAACGGTCTTCTGGAGTTCCTTTCCGATCGTCGCACCGGCCATCCTGGCCTCCGAGTCGGGGCTCCCTCCTGCCGCGGAGAGGATCCGGTCGGAGCAGGGGAGGGGGACCATCTCGCTGCTGTTGATCGAGAACTCGTGCTCGGTTCCGGTCTTCATGGCGTGCGGGAAGTGTCGCAATCGAGCGGTATTTGGGCCACGAGGTCACAGTCGGGCTCCGGTATCGCGCTGATGACCGCGAGTTCTCCCGCGGGGAGGGACCGGACGAGGGCAAGGATGTTTCCGGTGGCAACCCGGAAATGTTCTTCGTACATCTCCGGGTCTTTCTTCAGGAGGGAGACAAGCGGGCAGAGGGACTCGTGCTTGAGGAAGATGCGCACGGTTCCTTCCTCCACGTCGAAGGTGAACGGACCGGCCCTGCAGGTCTCCGGCTTGATCGCGTGGATCCGGCACTTCCCTCCCGAGCACATCACGCACATCCCGTCCTCCCCTGCCCGGATCCTGTGGTACCCTTCGTACTCGATGGCGCCGGGGGAGACGCCACTCCGGAGGAGGACTGCGATTCTCTGGGGAGAGAGGGGGGGTCGTGCCTCGTGGCAGCACCGGGCACCGCAGCCGGCACAGACAGCACTGGCAGTATCCTCGAATCGAAGGGTCATGTCGCCTGCTCTCCTTTCGTCTCCAGCAGCGCGTGGACTATCTCCCTGTAGACATGGGGATAGGACCCGTCCTCCCCTCCCTCGAGCGATGGGTTGTCGTTGACCTCGATCACGCAGGGTCTCTCCCCGTCCTTGATGTCGACCCCGTAGAGCCCGTTCCCGATGGCTCTGCCTGCGGCAACGCCAAGGTCCCGGATATGGCCGGGGACACTGTCCGGCGGGACGCTCTCGACGGTGCAGTACACCACGTGCCCGTTCACCGAATCCTGTATCTTGAATGTCTGGGACGGAATGATGTACTTGCAGGCATAGAGGAACCTCCCGCGGAGCACGCCAATCCTCCAGTCATAGGTGCTCTGCACGTACTCCTGTGCAACGAGCCAGTCCGACATCTTGAGAAAGCGGCGTGCGACCCGGAGGAAGGAGACGGGATCGTCCACCTTCTCGACGCGGAGGGAGAACGAGGTCGAAGGCTCCTTCAGGACGAGGGGCGTCCCGAGCCCGTCCATGATCTCCCGCACCCTGCCGGGGTGGAGGTCTCTCTTCGAGAGGAAGAGTGTCCGCGGGATGGAGACCCCGGCTTTTTCCAGCCGCATGTACATGTTGACCTTGTCGGAGCAGATCTGGATGGAGGAGGGATCGTCTATCACCGGGATGCCCGCACATGCAGCCACGCGGGAGGCGACGTAGGTGACGTTCATCGGGTCGGTCCGTGCCCGGATGAAGAGGGCGTCCATGTGGGGGATCTTCCTGATGTCGACCGGGAAGATGAACTCCACGCTGTGCCCCATCTCCTCGGCGGCGTCCCGGCACCGGATCAGGGCGGTCAGCTGCTCGGAGGAGGAGAGTGTCTTTCTGTCGACAAAGATCCCGAGCCGGCTCATAGGAAGACCTGCCCGAGGATGCAGGCCTTGAGCAGCCTGCGTTCTGACGGCTGGAGGCGGGAGTACCGGACGGGAGCAAGGGAGGAGAGCACGAGGTCTCCTCCGCGGGAGAGGCAGACCAGTTCAACGAGCGGGATCCGGAAGCACCCGTACACAGAAGCCGCCATCTCCTGCATCCCCGGCAGGGGATAGTTTGTCTTTCCGAAGATGGAGACCGCCCGCACGATCGAGGAGTCAGGGGTGAACGGCTGGGAACAGCAGGGGTATTTCCCGCTGTTTGTCACGTGCCTGACCTTCTCGCGGTCCCGTCCGTCCCCTGCAAGGATCTCGTAGTGCGAGGTGCAGGCAAAGTAGTTCAGGCCGTATACGATGGCCGGGGCGGGAGCACAGGAATAGGATATGGAATAGTCTGCAACCGCGATCCCGCAGTGCCCTGCCCTCTCGAGGCAGACAGGGACAACGAACGCGTCGAGGATGGAACGCGTATCGGGTGCGACCTCGTCGCCTGCCACCTCGCGCGCGAGGATGGCATAGTAGGCCTCGCTCCTGTACGAGTAATTCTCTGAGACAAAAAACGTGCATGCACCATGCTGCACGGAGTAGACATGGTCCCGGGCAAGGGAGAACCCCCGGCCGGCGCTGCCTGCTGCCCGTCCCGTACCCGTGAAAGGGGCCCCGCATGCGGTGCCTGCCGGCGTGCCGTTCATGGGAGGCATCCTCCTGGCAGGTGCAGCCCAGGTACCCGGAGAGATCTATCTTCCGGAGATCGGCGAAGAAAACAGGCAGGACTCACCCTATCATGGGGGTCATCATCGTTCTCGGTTTCCGGTTCTGACATGAGACCACAAGCCGTGCCTGGCCGGACGGCTCCTGTGCGGTATTGATCAAGGGTTACGTGACGATCGGTTAAAGGTTTGCGGTCGGATTGGAATGAAAATCAGGGAATTGAACCGGTGTCGGGGAGGTTCCTCCCTTCCCCGGGCAGCGCGCGAACCCCGGGGAATGGGGCAGTCCACGCACGGGTCTTCTCCCTTACCTGATCTCGATCTTTTCTCCGGTTACCATGTAGTGGACCTTCTCTGCAATCTTGCAGGAGTGGTCGGCACACCGCTCGAGGTACCGTGCTACCATGAGGTAGTTCATGCACCGCGTGATCGTGCGGGGATCCTCCATCATGTAGGTGATCCCTTCGCGAAAGATGGTGTGCCGGAGCGCATCGATCACGTCATCCCTCCTGGAGTGGTGCGCTATCCGGGAGAGATCCCCTGTCTCGTATGCACGGAGGGCATCATCGACCATCGAGAGGACGAGATCCCCCATGTGGGGCAGGGAGAGGGCCGAGACGAGGTCGTGGGGACGGGGGTCGTTGAGGGAGAGGACGACACCCGCGATGTCTTTCCCGTACCTCCCGATCCGCTCGACAGATGTGATGGTCTTGAGGGCACAAGCGATCTCGCGCATGTCGCGTGCGACCGGCTGGTAGAGGGCGATGATCCGGTATGCCTCCTCTTCGAGCGCATCGTTCTTTTCGGAGAGTGCGACCTTCCTCTCTTTCACGTCCGTGGCAAGCCCGCAATCGTTCTCTTTGAGCGCCCGCAGTGCATCCGAAAGCATCCTCTCTGCAAAGAACCCCATATCGAGGACTCCCGACTTCAGGTTTGCCATCTCCTCGTGGAACCTGTCCTTCATGATCTCATCCTACCCGAATCTTCCCGTGATATAGTTCTCCGTCAGTTCGTTTGCCGGGCTCTCGAATATCTGTGTCGTCTCCCCGAACTCGATTAAGCGCCCGAGGTACATGAACCCCGTGTAGTCGCTCACCCGGCCGGCCTGCTGCATGTTGTGCGTCACGATGACCACGCAGTACTGTTCTTTCAGTTCCCCGATGAGGGCCTCAACCTTCGCAGTCGCAATCGGGTCAAGGGCGGAGCACGGTTCGTCCATCAAAATGACCTCGGGCTCGACTGCCAGTGTCCGCGCGATGCACAGCCGCTGCTGCTGGCCCCCCGAGAGGCTCATGGCAGAATGGGAGAGCCTGTCTTTGACCTCGTCCCAGAGCGCCGCACGCCGGAGGCTCCTCTCCACGATCCGATCGAGTTCCTTCCTGTCGCGGACACCATGGACGCGCGGGCCATAAGCAACGTTCTCGTAGATGGACTTCGGGAAGGGATTGGGCTTCTGGAAGACCATCCCGATCCTCCGGCGCAGGGTGACAGGGTCGGATCCGTTATCATAGACGTTCTGCCCGTGGAAGGTAACGCGCCCCTCGATCCTGCATCCCGGCAGGATATCGTTCATCCGGTTAAAGCACCGGATGAGGGTCGATTTCCCGCATCCCGACGGCCCGATGAGGGCCGTGACTCTCCGGTCCGGGACCTCCATCGTGATCTCCTCGAGGGCCCGGGTGTCGCCGTACCACAGGCTCAGCCTGTCCGCAGCAAGAATAGTATCAGCATTCATGGTATCACCAGTGAGAATTCCTCCGGTAATGTGTCCGGATCCCTATCGCAAGTGCATAAAAGAGTATCACGAGCATGAGGAGAACGAGGGCAGTCCCGTACTTGTTCGCCTCGGCACCGGGAACGTTCGTTGCGAGGATGTAGAGGTGGTAGGGAAGCGCCATGACCGGAGAGAACGGGGAACTGGGGAGGAACCGCTGGGAGAAGACCGCTGCCGTGAAGAGGATGGGTGCGGTCTCGCCGGCGGCCCTCCCGATGGAAAGGATGGCGCCCGTGATGATCCCCGGCACGGCCGGCGGGACGACGATGCGGGAGACGGTCTGCCACGGGGTCGCTCCGAGGGCGAGGCTTCCCTCGCGGAGGGATACGGGAACGCTTTTCAAAGCCTCCTCTGTCGTCCTGATGACCGTTGGGAGTATCATGAGACCGAGCGTGATCTGTCCTGCGATGAGGGATATCCCGAAGTTCAGGAAGAGGACAAGGAATGCAAAGCCGAAGAGACCGAAGACGATAGAGGGGGTCCCGTTCAGGAGATCGGTCCCGGCCCGGACGATCTTTGTCACCCTTCCTTCCGTCGTATACTCGGAGAGGTAGATCGCAGCCCCGATCCCGAGCGGGAGAGCAAACGCGATCGCCCCGGCAACGAGGTACAGCGTCCCGACGATCGCCGGGAAGATGCCCCCGCTCCTGCCGAGGTCACGGGGAGGTTCCGTGAGGAACCCGAGGGATAGGGCAGGCAGCCCGTTGATCACGATATCACCGAGGATGATTGCGAGGACCAGGAGGACAGCTGCAGTGGCGGCAAAGAGAAAGAAGAATGCAACCTTCTCGGCCGACCGGGGAGAGACCCTGTTCCATGAAAGGAGAAGGAGGGAGAGGAGGATAGCACAAGCAAAATAGCCTGCGACGCCTGCAAGGGGAAGCCCAATGCAGGAGAGGGCTCCGACAAGAATGACAGTCCCGATTCTCTCCCGGATCTCTGGCGGAAATAGGGGTTTTCTCTCTTGTCCTGTCACCCCGGCACAGGAGCCTTTTGATCGTCCATACTTCTCCCGTATCTGCCCGATGATCAGTGTTGCTACCGCGTTGACGATGAGGGTTATGACGAGCAGGACGACGGCCACGCCGAAGAGGGCATGGTAGTGCATGCTCCCTGTTGCAACCTCCCCCATCTCGATCCCAAGCGTCCCGGTAAGCGTCCTCACCGGCGAGAGGACGTTCCAGAGGGGTGAGGGCACGATGGCGGCGTTTCCTGTCACCATCAGTACGGCCATCGTCTCTCCGATGGCCCTGCCCATCCCGAGGATGACGGCTGCCGAGATGCCGGGCAGAGCTCCCGGAACGATCACCCCGGAGATCGTCTGCCAGCGTGTTGCACCGAGCGCAAGGCTCCCCTCTGCAAACTCCCGCGGCACGCAGGTGAGGGCGTCCTCGGAGACGCTGATAATAGTTGGAAGTGCCATGATACCGAGGATAATCGAGCCTGCAAGCCACGACTCCCCGGAGGGGATGCCGAAGGTGACCCGAATCCAGTCGGAAAGGACGATCAAACCGAAGAATCCATAGACGACAGAGGGGATACCTGCGAGCAGTTCGATGGCAGGTTTGACAATGTCCCGGACGGCGGGAGGTGCGAGGTGAGCGATGCAGATGGCACACGCGATGCCGAGGGGAACCGCGATCGCCATTGCACCGGCTGTCACGCAGAGTGTGCCTGCCACAAGGGGGACGATCCCGAATTTCTCAACGGGATAGCTCGTCGGGTTCCAGACAGGCCCAAGGAAAAAATCCGCAATCCCAACTGTTTGGAAAATCGGGTATGCATCGCGGAGAAGAAACGCAAGGATGAAGAATATCGCGATCACTGCAGACGCAGCACAGAGGAGGAGGATTCCCCGTATGACCAGTTCCCCGGTCCGCTGCCGGTGTACCTTTCCATCCCGTTCCGTGGCCATGGAAGGTGCAGCAGGCATGGGTGTCTCTGGCATCCCGCAAAATAAATTTTTTTGGGATCAGGCCTGTCCCAGCGGGACAAAGCCCTCGTCCAACATTATCTTCTGGCCTTCGGGACCAAGCAGGAACCGGATGTAGTCCTGTGCAAGTCCTTTTGGTTCACCGTTCGTGAGAAGGAGGAGCGGTCGTGAGATCGGGTACTTGCCGTCGAGCACGTTCCGGACGCTGGGCTCAATTGGGTCACCATCCACGAGGATGGGGACTGCCCTCACCGTCCCGTCGAGGTACCCGAGCCCCACGTACCCGATGGCGCCGGGGGTCTGGCCGACCGTCTGTTTCACGGCACCGTTTGAGTTCTTCTCGAGCTGACCGGCCACGAAATCTTCCTTCTTCATCACTTTTTCGTGGAAGAACTCCCGGGTCCCGGAGGCACTGTCCCTTCCCACTACGACGATTGTCATATCAGGCCCGCCAAGTTCCTTCCAGTTTGTGAAGTTCCCCTGGTAGATGCCCTTGATCTGCGCCAGCGTGAGGGGGCCGACAGTGTTTTGCGGGTGGACGATCACGGCGATACCATCGTTTCCGATAACGGTGCTGAGAAGGCCAGGATAGCGGGTCTTCTCCTCGGCCTTGAGGTCGCGGGAGGACATCCCGATATCCGCGGTACCTTCGCCTGCGGCCTGGATACCGACGCTTGAGCCTCCGCCGGTGATCATGATGTCCACGTTCCCGTGGGAGTTCATGTAAGCATCTGCGGCAGCCTGGGCGACGGGGAGAACCGTTGTCGACCCGGATATCCTGAGGGATTCGCGTGCCTGCAGGGGGGTGCCCTCCTGCTTCTGTCCTGTCTGCTGCATGCATCCGCATGCAAGGAGGAAAAGAACGAGGACGAGCGCAAAACATGTGGCAACATATGCCGGACTACGTAATCCAATCATTCTCTTTCATAAATGACAGGGGGATGATCCGATATACACCTTCCCGATGGAGAATATAGTGATATATATATTATATTTATTAAGATAGAGATATATAGAAAATTTATAAAAGTGCCACAGTAGAGATACGGAAAGTCCCGGTCACCGGGGAGGTCGTCATTTGCCATCACGCTTCCCAGGGAGTGGGTAAAGAAGCAGAGAGTGAAGAAGAACGATCCCCCCGGGCACATCGTGCAGCCGGACGGGACCCTCCTCGTCACGAAGGATCTCTCGGAGAGACCCGTTCAGCGTGGGAAGACGTTCGATGTGACCCGCGGGGCTGACCCCCGCCTCCTCTTCCGCCTCCTGATCGCTGCGTATATTGCCGGATACACGACAATGGTGGTTTTTCCAAGGGATCGTCTCCCAACGGCGATCAGGATGGCAGCCAGGGAGTTCTCCCAGATAGGTCGTTGAAGGGACCGAGACCTCCGCAGTCCTCAAAGACTTCCCTAACCCTGCACATGCCATCTCCGGTGAGATGATGTCCTCCCCCAAAAAGGCCCATGGCCTCGCCCTTTTTCTCCCCGACCGGGGTATTCAATCTCTGTTCCTTGCAGGCATCCGGGCATCCCATGAAAACATTGAGAAGACTGTTGAGCCTGGGATCTCCTGCAGGGAGATCGGAGATCATTCCCTCTCCCTGCCCCAGGAGACAGCGGTTGCACTCCGCGACATCGCAGAGAGTACCCATCGTGCCAGGGAGTAATCAGGGGACATCTCCGAGAACGTGATCAATAGCCCCGTGGAAGAAGCAGGCTGACACAGGATAATCCCGTGCATGCCAAGGTATATGACGCTGGGCGAAGGTATAGAGACGCAAGGTGATGGTACCATGGGAGGAGAAAACCTGGTCGAGGTGACTGACAGTACCTTCGAAACGACTGTCGAAAAGAGCAGCATACCTGTCCTTGTCATGTTCTACAGCCCGGCATGCCCGCACTGCAGGACAATGGAGCCCTACGTCAGGGAATATGCTGAGATCTTTGCAGGACGTGTCCTCTTTGCCCGGCTCGATATCATAGCCGGGCAGTGGACTGCCGAGAAGTTCGGTGTCCGGAGCACACCCACGTTCAAGTTCTTCTGCAACGGCAGGCCGGTCCTCGAGCTTGTCGGAGCAGTCTACCCTGCATTGCTGAAGCGGATGGTGGAGGACGGCCTGCAGAACGGTAAGGAATGCGTTGCCAACTCGACGGCCATCAACTACGATATCACGGGTTACGCCTGATATCCATAGAGACGGCGCCCCTTCTCTCCTGACGCGCGGGAGGGGAAAGATCCCTCTTATGCCCACCCAAACATACCCGTCTCTCCATGCCCGGAACCTGCACCTCAACAGGTATAAATAAGGCCAGTCCCATATTGTTGTTATTACAATGACAACAAAAAATGGGATGCCGCTCATCGTCCTCTGCCTTCTTCTCTCCGCAGGACTGGTCCTCGTTCCTGTCCATGCAGCCGAAAAATACCTTGGAGAGAAGCCGGACCTTGCGGTCTCCATCGCAGGGAAAAACGAGTACTCTCCGGGAGAAGAGGCAACGATCGTTCTCCTGGTGGAGAACCGGGCCACTCCGGCGACCCGGATCATCTCACCGGGGCAGGAGCAGTGGGCAGATCGCCCGGCGACTGCAAAACTTCTCAGGCTTGAGCTTCTACCGGGAGATGCCCCTATCCTCGTCAGGACTGACCCCCAGATGGTCGGCGATCTTCCCCTTGGTGAGGAGAGGAATGTCCCGTTCCAGATCAGGGTTCTTGAGAATGCAAGCGGGGGGATCTTCACCCTTCCCGTCGCGGTTTCGTATTCCTACCTCACCTTTGCCGAACAGGTAGGGTCAGAGACCCAGATCCTCCATTACAAGGATATCAACGCCACTCTCTCCGTTCAGCTGTCTGTCCTTCCGAGGATCACTTTTGGGGTATCGGACGTGAAAGGGGGGAAGGTATATGCCGGGCAGGAGGAAGAGATACTTGTAACTGTAAGGAACACGGGGTTCCTCACGGGAAGGGATGCGACAGTCCGTATCGTCCGCCACGCGGATAGTCCTGTCATACCTGTCGATGGAAGTGCGTACATCGGGGAATTTGCCCCACAGGACGAATTTTCCGTAAAATTCCGCATCCGGGTCTCTGAAACAGCCCAGAACGCCACGTATCCCCTCGACGTGGTCATCCAGTACCGCGACGACGAGGGGGAGATCGTCGTCTCTGACCCCCAAACAGTCGGCGTTCCGGTCCTTGGGAAGGCAGGTTTCTCGATCGAACCTGCTGAAGTTACCATCCCGCAGGGCCTGGAACGGGAGATTGCACTGACGTTTAAAAACACGGGCCCCGTGACCCTCCGGAGTGCGCAGGCAAGAATAAAAGTCACCGAACCATTCTCCTCAGTGAAGCACACGGCTGCCCTCGGCGATCTCTCTCCCGGAGAGGAGGCAACTGTCACGTTCTCCCTCGGCGTGGACAAGTCAGCCACCCGGAAGGTCTATGGGCTGGACGCGGAGGTCCGCTACCGGGACGCACGTGACAACCAGCTGGTCACATCCCCGGTCACGCTCCGGGTTGCGGTTGTAGAGAGGAGCATTTCCGAGTCAATCACCACGAACCCCGTGTATATGAGTATCATCATTGCCGCCATCCTTGGGGCAGGCTATGTCTCCTACCGCTGGAAGAATAAAAGGAGAAAATAGTATTTTTTGCCCGAAAAGGAGACTATACCCTTTCTCCCCGTGAATCCGGCTGAAAAAAGAGGGGAGTTGTCCCTTACCAGCTCTCTGGAAACGCTGTATTGACGTAGATCTCCTCGAGCCGGGCCTTGTGGCCACGCTCCATGCTGGCGAGCTCAAGGAACATGTTCTTCTGCTGGGGGTCCTCGCTGTTGTTCGCAAGTGCCGTGTACATCTGCATTGCTTCGAGTTCTTTCTTGATGGCGATGACGAGGCCGTCGATGGGCTTCATGTCGGGGGTAAGATCGGGAGTCTTGATGCTATTCCCGACCTTGTAGTCCTTTGTGGCCGAGAACTTGAGAGCCTTGATATCCTTGGAAAGAAGACCCTGCAGGAACTCCCGGTGCTTGGTCTCTTCCCCGGCAAGCTCGTTGAAGAGCTTCTTCAGATTGGCGTCCTTCACTTTGTCAGAAACCGTCTTGTAGAATGTATATGCCTCGACTTCACGGCTGATCGCGTTAGAAATGATCTTTTTGTAGTCCTCTGGAGTCATACCAAAATCCTCCGGTTCATACGTATCACACTTATTATTTAAATACCGTTGGTTTCTGTCATCATCTCTCCAGTCCTCCTCATTCCGGGGTTCACGGACTTCCTGGCCGGATGGCTGTTCCCAGGGAGGCAAAATTTCAAAAAGCAGCTGATTCTTCTGGGAATTTGAAAAAAATTGTGCAATCGCAGAAAAAAAAGGTTACTTGAAGATATCAAAGATCTGGTCGCTTCCGGTCGCAGCAAGCCTCTCGCGTTCCTCGCGCTCCTCGACGAGGGCGAGCAGCGGGAGTTTCATGTCGACACCGGGGACGTGGCCGAACATCTTCTCGAGCTCCACCTGCTGGGCGTGCATGAAGAGGGCGTTCGGGATGTCCATGGCGCAGAGCTCCTGGCACTGGCCGCAGTTGACGCAGGAGTCCGCGATGTGGGCGAACCTGATCAGGTGGAACATGAAGCTCGGGGGCAGCTGTCCGGGTGGGACGAGGTAGGGCTTCTTCGTGCTGCACTCGACGCAGTAGCAGATCGGGCAGTTCTCGATGCACTGGTAGCACTTGATGCACCGGGAGGTCTCCTTGACGATCTTTGCAAGGCGCTCCCTGCCGGTGCCGAGTGATGCAAAGTCCCTCTCCCGCCACTTGTCACCGAGCTTGAGCATGGCGCCCTCGACCTTCTTGCGCATCTCGATCCCCTTCGGGTCAGCGGGCTCGGTCTTGATCGCTCCTGCCTTGACGGCCTGGTCGAGGATGTTTGCACCCTTCTCGCTGCAGACCTCGACAAACGTGGCCTTGCCTGCCTTGTCCCCGATCACTCCCCAGTTCCCGCAGGCGAGGTCTGCCTGCCGGGGGACCTTCATCTTGCACCGGCGGCAGTTGGAGCGCCGCCCGTACCCCTCGTCCTCGAGGTCATCGATCTTGATGCCCTTGTGGCCGCCCTCGTACTCAATGATGAACTGGCCCTTGTCGATCTCTTCCTTGTGGACGGTGTCCGGGTCGACACCGAACTTCTCCCGGATCATCTTCCGGGCCATGACAGGGCTGACTGTTCCC
>JGI11944J13513_1002089_pt1 | contig 14650 bp, 18 predicted proteins | sample TerdegcoTASludge_FD_13513 | JGI IMG/M metagenome (IMG submission 13513) | reverse complement strand
ACGAATTCCACATTCTACCTTGTATACGTAAACAAACTCTTGACCAACGGTCACTGTTTTTGGCACGACAACATTAGGTTGATCACAGTTACACCCATTTGCCATAACAGAAGTCACACTAAATACACTTGCTACAAAAAGTAAGGAGGTTAATATAGCAAATATTTTCTTCATAATAAATCACCGTTATAATTGCTAAAGTGAGCCATGACAAATATATAAGTATTTGCTAAATCATAGTTTATTAAGTTAGATTAATGATTTCTTACTGGCCCACTTCTTGGCTGCTTTTGTAGGGAAAAGAGTTGCAAATATAGTTTGTTGCCATTTAAGAAATTTATCGATGCAATCTAAACATATCTCTACACTATGAGATTCATCAATTTTTAATTGATTCAATTTAGGGTCGTATCTCTCGATTTCTTTCCTACATAATATGCAATCCATTATAATCACGTTTCCTAAACGTATGCTCAAAATAAACATCTACTCATTTTTTATATGCGACATAGATATCTGCTTCTACCATCTTGTTATCTTTAAAGAAGTGATGGGTAAAATATACATTTCCTTCATTATCGATAGAAGCTTCCCCTGCAAGGGGCGAGAACATCAGCTCCGGTTCTGTCCACTCTCCATTGATCCACTTTGATCTCCAAAGGCCATAGTCCCTGCTTATCCACAATTCTTTTCCGTCTGGTGAAATAGCAGGCCATCCTTCGTCTCTCTCGGTATTGACATTTGTAATATTTATTGGTTCAGACCACTCTCCCATGGAATTTTTTTCCATGACCCATAGATCAAGTCCGCCCTTTCCACCGGCCCTATCAGAATGGAAATACAAATCATTGCCATAAATGTGTAGCTCTCCAACTTCATAACTTTCCGGGAAATTTGTTTTCTTCCAATTTTTCCACTTATTGGTAGATGAGTCAAATTCTGCGTCAAACCAGTTCATTCCTGTATACCCTTCTCTCGCAGAACAGAAAAACATAAGATTATCCTTAACAAAGCCGCACCCATCCAAAGCTAATTTTTTAGGGTCCTGCAGTATAATTCTTTCAGGTTTGCTCCATGTATCTCCAGATTTACGTGAGACATATATCCCGGTCACCCCATCGAAAAGTTGCTTTTCAACAGGTATGTTGACATCGGGGGTAAACCAGAAATAGAGAGTTTTCCCGTCCGGCATTATGAAAGCAGAATCTTCACCACCTTTAGTATTAATTGGATAAGGCAATGGGACTGGATCAAAGTAATCCAAAGAATAAGATTTTGGGGGGTTCAAATCTGTTTCAGGCGTGATTTTTACTGCATTTTGCGGGATCTTGCTTTCTCGGTCGATTAATTCAATCTCTTTATATGTACAGCCTATGACAGAAATCAAAAGTGAAATCCCCAATAACAAAACAATTATCTTATGATTCATATCTGCGCCCAAATTAATTTAATTTCAATAGATATAAATATATCGAAAGAAAAAAATAAGTTGGGGGCTTGAAATTAAGAGAGGAAATTTTTGGCATTATAAAGGGGTTAACAAATGATTAGACAGCTTCAAAAAGATGAAGAAATTCCTTATGATTTACTGTTGCTAGCCGATGAAACAATCGAGGCAATTAATAGGTATATCAATGATTCTGAAATTTTCATATTTGAAAAGGATAACGAAACTATAGCAATCTATGTACTCCAAAAAATAAGTGATTACACTATTGAAATAAAAAATATAGCAGTGGATACAAAACATCAAGGTCAAGGCATAGGTAAGCTACTATTAAGAGATGCCATAGCTAGAGCAAAAGCGAAAGGGTTCAAAACAATTGTTATTGGGACTGGTGATACAGCACCTAAACAGTTACATCTATATCAGAAAGTAGGGTTTGAGATATTTGATATAAAAAAAAGATTTTTCCTAGATAATTACCCAAATCCAATATATGAAAATGGTGTCCGGCTAAAAGATATGATAATGCTAAAAATAGAACTGAGGTAATCCTTATTTGGTCTAGACACATCAAAAGTTTAAATTTTTTTTATCTTGATTATTAAGTTCCACAGTAAGTTTTGTACCCAACTTCAGATTCCGGCGGATGTTGAAATTCTTCCTTCACATTTCCATAGTCATAAGGATTTTTCAGAGCTTTAAGTAATCTTTCAAATTCTTTTTTATCCCTTATCGCTTTTTCAACAAGATAATTTCTAGGTATCACGGCTGGGTTGGTATTCTGCATTGTCTTTTGAGTTTTTGCCGGGTCTTGTTGTCTTATTCTAGATTTCCACCTAATAAACAAATCCATTTCGTCATCTTCAGTAAAAGGATTTCCATTATTAGAGAGTATGAAAAAAGTATTAGTATAATCTCTTTTGTATTTACTCATTAATCTTAGAAGGTCCATTATTAGATCTATATCCCCATCCTGATTACTGAGAAGGCCTAATTTTTTACTCATCATTTTGATATATGCATTTTGAAATATTTCATCAAATCCATTAATAATCTCCTCTGCAATTTTGATAGATTCTTTCTCTTCTTCATGTATCAGAGGAAGCAGTGCTTCTGCTAGTTTTGCTATATTCCATTTCAGTATAGATGCTTGATTGCCAAATGAATATCTGCCTTGTGTGTCTATTGAGCTATATACTGTTTCTAGATCGTAAGAATTCATGAATGCGCAAGGACCATAGTCTATTGTCTCTCCAGATATGCATGTATTATCAGTGTTCATGACACCGTGAATGAATCCAACTCGAAGCCATTCAACAATTAGGTCTATCTGTTTATTCATGACTTTTTTCAGTAGTGCTTGCGCAGGATTATCCATATTTTTTAATTCAGGGTAATGTCTTTCTATTGTATAGTCGAGTAATTGCCTCAACTGTTTCATTCCTTTGAAGGCTGCATACTCAAAAGTTCCTATGCGTATATGACTTTCAGCAATTCGCGTTAATATGGCCCCTGGTAGCTCTATTTCTCTTCTTACCTTGTCCTTCGTTTCGATAACGCACAGGCTTCTTGTAGTAGGTATATTTAGGTAGTGCATTGCCTCACTTATCAAGTATTCCCTAAGCATTGCTTGAAGTGTTGCACGCCCGTCCCCTCCCCTACTATAAGGTGTTCTCCCAGATCCCTTTAGCTGTATATCATAAAGTTTGTCTTTTAATCTAATCTCACCCAAAATAATTGCTCTTCCATCTCCAAGTATTGTAAAATATCCAAATTGATGGCCTGCGTATGCCTGGGCGAATGGTTTTGAATCTGGAATTATTTTATTGCCTGAAAAGTAATCAACTATTTCATTCTCGCTCAGACTAATGTTTAATTTTTTAGCCAATTCTTTATTATAATAAAAAATACTTGGTTCCTTTACTTTTTCAGGTGCCTGCAATGAGTAAAATGTTTCATCCAGAGAAATATATGTATTATTCAATTTGATATGGCCATCATTATTCATTCTTCTTTATTCATTCTCTATATATTTAACTTGGTCTACTTTAAAAAAACGAACTTGATTTAGTATTTAACTGGAAAATATTTATTAAGATTAAAAGATACTTATATTTTAATATGAAAATAGGATACCCCTGTATCAACAGAAGCATTGGATGTAAGGCAAATTCTACCTTTCGATTAGTAAATTATTCTGAAAGTAATCTAATTGAAAAAGTTACCAATAATCTTGATTGCCTTGGTAAGATATTAAGATACAATCTAGATAATAATTTACTCTTCTTTAGAATAAGTTCAGATTTAATCCCTTTCGCAGGCCACCCTATATGCACTTTTAATTGGCAAGAATATTTTAAAGAAAGATTTCAGGAAATTGGAAATTTCATATTAGAAAACGACATTAGGATATCAATGCATCCTGACCAGTTTGTATTGATAAACTCTAACAACGAGTCAATAGTGGCAAAGAGCATTCTAGAATTAAATTGGCATTGTGAGGTTTTGGATTCAATGGGACTTGATGAAACGGCCAAGGTGCAGATTCATGTAGGAGGGATTTATGGTGACAAAAATTCTGCAATCGAAAGATTTGTAGACAACTACAAAAAACTTCCAAATTTAATTAAGAAACGATTGGCCATAGAAAACGATGATAAATTATATTCTCTAAAAGATTGTCTTTATGTATCTAAAAAAACAAGCGTTCCAGTTATTTTTGATTCTTTTCATCATAGCTGCCTAAACAATGATGAATCAATGGAAGAGGCAATAAAATTATCTGAAAAAACGTGGAAAAATCAAGATGGCATTCTAATGACAGATTATAGCTCACAAGCCCCAAATGAAAGATTTGGAAAGCATGCAATCCATATTGATGTAGAAAATTTTAGAGATTACTTAAAACAAACTAGAGAACATGATTTTGACATAATGCTTGAAATTAAAGATAAAGAAAAAAGTGCTTTAAAGGCAATAGAAGTGTTCAAAAATCGATTTACCTAATAAATATAATGAGAAATTTAATAAGCACCTTTTGGATGCATTATCCAGGTTATTTAGACAAGTTGAATAATAATTTCTCCAATATCTTAGCATTGGAACTGTGTAAAAAAATTTAGTATTCGATTTCTTTAAATTTTTTGGAACTGTTGCATCCGGGACAATGATCCTCTCTCGTAAATGGGCCATACAAATACCAAAGTTCATATCCCATGGAGCAATAGTTTAGAAGTTATTGGAATGAGTTCAGATATGCTTCAAATAATATTATGCGTATTTCTGAAATATAGTACGTTAGTTTTAAAAAGTTAGTACACTTATCGGTCACATTACTAAGAATATTTCTGGTTATAAATATTCAAGTAATATAGATAGATATCGATTAAGTTGTTGAAGGAGGTTTATAATTATGAGTAAAAACGCATTGTCTCAAGAACCACCTGGTGGGAGATGGACGATTGTTATAGTAGGTATTATGCTCCACTTGTGTTTTGGATCCATTTATGCTTATGGCGTTTTGAGAAATCCATTGCTTGATTATTTCAAGTCCAGAGGATTAAATCCTACGGCTATGGACATGACTTGGCCATTTATTGTATTCTTAGCATTTTTCTCTATGTTTATGCCATTGGCTGGTCCGTATATCCAGAAGATGGGGCCAAAAAAAGTATGTATGGTTGGTGGAGTGCTTTGTGGATTAGGTTGGCTCGCAGCCTCTTTTGCCACCTCCCCCTTGATGTTAATTCCATTATATGGAATTATTGGAGGTATTGGTGTTGGGATTGCATACGGTGCACCTATAACAACTTCAGCTCAGTGGTTTCCGGATAAAAGAGGGCTTGCTGTTGGATTGACAGTGCTAGGATTCGGATTCTCGTCGGCGGTAATTACCTACACGTCCAAATTTTTACTGGGAAGGGGTATAGGCATAATGAATATCTTGCAGATGTTTGGAATTATTTTTATCATAATGAGCATTGTGTTGTCTCTTATGTTAAGATTCCCCCCTGCAGGTTGGAAGCCAAAAGGCATGACTGCAACTGCAAGTGGCCCATCCCGAGTTGATTTCATGAGAAATCAGATGGTAAAAACTTCAAGCTTCAAGGGACTTTGGATTTGCTACACAATCGGAGCGCTAGCAGGACTTACAGCTATTGGAATTGCTGGACCTGTTGGAAAAGAAGTGTTTACAAATGCTGGTTTAAGTTCTGAAGTAGCGAATAATCTAATTTTTACCCTTATCTTGCCTTTTGCCATATTTAATGGCGCCGGCAGACCAATATTTGGAATCCTGACAGATAAACTCACGCCAAAGATAACTGCAATAATAACATATATGTTAATTATCATAGCATGTTTAGTCATGTACACAGGTTACAGCAGTGTTTTGGCATATATTATCTGTTTCTGTATCCTTTGGGGATGCTTAGGCGGATGGCTTGCTATAGCTCCAACTGCCACTGCAATTTATTTTGGAATGAAGGACAATGCTAAGAATTATGGACTTGTTTATACTGCATACGGTGCTGGTGCCATCATCGGTGGAATAGTATCTGCACAGGCAAAGGATATCTTAGGGGCATTCCAGCCATTCTTCTTAATTGTAGCAGGTTTAGCTGGAGTAGGAATAGTTCTTGCTTTGGTAATGCTAAAGCAGCCCGTAAAAAAATCAGCTTAATTCAAATTTTTATTATTTTTTCTTTATAAGAAGCGACGGATTTAAAGAAGAGCTCAAAGATTAAGAAACATTTGTACAAATATTCATTTTAGATTAGATAATTAATTTTCCTATAACGTAATAGAAAGAATGGTAAAAGAAATAAGTAAAATGGAAACAAAAGGTATTAAAACAGTTTATTGAACTCATCAGCCATATTTGTTATCTGTTTATCGCGGTCTTTGTTCCATATAACAATCCCTGTACCGCTGACACTTCCTCCCTTAGACTCACATAAGTTCTTCATCTTAGAGATTGCCTGATTACCTCCTGTGCCAGCTAAAGGTAATCCCTTTGTTACAAAGCATGCAATCTTTTTACCTTTTAGTGTTGGAAGTTGGGACATATAAACTGTCATCTCAGGACAAAGCGAGAATGCATTTACAGGTGCGCCAAAAATAATGGCTTCGTATTTTGATATGCCTGGAGGAGACTTAACCCGGATTTTACTTAAATCCCTCTGATTTTCATCATCTATTTCTATTCTTTCAATATTAACTGAATGCCCTGCTTCCGAAAGATTTTTCTCAAGTTTCTGGGAAACTTCATAAGTATTTCCAGTTTTTGAATAAACTATTAATCCGATTTTCATAATATATCCCTTTATTATTACTATAAAACTAGAATAATTTATTAGTTGACCTCGGCAATCACTGCAACATAGTTCTTTCCATATTTTTTAGCACATTTTGGGCAAGTAGTATACCACATATACCATTTCTTGATCTCTAGTTTCTTTTTCTTGGCGTACTCTTTAAAATCTTCACACCATTTTCCGGTGTCTTCAAATGGGCCTTCATATACTTTACTCAAGAACTTTCCACTGAGAGTGATATTTTCTGCATTAGGGATTTCTTTGTCAACAGCAAGATATAAATTCATATTAAATTTTGAAGTATGATCTGAAAGGCAAAGAGAATCTGGCATTTTTGCATTAGCTTTTTCTACCTTCTCAGTTAATCTCTTTATAACACTGCCAAAATTTATCGGTATAAAAAAAAGAGTAAATACTCTGCCCTTCACAAATTTTTTATTTTTCCACTCAAATATCTTTCCATCCCACGATTTTGGGTCAAATTTTGGGCAACATTCTTCATCTTTCATAATATCGTAGCAGATAAGAATTTCTAGTGTATAAATCTTACGATAAGGATTTAGTAATAATATTCTTCCGTATATTTTGTATCTATGCCATACTCTTTCTCCAATCTTATTATTGCGCCATCAAAAAGGTCACTTTCATTAGATTGACCATTCAAAATTATAAGAATTGTCAGAAGCGAATATATCTTTATAAGGAAATACTTTGTAATAATTAACATTAGCATCGCCAAATCTTAAATCTCTGCCTAGGATAGTATTGGAATTGTAAACTAAGATTAGTAATCCCGCACAATGCCAAGATAACTATACAATACTTAATTATTTTGTTAATCATAATGTTCGTCTACAGACAGTATTTCAGTAATTATTTAAAGATATTAATTAAAATAAATAGTCTCGTTGGGTAAAGAAATGAATTCTGTTAACTATATTGGATGTTGTGGGGCTTATTGCAAGACTTGTCAGGCATTAATAGATAAAAGTTGTCGTGGTTGTAAATTGGGACATGATACAGGAAAACGAGACATTGAAAAGGCTAAATGTGCGATAAAAGTATGCTCTATGACTAAAAATTATCAAATCTGTGGGGATTGCCTAAATTATCTTTCTTGTGAAATAATTCAAGGATTTTACAACAAAATGGATATAAGTATAAAAAATACAAGCAAGCAATAGAATTTATCCGAGAGAATGATTATGCTAAATTCATAAAAATATCGGATAAATGGAAAAATGCATATGGTAAATATGATTAGATTACTGACTTAATAGTATCAAGAAAAGACCTATTCCTACAATCAAAAATACCATGCTTGCGATCAATAGGTTCTTCATCATTTTTAATTGTCCCATAGTTTTAGGCTTACTTAATCCGCCAAATGAAACTGCCATTGAAAGACCAATTCCAATTCCTGCCGGTATTCCAAGAAAGAAGCTTTTGAATACAGTTTGCCCATACAAAATCCCTAAAGAGATACCTACAATCAGCCAGAATACCATAGATTTAGTAAATCCAACTTTCTCTGGAACTAAAGCGTCTTTGTCTTCTCTAATTGGAATTCGCATAAGGGATAATAACACATAGACGCCCATCATGACTACCATTGCGCCAATAATCAAAGAAATATTTTGGATATCTGTCATAAAGATAGTTAGCAAGTCTTTTTTAAAAGTGTACTGGTTAAAAATAAACGAAATCTATTTATACTTATAAATTCTTACATAATGCATGCCAAAAAAAATTCTTGTTGTTGAAGATGAGAGTGAACTTATTGTTCTTTATGATGAGATGTTACACGACGAATTCAAAGTCTTAACTGCTGCTACTGGTAAAGACGCCATAGAAATTTTTGATCGAGAAAACCCAGAAATTGCCATTATGGATATCCATTTACCAGATATTTCAGGAATTGAAGTTACAAAGTACATTAAGAATAAATCTCCAGATACCATTGTTATTGCAGTTTCAGCTTACGGTGAAAAATTAAAAGATGTGTTGGAAGCTGGAGCTTCGACTCTTGTTCAAAAACCTTTCATAGTTAAGGAACTATTCACTTTAATACATGATTTAACGCAACCTATATCTTCAATAGAAAGCCAAGCCCAAATTAACCTTGAAGGAAGTAATAATATTCCATCTTCTCTAACAAGAATTGCATTTGATGCTGTCATTGAAAACATGGGCGAAGGCTCTCTTAAAATTTTATTAAAAAGATCAGGATTGGATAGGTACATTGGAAATCTGCCTCCTTATGATGATTCGCCTTCAATAACAAGAGATGAGTACACAAAGATTATACAGAATGTATTCTACATATTTGGAGAGAAAGGAGCAAAGCCTATACTTTATATTTGCGGTAAGGCCGGATTTAAACATTCACTTGAGGATAATCCAACTCTTTTTGGTGTAGCGGGAGTAGCAATGAAATTAATGTCTGAAAACAAAAAGAAGAAATTCATCTTAACAAAAGTATTGAAAAGACTTGAAGAGATATTTGGAAATCCACATATCCTGGAAGAAGACGAAGAGAATTTTTATGTTAAACTACCTTTATGCCCCTACTGCAAAGGTTTGACATCTACTAAACCTATCTGTTACACCCCGATAGGTTTCTATGAAGAAGTAATTAAATGGGCAACTGGCAAACCTGAAAAAGTTGAACAGATACAATGTAAAGCAATGGGGCATGAGTACTGTATATTCAAAATTCCAAAATAAATTGATTATTCTCTTTTGAAATAAGAAATTATCTTTATGCAGAGTCCTAAATCTAACAAAATATTCATTATTCGATTGACAAAGCCGCATATAGTATACTTGCTATAGCTGCAATAGTACCTACAAGGGAATACTTTCTATAAGAGACTATTTCACTGGAAGAAGTTGGACATGCTAAAGATTCAATAATAAGACCAATGTAATGGCCAAAAGCTATCCCAATTATGACGAATACAAAATGATTAAATACTGTACTAATGAATATACCAATTACTATTCCTATAATAATACCGAATAATATTCCATCTCCTTTTTTTGGCCTTAGTCCTGGCCTAACAGAATTTTGTCTATATGCAATAAATCCTGTTTTTAAAATAATAGTCATTAAANAAAATATCCAAATAAGATTCATATAACCTATATTAAAATGAGCTTTTTCTTTAAATATATTTCTTTTAATTTCTAGAGATTTTGTTTTTCCTANTANCTGATGATTTAGCTTCGCTTATTCNGATTATTCTAGAAATCTCATCCAATGGTATTTCATTTTGAATTCTAGGGGGATAATGTTGCATTACAATTACAACTCCTGTTAATTCTGCCACTAAAAAATCTGTATTATTTAGAGAAGTATAACTGAGGTTCCACCCCAATAAACTGGAGAAGCGTTACCTTAAAAATTTGAGAATATTATATCAAGTCATACATCCTTATTAAGGTCAGAAATATCAACTCTAGTTGTTCTCCTTGTTCTTGAGAATAAGGGAATATAAATAACTAAGAAGGAACTATTTTGTAAAAAATTATAGAAAACAAAAAACAACTAGTTGCATTATAAAAACTAAAACACGAAAGAATTTAAAAGTATTAATTCTGCTCTATTAAGTAATTGGGGTGTCTTATTGGCTAATGTTTATTTTAAGAAAATCAATTCATATTCTGAAACAGATGTTGTTAGTGAAGGTGCAAAAGAGCTTCTAAAAAAAATAGTTGAAACTGAGCATTTATCCTTAAACAAATTAATTCCATTAAAAGTTCATTTTGGAGAAAAGGGCAATTCAACATTTATTAGACCAGAAAATTATCAGGGGATAATAAAATATCTTAAAGGAATAAACATTGAACCTTTCTTTATCGAAACTAACGTCTTATACAGAGGAGAAAGGACCAATAAAAAAGATCATATTAAACTGGCCATAAAACATGGATTTACGCAAATCCCTATTGTTATTGCAGATGGGAATATTGGTGAGAACTACGAAGAAGTAGAAATAGGAAAGAAAAATCTAAAAAAATGTAAGATTGCAAAGGAAATATCAAAGCAGAAACAAATGATTGTACTCTCACATTTCAAAGGGCATATAGGCTCAGGATTTGGAGGTGCCATAAAACAGCTAGGTATGGGATGCGCTGCAAGAGGGGGTAAACTTGAACAGCATGCAAATACAGTACCTATACTTAATTTTATTCAATGCAAGAAATGCAAGAAATGTACTAAAAAATGTCCAGCAGATGCAATAAAAATAGGATTTCTACCTAGGATTGATAAGAAAAAGTGCATTGGATGCGCTGCTTGTATATCAGTATGCCCTCATGGGACAATCAAAATTAATTGGGCTGATTCTATTTCAAAAAAGTTCTATGAAAGAATGGCTGAATATGCATTTGCAGCCCAGAAGGAGAAACAAATCATTTACATAAACTTTGTAATGAACATAACAAAAAATTGTGACTGTGAAGGCCATAATATGAAACCTTTTCTTAGAGATTTAGGTATTTTTGCTTCAACTGATCCGGTAGCAATAGACATGGCCTGTCTTGATAAATTATCCACAAGAGAAGATAGAACTGTATTCAGAAGAGGGAGATATATCCTAGATTATGGAGAAGAAATAGGGCTAGGCAAAAAGAAATACACTTTAATTGAAATTTAAAACATTATACTTCAACTACTACTCTAGCAGGTATAGCTTCTATATTTTCAATGTTTAACGGGAAACAGTATACTTTAAATTCTTCCTTTTTAATCAAATTTAAATTAGTAAGATTTTCAATAATAAATATTCCATGTTTTGCTAGATACCTATCATAAGTACCATGATTCTTACTCCTTCCAAGGCCTAAAGCATCTATTCCAACCATATTGATTTTCTCATCAATAAGCCATTCTAAGACTTCTAAAGAAAGTTCTGGGTGGTCGAAATATTCATCGTTTTCAATTTTTTGACTCCAGTCTGTTCTAAAAAAAACGAAATCAGCTTTTTTAAGGGATTTTTTATTTTTAATATCTTCCATTTTTATTTGACCTATTATATTGGAAACATCAATAAGAATACCCCTACCAATAAATCTATCTAATAGAATAGAGTTGTCTTTGCTTATAACATCAATATGTGTTCCAATGTGAGAAGGAGTATTGATGATAGAAGTTATATAATTTCCCTCTTCTTCATGGAAACAACTAAGTTCATTAATTGAAAATTCTGGAGACCCTTTGCGGAATATCATTCCTTCTTTCAATCTTAAGGAAACATCTATTAGCATATTTTATTCACATCGTTTTGGTACCTTTCTACCATTTTGAAGCGGGGGCCCCTCCTTTGCCCCAGTTAGCCTTAGGTATTTCAGTGATTAAAATTTCAACTGCTTCAAGTGGTGCACCAGTAATCTCGCTTACACATTTTGATACTTCTTTAATCAATTTTTCTTTTTTAAATTCGTCTGAAGTTTCTTTCCATAAGTATATTTCTACAAGAGGCATAATAACACGATGTCTAAGGGAAGGTTTACAATAAAAAGTTATTGATTAAAAGAATTAAAAAAGAAATAATATTTTGTTTTAGACTTTGCATTTAGAAGCAAAATGGAATCCTATATCTACAGTCCCAGTATCGCATGAATCGTCTAGAACTGTACTCCATCCATTTTCCAAATTTAGGCCTTTAGAGAGTTCTGAACCCGAGTTTATACATGGGCTATTTTTTGTTAGGAAATACTCTATTTTTTGATTATCTGCCCATCCTTTCCAGCTGTATTCCTTTGAGGTAAACTTTGGATCTTTAGAGAAACATCCTTCTCCTCTTGTTACTACGGAGAAATCCTTCTTGTTCTTCCAGCTATTAGTATATGTAACTGAAACTGAACTTGATCCGTCAATTCCGGAAAGTCCGTTAGTTGTAGTAATGCAATTTGTAATTATAGTACGATTTCCAACTTTAATACCGTTGGCAAAGTTGTTTGAAGATGTACAATTTATTACTTTTGAATTTGAATCAGCATATATTCCATCATTTGATTTTGAATTTGAAGACAAGCAATTTTTGATAGTACTGTAACTGCCAACTCTAATGTTGTTCCCGCCGTTATTTCTAGAAATTACATTCTCAACAGTTCCATTGTTGTTAACGTCTATTCCTTCAAGACCATTATTTTCGATAAAGCAGTATTGAATTTTAGTGTTTAAATCAGCAAATATACCATGTCCTTTATTGTTTAAAATGACACAGTTTGATATTTCTGAATCACTTCCAAGATTAATAGCATCTGCAGAAGAGTTCTTTATAGTAAGATTCTTGATAGTAATGTTCTTTATGGCCATATTGCTCTTGTCCGTTGTAATGCAACTGTCGCTGTTTCCTGAAGCATCAATTATTGTGGTGAATGGGTCATCGCCTACTATTTTTATGTTATCAAAGGGTATTATTATCGTTTTCGTTACTTGATAAGTACCGGCATGAATTCTTATTGTGTCTCCAGTTTTAGAATTCTTTACAGCATTAATCAAGTTATTTCCATTAACTATGGCATCTTTTCCTGAATACACATTAACGTTTGTAGCGGATACAGGATTAATTACAACAAAAGAGGTTGTAACTAAAATGCCTAACAAGATTAGACTATTGAGTTTTTTCATATTAGCACCTTTTAAGGCCACCACACTCCTTTATAGGGAATATAAGATTATCCAGATTAAAAAAGACGACAAATTGAAATATACAGATATAATATAGATAATCAATTATCAATAACTTTACTATTATAAGAAATATTATAAAATACTCTATTGCCGATAATAATATATGGGACTGCCTTATAAAATAATGATATTAATAATTCATAAGAGATAAAGATAAATAAAAGTATGACTTAATTAAATGTGTAATAATGTGATCTTATGAACCGAAAAATCAAGGTCATAAAGGGATTGATTGAAGATTTTGAGAATATAAAAAATGATGATGATTTGAAAGTCTTACTTAACTCAATTGAAGTTGCAATTAAAAAGATTTTTGGGGAAACAACGACTTATATGGAAGAACTTAATATTATCGGCTCAAAATATCCATTCCCAGAAGTTATAGAAATAAATAAGTATTCCGAGTCAGAAGTAGATAGTCTCAAGAGCAGGTATAACAGACAGATAAAAATATTACTTAATAAAATGTTAAAAGATCTATTCATAACAAATACGCTTATGGAAGAGAAAGAATAGATTACTTCAAAAATTTATCCTTTCTATAAGCCATTCCTTGGAAAGTAGCTATTAATTCATTTTTCTCATTTAAGATTTTAATTGAATATGTAGCTATCTTTGGATTCAAAGATATTTCTTCTGCTTCAGCAATTAATACTCCTTCAGATACTGCCTTTAAGAAAGAAATGTTAACATTAAGAGCGACAGCTATACTACCATGAGAATTCGCAGCTATTGCAAATGTATAATCTGCGAGAGAAAAAATTGCGCCACCGTGAACTGTATTAACTGCATTTAGGTGGAATTCTTTAATTGACATTTTTGCTTTAGCACGTCCTTTTGAAACTTCAATTAATTCAATTCCAAGGAGTTTAGCAAACCTGTCTTTATCAGAAAAATCTTTTATGTAATCCATAAAATCACTGATAATCCAGTAATTCTATTTGTTAAGATATTTAAATAGTTTTATAAAATCCAATGTATTTCTTAATCGGTGTGGAGATATGAAGAAAGTCTTTATTTTATGCATTGTAGTATTATTAATATCTTTCTCTGCTTGTGTTACTCAAAATACTAAAAATAGCAAATCTCAATGTGGAGAATGCCCACAATTTGCCCCTCCTCCCCCAGAATGGTGCAAAGATGGTACTATTGTACCAACTGACAAGGATGAATGTGGATGCCAAA
>JGI11944J13513_1002088_pt1 | contig 14656 bp, 11 predicted proteins | sample TerdegcoTASludge_FD_13513 | JGI IMG/M metagenome (IMG submission 13513) | reverse complement strand
GCCGGGGAAGGGTGAAACTGCCGCCACATCATCATTTGCCCGGGTCAAACCGACCAGAGCAATTACGAGCAACAGGACTGTACGGGCTTGCATTTGAACCTCCTTTAACAAAAAACTTTAGCCCTGCTAACCGAGTTGCCCTGCTATGCGCTGGTTAGCACAAAAAAAATAACCTGTATAGAATTTTCTGTCAAGGTTGTTGTGTGCCGGTCGTTGTGTAAGCAAAGCCCGATGTTTGCGCTCGGTATGTGAGCCTAACTTTTGCCTATAGACCGCTTCGGCTACCCAAAGCAGCCGCGCAATGACTTCTTCTCTTCGTCATTCCGCGCGAAGCGAATCCAAGCCTGAGATTGCCACTGGCTCTTCGGGCAGTTATACGTTCATAGTTTTAATCCGTTAAAAATCCTAAACAATTTCTAATTCTAAATCCTTGGAGAGATGAGGTGCTGAAGTTTTCATCCCTTCATCCTTTCCTAGCATTGCGCTCTGCCGAAGGCAGGCGAAGCACTCTCTTGCTCCAGATTCCTACCTGCCTGGAGCATTCGCCACCTGCAGGGGCAGAGCAGCAGAACGTAATGACGGAATAGGGTGCCAATGCGATTGCAAACCCCAAGGTCTGCCCGACCTAAAACAGTTGTAAGTTCAAAGTGTCCGGTTATCGGAAGTAATAACTAAGAACTATTAAAAGTCAATAAAGCAAACCCTTATCGGACAATCAGTTTTTGGGTTGTGCGGCTATCTTGGGTCTGGATTTTCACCAGATAAACCCCGGTTGGGACACCGGCAAGCGAGAGTTTATTATTGCCCTCAATATGGTTATAAACCCTGACCAGTTTACCGGCAATGTCATATAACCGGATGCTCTGTATGGCAACTGTTGAACGGATGGAAAAACTCTGGTGCGCTGGGTTGGGATAGAGGGTAAACTGCAGTTGATTGAACTGGGAAACGGGTATTTCCGCAACACCCGGTCCGGTGGGTGGATATTTTATAATACACCAGTCATAGTCAAAATTTGCCATCGTGCCGGTGGCAATAAAGCCGGTGGTGTAAATATAGCCCTGATTGTCAATTTCAAGGTCATAAAGCCAGCCCAAAAGTGAATTCACATAGTAGCGTGCCGCCCATTGAAGCTCACCGAGCGAGTCATATTTAAGCAGGGTATAATCATCTCTAAGGATAGTGTCTCTCGGTGACTGACTGTAGCCACCAACATAACAACAGTTCCTCGCATCAATGCCAATGGCAAGGGGTTCCTCACTACCGCCATACCCGGTATATCTTCTCTGCCACAACTCGGAACCATCAGGGGCATATTTTATTATAACTATGTCAAAATTGGTTACCGGACCCGGGTGTTCTGCAGTTCCAATTGCAACATAGCAATTGCCATCCGCATCTACCGCAAGTGTCTGACCGTAATCGTAGCCCGGCCCATCAAAGAACCTGACCCATTGCTGTTGACCAAAGGTATTGTATCTGACAGTTGCAGCTGCGTATGGCCCTGCCTCATCATTTAGCGAACCAGTTACATAAATATCACCAGCCTGTGTTAGTTTAAGCTTATTAATCACCCCGTTTAATAATTCATCACACACCCGCCAGAGCAGGTTACCATCGGGAGCATATTTCATCACCAGATATGCAGGCCTGCCTGGAATGCGTGTGCCAAAACCCGCGACATAAACATTGCCGGCAGTGTCGAGGGCAATACTGACCGTCCAACTTCCGTCGCTGGAATCAAGTATTGCCCACTCCTGGTCGCCTTGCGCACTGTATTTTATGGTTATGGCTTGGTATAGCATGGGCGCAGCAATATAGCCAGTTACATAAACATTACCTTGCGGGTCTGCGATAAGGTCATTGCCCCAGAAATGTTGTCCATAGGTTCTTATCCAGGCAACATCGCCATCAGGCCTGTATTTTATTGTTCCTTTTGTTCCTGTTATAAGAACATTGCCATTGGAGTCAGTGGCAACTGCCAGACCCAAACCGTAGTCAAAGAACCTTACCCATTGCAGGTTGCCATCCGGGTCATATTTAATTGTGCAGTAATTGGGAACAGTATCGCCGTTATGGGAAATACTGGCATAGCCGGTGACCAAAACATTTCCTTCGCAATCAAGGCTGATTGCATAGGAGTTATCCATTGCCCCCACCGGACCATCATAGGTTCTAATCCACACCTGCGAATAAACGTAGTTTAAAAGGGGAAAGGGGAGCAAAACTGCTACCGTAATTTTAAGCAGAATGGCGGTTTGCTCCCCTTTTATCATAAGTATTTCTTATTCTTCAGCGCGATACGGCGGAATCGGCTCAGGTAGTGATGGGCGGCCTACTTCTAAGGTGTCACAATCAAAAGGATGTTCTTCCGAGTACGCCATTTCTTTACTCCACTCGCTGAACTTCCATTGATTATTGAGTTCGTCTAACCTCTTGGCATAAAACCGCCATCTGTATCTTGAATCCCGAGGGATATAATAAGAGCCGATTGGACCAAACCGGTTGAATATACATCTCCAGTAGTTAGGTGGAAAATCACACTGACCACCAGGTCCTGTATAGCCAACTGTATAGCGCGATGCCCATCCCACGGTCGTAATATCCTTAATGTATACTACAACCGAGCACTTGTTCGCAGGATAACCGCCCATATAGGTCGTATAGATATACAGCCCTTCCTGATATTCCGGTTCGTCATCGGCGAGTGCTACGGCGATGAACAGGAGTGTGGTTGCCATTATGGCAACTATTAGGGGCTTGAAACCCAACATCTTTACTCCTCTCACAGCCAGGGTTTTATTCTGACTGCGATTTAATTATATTCTCTCTCTCTCTCTTGTCAATAAAAATCTTGTCAAGGGTAATGGCATCCGAAAGGTCGGGCAGTGTAGTGTCTTTGGCACCTGCCAGGGCAGAGTAGCCTGGCATTCTGCCGTCATTGTGCTCTACCTATTTATTTGTCATTCTGAGCGAACCGAAGAAATCTCTTGCGAGTGATTCCATTTTGCCCGGTTAGGGATTGCTTTGGCTGTTAAAGCAACCTCGCAATGACAATGTTTTCTCCGCCCCCGCGAACCAAGTAAGGAGTTCACCAGTGTTGACACCAGCCTGCCCGAAAGTCAAACAACTCAATCCGCACCGGCCCTTCTCTGACAACGCGCAGGATATTCGCAAAGGCATACGGGATGGGTTGGTGCGATAACCGGCGCTTACGGCTGCGCCGCTCTTAATTATAAACCTTCTGGTTCGCGCATCCTTGACTCAACCTTTTGGACAAAGAAGATTTAGCGTGCGGTACCTTATAATCCCAATCCTTGCCCTCGGTTTTCTTTTGCGCCTGTTAACCGCTCAGGGCACATTTCTCAACCCGGACGAAGCGATTGTGTTTCTCGTTGCCAATCAACCGCATCTGAAGGCGGTGATTCAAGCCGGCTTAACCCAGCCCCATCCGCCGTTAACCTTTATCCTCCTCTACTTCTGGCGTCTGCTTGGAACTTCAGAACTTTGGCTCAGGCTGTTTTCGGTCCTGACCGGCACCGCCGCAATCTATTTCCTTTACAAATACCTCCGGTTAAAACTGGACCAGGGTACTGCCCTTGCCGGTGCGGTTCTGTTCTCCTTTCTACCTGCGGTCGTCGGTTTATCGGCTGAAGTTCGGCAGTATTCCCTGCTTCTGCTCTTAATGACTATCGCCCTTTACCTTATGGAACTCGGGTTTACCCAATCCCATCCTGTTGCCCTTTTCCTGTCCGGCATCTTTTCCGGACTTGCCGGCGCCACCCAGTACTCCGGTGTGGTGCTTTCGGTTGCGCTGGGCATCCTGTTTCTGTTCCAGGCGATAAGCAAGAAGGTAAAAAAGCCGCTCTGGATTTGGGGTAGTGTGGGGCAACTTTTCGCCCTCTTCATCTACGCCTTTTTCTACTTTACCCACATCGTCCATCTGCAAGGCAGCCCGATGCAACAGTTTGCCCTGACCGGCTGGCTGCGCACCTCCTACTTTCATCCGGAACCGGAATCACCCTTGCGCTTTCTTTTCCGCACCACCTTTGAGTTATTCTCCTATTTCTTTGGCTCCCGGCTCTTCGGCATCCTGGGCATCATCCTGTTTATCACCGGTATCATCCTCACCATCATCAGACGCCGCTGGAACCTGACCCTTTTGCTCATCGTACCTTTCGTTGTTAACATCCTCTCCGCCTTTTTGCGCTATCTACCCTATGGTGGCACCCGCCATTCAATCGTCCTTGCCCTGTTTGTCGTCATTGGCATCACCACCGCATTAAGTTTTATATGCGGAAACGCCCGGCTCAAACCCGCCATCGCCGGTATCCTGATGCTCGGGGCTAACATCCTTCTCACCCCACCGGCACAGCACATCTCCCGGCACAACGCCCGTCAACAATTGATGCACCGGGCGATTGAAACCCTAAAAAATAACGCACCGGAAGGCGATACCATCTTTGCCGACTATCAGAGCAGCGCCCTATTGAGCTACTACCTTGCCGACCACACCCGGCCCGTGCCGTTCTTTGGAAAGACGGTTGGTCCTTTCTGGGAGTTCAACTACGGTGGTTATCTTGTTGTGTCCAGCACCGATTGGAGCCTGAACCGGCTCCAGTTCCTCGCCGCGCTTGACTCCCTTTTCCAGTACTACAGTTTCCGTGATAACCGGACCATCTGGGTATTTGATGGCGGCTGGGGCAGACCGCTTGTCTCCAATGAACCCGAACTTGGCAGTAACCTTGCGGTTTTTCCTGTCACCGCACCCGCCATCGCCATTGAGAGTTTACTTCTGACCGCCAGTGAAAAACTACGGTCTATGATAAAAAGCCCGGTGCGCTCGGTCTTTCTGCCCACCCGTTACCACAAGAGCACAACGGTCAATGCCGCAAGCCCGCTCGCGCAACAGGTGCTCAGTTATACGCAACTGTACCTACGGGCAAAACAGGGACAAAATGAGTTTGACTCCTGCCTGCCCGCGCTTGCCTTCTGGGTTTTTCAGGCTCCGGAGTGGCACCCTGAGTTTATGGCGTATATGGCGGACGGTGAAAGTTACATCTCTGCGGGCTACCGCTTCACCCTGCTGTTGATGGATGTCAGCCATCAGATTGCTGTCTATCGGATAGAGAAAATTGAACGATAAAATCATATCACCATTGTTGTTCTAACCGTCCTTTCTTCTTGCCCGCTTCATTGGACATCAACTTCAAAAGATATAAAATCCGATAAAGGAGGTCGGTATGAAACAACTAATTGTCATCCTGTTTCTGGCAACACTTGTCCTGCCCGCATCTGCCCAAATTAACAATCCGTTACACAACTACGAACTGCGGGCAATTTACGAAACCGGCGCATTCCGGTTCCAGAAACACTCAATCCGATTCGGACCCGAAGGCACAACCTTTGACTATGTCCAGAACGGTGGTCAGAAAAACCTCTTCCCATTCCAGCGTGGTTCATTTGAACTGCACCTGAAACCGCGCCACACCTTCCTATTCCTCTATCAACCGCTTGATGTCCGCACCCTTACCACCCTGACCGAACAACTGATTCTTGACTCTGACACATTTCCCGCCGGCACACCAATGAGCTTACGCTACGGATTTGACTTCTACCGGGTCAGCTGGCTCTACGACCTTTGCGCCGCTGCCGACCAGGAACTGGGAGTTGGTCTTTCACTTCAGTTGCGCAACGCCGCCATCTCCTTCACCGCGCTTGATGGCACCAAACAGCGGGTTTACAACAACCTTGGTCCGGTACCGGCGCTAAAAGCACGCATCCGGATGCCCTTAAACTCAAACCTCTGGTGGGCAGCAGAAATTGACGGCATCTATGCCCAGGGCACTTTCGTCACCGGCTCAACCAATGTGGAAAGCAGTTTCAAAGGCGCAATCATTGACGGCTCCTTACGCCTGGGCACGCACATCAACCGCTTCCTTGACGGCTTTGTCAACCTGCGCTATCTCGGTGGCGGCGCCGAAGGCACCCAGAAGAAACCCGAAAACCCCAACAGCACCGGCTACACATCCAACTGGCTCGGCGCAATGTCATTCTCACTGGGCATAATGTTACACTAAAGAGACATCAAGCGAACGGCAACCTGCCCTTCCGGTTGGGGTTGCTGTTCTGCTGGTGAACCGGACGCAGAATCCGTACCGATACAGCGTGCCCTAAAACGGCAGGAACACAAGGAGCAGAAAACCGAACATCGCCGGCAGACACCTGATATTAGAACCGGGGAATTTTCCGGGCAGAAAACCGGACACGGAATACGCAAAATAAGGGCAGCGAGTTAGCAGATATTTGCCCTTGATGCGCTTGCTGGCAACCAGAACTGCCCGCGGGATTGCGTTGTTATCTTCTGAACCGGCGCCGTATTGCAAGCAGGAAAAGGGTGATAACGGTGATACCGAAGATTTTATGAACCATCCATAAGAACGAGCAGTTAAACTCCCCCAATAACTCCTGAGCGGGCGCTTGCAGGGCAATCATATTTGCAAGCACGTACCCGCAAAAATTAAAAAACTGACATATGCCCTGCCAGCGGATCAAGCCGATAATTAACCACGGCAAGCCCAATAATCCCAGAATCCACCCGAGCGCCAGCGATGGCGACTCGCCATAATTGCTGACCCACTTATACAATGACAGCGCCAGCCAGAACAGAAATGGGCGCAATGGCTTTTTTGATGTCTTTTCCCGCTTGTAATCCATTTCCGCAATGTAGTAGTCGCCCGCTTCAGGATAGTTACCGTATTTCTCGTAAGAGAGCCTGATTTCCCTTGCGATGCGCTCAACATCCTCTTTGATTAGTGGCTCGCACTTTTTTATGTTCTCTTCTTTATCTGCCCCACCTTTTTGTCCCGGTGTTGCGACAAAGAAAATTTGCGGGAGTTTATTGATTACATCTTCGGGCAAGCCGGTTTCAGTTTCAAGCGTTTTCGTGTTCCAGTTCCCGGGTTTGATAAATGCGAACTTTGCGTCAAAGATGAACTTCTTTGCATCTCTTTCCCATTTAACATTTGAGAACCGAACACACAGCCGGTCGGTAAGGATGTCGGTGTGAAAAAAGGATACCTGGTTCATCCCTTTAGGAATGTCCTGAAAAACAACCTGACCCGCGGGCTCAATAATCTGACCTTTGGTATGACTGTTATCCATTTTGATATCTGATGTGCCATAAACAAAGTCAATGTTCCAGAGCAGAATCCGGGCGTTGTCACCAAAATCTGTGCCGGCAAACAGAAGCCGGTTACGCAGTGTTATGGAACTGAAATTCATCAGGTTGTTAATCTTCGCCCTTATAAAGTAGGCAGGTGCCAGGAACAGCGCAGCCGAAAAGTTGGCAGCATCCTGAAACCGCGCTCCCGAAAAGTAAGCAGCGCCCTGGAACCGCGCAGCCGAAAAGTTGGCAGCACGCTGAAACTGCACATCCCGAAAGTCTGCATCATCCTGAAACCGCGCCCTCATAAAGTCCGGATTGTCCTGAAACTGCGCTTCCCGAAATTTGGCATTGCCCTGAAACCGCGCAAGCAGAAAGCCAGCATAGTTTTGAAACCGCGTTTCCTGAAAGTCGGCAGCGCCCTGAAATTGTGCACCCTGAAAGTGAGCATCGCCCTGAAACTGCGCTAGCAAAAATACAGCATCGCCCTGAAACCGCGCACCCCGGAAGTCAACATAGTGCCGAAACTGTGCTTCCCAAAATTTGGCATCGCCTTGAAACTCCGCCCATGAAAAGTCGGCAGCGCACTTAAACTGCGCAGAACAAAAGTTAGCAGTGCCCTGAAACTGCGCTTCCGAAAAGCTAGCAGTGCCCTGAAACTGCGCATGCTGAAAGTCAGCAAAGCCCTGAAACTGTGCTCTAAAAAAGTAAGCTGCGCCCAGAAACTGCGCAGTTGAAAAGTCGGCATCGCCCATAAACTGCGCGCCAGAAAAATCAACCGCGGGAAAAGGGAAAAAGTTAAACCAGTGGTTTTCGTCCATTTCAGGGAAGATAAAATCAGCGAAATCCCATTTGCTTCCAGGGAGAATCTGCTGGGCATATTTCTGGACCAGTTCCTGGTCCGCCTCTTCAAAAATCCAGTGGCTCGGGTGATTTTGTGCCCATTTTTGGGTGTCCTCTGTGCCCGCCTTTTCAAGCAAGACTCTGATATAACTGGCAAGATGCTTCCAGAACTTTGCCGGCTCCTTTTTCTCTAACGGAAGATGAAATATGCAAAACTCCTCGCCCTCTTCAGCATCAAAATGGCATTGATACCCAGGTGGTAAGTCCCTTGAAAGACTGCACCTTTTTCTACTTCTAACCTGTTCATCCGGCATTAGCCGGATTATAACTTATCGCTTAACCGGCGTCAATTGGCAATGCGGGCATTCTGACCCGAACCAATTTTATTTTTGTCCGGGCGATTCCCGCTTACAGAACATAATGTGATATACCGACGGCAGAGTAAACCGATAAAGTTCTTCTGAAATGTAACCCGATGATAAAACCGGATGTTACACAGGAAACACCCGCAGGAACAGAATAAGAAACCGCGCATAAATTACGCCCGAGAGCAAACCGCAGAACCCGGCAACAGATTGCCGCGTTAATAACCAACAAAATAGGGCTCTAAATAGAAGGGTAACCAACATCAGGAGCAACAACCAGGATAACACCAGTTAGCACCATTAGCATTGCGGGTAAAAACGCCATAAAAAGGGCGGTAGAGACTATCCCAGGGATTGCCTCCGGACTGTCCACCGGACGGCAAAATTTTACAACTATTTGAAAACAATATATTTATACTATTGATTTTACCGGTTATCGCATAACATCTTAATATTTTGTATGTTAAACATTGCCCTGCCCAAATAATTTCGCTATCATCTTTACCGATGAAATCAGGTAAAATTTATCTCATTTTGCTCTTTATCGCCGGCATATCGTTCGGCTTGTTTGTCCATCCGCCCTATCTGCAAAACCTGACCGACTCCACAATAACTGTGGTCTGGAAAAGTGCGGACACAAACATCGGCAGGGTGCGCTATGGCTTGAGCACCAACTACGCGCGGGAAATCTCAGAAACCACGCCGTCAACCGCGCACCACCTTGTTTTAGACCAACTCCTTCCCGACACCGTCTATCACTATCAGGTTATTTCCGGGCAAGACACCACCGAGGACGCCACTTTCTTTACCCGGCGCCCTGTTTCTGCACCTTTTCGCTTTCTTGTTTACGGTGACAACCGCACCGACAGCGCCGCACATCAGGCGGTTGTTGACCGGATGTTCTTAACCAGCCCCAAACCCCAACTTCTGCTCAATGTTGGTGACCTGACCGATAACGGCACAGACGAAGAGTACCGGACATTTTTCCGGATTGGCGGAAAAATCTTTAACCAGGCGCCATTTTATCCGGTGCTGGGCAATCACGACATCCGAACCCTGCCAAACTGGTTTGATTTTTTCTATCTACCCGGCAACGAACGCTGGTATCACTTCCTCTACGGCAACGCCGCCTTTTACTTTCTGGACAACTACTCCGATTTTTCACCCGGCAGTGAGCAGTACCGGTGGCTCCTTGACCAACTCCTTGCCGACAGCGCCAACCCCGATATTCGGCACATATTCGTTACCTTCCACGAACCACCCTTTACAACCAGCGCCCGCCACTCCAGCAACGAGCAGGTCCAGCAGTACCTCTGCCCGCTTTTTGAACGGTTTCAAGTCCGGGCGGTTTTCAATGGCCACATCCACGCCTATGAACACAGTTTGGTCAACAACATCCACTACATCACCTCCGGTGGTGGTGGTGCGCCGCTCCATACCCAATGGGACTCAATCCAGCCCTATACCGTTTACCGGGAAGCGAACTACCAGTTTGTCATTGTTGATGTCGCGGGCGACCTTGTCACCTGCCAGGCGGTGCGGGCAGACGGTAGCACAATGGAAACATTCACCTTAATCCCGGGCGTCGGTGAAACCGAAAAAACCGATTGCCGGCAAACAAACCTGACCGCCTTCATCTGTTCGCTCAACCGGATTTGCCTCCAATTTCGCCTGGAAAAAGCGGCACCGATAAAACTGGTACTTTTTGACAATCAGGGCAGAGCGCGGTTAATGGTCAAACAGGGCTGGCTCGCGTCTGGTGAACACCGCTTTCTTCTCAACATTGGAAACCTGCCCGCCGGCAACTACTTTGCCCGGCTCACAACACCGGAAAATACCGCCACCGCCCGCTTGACACTTTTTAAGTAAGACGGTATTATAGGGCAGTGTCCTTAAAACACCCATCCTGTTGAAAGGAGTGTTTATGAACAAACCACTTGCCTTCTTTTGCCTGACCCTGTTGATTGTCAACTGTGTCACCAACCAGCCACCCACCGCACCAGAAATCTCCGGTCCAACAACCGCCCGTCCCAATGACACGCTCTCCTTCACCTTTGTCGCCACCGACCCCGAAGGCAGCGAAGTGTCCTACAAAATTGTCTGGGGCGACACATCCAGCATTGACTGGACACCGTTTTACGCCAGCGGTCAGCCAGTTCGGCGCCAGCACATCTATCCGGACACCGGCACCTACACCATCAAGGCAATCGCCCGCGACCAAAAACTCAAAGAGTCACCCTGGAGCGAAAGTTTGATTGTCAACATCCGGTTACTTCCGCCCGGAGTTCCGGAAAAGCCGGCTGGTCCTGCCTTCTGCACCACCGGCGTAACCTATCAGTACCGATTCCGTGCCTCCCATCCCCAGAACGACAGCCTCTGGTACCAGATTGACTGGGGTGGCAAGGTTGACGACTGGCGCGGACCAATACCCAGCGACACCTATCTACTGGTCAATCACACCTTTGACACCGCGGGCATCTATGCGATTGCGGTGCGGGCACGTGACAGCCGAATGCAGATGACCAACTGGTCTGATACCCTGCTCGTTACGGTTGTGGCGATTCCCGGTGGACCACCAACAAACTTCACAATTGAAGCGGCAAGCGACACCACCGTGCGCCTGTCCTGGCAACCACCTGTTGAAGGCGTGCCCAACTTCTACCGGTTGCAGTTCAAAGAGATTGGCGGCACCGGCTGGAGCACAGTCGCTGAAACCAGCGGTTTGAGCGTGGAACACAACCCGCACGGCTTGACCGGAATGTACAAAATCGCTGCGGTGTTTGGCGCTACCGTTTACGAAGATACCATTCCCCTTTCCACTGTACCGGTTTCGACCGGCAATGTTACCGTGGGCGAACTTTCCGGTTCGGACAAACCGGGCTACGGCTGGAACCGATTAACGGGCATCGGCAAGGCGTTTCTGATGAACGATACCATTTACTGCGATTCAATTGACTGGTTCTGCACCGACTTTGCCACCGGCTCAAACGGACCCTTCTACTATGTTGTCAGTCCGCACATCGCACCATTTGACACCAGCGGCAATGTGCCTCCTGGACCCTGGCGCCAGACCGCGCTCGCCCTGCTTGCCGATGAACAGGGACCGGTGCCACCTGCCGGTGACACCTCCTACCACAACATCATCCGGCTCACCACCGCACCGGTCTCATTTGCCATCCGCACCGAAGACGACTACTATGCAATCGTCAAGGTCAACCAGATAAGAATCTCCAACAAAGACATCCGCGCCCAGGCATGGTTCCAGCCCATCAACGGCTTACGCCTGCTCCGGCATTAAGGCGGGGTAAGCAAAACTAAAAATGGTGGTGATGAAGTTGTGTCCTGCTTTACCTGTTTTGACAGACCTTATTGTATTTCAGGGTGAAGATGTGATGTTTGAGGAGTTCTAATTAAAAACGGGCTAAAATAAATGTTTCCCACAGCAGAAGGGCAAGGATAAAACCAAAAGTTAACTTGCCAGCGACAATCAAAATAAAGCGGTGCTCACCTAAATTGAAATTCACCCCCGCTTGCGCCCTATCTGTTTTTAGTTGAATCTGATTCCTCTTTTAACTTCTTTACCGGCTCAATAATTTTTTCTTTTATTACTTCATCCAGCACCTTCTTAAACGAAGGATTTTTATCTTTTGCTATTTGAAACGAAGGATTTTTATCTTTTGCTATTTGTTCCAGTTTTTCTTTGCTGAAATCCAGCAGCGGCACAAAAAAGCCCTTGAAATTTATGTTATTAAATGACCCATTAAATTCATTATTATTTATATTTATTTTAGATTCTACCTTGTTAACTATATACCCGTCATTACGCCACCACTCTTTCAGCGTTTCCTTCGAACCCACCAAAATCATTAATTGAGGTCCATTTTCTTCTAAATATTCCCGCAATGCTGGTGCCCAGTTTTTAATCGCTTGGTTATTTTTATATAACACATATATACCGACCTCATCTCCAAACTTAGCTAAATAAGGGTTAGGCAGCCGAGGGTTTTTCTTTTCCTTATAGTAATAGTATTCACCTTTATCAAATTTATGATTGGGTATTTCTTTATTGAGTAACTCGCCTATTTTTCTCAATAGCGCAGCCGTATCATTACACAGTCTCTCAAACCAATCCCAGGTTTCGTAGAACCTTTTGATTTTCTCTTTATCATTCATTGTCTGTTCCATTTTTTACCTCCTTTATATCTATCAGTTCAAAATCCGGCTTTTCCGGAATGGGATCAAAATCAAAACCTTTGAAGATAGAATACCCGTAATAACCCATAAATTCAAAAAGGTCATCAAGAACAATCTGCTCCTGCCGGTTTAATGTAATCTCTTTACTGTCTACCTTCTCTTTCATTCTGTCTATGCCCCACAATACATCATCCCAGGCAAGGTCAATTCTTCCATCTATTTTGTTGTCAAACCAATTAGTTATATGGTTTTTTATCTGTTTTATGTCATAACCTTCCCCTATTTTACACTCAATCAGCAGGCAGTATTCACCTTCTTTGTATATCCAGGCGTCTGGAATCGAGCCGCCCTCTTGCTCTTGGGTTTGGTCTGGTTTGTCATCTTCACGCCCGAGCGCTCTACCAGTGATGGTGATAACATATTTCTTTTGTGCTTTTTTAGGAATTGCTTCGTCTATATTATCCTGCAGGGCAACCTGGGCATCGGAATAATTCAGTTCCTCGCATTTCCCAGCAAATAAGATTTTAAGAAACTCATTTCTATTCTTGCCTTCAAGCAGGCGCAGGGTCTGGATAAAAGCACGGGTAAGGTTGTTTTCAATTAGTTGATTACTTAGATTATAGGAATAAAACAGGTTGAGATGCCTGTCTTTGGTCATATCCAACTATTTTATAAAGCTAATGTCAACTAATATTCTGCAGTCTTTTAAGCTTACGGACAAATGAATCAAGTTTTGGGAAAACAACTTTATCACCTCGCCATCTAAATAAAAGTAGTTCAATCCCTAATTTATTTAATTTTGCTTCAAGAGTTTTGTTCACTTTCTTTGGAATCGTAAGAATCAATTTTGGACGTGTTGATATCCCAACGCCATTTAGTAGCAATTGTCCTACTCCACAATATATACTTGTTGATGAAATATCAGTCTTAATCTCAAAGAGGGATACCTTTTCACCCTTTGCGTTTACTACAAAAAGATCACATTGTTTATTATTTCCAACCTTGAAACCCCGACGCTCTAAATCGGAATCTAACGCGGTTCACTATCGATCCATGGTCACATTTTGCTACTATTTTATCCTTTTCGCTTATATATACTTTCTCACCCTCAAACTCTTCCCTGAATTCTATTGCTCTTTGTTGTTTTGGCGCTGGCGCATAAATGAGGTCTTTGATTCTTTTAACTTCAAATACAAATTGACTTACCTGCCTAACAAAGCGCGGAGAATCCATTGCACCGACAAGCGCTACCTTAGTTTCAACCCCATTCTCATCAATAGCTATCCATTCTCCTCTATAATTATCTTCAAACAGGGACTTCCCAATACCTTTTCTGCCTCCGCCAATTTTCCCCCGATGAACGACAATAAGACTTCCTGAACTATCTGTTACAAACGCACCTCCAATACTTCTGTCAATACCTCTCGAAGGGAAATTGATTTCGCAAATAATTGAAACATTGGCGCCTTTACTCGGTTCTCCAATCCCAAATGCATTCCAATATCGGTTTTCCGCTTTTTCCTTGGATAGTAGCATCCAAATACCCAGCTTGCTTGACCAAGAAACCTCCTTTTTCTGACTATCTCCACGATGACCAACATTTACCGAGATTTTTTTGTCGATAAAAGGTTCAAATTTTTTTATAAATTTATGCTGGGCATCCTCAATCCTTTTTTCATCATCAACGATTTTAAACATTTAACCTCCTCTGAAAGTTTGGTGCTTAACCATCTTATTCATCTTACAACCTGTTTTATTCATTTGAATTCCAAACAAAGTTCTGGATAAAGGCGTAGGTAAGGTTGTTTTTAATTAGTTGATTGCTCAGATTATAAGAATAAAACAGGTTCAGATGCCTGTCCTCGGTCATTGTTAGTTTATTACATATATAATTTTAAGTTTTCTGTCAAGTAAATTATTAAATAAATAAGAAACATATTATTACCTTTATGCCTGGACCATGAGCCCGTTATACAGGAGGAGACAATAAAAGACTTGTCAACTGGTCTAAAATTGTTCGTCCTATTCGCTTCAGTCAGTAAAGAATTTTTTACGGATTCAGTTTTACTATTGCAGCGTTGAGGATGGT
>JGI11944J13513_1002085_pt1 | contig 14659 bp, 12 predicted proteins | sample TerdegcoTASludge_FD_13513 | JGI IMG/M metagenome (IMG submission 13513) | reverse complement strand
ACGGTCCGTGAGCCGATATCCAGGCCGATCCCCTTCATCCCCTTTGCCCTCCCTTGCGGCAGGCGTCTTTCGTAGTGCTGACGTTTCGAACACGACCCGGCTCAATACATGAACAATGGCTATATGTCAAATAGATAATCTTGATAGGTTGGTCAGACCCTCCGGAAAGAGGCCTCTCGAGGCTCCATTCCAAAAATCTATTTGATTTATAAGAGGCAATTATGGAAAATGCATCCCTCAGTACCCGCAAAAGGATGGGAGAAACCATGGTCAAGGAAATCGATTGCCGGGGGCTTGCCTGCCCGCAACCCGTGATCAGCACGAAAAAGGCCCTGGAGGCTCTTGCGGAGGGTACCGTGACCGTTTGGGTCGACAATCCCGAGAGCCGGGAGAACGTGAAACGCTTTGCGGCCAGCCAGGGCTGTGAGGTGGCGGTGACCGAGAAGGACGGAGCCTATGCCCTCGCCATCACGAAGAAACCGGGTTGCAGCCTCGCGACACAGGCCGGTGCCACCGAGGGGCCTACCGTGGTCTGCATCACCACCAACGTCTTCGGCAAGGGCTCCGAGGAACTCGGCGCCATTCTCATGAAGGCCTTTCTCAATACGCTCTGGGATTACCGGCCGAGGCCCGCAAAGGTGATCTTCATCAATGCCGGCGTCTTTCTCACCGCGGAAGGCTCCGACGTCCTCGACAGCCTGAACCTCCTGGACCGGGAGGGGGTCGAGATCCTCGCGTGCGGGACCTGTCTTGCTTTTTTCGGCATCAAGGAGAAGCTGAAAGTCGGCAGGGTCTCCAACATGCATGAGATCGTCGAGTCTCTCATGACGGCGGGGCGGGTGATCAACCTCTGAGAGCCCGTCGGCAGGCTTGTCCTCGTTCATCCCCCGGGGCGCGGGACGTCGGCCGCCGGGTCCGTCAGCCGTCCGCAGGCGTGATCCGGAGGGTGAGCCCGCTGCCCCCGGTGACCACGATGCGGGTGCCCGCCGCGATGGGTCGTCCCCCTTCCGCCGGTTCCGCCTTCCATGTCTCGCCGCGGACCCGCACGTAGCCGTGGGGGTCGCACGTTTCCATGACCACGCCCTCTTCGCCGACAAGGCCGTACCCGTTTGCGGGATCGGTCCCGCCGAAGGAGTGCCACAGCAGGGGGAACATCAGAATGTCTTTCACGATCCAGAGGACGGCGAGACAGACCGCCAGCCAGGGAGAAACACCCGCCCATTCGACGAGGATCCATAGCACCAGAAAAGCCAGGGCCGTGTCCGGTATCTGGTACAGGGTGTACGCGAGCAGGATGGAGCGTTTCGTCTTGCCCGGCAGGATCCGGAAGTGCTTGAGACGTTTCATGTCGCAGGGATCCTGTCTCCTTTCGGCGGGGGCCGGAGGCTGCACGGCGACGGGGACGGCCGCGGCCGAAATGCGGTGCCTTACGCCCGTCCCGCCCGGTTTGTATGCCACGGCGGCTCTGCTGCTGCACGAGCAATTCACAGGCGGTGCAGGGACATCGATCCGGAGCCGCTTCCACGCGGCGCCCCTCCTGAGCCCTTGCGTTCATCCCGCCGGTGCGGTTTGCAGCGTCAACGCAGGTCCGCAGAGCGGCCCCGCGGGACGCGCTCCCTCGACGGCAGGCGAAGAGGCGTCAAAAGGGTTGACAGGGCCGCATTCCATACGCTATCGTGCCGTAGGGAAATAATCGATAACGGGTCCGGGATCACGATCCCGGAGGATCTGCCGATGGTCGGGCCGCCATCTGATGAAATCAGATCGCGGCCTTTTTTGCCGGGGAGTTCAACAGGGGCTTTTCCAACCGACGTACCCGCTTTCCCTCTTCGCACGAAGAGTCTCCGATCTCATCACCCGCTTCACGCGATGCCCCGAAATGTCCGTACACGAAGCGAAGAGAACGAAGGAGGCCGTCATGGACGCCCGTTACCTGGGGGGACTCGTCTCCCGCATCACGAGAAACGCAAAGGTCATCGTCGTGTCGAACCGGGAGCCCGTAACGCATGAGCGCGACGTGGGCGGCATCCGGGTCGTCCGTCCGGCCAGCGGGATGGTGGCGGCCCTGGAGCCGATCGTCCGCGCGACGGGCGGAACCTGGGTCGCGCACGGATCGGGCACCGCCGACCGCCTCGTCACCGACGCGAAGGGGCGTGTCGCGATTCCCCCGGATGATCCCCGCTACACGCTTCGGCGGGTGTGGCTGACCCGGAAAGAGGAAAACGGCTATTACTACGGGATTTCCAACCAGGCCCTCTGGCCCCTGTGCCACATCGTGTATACCCGGCCCCGCTTCTCCCGGAAGGACTGGGAGATCTACCGGGACGTAAACCGTCGCTTCTGCGACACGGTGCTCGAGGAGGCGGCGGGATGTCCCGCCATCGTCTTCGTGCAGGATTACCACCTCGCGCTTCTCCCCCGGATGCTGAGAGAGGCGCGACCCGATCTGATGATCGTCCACTTCTGGCACATCCCATGGCCCAACCGCGAGGCCTTCCGGATTTTCCCCTGGGGGGAAGAGCTCCTCGACGGTCTGCTGGGCAACGACATCATGGGCTTCCACATCCAGTATCACTGCAACAACTTCATGGACACCGTGGACCGGGGCATCGAGGCCAAGGTGGATTACGAGCGTTTCCTGATTTTCCGGGGCGGCCGGCCGACGCATGTCCGGGCGTTCCCCATCAGCGTCGACTTCCACCAGGTCGGCAAAGACGCCGGATCGCAGAAGGTCGAACAGAGGCGGCAAAGCTTCATCAAGGAACTGGGGGAGGGGGTGCTGGAGACGAAGATCTTCGTCGGGGCCGACCGGATCGACTACACCAAGGGGATCCCGGAACGGATGAAGGGCTTCGATCTCATGCTCGGCAAGCACCCGGAGCTCCGGGGAAAGGTGACCCTGCTTCAGCTCGCAGCCCCCAGCCGGACGCACATCGAGGAGTACCGGGACATCAACGAGGAGCTCGATGACCTGGTCGACGAGATCAACTGGCGGCATCAGACAGAGGACTGGGTGCCCATCCGTTTCCTGCGCGCCCACCACGATTATCACGCCGTCCTGGCCTCGTACCGCATGGCCGATGTCGTCATGGTCACCTCCCTGCACGACGGCATGAACCTCGTGGCCAAGGAGTTCATCTCCGCCCGGACAGACGGCGACGGCGTCCTGATTCTCTCCCAGTACACGGGGGCGGCCCGGGAACTTCCTGACGCCCTCCTTGTGAACCCCTACGACATCGATGCGCTGGCCGACGCGATGGTCGAGGCCATCGGCATGACGGAGAAGGAGCGCAAAAAACGGATGAAGAGGATGAGAGCCCAGGTCCAGAAGCACACGGTCTTCGACTGGGGGGCGAGGATCTTCGAGGAGCTGGAACAGATCCGGCCCGTAAAGGAGGTCGCGTAGTGCCCACGAGGGAGCCGGTCCCGGAGAGGGTCTGGGTCTTCGATTTCGACGGCACCCTGTCGTTGCTGGTCGCCGATCGGGGGGCCGCTGCGCTTCTTCCGGAGGCCCGGGAACTGCTCTCGGGGCTTGTGAGGCTGCCCCGGCAGGCGACGGCCGTTCTCTCGAGCCGGCTGCTGGACGACCTGGCGGCGAGGGTCGATGTCCGCGGGCTCTACCTGGGGGGCGGCAGCGGGGCCGAGTGGCTCCTCCCGGGCGGTGAGCGAAGGACGGCGGACAGCAAGACGCGGCGCCTCCGGCACATCCGCAGCGCCGTCCTGCCGGCGCTCGAGAGGCTCCGGGAGATTCCGGGCGTCGATCTGGAGGACAAGCGCTGGTCTGTGGCCGTGCACGTCAGGCAGGCCGCTCCCGATGAGAGACCGGGGGTGCTGTCGTTTCTCGAATCCCTGGTCCGCACCACGGGCATCCGGTTGCTGCGGGGCCCGGAGGTCTTCGAGATCCTGCTCCTTCCCGAGATCGACAAGCTCTTCGGGGCCGTCGTTCTCTGCGAGATGCTTCGCCATGTCCCCTCGCCGGGATCGCTGGTCTATGCCGGTGACGACGAAAACGATACCATGGCCATGGAGTGGGTGATCCGGAACGGGGGAATCGCCCTGTCCGTCGGGGCAGAGACCCTGATCCCCGGCGTCCGGCTCGTCGACGGCCCGTCGGCGCTGGTGCGGGAGGTCCGTCGCCTGGCCGGCCTGGACGAGAAAGGATAGGAGGACGACTCGATGAACCCCTTCGAGATCATGGACTGCTCGCTTCTGATCCGCATGAGCGGCCTGCCGCCCGCGTACAACCTGCGGGAACTGCGGGACCGGATCGCCGCCTGCAGCCCCGATGTGCTGTACCACCATTTCTGCGAGACGCCCCTCTCGCCGACCTTCGAGTACCCCGATCACCGGAACGATTTCGCCGTCTGGGCGAGCCGCCGTCTTTCGGACAAGGTCCTGGCGGAGCGCCTCGGGGCCGTCGACCCCTATGCCTGCGCATCGATGGAAGCGTTGCGGGAGGTCGTCCTCGACGTCATCGACGAGCGCCTCAGCGAGGTCACCATGATCCCCTGGGCGAGGCCCGGCCACGAGTTCTACTTCATGGAGGCGACGACCCTCGTCTTCGATTCCGGCGAGCGCGTCCATGCCCTGCGCGATCTCCCGGCGGCCATCGGGTGCATGTCCAACGGCAGCATCTACTTCCATTTCGTGGAGGCCCAGCGGCGTCCGCCCGTCGGCGTGGACGATTTCTCCCACTGGATCGGAGGGTTCGGGGAGGCCGGGGCTCCCTACGTGGAGGCCCTGCGCCGCATCGACTTTTACTTCTACACGCTCCGGGAGCTTCGCGAGGAACTCGTGAGGGTGCTCGAGCCGCTGCGGGGCGGGTGACAGGAGAGGATCATGAACCTCGATCAGTACGAACCGATCGTCGGCGTTCCCGTCATCGGACAGCTGCGAAGACTGGGCGAGCGGCTCAAAGGGCTGAAGGTGGTTCACGTCAACTCCACCGCCGAGGGCGGCGGGGTGGCGGAGATCCTTGCCTGGATGGTCCCGCTGATGAACGACCTGGGACTGGACACGACCTGGAGGGTCATCGAGGGGACGAACGAGTTCTTTTCCGTGACCAAGGCCTTGCACAACGGGCTCCAGGGCCACCCCGTCGTGCTCAAGAAGCGGGACTGGGAGATCTACCAGGACGTGAACCGGGAAAATTTCAAGACCCTGCGGGACGAGCTCGAAGAGGCGGATGTCGTCGTCATCCACGACCCGCAGCCCGCCCCCCTGCTGGAGCTCTGCACGCGGCGCCGGGGGCGGTGGATCTGGCGGTGTCACATCGACGCAAGCCACCCCTTCCGGGCGGTCTGGAAGGGTCTCAGGCCCTTCGTGGAACGATACGACGCGAGCATCTTTTCCATGTGCCAGTTTGCGCAGGTACTCCCCCATCCCCAGGTCCTGATCGCGCCGAGCATCGACCCGCTCAGCGAAAAGAACATCGATCTCGACGATCGTGAGCTGGACGCCGTACGGGAGCAGTTCGATCTCAAGCCCGACGTCCCGGTGCTGGTCCAGATCTCCCGCTTCGACCGGTTTAAGGACCCCGTGGGCGTCATCCAGGCCTACCGGATGGTCAGGAAAATGACCCCGGTCCAGCTCGTCCTGGCCGGCGGCGGGGCCGCCGACGACCCGGAAGGAAACGAGGTCCTCGACGCGGTGCTGGAGGCCGCCGAGGGGGACCCGGACATCCACGTGGAGCTTCTGCCCTCGGGGGTGCACCGGACCGTCAACGCCCTGCAGCGGATCGCCGACATCATCGTCCAGAAATCGACCCGCGAGGGATTCGGCCTCACCGTCACGGAGGGCCTCTGGAAGGGAAAACCCGTCATCGGGGGCGATGCCGGGGGCATCCGGCTGCAGGTCGTCGACTACCACACGGGGTTTCTCGTCGTGACGCCCGAGGGGGCGGCCAACCGGATCCGCTACCTCCTGCACCACCGGGAGCAGTGCCGCCGGATGGGCGCGGCGGGCCGGGAACTCGTCCGGGAGTACTACCTCCTGACCCGTCACCTCCGGGAGTACCTCACGCTGGTCTACGCCTTGGTCGGGCGGACAACCGAGCATACCGTCATGGTGTGAGAGGGGGCGGCCGATGCTCATCTTCACGGACCTCGACGGGAGCCTCCTGGACCACGACGGGTACTCCTACGAGGGGGCCCGTCCCGCCCTGGAACGGATCCGCCGGCTCTCCGTGCCGCTGGTCTTCGTCACGAGCAAGACCCGGGCGGAGGTCGAGCGTCTTCAGGAAGCGATGTGCCTGCGGGAGCCGTTCATCGCGGAAAACGGCGGGGGGATCTTCTTCCCCGCGGGGTACGGGAACTTCCGCATCCCCGGCGGGGTCGAGCGGGGCGGCAGGACCCTGATCCGGCTCGGGAGGCCCTATCCCGAGATCCGACGGTTCGTCGAGGAGCGAAAGGCCCGCTTCGGCATCCGCGGCGCGGGGGACCTGAGCGTAGAGGACCTGGTCGAGATGACGGGCCTGAGCCCGGAAGAAGCGTACCTGGCGAAGCAGCGGGAGTTCACCGAGCCGTTCCTGCTGGACGATGACTCGGCGCTGGCGGCCCTGGGGCGGGAAGCCCTGGCGGCGGGCCTGAAGATCACGCGGGGCGGGCGGTTCCACCNCCTGATCGGGGCGGGGCAGGACAAGGGGGAGGCCGTGAAGCGGACCCTCCTCATCGTTCGCGACAACCTCGGCGGCGAGGTGCTGAGCATCGGCATCGGCGACAGGCCCAACGACATCCCCATGCTTGCCGCCGTGGACATCCCCGTCCTGATCCCGCACCCGGACGGGCGATACGAGGGTATCGACCTCCCGAATCTGGTGAAAGCGTCCTGCCCGGGAAGCCGGGGATGGAACGAGGCCGTGTGGGACATCCTCGACCGGTACGGGAAGAAGTGAGAAAAACAGGCAAGGAGAGGAGCGCTTCATGACGGCTACGGCCCCCCGGTTTTCCACGACCCTGCGGGATCACGCCCGCAAGACGATCGAACGTCTTCGATACGCGGACATCGTCGTCGGGATCCCCTCCTACTACAGCGGAGAGACCATCGTGCACGTGATCCAGACGGTCGCGGAGGGTCTCGTGCGCTTCTATCCCGACGCCAAGGCGGTCATCCTCGTCGCCGACGGGGGCTCCACGGACGACACGCGCGAGATCGCGAATCTCGTGCACATCGACTCCTACAACGTCAAGAAGATCGTCACGATCTACCGGGGCGTGCCCGGGAAGGGGTCGGGTTTGCGGGCCGCCTTCGAGGTGGCGAATTTCCTGCGGGCCCGGGCCGTGGCGGTCTTCGACTCCGACCTCGTCTCCATCAAACCCGAGTGGGTCCGCAACGTGCTCGACCCGGTGTTCAAGGGGTACGACTTCGTGGCGCCCTGGTACAGACGCTACAAGCTCGACGGCACCATCACCAACACGATCGCCTACAACCTGACGCGCGCGCTCTACGGCCAGCGCATCCGCCAGCCCATCGGCGGCGACTTCGGGATCTCCCAGCGGCTGGCCAAGCACTACTTCGACCAGGACGTGTGGGAGACGGACGTGGCCCGATTCGGCGTCGACGTCTGGATGACCACGACGGCCATCGTGGGCGGGTTCAAGCTCTGCCAGGCCAGGCTGGGGGTCAAGGTCCACGGCGAGAAGGACCCCGGGGCGGACCTGGGCCCGATGTTCCGCCAGGTCGTGGGGACGATCTTCCAGCTCATGGAAACGAACGCGGAAACCTGGCAGAGGGTCCGGCGTTCCCATGACGTCCCGGTGCTCGGCGAAGAGCTGGAGCAGGAGCCCGCCCCCTTCGAGATCGACCAGGAGGGGCTCGTCGACTATTTCCGGACGGGATGGGCGAACTTCTCGGGCGTCTGGCAGCGGATCGTCGAGGCGAAGGACCTCGAGGCGATCCGGGGCCTCGCCTCCGTCGCGCGGACGGAGGAATTTCTCCTGCCCGCCGAGACGTGGGTCCGAATCGTCTACCGCTACGCACGCTATTTCCATTCAACGCCGCGGCAGCGCTTCAAGGTCCTCGACACGATGATCCCGCTCTACTACGCCCGCGTGGCGAGTCTCATCAACGAGGTGCGGGACAGGAGCCCCGGTGAGGCCGAAACGCTCTTCGAGACCCATGCCGCGGCTTTCGAGAAGATGAAAGACTACCTGGTCAGGATCTGGAGCGAGGAGGTGCACGATGGCTGATTTCTGGCAGCACGGCATGATCACGACCCTGCAGAAACTGCGGGAGCGGCCCGTCGGGGAGCTGGAGGCGAAACTCAAGGCCATCGCGCGGCACCGGAAGCTCGTGCTGCTGCTGCCCGCGCTGTACTCGGAGTTCGAGACGCCCGCCATGCCCCGGATCATCGAGGAGCTCAAGGGCGTGGAGTACCTCCACAAGGTGGTCCTCTCGCTGGACCGGGCGGGACGGACGGAGTTCGAGAAGGCCCGGCGGTACATGTCCGTGCTGAAATCCGAGGTCCGGGTCGTCTGGCACGACGGCCCGAGGATGCGGAAGCTCTACCGGGAGCTCATGCGGAACGATTTCTCCATGGATCACCCCGGCAAGGGGCGCTCGGTGTGGATGTCCCTCGGCAGCATCCTGTCGGAGCGGGACGTGTACGCCATCGCCCTGCACGACTGCGACATCGTCAACTACCGCCGGGAGATGCTCGCGCGGCTGATCTTCCCCGTGGCGCACCCGGCCCTGGATTTCGAGTTCAGCAAAGGGTACTACGCGCGCGTGACGGACCAGCTCTACGGCCGCGTCACCCGGCTCTTCTACACGCCCCTGATCCGGACGCTGCGGCGCATCCTGGGCTTCAATGCCTTCCTGTCCTTCCTGGACAACTTCCGGTACGCCCTGTCGGGCGAGTTCGCCCTGATTTCGAGCCTGGCCCGCGGGATCCGGATCTCGCCGACCTGGGGCCTCGAGGTGTCGCTGCTGAGCGAGGTTTACCAGCGGGCGTCGATCAACCGGATCTGCCAGGTGGACCTGGCGGAGACCTACGAGCACAAGCACCAGGCACTGCGGAAGCAGAAGCCCCACGAGGGCCTGCTGCGCATGGCCGGGGACATCGCCCGGGCCCTCTTCCGGGTCCTCACCCAGGACGGGATCGTCCTGAGCGAGGCGTTCTTCCGGACGATGCTGACGTCCTACATGCAGGAGGCCCGGGTCACCATCGAGAAGTACCACGCCCTGTCGCTCATCAACGGGTTGACCTACGACCGCCACGCCGAGATCGAGGCCGTGGAGGCCTTCGTGGGGTCGCTCCGGAAGGCCATCGCCGATTTCGTCGAGGACCCCGTGGGCGTTCCGATGCTCGCCGCGTGGGTCCGCGTCAACGCCGCGATCCCGGACTTCGAGGACCGGCTCAGCGAGGCCGTGGAGATGGACAATGCCTGAGGGCGCCCGGCAGTTCGACGGCCGATCCGGCTGAGCCGGCGGCGCCGCGATCGATGAAGGACCGAATCGAATTGACAGGCAGGCGCCGATCCGGTATCGTAGAAAGCAATCGAATAAACGCCGACGGGTCCGGGATGATGAACCCGGAGGTTTCCAAATGGTCGGGCCGCCATCGGACGGGAGTCGGGTTGCGGCCCGTTCCGTCTCCGGGGGGAGGGGACATCCGCGGATCCGTTCCCTCCCCGTCCCCTCCCGGCATCGTAATCTTCGGCCGGTGAGGGTCCCGTCAGGGGTTGCGGCCTCCTTGGCGGGACTGCCGCTTCCATTCCATGCGAAAGACCGGGGGAGCATTGCCCATGCTGTTGAAAGAACTGCCCGGAAAGCCCTGTCACGGGTGTCCCGCGGAGGACACGGCGGCCGAGTTCGTCACGGACCTCGAGAAGGGTCTCACGTCCTCCGAGGCGGCCGAGCGGCTTGCCCGCTTCGGACCCAACCTCGTGACACCGAAAAAGAGGACCGGGCCGCTGATGCGGTTTCTCCTCCAGTTCCATCAGCCGCTGATCTACATCCTCATCGCCGCGGGGGCGGTCACGGCGGCCCTCGGCGAATGGGTCGATTCCTCCGTCATCTTCGGCGTGGTCCTCGTCAACGCCGTCGTCGGGTTCATCCAGGAATCGCGGGCGGAGAGCGCGATCGAGTCCCTCATGACGATGATGACGACCCAGGCCGTCGTCCTGCGCGACGGCGCTCCGCATACGGTCCCGTCCGCCGATCTCGTCCCGGGCGACATCGTTTTGCTGCAGTCGGGCGACAAGGTCCCCGCGGATCTGCGCCTGTTCGTCTCGCGGGAGCTCCAGGTCGACGAGTCGGCCCTCACGGGGGAGTCCGTCCCCGTGGCCAAACACGTCGACGTGATGCCCGCCGACACGGTTCTCGCCGACCGCGGGAACATGGCCTACGCGGGGACGCTGGTGACCTTCGGCCAGGGCCGGGGCGTCGTCATCGCCACGGGCGACCGGACGGAAACAGGCCGCATCTCGGGCCTCATCGCCGGGGCCGTGGAGATCTCGACGCCGCTGACGAAGAAGATCGCCCATTTCAGCCGGGTGCTGCTGGTCGTGATCCTCGCGGTCTCGGCCGCCATGTTTTTCGCGGGATGGTTCGTCGGGCACACCGCCCTCGAGATGTTCATGGCGGCCGTGGCCCTGGCCGTGAGCGCCATCCCCGAGGGGCTGCCCGCCGCCGTGACGATCACCCTGGCCATCGGCGTGAAGCGGATGGCCGACGTCCACGCCATCATCCGCAAGCTGCCCGCCGTCGAGACGCTGGGGAGCACGACGGTCATCTGCTCCGACAAGACGGGCACCCTGACGGAGAACCAGATGACGGTGCAGAGGGTCTGGGCCGGGGGAGAATCCTTCGAGCTAACCGGGGGCGGCTACACGCCCGAGGGGGAGATCCGCGCCGGCGGCGCGACGGTGGACCCCGCCGCATCCCCGGCCCTGCAGGAGTGCCTCCGGGCGGGCCTTCTGTGCAACGACTCGCGGCTTGTGCAGAAGGAGGGGCGATGGATGATCGAAGGCGACCCGACGGAGGGGGCGCTCATCGTCTCGGCCGCCAAGGCGGGATTGAAGGAGGATGAGGTCGCCGCCCGGCCGCGGATCGACGTCATCCCCTTCGAATCGGAGCGGGCCTTCATGGCAACCCTGCACGGCCCGGGAGAGGGAAGGCCTCCCGTTGCCTACGTGAAGGGGGCCGTCGAGAAGGTGCTCGATCAGTGCGCACGGGGCCTCACGCAGGACGGGAGTGCCGCCGACCTCGACCGGGAGGCGGTGCTCGGGGCGGCCGACGCCATGGCGAAAGAGGGCCTGCGGGTCCTCGCCTTCGCCCGCCGCGAACAGCCCGCGGGCCGCGGCAGCCTCGATCCGGCAGCCGATGTCACGGACCTGACCTTCCTGGGGCTGCAGGGCATGATCGACCCGCCCCGGGAAGAGGCGAAACGGGCTATCGCGGTGTGCAAGACGGCGGGCGTCGCGGTCAAGATGATCACCGGGGACCACGCGGTCACGGCCACGGCCATCGCGGACCAGCTCGGGCTCACGGACCCGGGGATCGGGGCGGACCGCCGCGTCACCGTGACCGGACGCGAGCTGCAGGACCTCTCCGACGCGGAGATGGTCGAGGTGGCGGGGCAGGCCAGGGTCTTCGCCCGCGTCGCGCCGGAGCAGAAGCTGCGGCTCGTCGAAGCCCTGCAGGCAAAGGGGCACGTCGTCGCCATGACGGGCGACGGCGTCAACGACGCGCCCGCCCTGAAACAGGCCGACATCGGCGTGGCCATGGGCATCACGGGGACGGAAGTCGCCAAGGAAGCGGCCGACATGGTCCTCACCGACGACAACTTCGCTACCATCGAGGCCGCCGTGGAGGAGGGCAGGCGGATTTTCGACAACCTGACCAAGTTCTTCGTCTGGACACTGCCGACCAACGGGGGCGAGGCGCTCGTGATCATGGCCTCCGTCGTGGCGGGGACGGGCGTGGCCCTGCCCGTGCTCCCCGTGCAGATCCTCTGGATCAACATGACCACGGCGGTCCTGCTGGGACTCATGCTCGCCTTCGAGGGCAAGGAGTCCGATGTCATGATGAGGCCTCCGCGGGAACCCGACAGCCCGATCCTGACCGGCATCCTGATCCAGCGGATCATCCTGGTGAGCGTTCTCATGCTCATCGGCGTCTTCGCCCTTTTCCTGCTGAAGAAACGGGGAGGCGCCGATCTCGCCGAGGCGCGCACCGTGGCCGTGAACCTCATCGTGATGATCGAGCTGTTCTACCTCTTCAACTGCCGCTCCCTGAGGCACTCGATGCGAAGCCTGGGGCTGTTCTCGAACCCCTGGGTCCTCGGCGGTTCGGCGGCCATGATCGCGCTGCAACTCCTGTTCACCTACAACCCCTGGATGAACACCCTGTTCCACAGCGCGCCGCTGCCGATCGGGGACTGGGCGGTCATTGTCGCCGTCTCCCTCGCCGTTTCCCTGGTCGTCGGCGCCGAGAAGTGGCTCCGCGAGCGTTCCTCGGTACGGGTGCCCGCCGGGAAAGGAGGCAGGGGATGAGGGTCGTGCGGAAAACGGCGGCGGGGACTCCGGAGGGAATGCGGTTCGACCCGTCGGCCCTGCTCCGGGAGGCCGTGAGACGGTACGAGGAACTGCGCCCGCTCTACGGCGCCTTCTGCATCCACGTGCGCCGGCTGGTCTCGGAGGAAATCGCAGGGCGTTCGATCAAGATCCACTCGATCGAGGCACGGACCAAAACGGTGGTGAGCTTCGAGAGAAAGATCAGGCGGCTCCTCCATGCGCAGAGAGCCTCCCGGAACGGCCCGGAACCGCTCACGATGGTAACGGACATGGCCGGCGTGCGGGTGATCACCTTCTTTCCGAAAACCGTGCAGGACGTCGATGCGGTCATCCGGGAGCGGTTCCGCGTGCTCGAAAAGGACACCAAGTCGGAGTCCCGGGATGCGCCGGGCGGGTTCGGGTACCGGAGCGTCCACTACCTCGTGGAACTCGCCCCCGGCCCGCAGGAGCGCCCGGACCTGCAGTGGTTCCAGGGTCTGGTCGCCGAGATCCAGGTGCGGACCATCCTTCAGCACGCGTGGGCGGAGATCGAGCACGACATCCAGTACAAGTCCGCCCGGGCGCTCCCGCCCGCGCTCCGCCGCCGTCTCGCCGCCCTGGCCGGTCTGCTGGAGATCGCCGACCGGGAGTTCCAGGCCATCCGGGACGAGCACGACAGCGACCGGGGGACCCCGAAGAGGGTGGGGCCGCGGCGGTCGTGACGCCGGCATCGGAACGGCGCCGGAGGGAGGTGTGCAGCGTCTCCGCCGCCTCATCCTGTCGCCAACGGCTGCCGGATGGCGGTACATGAATGCGGACCCGGACTCCCGCGGGCCCGCCCGCCGGGAAGTCCGTTTCACGCAGGAGGCGACCCGTTTTGACGACCGACGACCGGAGGCTCTATCTCGCGGCGCTGGGGCTGTTGACGGCCCTGCTCGGCTACCTGGCGTACCGGATCGTGCAGCCCTTTCTCGTCCCTCTGGCCTGGGCCGCGGTGCTGGCGGTGCTCTTCTACCCGCTGCACGCCTTCGCCCTGCGCGTTCTGAAAAGGCGGACGGCGACGGCCCTGCTGAGCACGGCGGTCATCCTGGCGCTCATCATCGGTCCCGTCACCGCATTGTCCGTCCTGCTGGCCGCGGAGCTGAAGACCCTCGCCGAAGCGGTGCGGGCGGACAGGCTGCAGATCCTGTCGGGGCTGCCGGCAAGGGCGGAAATCGAGGCGTGGCTCGAGCGGGTCGGCGCGTTTCTGGCGGGCGGGGGCATCGACTGGAACCGCGCCGTCTCCGACGGGCTCGTTCAATTCGGACAGGAGACCGCGGCGCGGATCACGCGCGGCATCCGGGACCTCCTGGGGGCTGTCCTGGATCTGGTGATCACGGCATTCTCCACGTTCTTTCTCCTGAGGGACGGCCCGGCGATCCTCGAGAGGGCCCGGGAGGTGATCCCCCTGGAGAAAGCCGTGAAAGCGAAAATCGAGGGGCAGATGAGAGACGTCATCGTCGCCACGCTCTACGGCGGCGTTGTGGTGGCGATGATCCAGGGTGTGCTGGGCGGGCTGGTCTTTTGGGGTCTGGGCATCGCGTCCCCCGCGCTCTGGGGGGTTGCCACGGCCGTGGTCTCCTTTCTGCCGGTGATCGGGCCGTCCGTCATCTGGGGGCCGGCCGCCCTGTATTTCCTCCTGACAGGGGAGATGCTCAAGGGGATGGTGCTCCTGGCCGCGGGGGGGCTGGGCATCAGCATGATCGACAACGCCCTGCGGCCGCTCATCATGGGAAGGAGGGCCCGCATGCCCTTCTTCCCGCTGCTGATCAGCGTCCTGGGCGGGATTCATCTCTTCGGGCTGATCGGGCTCGTTCTCGGCCCTATGGTCCTGGCCGTCTTCCTGTCCCTTCTCGAGGCGGTGGGGACCCTCAGGAAAACGACACCCGTGACGTGAGCGAAAACCCGGGATCCGGCGGCCGACTCGCCGGGCCGGCGACAAGGGATGAAAGGAGACGATCCATGAGAACTCGACCGGATCACACGAAAGCAGCCGCGGGGGCCAACCTGGACCGCATGATGCACGCCTGGATCGGGCGCTTCACGGGGGGGCTCTCCCCCGCGTCGCTGCTGTTCGCCTACCTCGACTGGCTTGTGCATCTGGCCTTTTCCCCGGCGAAGCAGGC
>JGI11944J13513_1002084_pt1 | contig 14659 bp, 17 predicted proteins | sample TerdegcoTASludge_FD_13513 | JGI IMG/M metagenome (IMG submission 13513) | reverse complement strand
CGGTGGCATCGCCCTGCAGCCCCGGCGGGCTGCGCAGGCCGCCGGCATCGGAGGCCACCATGGACATGTTCTGCACGGCCGTGACCTGGCCGTCGGCCGGCAGGTCCGACGCAGCGGCGGCCGCCCCCGCAAACTGGCCCTGGGTTTCATGGGCATCGCGCTGGCGCCCGAAGGACAGGCCCGCGAGAATGGCCGTGCCCAGCACCACCAGCGCCAGCGCCGCATGGGCTGGTGCCAGGCCCCGGTTCTGGCCCATGTCGGGCTCATGGCGCAGCGCACGCACCGACCAGGGCAGCACCAGCAGCAGGCCCATCAACCAGGGCACCCCCAGGCGCCCCGCCAGCGGCCACCAGTCCAGCCCTATCTCCCAGACCGCCCACAGCGCGGTGCCCAGCAGCCACAGCGCAAACAGCCACAGCGCCATGGCCAAACGGCGCGCCACGCCCCACCCCACCACCAGCAGCAGCAGGCCGGCGATCACGTAGTAGCCGCTGCCGCCGGCCAGCAGGAGCTGGGCGCCGCCCCAGGACAGCCAGGCCCCGGCTGCCCACAGCAGCAAGGCCATCAACCAACGCCACACCGTCATGCTGCCTCCCTTGATGTCAGCCCGCAGACTCGATGCGCAAAGCCTAGCCCTGCATGCGGGCGCCGCATGCAGGACGAATTCGACTCAGCAAGCGTGCAACGAGAAGGAGGAAGGAAAGGAGGGGCAGGAAGGAGAAAGAACGCGGCGGCGGGCGCGGCGTTGGGCCTGCCTCAGCGGCGTGCGCTCGCAGCCCACAGCTGGCGCAGCTGCTGCAGCTCGGCATCGAAGCGCTCCTGGATGCGGCGCTTTTCCTGGTCCTGCTGCTGGACGAAGCGCTGCTGCTCCTCCTGCGAGGCCGTGTTCTCGTCGAGCTGGCGGCGCAGCGATGCCGGCGCCTTGGCGGGGTCTTTCCTGTAGAACTCCATCTCGGCATTCAGGGCCGTGCGCCGCGTCTGCAGTTCCTGCTGGCGCTGGCGCGCCACGGAGATGACCTGATCGACCTGGGAGATGGCCTCGGCACGCTCGGCATCGTGGGCGGCCTGGTTGGGGTAGCGCGTGATCAACGCCTTGTCGCGCGAGCGCTCCTCGCGCATGCGGCGCTGCTCTGCCTGGTCGCGGCGGCGCTGGGCGTCCAGTTCGGCGCGTTCGTTGTCGGTCAGCGTGGGGCCCACGCGGCGCAGCTCCACGCCGGAGTTGCCCAGCACGCGCTGGTCGCGGTCCACGCATTCGGCAATCGGGCGGTCGGCCGTCAGGCGGCGGCCACGGGCGTCGGTGCATGAATAGATGCCCGGCCCCAGGGGCACATCCTGGGCGAGCACGGCGCAGCCCAGCGTGGCCAAGCCCATGGCACACAGCAAGGATCGTGCATGCATCGCCCGCTTCATCAACCGCTTACCCCTTGTCGTTGACTCCATAACGCTGGCGGTAGGCCAGCACGCGCTCATGGTGGCCGCTGCCTGCGCTGCCACCTTGAATCTCAAGATAAAGCAATAAGTCTGCCAGTTTTGCAATAGTGCAGACCTGCATGCCCAGCTGGTTGCGCACGTACTGCACGGCGCTGTGGGGCACGTCCTGGCCATTTTCCGTGGCCATTTCCTGGCGGTCCAGCGCGATGGCCACGGCATGCGGCGTGGCACCGGCGGCGCGGATGATGGCGATGGACTCGCGCGCGGCCGTGCCGGCGCTCATCACGTCGTCCACGATCAGCACGCGGCCCTTGAGGGGCGCGCCCACCAGGGTGCCGCCCTCGCCGTGGTCCTTGGCTTCCTTGCGGTTGTACGCAAAGGGCTTGTTGATGCCCATGCGGGCCAGCTCCACCGCCACGGTGGCCGCCAGCGGGATGCCCTTGTAGGCCGGGCCGAAGATCATGTCGAACTCGATGCCGCTGGCCGCGATGGCTTTTGCATAGAATTCGGCGAGACGGCCCATCTTGCCGCCGTCATCGAACAGGCCGGCATTGAAGAAGTACGGGCTCATGCGCCCGGCCTTGGTCTTGAACTCGCCGAAACGCAGCACCCCTGCGTCAACGGCGAATTGCACAAATTCCTGCGCCAGACGGCCTGCGTCATCGGCCTGCAGATTACTCACCACCATGGATTCATCCTTGTTCAAATTGACCAGCCTCAACCTCAACGGCATCCGCTCGGCCTCGACCAAGGGCGTCGAAGCCTGGATCGAGGCCACTGCGCCGGATTGTATTTGCGTGCAGGAAATCAAGGCCCAGGCCGCCGACATGACCGGACGCTTCGAGCTGCTGGCCGGCCTGCGCGGCCACTTCCACTACGCCGAGAAAAAGGGCTACTCGGGCGTGGGCGTTTACAGCCGCCACGAGCCCAGCGACGTCGTGGTCGGCTTCGGCTCGCACGAATTCGACGCCGAGGGCCGCTACGTGGAGGCGCGCTTCGACACGCCATCGCGCAAGCTGTCCATCATCAGCGCCTACTTTCCCAGCGGCAGCTCCGGCGAACTGCGCCAGACGGCCAAGTTCCGCTTCCTGGCCGAAATGCACGCCCACCTGATGCGCATGAAGGGCGAACGCGAGTTCATCCTCTGCGGCGACATCAACATCGCCCACCAGCAGATCGACCTCAAGAACTGGCGCAGCAACCAGAAAAACAGCGGTTTCACGCCCGAAGAGCGCGAGTGGATGACAAAGTTGTTACACAAAACTGATCCCACGGGCGGCCTGGTGGACGTTTATCGCCTGCTCCAGCCCGACACCACCGACACCTGCTACACATGGTGGAGCAACCGCGGCCAGGCCTACGCCAACAACGTGGGATGGCGCCTGGACTACCACCTGGCCACCCCCGCTACCGCCGCGCTGGCCCGCACCGAGAACATCTACAAGGATGTGAAGTTCTCGGACCATGCGCCCGTGACCATCGGCTACGACATGAAGCTGTGAGACGTTCAAGCAGGGCCTTGGGTCGCGGCGGTTTGACTCGTCGCGCTCTCATACAGACACTGTGCGCATGATCTTTATCTGAGGGTTCCGAGATGAAATCCATTGCTGTCTCCAGCGCCAAGCGGCCAATCCATCTCACGATCAATGCAGATCTGGTGACGCAGGCCAAGGCCTATACCGACAATCTCTCGGCCACCATGGAATCCCTGCTGGCCGAATACGTTGCCAGGCAGGAGGGCGCACAGCGTGAGCGCCAACGGCTTGCCGACGCCTGCGCCAGCGACTGGAACGCGGTCAACATCTCGGTGGGTTCGTTCGCAGACGAGCTCTGCTGCCGCGCGGCACTCCAACCGTGGGTGCGAGGATGAATCCCGTGTTTGTCATTGAAGGCGTGCCGGTCGTCCTGCATGCCCTGGACATGGTTTCAGTCGCCCTGGATCAATTGGGTGAAGTGGTGGCCTCACTGGAGCATGAAGGCCAAGCCATCGCCGATGCGCTGGACGAATTGCTGACCCGGTCCGGGGGCTGACCCAAGATCGTTTTCAAGGAGGCCAGGGCTTGGGCCCTGCCCTCCTCGGACTTCAGCCCGGGCGCACGCCTCACTCCAGCGCCTTGCCCATATCCTCCACCACCTTCTTGGCGTCGCCGAAGACCATCATGGTCTTGTCCATGTAGAACAGCTCGTTGTCCAGGCCCGCATAGCCGGCCGCCATGGAGCGCTTGTTCACGATCACCGTCTTGGCCTTGTAGGCCTCCAGGATGGGCATGCCGTAGATGGGGCTGCCCTTGACGTGCGCGGCGGGGTTCACCACGTCGTTGGCGCCCAGGATGATGGCCACGTCGGCCTGGCCGAACTCGCTGTTGATGTCCTCCATCTCGAAGACCTGGTCGTAGGGGACCTCGGCCTCGGCCAGCAGTACGTTCATGTGGCCGGGCATGCGGCCGGCCACCGGGTGGATGGCGTACTTCACGGTCACGCCCCGTTCGGTGAGCTTGTCGGCCAGCTCCTTGACCGCGTGCTGGGCACGCGCCACGGCCAGGCCGTAGCCGGGCACGATGACCACGGTCTCGGCATTGCCCAGGACGAAGGCCGCATCGTCGGCGCTGCCGCTTTTCACGTTGCGCTGCTGCTGGGAGCCTGCGGCCGCGCTGGTGGCCTCGCCGCCGAAGCCGCCCAGGATCACGCTGAAGAACGAGCGGTTCATGGCCTTGCACATGATGTAGCTCAGGATGGCGCCCGAGCTGCCCACCAGCGATCCCGCAATGATCAGCATGCTGTTGTTCAGCGAGAAGCCGATGCCCGCCGCCGCCCAGCCCGAGTAGCTGTTGAGCATGGACACGACCACGGGCATGTCCGCGCCGCCGATGGGAATGATCAGCAGCACGCCCAGCAGCAGTCCCAGGGCGATGACCAGCACGATGTCCATCCAGCTTTGGCTGTGCCAGAAGCCGAAGACGAAGAAGGCCGCCGCCAGCCCCAGCACGGCGTTGAGTGCATGCTGGCCCTTGAACTGCACGGGCGCACCCTGGAACAGGCGGAACTTGTACTTGCCGCTGAGCTTACCGAAGGCGATCACCGAGCCCGTGAAGGTCACGGCGCCGATGAAGGCGCCCAGCGCCAGCTCCACGCGGTTGCCGCCCGGGATGGCGCCGCCCTTGGCCGTGATGGCAAAGGCCCAGGGCTCGGCCACGGCGGCCACGGCGATGAACACCGCCGCCAGGCCGATCATGCTGTGCATGAAGGCCACCAGCTCGGGCATCTTGGTCATCTCCACGCGCTGGGCCATGACGGCACCGGCCGTGCCGCCGACCAGCAGGCCCAGCAGCACCCAGCCCAGCCCCAATGCATTGCCACCGGCCAGCTGCACGATGAGCGCCGCCGTGGTCAGCACGGCGATCACCATGCCGGCCATGCCGAACAGGTTGCCCCGTATGGACGTGGTGGGATGCGACAGCCCCTTGAGCGCCTGGATGAAGCAGACGCTGGCCACCAGGTAGAGCAACGTGACGAGGTTCATGCTCATGACTGGCCCTCCGCCTTGGCATCCTTGCCGTCCTTGGCCGGAGCGCTCTTGCGCTCTTTCTTGCGGAACATCTCCAGCATGCGCCGCGTGACCAGGAAGCCGCCGAACACGTTGACCGCGGCCAGCGCCACGGCCAGCACGCCCATGGTCTTGCCCAGGCCCGTTTCCGTGAGCGCCGCCGCCAGCATGGCGCCGACGATGACGATGGCCGAGATGGCATTGGTCACCGCCATCAGCGGCGTGTGCAGCGCGGGGGTGACGGTCCACACCACGTGGTAGCCCACGTAGATGGCCAGCACGAAGATGATGAGATGGATGATGGTGGGGGATACGGCTTCCATGTCATTTCCTCCGCTGTGCTGCGAGTTGGCCTTCATGGGCCATCAGGCACGCGGCCACGATGTCGTCCTCCATGTCCACATGCAGGGCGCCATCCTTGTTGATGATGAGCTTGAGAAAATCGAGCACATTGCGTGCATACAGGGCCGAGGCATCGGCCGCCACCAGCGCCGCCAGGTTGGTCAGGCCCACGATGGTCACGCCATGCGTGACCACGGTCATGCCGGCCTGGGTCAGCGGGCAGTTGCCGCCGCGCTCGGCCGCCAGGTCCACGATGACGGCGCCTGGCTTCATGGCCTGCACCATCTCGGCCGTGACCAGCACGGGCGCGGGCCGGCCCGGGATCAGCGCCGTGGTGATGACCACGTCGGCCTGGGCCACGCGCTTGGCGACCTCGGCCTTTTGCCGGTCCAGCCAGCTTTGCGGCATGGGGCGGGCATAGCCGCCCACGCCTTCGGCGGCCTCCTTTTCCTCGGCCGTCTCGTAGGGCACATCGATGAACTTCGCGCCCAGCGACTCGACCTGCTCGCGCACGCTGGGCCGCACATCGCTGGCCTCGATCACGGCGCCCAGGCGCTTGGCCGTGGCAATCGCCTGCAGGCCGGCCACGCCCACGCCCAGCACCACGACGCGCGCGGCCTTCACCGTGCCGGCCGCCGTCATCAGCATGGGAAAGAAGCGCTGGTACTGGTTGGCCGCAATCATCACGGCCTTGTAGCCGGCGATGTTGGCCTGGCTGGACAGCACGTCCATGCTCTGCGCGCGCGTGGTGCGCGGAGCCGCCTCCAGCGCATAGGCCGTGATGCCCGCATCGGCCAGGCGCTGCAGGCCTGCGGGCTGGAAGGGGTCCAGCATGCCGACCAGCGTTGCGCCCTTGCGGACCAGGGGCAGCTCATCCTCCGAAGGAATGCGCACCTTGAGCACAAGATCGGCGCCCAGGGCGCCTGCCGCATCGACGATCTCGGCGCCCGCTGCCTCGAACAAGGCATCGGGCACGCTGGCCGCCACTCCCGCTCCCGACTGCACGCGCAGCACATGGCCTTGCGCACGCAGCTTCTTGACGGTCTCGGGGGTCGCGGCCACCCGGGTTTCTCCTGCCATGGTCTCGGCAGGCACGCCAATCAACATACCGGTTCTCCCTCGCGTGATGCCGGTACCCGCCCTGCGCTGCATTGCGCAGGCGGCGGCCCGGCCCATCCTCGAAAAAATCCTTGCGCGCCTGCATGACGGCAGGCTGGCTTGGCGGCACGGCTAGCTTGTATCACGGCCGCGTGGCGGCAGCCACGGGGTCTGCCCGCGAGGATGTCGCCTGTCCGTCACAAGACGTCGGATTGCCGCGAAATGACAGCCACATTAAATGATCGCCATCCACGACCCGGCGCACCGCTGCCGTGTCCCAATGCACCTTTGAGCGACTGCAGCGGCGCAGCCGCGCAGTGCGAAGGAAGGCACCATGGGACTCTTGCAAAGACTGTTCGGACAACACGCGCGCGGCGGCCATCACGGCGGCAATATCGGCGTCCATATCGGCGGGCATCACGCCGGCGGCGCATACCCGCCTGCGGCCGTGGCGGCGGTCTGCCCCGGCTGCCATGCATCGATTGCCTCCAGCTCGCGCTTTTGCCCGCAGTGCGGCGGCGCGGTGCTGCCGCAGGCCTGCAGGAGCTGCAGCGCCAGCCATCCGGCCGGTGCGCGGTTCTGCGGGCAATGCGGCCAACCGACCACCTGACGGCGCAAGCGGAGGCGGCCCTGCGCTGCCATCAGGGGAAGGAGCGGGAATAATGGGCGCTTTCGCCAGAAGCACCCACGCCGCCCATGCTCCAGTACCACACCATCCCCGTCACCGCCTTCCAGCAGAACTGCTCGCTGGTCTGGTGCGACCAGACCATGGAAGCCGCCGTCATCGACCCGGGCGGCGACCTGGAGCAGATCGGCTGGGAGATAGATCGCCTGGGCCTGGCGCTCAAGGCCATCTGGCTCACGCACGCCCACATAGACCACGCGGGCGGCACGCGCGAGCTGGCCGATGCACAGCAGCTGCCCATCATCGGCCCCCATCCCGGAGACCAGTTCTGGATCGATGCCCTGCCCCAGCAGGGCGCCATGTTCGGCTTCCCGCATTCGGACCCCTTCACGCCCACGCGCTGGCTGCACGATGGCGACACGGTGAGCATCGGCCAGGAAACGCTGCAGGTGCGCCACTGCCCCGGCCATACGCCCGGCCACGTGGTGTTCCATGCGCCGCAGATCGACCGCGCCTTCGTGGGCGACGTGCTGTTCGCGGGCAGCATCGGCCGCACCGACTTTCCCCAGGGCAACCACCAGCAGCTGATCGACAGCATCGTCCAGCGCCTGTGGCCCATGGGCGACCAGACCGTGTTCATCCCGGGCCACGGCCCCGAAAGCAGCTTCGGCCGCGAGCGCAAGAGCAACCCCTACGTGGGCGGGACCTGAGTCTGCAGCTGCCTCAGCCCAGCACCTCGATCCACCGATAGCCCAGACGCACGCTGCCGCCCGCCTGCAGCTTGCGCAGCTCCTCGTTCACGCGCTGGCGCGAGGCGCCCACCACATGCGACAGATCTCCCTGCGATATGCGCAGCAGGGTGCGGCCGCCGGGCAGGGGCTGGCCGTTCTCTGCCGCCAGCACCTGCAAGGTGGCCCAGACCCGGGCATGCAGCGTGTCCTCCGAACTGATGAAGATGGTGTCCAGCAGCCCGTTCACGCGCAGGCTCAGCAGGCGCGCCACAGCCAGGCATGCGGGCGCATCGCGCTCCAGGAAGTCCAGCAGCGGCTGGCGCGGCAGGACCAGCACCTCGACATCGCCATCGGCCACCAGGTCCACGGGCACGGGCGCATTGCCCAGCACCGAGCTGATGCCGGTGATCTCCCCGGCCTCCAGCCAGCGCGTCATGCGCTCGGTGCCGCCCACGGTGAAGGCCACGACACGAAAGCGCCCTGACAGCAGCACCAGCGCATGGTCGGCCGCATCGCCGCGCTTTTGCACGAACTGTCCATCGCGGTAGCGGCGCCTGGACCCTATGGCCCGCAGCCCGCGTGCCGATGCGGCCGGCAATTCGGCCAGCAGGTCCACGCGATAGCGCTCGCTGCGCGCCTGCGCCAAAGAGGTGTTGGGGGAACCGAGCTTGGTGTTCACCCGATCATTGTCCCTTTCGCGGCAATTGGCGCATAGCACCGTCCTTGTAATCGGCCCCATACCCACACGTATGGAGCCCGCCCCATGATCCGCACCACGCTCGCCCTGGTATCCGCCTTCGTGTTCGCCCTGCTCTCGACCCAGGCAGCCCTTGCACAGACGCCCACGCTGCGCATCCAGGACTACCCCGGCATCGGCAATTTCCTGGTGCGCGTGGCCAACGCGCGGGGACTGTGCGAGAAGCACGGCATACGCTGCGAACTGCGCCCCATCCCGCAGGCGCCGCTGGCGCTGCAGACCTTGCTGGCCGGTGACCTCGAAGTGGCGTTTACGCCGCCCGAGGTGCTGCTTCAGGCGGTCAACAAGGGCGCCGACCTCAAGGTGATCGGCAGCGGCGCCAGCGCGCCGACGTTCTTCCTCATGGCCTCGGCGGCCCTGCCCACCCCGCATGCCGCCCAGGGCTATCCCGCCGTGATGCAGGACTTCAAGGGCCGGCGCATCGGCGTGACGGCGCGCGGCAGCGCGGCCGAGTTCCAGCTCGTGAGCCTGCTGCAGGGCGCCGGCATGAAGGCGGACGACGTCACCATCGTCGCAGTGGGCTCGCCCAACACCGCCTTTCCGGCGATTGCGCAAAAGCAGGTCGATGGCCTGATGCTGTTCTCGCCCATGGACGGCTTTTGCGAGGTCAGCCAGGCCTGCCGCATCGTCGTCGATCCGCGCAGGGGCCAGGGTCCCGCCGAGGTGTTGGACACCAACGGCGCCGGCGTGCTGCAGGTGGTGCGCGCCGACTTCCTGCGCAAGAACGCCCCGGCCGTGGAGGGCTTGCGCCGCGCCATGAACGAGGCGGCCGACTATGCCCGCGAACCGGCCCATTTCGATGCATTGCTCAAAGTCGCGCAGGACAGCTTCAGGATCAACACGCCCGGCGGCGACCGGATCCTGGAAGTGGCGCTGCGCAACGCCATTCCTTCCATGCAGTTTGCGGTGGACCCCAAGGCCCTGCAGCATGCCGCGCGCTACCTGCAGCGCACGGGGCAGATCAGCCGGCTGATCGACACCGCGCCCCTGCTGGCGCAGTGAAGGGGGGGCGCCATGACTTCCAATGGATCGCAACTGCCGCCGCAGGCCATTGCCGCCGACGGCCTGCACCTGAGCTTCGACGGCCGCACGCAGGTGCTGGACAACATTGCGCTGCAGGTGGCCGAGGGCGAATTCGTCTCGCTGGTCGGGCCCAGCGGCTGCGGCAAGACCAGCCTGCTCAACCTCTGCGCGGGCCTGGTGGCCCACACCGGCGCCGGCACGCTGCGCGTGCTGGGCGAGGCACCGCGCCTGGGCAGTTCCCGCGTGGGCTACATGCTGGCGCGCGACAGCCTGCTGCCCTGGTGCACGGCGCTGGAGAACGCCGCCTTCGGCGCGCGCGTGCGCGGCGTCGGCACGGCCGACAGCACGGAGCGCGCACTGCGCATGCTGCAGGAGGTGGGCCTGGCCGACCATGCGCAGGCCCTGCCCAAGGCCTTGTCCCACGGCATGCGCCAGCGCACGGCACTGGCGCGCACCTTTGCGCTGGACGCGCAGCTGCTGCTGATGGACGAGCCCTTCGGCGCCCTGGACGCGCAGACCAAGCTGCAGCTGCAGGACCTGCTGCTGCGCCTGTGCCAGCAGCACCGCCACAGCGTGCTGTTCGTGACCCACGACCTGGCCGAGGCCGTGGCCGTCTCCGACCGCGTGGTGGTGATGTCCTCGCGCCCGGGCCGCATCATCGCCGACCTGCCCATAGACCTGCCGCGCCCGCGCTCCATCCGCGACCTGCAGAAGTCGCCGCGCTTCCATGAACTCTATGCGGCCCTGTGGTCGCAGCTTGAATCGGGATGGGTGCACCATGAAGGCTGACCGTCTGCAATGGCTGGCGCTGCATGCGCTGTTCATCTGTCTCGTGCTGGGACTGGCCGAATGGGCCGCCGCGCGCCGCTGGCTGGACCCCACCTTCTTCGGCCAGCCCAGCGGCGTGGCCGCCTATCTCTGGAACCATGCGGGCACGGCCCGGTTCTGGTCCGACCTGGGCTGGACGCTGGCCGCCGTGGGCTGCTCCTTCGTACTGGGCAGCGTGGCCGCCTTCGCCACGGGGCTGGCCTTCGTGCGCTGGCCGGCCATCGAGCGCTTTGCGGAGCCCTACTTCAACGCGCTGAACGTGATGCCGCGCATCGCGCTGGCGCCGCTGTTCATCCTGTGGTTCGGGCTGGGGCTGGGCAGCAAGATCGCCGTGGGCTGCTCGCTGACCTTCTTCATCGTGCTGTCGGCCACGGTGGCAGGCATGCGGGGCGTCAGCCAGGACCACGTCACGCTGTGCCGCACCCTGGGCGCCAGCGCCGCCACCACCTTCTTCGAGGTCACGCTGCCCGGCGCCGTCCCGGTGATCTTCTCGGGCCTGCGCCTGGGATTGATCTATGCCCTGCTGGGCGTGGTGGGCACCGAGATCATCGCCAGCGAAAAGGGCCTGGGCCAGACCCTGGCCTACCTGGGCTCCACCTTCGACATCAATGGCGTCATGGCGCTGCTGCTGGTGCTGGCCCTGCTGGGCGTGGGCATGGTGCGCTTCATGTCCTGGGCCGAGAGGCGGCTGCTGCACTGGCAGTGAGCCCGCCAGCCCTCTCTCCCCAACTCCCCCCTTCCTCCCTTCCTCCCTTCCTCCCTTCCTCCCTTCCTCCCTTCCTCCCTTCCTCCCCTCCCATCCGTTCCTTCAAGGAGTACCCCATGGCCAATGCCGCCCCCATGCAGCTGATCGACATCGACGCCCGCTACCACCACATCCGCCCCGTGCCGCGCATGCCCAACTTCGCGGCCTGGATCGAGGGCGTGGACCTGACCCGGCCCCTGTCCCCCGAGGTGCAGGCGGAACTGCGACAGGCCCTGTACGACTTCGAGGTCATCTTCTTCCGGCCCCAGGCCATCACGGCCGAGCAGCATGTGGCGCTGGCGCAGGTGTTCGGCCCGCTGTCCAAGGGCTCGTACTTCGAGCGCAAGAGCGGCATGCCCGACGTGGAGATGATCATCTCCGACAAGGACCGCCCGCCCGCCATAGACAACTGGCACACCGACATCAGCTGGAAGCAGCAGCCGCCGCTGGGCACCGTGATCCAGATCGTGACCACGCCGCCGGCCGGCGGCAACACCTGCTGGACCAGCACCAGCAAGGCCTATGACTGGCTCTCGCCCGGCATGCAGCAGTACCTGGAAGGCCTGCAGGCGGTCCATACCTGGGAGGAATCGGGCTTCCGGGAATACCTGGGCCGCAAGGGCGAGGAGGCGCTGTTCGAGGCGCTGCGCCAGTTCAAGCCGGTGACGCATCCCGTGGTGCGCACCAACCCCGATTCAGGCCGCAAGTGCATCTTCGTCAATGCCGATTTCACGCGCCACATCACGGGCGTGGACCGGCACGAGGCGCGCGGCGTGCTCGCCTTCCTGCTGGACTGGCTGAAGAAGCCGGAGTTCATGGTGCATCATCAATGGGACGCGGGCGGCATCGCCATCTGGGACAACCGCAGCACGCAGCACTATGCTGTGGCCGACTACTGGCCCCACTACCGCGTGAACCAGCGCGTCACCTTCGACACCCCTTCCACCCAATGACAACGAGACACGGAGACAGCTTCATGAGCACGCAAGAGCACCTGCAGTTCTATATCGACGGCCAATGGGTTCCCCCGGCCGTGCCGCGCACGCTGGATGTGATCAATCCGTCCACCGAGGAGGTGGCGGCCCGCATCAGCATGGGCTCGGCCGCCGATGTCGATGCAGCCGTGGCCGCCGCACGCCGCGCGTTCGACGGCTTCTCGCAAACCACGCGCGACGAGCGGCTGGCCCTGCTGGACAAGGTGCTGGCGGTCTACATGCGCCGCATCGACGAGGTGGCTCAGACCATCTCGCTGGAGATGGGCGCACCGCTGTGGCTGTCGCGTGCGGCCCAGGCCACCGTGGGCGCGGGGCACCTGAAGCAGACCCTGCAGGTGCTCAGGGACTTCGAGTTCGAGAGCGTGCGCGGCACCACCGGCATCGTGCATGAGCCCGTGGGCGTGGTGGGCATGATCACGCCCTGGAACTGGCCCATCAACCAGATCATGTGCAAGGTGGCACCGGCCCTGGCGGCGGGCTGCACCATGGTGCTCAAGCCCTCGGAGATCGCGCCGCTGAACGCCATCCTGGTGGCCGAGATCCTGCACGAAGCGGGCGTGCCGGCCGGCGTGTTCAACCTGGTCAACGGCGACGGCCCCTCGGTGGGCGAGGCCATGTCCGTGCACCCCGGCATCGACATGATGACCTTCACCGGCTCCACGCGCGCGGGCATTGCCGTAGCCAAGGCCTCGGCCGATACCGTCAAGCGCGTGACCCAGGAGCTGGGCGGCAAGTCGGCCAACATCGTGCTGGACGATGCCGACATCGAAAAGGCCGTGACCCAGGGCGTGAACGCCTGCTTCACCAATTCGGGCCAGAGCTGCAACGCGCCCACGCGCATGTTCGTGCCGCGCGCCCTGCATGCGCGCGCCGTGGCCGCGGCCAAGGCCGCTGCCGAGGGCATGAAGGTGGGCGATGCACTGGCCGACACGGGCGCCATGCACATGGGCCCCGTGGTCAGCGAGGCGCAGTTCCGCAAGATCCAGGGCCTGATCGAGGCCGGCATCGCCGAAGGCGCCACCCTGGTGGCCGGCGGCACGGGCCGCCCCGAGGGCCTTGCGCGCGGCTACTTCGTGCGGCCCACGGTGTTTGCCGACGTGCGCAACGACATGACCATTGCGCGCGAGGAGATCTTCGGCCCCGTGCTGGTCATCCTGCCCTACGACACGGAGGAGGAGGCCATCGCCCAGGCCAACGACACGCCCTACGGCCTGTCGGGCTATGTGCAGTCAGGCAGCCTGGAGCGCGCACGCCGCGTGGCCTCGCGCCTGCGCACCGGCATGGTCCACCTCAACGGTGCAGGACCGGACTTCGGCGCGCCGTTCGGTGGCTACAAGCAGTCGGGCACGGGCCGGGAATGGGGCGAGCACGGCTTCAAGGAGTACCTTGAAGTGAAAGCCGTGATGGGCTATCAACCCAAGCAAAAAGCCGCCGCCTGAAGGCGGCTGCCTACCCGCGCCGTGCGGCCTCGTAGAGGCCTTCCACGCGCGGGATGTTGCGCTCCAGCTCGCGGATGCGCTCGGGGCCTGCGGGGTGGGTGGACAGGAATTCCAGGCCGCCGCGGTCGCCCGTGGCCTGGCCCATCTTGCGCCACAGCGAGACCGAGGCCTGGGGGTTGTAGCCGGCGCGCGCGGCCAGCTCCAGGCCCACGAGGTCGGCCTCGCTCTCATCGCCCCGGCTGAATTTCAGCGACAGCAACTGGCCGCCCAGGCGGGCCGCCGCATTGCCCAGGTCGCCCAGGCCCAGCAATTGGGCGCCCAGCGAGATGCCGATGCTGGTGGCCTGGTTCTTGGCCAGCTGCTCGCGCGAGTGCTCGCGCAGCGCATGGGCCATTTCGTGGCCCATGATCATGGCGATCTCGTCGTCGGTCAGCTGCAGCTGGTCGATGATGCCGGTGTAGAAGGCGATCTTGCCGCCCGGCATGCAAAAGGCATTGATCTCCTTGCTGCCGATCAGGTTCACCTCCCAGCGCCAGGCATTGGCGCGCGGATTCCATTGCGCGGTGTAGGGGATCAGCCGCCGGGCGATGGCGCGCAGCCGCAGCAGCTGCGGGTTGCTGTCGCCGGCCAGCGCGCCCTGGGCGCGGGCCTTGGCCAGCAGTTGCTGGTACTGGTCGGTGGCGGCGCCTTCCAGCGTCTCGGCCGGCACCAGCTTGCGCAGGCCCGAGGCACCGCCCACCTGCACCTGGGCCGCCACCGGCGCCGTGGCCAGGCCCATGGCCGCCGCGCTACCGGCCAGCAAGAAACCGCGACGCGCGCGCCAGGGCGCGCAGGCACAGCCCCAGGCGGACGGGGCACAGGGCTCGGAGGAGAGATGGGATGGCTGCTGCATGTCGCCAAGTCTAGCGGCCATGCATGCCTGCAACATGCGGAGAACAGCGCATCGTGAAGAGCGGCGCCGGCCTACAAAGAGTCACGCCATCTGCGCGGCCATCACGGCCCGCTGCGAGCGCATCTCGGCGCCGATCACCAGCATCAGCCCGGCCAGCACGGCCAGCAGCCCCAGCCACGATTGCAGCGGCTGCCGCTCGCCCACGACCC
>JGI11944J13513_1002083_pt1 | contig 14663 bp, 15 predicted proteins | sample TerdegcoTASludge_FD_13513 | JGI IMG/M metagenome (IMG submission 13513) | reverse complement strand
CCCATTCCATGCCGTCCACGTCCGTGCAGACGATGGATGCCTCCCCATCGATCCGTAGCGGCTCGAGAGTGTACTTACCGGTCTCCGGAAAGAAATTCTCGTTGTTGAACACATGGCGGCCGAACTGTTGTCGGAAGAGGTCCTTTTCACCTTTTCCGCAGGCGTGCATTCGAAGCTCGCCGATGGCTGGTTCATAGACGAGGACGTCATACTTTTCGGGGCGATAGAAAACGCTCGATGCCTGGCCGCCGTCAAGACTGCCTTCGCGTCTCAAGGGGTCACCATGACGTACCAAGAACCAAACGGAATCTTTTTTAGGATATACGAAAACCCGCGATCCCCTCCCGCGCTTTTTCTTCTCGAACCAGTAGTCGAGGTCCTGTTCGAGGATGCTCAGCGTTTCTATGGTTGGCTGCTTGAAACCGGGAATCGGATGTGTATCGGTTTGGAAGTATTCAAAGGAGCGAGGCTTCATGAGGTACTGCTCGGCATGTTTCCGCTCAAGAAGATCCTTGTCCTGTAGGTAAACCTGAACGGCGACGTCCGCTGCAGTGGGGTCCGGATTCCCGTCAAGAGAGATGCCGTTGTTCTCCGCCTCTTGGAGGAGGATGTCCATGGCTTCAGGCGTTGCCATCTCGTGCACGAAGTAGAGAGCATCGAGCAATCCCGTCGGTGTTCCCGTGTCCGGGCTCATGAGTACATCTATGAGCTGGTCATAGTCGAGACCATCAGAGGCTGATAGCGGTGGCAACGTCAAACCTCGGCGGTCGAAGTAGAGTGTATGAGGATTCAGTAGAGCCAACAAATGATCACGCGAGATGGCCTTGAGGCCTGCGGCATGGGCAAAACGCCTGAGGTTGTACGTCGCCATTCGTTCTTTCCTCCTTATATTTTTTATGGCCAGGCATCCCTGGCATTTTTGCTTTCAGCCAGGCCGTCTGATGGCGACAACCTTGCCAATGATTAACATCCCGTAATATGCTGTGCCATAGGCAATACAATAAATCAGTCTGCAAATTCGTTATTATATAAAAAGTGATATATGTTAGGTCAATATAAAAAATTTACACAAAATCCTAAAAAAGGATCAGGTATTTAAAAAGCATTGGCCTTGCTGCCAGAGAGGCGAGAAAGTAGCAAATATTTTGACCTTATCTCGCCAATCCGTCACAAGGCCCAGAAGGATGATATGAAAAATAACCCAGAACACGGGATTTTGCACAGGACATCTAATCGGCCCGGCTTTTTTGAATTTGGATCCACATTTGCGGTGGCGGTGCCAGTGGAGCACGGCGGGTTTAATACCTTCATTTTGGTCGTCAGACCGACGCTTGACTGCTTCCTGAAATGTGGCATTCCATAATTTAGACTGTCATGCACAGTTTCTATCGATATTACTTGTAATGCGGACGGTGTTGCCAACATGCGGAGATCGCCAGTTTCTCAATAACATTAATTTTAACATGGTATCCGGAAAGAGAAAAATGTTATTGTATAATTTCTTTAAAGAGTTTTACAAACAATTTACCGTAATTAAAATGGATAGGGAAAGCGGCAAGCCATGGAAAAAAAGATAACCGCATGGTTATTGCCTGGGTTCCTGAAGATTTCAAATCAAAGTGAAGATATCCAGATACTTTAGAATAACTTGTTAGATGGACGCTTCGCTCTGTCAGTTTTTGGAGTAACTATGGAAATAATTGACTTGACTCAGACTCTAAACAATACAACGCCTGTTTATCCTGGGACAGAAGGTCCAAAATTTACAGATGCTACAACAATTGAAAGCGATGGATTCGCTGTGAAATTAATATCGATGTTTTCACATACTGGAACACATATGGACTCTCCGAGTCATATGATAAAGGATGCAAAATCACTAGATGAATTTGGGATCTCAAAATTTACAGGTGAAGGTGTAGTTATTGATGTTTCAAATGTAGGAAGATCGATTGATGTAAAACATATCCAAACAACTATTGGTAGTATTAGCAGTATTGAATATGTTTTATTTCATTCGAATTGGGATAAGAAATGGGGAGACGCTAAATATTTTATTGATTTTCCTATATTAACAAAAGAGTCCGCCAATTTTTTAGCGAGTTTAAATATTAAGGGAATAGGAGTAGACTGTATTTCCGTAGACCCAATTGGCGATGAAATAATGATGAATCATAAAATTCTCATGAAGCAGGAAATGGTCATTATCGAAAATTTATGTAGTTTAGAGTACTTAATAAATAGATCGTTTTCTTTCTATTGCTTTCCTTTAAGAATTGAAAATGCTGATGGATCACCGATAAGAGCCGTAGGAATGCTTAAATAATTCCCATCTAATCGGGTAAGGGGGAGTTTTTCTCTCCCCCTCCCCACACCACCCGACATGCGGGTCCGCACCGGGCGGTCCACAGAGTTACTGGGCCGTATCAATTATTTACGAGAGATTTTGCGTTCTTTTGGTAATGCTCAACTTCATGGCTTCTCAAAAAAAGTTACCTCAAGATGTTGTCATTCGGCAGCAAATTCCAGTTTTCCACCGATCACTTTGCGTCCCGAAGGTCTATCCGGGGCGACCTTTTTTAATTTGGATCCACATCTTCCTCTGGCGGTGCCAGTGGAGCACGGAGGCAACCGGCCGCAAATCCCTTTCACAGATTCGATCACGGCCATTTGTTGTGTTGGGAAGGCAAAGGATATCCTCCTGGATGTCCGGAGCGAGGTTGAGAAGATTCATGAGCTGGGTTATCCGAGCGCGGGTTACATAGCCGAGACGGGCAAGATCGGCATAGTCCTGAACCTCGCCTCGTCGAATCAGATTCTCGAAGCGAATCGCTAAAGCGAGCAGCCTGGATACACGGGGAACATTTCCCTTGCCGACGGCAGCGCCGGACCTCTCAGGGCGTGTATCGCCGTTCTTCCGTTTGTTCCTCGGTTGGAAGGTAAAACTCGCTTCCAGGTGTTCCAGGTTATGAGATTTCCTTGAGTCCATGTTCCTCCAGCAAACGGACTTCGCCTCCCATGCACAATGCCTTGATACCCGGGGAGCGAAAGGTCACGGTGACTTTGCCGTCGCGCCCATCGTAGGAGACACGCTCGATAAGGATCTTGAGAATCTTTGCCTGCTCGCGTGGTGCGAGTGATTCCCATACGGGATCGAAAGCGTTGAGCGCTTTCTCCAGGTCTTCCTCATCCAGGGTCTTCCTCTGGATGTCGATAGTCTCCTCCCGAATGACGGTCATCCTCTGTTCCAAAAAACGTATCCGGTCCTGAAGATCGGCCATTTGATCCGTAACCAGCCGACTGTCGGTGCGTAAGGCCGAATTGTCGCTTACAAGGGCATGTAGTCTGTCATCCAATCTTTTGAGCTCGCGCTCATTCGCCCGACGCTCGGTTTCGAGGTCATGCCGCCGTTTTTCTTCCCGCGCCCTCGCGGCGGATAATGTCTTCGAAAAGACGGCAACGTTTGAACCAAGCCCCCGGATGTAATCGACCACCGCAGTCTCGATCTCGTGGGCGTTCAGGGATTTTGTGGGACAAGCCGTCCAGCCCCGCTGCTGGGCGTTCAGACAGACATAGTAACGATAGCATTTGCCGTTCCTGACGGTGTAGGAATGCACCATGGCGGCTCTGCACGGTGCGCAGTAAAGTAATCCTCTCAGCAAGGCCCCATATTTATTGCGCACATCCTTGCTCCCGGAGCGGCCGTTGTGTCTCAGGGTATCCTGAACCCGCTGCCAAAGATCAGTATCCACAATGCCCTCATGTTCTCCCTTGTAAATCGTTCCCTTATAATCGACGTTGCCCGTGTAAACAATGTTGGTCAGCAACCGAAAGAGGCTGTTCTTTGTGAACGGATTACCGCCGCGGAGATCCCCTCGCTTGGTAGTCCACTGCTTCTTGCCCCATTGCCGGTGTTCGAGTTCAAGCACAACAGGCATCAAAGCCTTGCGATCCATGTAGAGGTCGTAAATGGCCCGCACCCGGGCGGCCTCATCTTCATTGACGATCAGCCGTCCCCCTTTGGGATCCAAATCATAACCCAGAACCGGCGTGCCGCCGATCCATTTCCCTTTTTTGCGGGCGGCGGACATCTTGTCCCGGGTGCGCTCCGAGATAATTTCCCGTTCGAATTGGGCGAAGGAGAACAGGATGTTGAGCGTGAGGCGACCCATGGAACTGGTTGTGTTGAACTGCTGGGTGACCGAGACGAAGCTCACGGCATGCTTGTCGAAAAGCTCCATGAGGCGTGAAAAGTCCAAGAGGGACCGGCTAAGACGGTCCACCTTGTAAACCACCACACAATCTATGCCGCCGGATTCGATGTCCGCAATGAGTCGCTTGAGGGCCGGCCGCTCCATATTGCCGCCGGTAAATCCGCCGTCATCATACCGTTCGGAGATGCACAGCCACTTTTCGTGTCGTTGGCTCGCTATGTAGGCCTCGGCGGACTCCCTCTGGGCGTCAAGGCTGTTGAAGTCCTGGTCCAGACCCTCGTCTGTTGATTTTCTGGTATAGATGGCGCACCGTACGGTCGCCTTGAGGTCCTCCACCGATTGCATGGCGGATGTACTGGTTCTACTCATTCATCGCTCCCTTTCGACTCATTGTTATGATTTCGCGGCCGCTTGGTTTTTTTCAGGCCGAAGAAGAGGAATCCGTTCCATTTACTACCTGTCGCCGCCTGAGCGATGGCGGACAAAGACTTGAAGTGGCGGCCGTCATACTCGAAGCCCTTGTCGAGAACCTTGACCACGATATCCCGGCCCTGATATTCTCTGACCAGCAGGGTCCCGGGCAAGGGCAACCTGGTATCCATCAATTGGAGAAGCCGTCCGGTCACCGAACGCTGCCTCACTTCCATCGACCCTGGCTTGACGGGATCGCGAGGTGAGCGGATCCGAAGGTCGGCGTCATTGGCTATTTCCTCAGCCCTCCGTTTTGCTCGTTCCGAGAGGCCGCCTTCAGCCAAGGTCTGAATCCGCCAGGCGATACGCTTGCAAAGGAAATCTTTGTGATGCGACCTCGTTTCCTCACCGAAGACATCGATATACCTTTCCCGCAGTTCGCCGACAGTCATCCGGGAAAGAGCCTGAACCTGCTGGTAAGTTTCTTTATCCATTGAAGCCTCCACACCTCTTTGATGCTCTATGTATCAAGGCCTATATCGTCTGAAGAATCAAGAGAAATATCGCCAATAAAATCAGATTGTTGTGAATTATTTCCCCGCCCTATAATATCCGGATCAGATGCGGGCAGACGGCGTCTATTCCGATAGCGAAGGTATCCTTCCGCCAATATCGAGGCGATTTCTGAGATTGTTTCTTCGAGTAAAGGTGCTGCAGGTTTTCCGGCTTCCATCATGTCCTCCTTGCGGCGGCCATGGGAGAAACATCGTGGATGCAGCCAGAGAGAGATGGGCTTGGTTTTCGGGTCGGAAATCATGGAGCCCATCTGTCCGCCTTAGAAGGCGGTCATGGCGTCACCCACAACGGTTTCCATCTCTCCGGCCGTTTCCGCTGTCTGGTAATTTTTCCTGGCACTCGTGCCTGGCTTTTGATAGATACTTACCGGATTCTCTTTCGGGGTGTCGGGGATTGAATGTCGAAGAGGGAGCTGTTAACCCCATAATTGGAGAGAAACGGAGAATTGGAGAATTTGAGGCGTTTATCTGCGGCTTCGGGCACAATCTTCAGCGTTACATTCGATTCTCCGAAAACAACCGGTGAAATGGAGAATGGGGTAAAATTCAAGAGGGTGTGCAAGAGGCTGTGAATTCATTATAAATAGCAAAACCCCGAAGGGATGACCCAACGGGGTTTCGCGTTAACAAGGATCTGCCAAAATTTAGCAGATTTAAAATTGGCTCCCCAGCGCGGACTCGAACCACGGACCCGATGGTTAACAGCCATCTGCTCTACCGACTGAGCTACTGAGGAGTATGTATCTCTAATTCATGTGTCTCTGCTGCCCGGGTCTCCCGGCTTACAGCCGGCAGTTCATACAGACGGTGAGGTTCTCCATCGGCACACCCGTCTTGTTGCTGATATATTGAAGCTGATCCTCCGGGGCAAAATACTGACCGCAGACGCTGCATTGTGCCATTTTGAAGGTTCGTCCCCAGATTGTGCGCTCGGCGCCGCCGTTGCCGGTGGTCATCTCGATGTGCCCCGTCGGGCATACATAAGCACAGGCGCCACAGCCGATGCAGGCCTTCGAATCCTCCGTGAAAGGGGGACCAACCACCTTATCCTTCCCGCGGAAGGACAATCCGATGGCGGACACGCCCACGATATCTTCACAGGTCTTTACACACAACCGGCACAGGATGCACTTGCCCTTGTCCTTATCAGGCTTGAAGCGTTTCTGAGTTTTGACGCCAAGCTCTTCAGCCAGGTTCCGCACCACCTCGGATTCCGGACACCGGGCCATAAGCAGCTCCAGGACGAGGCGTCGGACCCCAAGAACGCGTTCGCTTTTTGTATCAACAACGATGCCGTCTTCGACAAGATAAATGCAGGAGGTAACGATACGCTTTCTCCCGCCCTTTGCGATCTCCACGACGCACAGCCGGCAAGCGCCTGACGCCTCAATCGACTCGTGATGACACAAGGTCGGAATGACGATCCCGTTGTCCCGGGCAGCGGAAAGGATTGTTGTGCCGGTCTCTGCCTCGATCTTCTTCCCATCTATGACTAAATTCACCATCTCGCCTACCTTTATGATAAGGTTATCGCATCAAACTTGCACGTTTCCATGCAAACTCCGCACTTGATGCATTTCGCCTGGTCAATCTCGTGGGCCTTTTTCCGCTCGCCACTGATTGCCTCAACGGGACACTTCTTCGCACAGGCCATGCAGCCGGTACACTTCTCCTTGTCGATGTTATATTGGATGAGGGCCTTGCAAACACCGGCGGGGCACTTCTTGCTCCGGATGTGGGCGTCATATTCGCTCCGGAAATAACGGATTGTGCTCAGTACAGGATTCGGGGCGCTGCCACCGAGAGCACAAAGGGACCCGTCCTTGATGGCTTCTGCCATTCGTCCCAGAAGCTCCAGGTCACCCCTTCTGCCCTTTCCCGCACAGATGTCCTGGAGAATCTCGTTCATCCGGTAGATTCCCTCCCGGCAGGGCACGCACTTCCCGCAGGATTCGGACACGAGAAATTCGATAAAGTAGCGGGCAATGTCAACCATGCAGGTCTTATCGTCCATGACGATCATCCCCCCGGATCCCATCATGGAGCCGGCTTCCCAGAGGGAATCGAAATCAACGGGCAGATCGATCATCGTGTCCGGGATGCATCCGCCGGAAGGGCCTCCCGTCTGCACGGCCTTGAACTTCCTGCCGCCGGGGATGCCGCCGCCGATCTCGTAGATGATGTCTTTAAGCGGTATGCCCATAGGCACTTCCACGAGGCCGATGTTGTTGATCTTACCCACCAGGGAAAAAACCTTTGTCCCCGTGCTGTGCTTCACACCGATGCCGGAGAACCATTGGCCGCCCCGGGCGATAATGACGGGAACATTCGCCCATGTCTCCACGTTGTTCAAGTTGGACGGCCGGTTCCAAAGCCCCTGTTCCACCGTATGTATGTACTTGGCCCGAGGCTCGCCCGCTTTCCCTTCCAGGGAAGCCATCAGGGCCGTCGATTCTCCACAGACAAAGGCGCCCGCACCTTTGGCGATCTTGATGTCGAACTCAAAACCCGTGCCGAGGATATTTTTCCCCAGAAGGCCGGCTTCTCTTGCCTGCCCGATGGCATGCTGAAGATTTGCCACGGCCAGAGGGTACTCGTTCCGTACGTAAATGTACCCTTCATGGGCGCCTATAGCATAAGCTCCGATGATCATCCCCTCAAGAACGCTGTGGGGATCGCCTTCCATAAGGCTCCGATCCATGTAAGCCCCGGGATCTCCTTCATCACCGTTGCAGATGACGTATTTGATTTCCCCCTCAGCCCGCCGGCAGCTTTCCCATTTCGTACCCGTCGGGAAGCCGCCGCCGCCGCGCCCTCGAAGGCCTGAAGTCTTCACCTCGAGGATAACATCCTCCGGCGACATGGTCGTGAGGGCTTTATGCAGGGCGGTGTAACCACCCCTGGCGATATATTCATCCATATTTTCAGGATCGATCATACCGCAGTTGCGCAAGGCAATCTTAACTTGTTTGCGGTAGAAGGGCAGCTCGTTGATCTGAGGAATTCCGGAGCAATCGACCGGCACGGAACCAGAGAAATAGGCCTTTTTCTCTCCCTGAAGGAGAAGCTCCATCTCATCCATACGGTATGCCGGCTGTATCCCATTCAGATCACCATTGACCACCCGGTCAATAAGGATGGGGACCATCTTCGCCGTCATCTTGCTGAAGGAGAGGCGCGGCTTGCCCGGCGCGATGACGTCGACGATGGGTTCGATGCAGTCCATCCCCATACTGCCCGCCTTGCTGAGGACGATATCCAGACCGCGATTCGCAATTTCTTTTGCCAAGGCGTCATACACTGCCTGGGCTCCCGAAGCGATACCGCTCGTAGCCATACCGACAACGATCTTCACCTTTGCCGGCAGAAGACGCGCCAGGCCTCGCTTCGCAGCTTTGTTCAAATCATCCCATGTATTTATCGTGCTCACTTTTTCACCCCTGCTTTGCGATAGTTTTTCAGAATCCCGGGAATCTCATCCTGGGTGAGGTAAGGATGAATGTTCCCGTCAATCCGTACCACCGGGGCAAGACTGCAGCAGCCGAGACACCGCACCTCCTCAAGGGTGAACATGGCATCCTCCGTCGTCTCTCCGCAGGAGATATTGAGATTCCTCTCCAGCCGGTTCATGAGGTTGAAGCCTCCCTGAACATGGCAAGCCGTACCGGCGCACACTTCAATAAGATATTTACCCCGCGGCTTCAGGCTGAAGACATTGTAGAAGGTCGCAATCTCATAGATCCTGCTCAAGGGCACCTGAAGCTCATCACTCACGATGGTTAAGGCCTCCTTCGGCAGGTATCGGAATTCCTCCTGGAGATCCTGCAATACGGCGACGGCAGCACTTTTTTCTCCATCGTACTTGCTGATAATCTCCCTGATTTTCCCCCTGTCTACCTCTTTGTTCATTATTTTCCCCTTGATTTTTTCGGTTACATTTCCCGCCACGAGCGAGAATGCTTCATCTTGTTCATGAGTTTATTGTACTCCAGCTTCACCCTCTTCTGAAACATTCCGATCTCATCAGGAGTCAGATGCCGGAAGCGGCCCTGAAGTCTGATATAGTCTTCCAGGGGCCTCAACGTTTCCGGCATAACCGAACTGAGCTTGTATTTCCCATGTTCCACCTCATAAAGCGGAAATGCCCCGGTCTGAACCGCCAGCCGCCCCATTGCAATACATTCGCGGGTACGACAGCGCCATCCGGTGGGACATACGGAAAGACAATGGATATAGGAAGGCCCTTTGATCGACCGTGCCTTTTTCACCTTGTTCATGAAATCAATGGGATAACTGTGACATGCCGTAGCCACATAAGGCAGATTATGAGCCACCATGATCTCGGGCATGTTTTTCTTCCATGTCGGATTGCCGCTGCTGACCTTGCCGGGAGGGGCAGTTGTTGTTGAAGCACCGAAGGGGGTGGCGCCGGAACGCTGAATACCCGTGTTCATGTATGCTTCATTGTCGAAGCAGACATAGAGCATGTCATGTCCTCTCTCCATGGCGCCTGACAGAGCCTGAAGTCCGATATCGACCGTGCCGCCATCCCCGCCGATACCCACGGTCTTGACATAACGGTCGGATATTTTTCCCTTGCGCCGCAGAACCTTCAGGCCGGCTTCCACGCCGGAAGCCACGGCAGCGGCATTGGGAAAAGCCACATGCATCCAGGGAAGTTTCCATGCCGTCGTAGGATACATGGTTGAGACGACTTCCATACATCCCGTGGCGTTGACAATCACCGTATCCTTACCCAGCGCCTTGCACATCAGGCGAATGGCCAGAGCCTCTCCGCATCCCTGGCAGGCGCGATGCCCGGCGGCAAAGTATTCTTCCTTGTCCACCAGTTTCGGCGCGTAAAGGTCAAAATTTTCCACAATACCGGATTGGAACGTATTCATTATCCTCTCACTCCATAAAATTCATAGGCTTCTTTGGGTTTTTCCGTATCCGCTTTCGCCGCTCTGGAGATCATATCCTTGAAGTGATCCACCATGACATCCCGCCCCCCGAGACCGATGATGTAATTCACGATCGCGGGGCGCTTCTTCTGTGCATAAAGGGCCGAACGCACTTCCAGAGCGAGCGGACCGCCAGCCCCGCCATAGGACAGGCAGCGATCCGTAACAGCCAGCACCTTCGCTCCCTTGACCGCCTTCTGCAATTCCTCGAAGGGAAAGGGCCGCCAGAGTTTCAGTTTAAGTAGGCCAGCTTTTACTCCTTCCTGACGCAGCTCATCGATCGCCATCTCCGCTGTTTCCCCCATGGATCCCATGGTCATGAGAAGAACCTCCGCCCCCTCCGTTTTGTAGGACTCGATGGGTTCGTACTTCCGCCCAAACTGCTGTTCCCACTCCTTCCAGATTTCGAGAATGACCTTTTTGGAGTTCAGCAGAGTAACCTCCCGGCTTTTGCAGGCTTCGGCATAGATGTCCGGCAGCCCCAGCGCCCCGAGCGTCACGGGATGATCGGGATCAAGCGCGGCAAGAGGTTTGAAAGGGGGCAGGAAACGATCCACCTCTTCCTGGTCGGGCATGAACATCGGCTCCACCACATGGGTCAACTGGAAGCCGTCGAGATTGACGTTCACCGGCAGCATGACGTCCTGATGTTCAGCGATTTTGAAGGCCTGGATCGTCATATCCACGGTTTCCTGTCCGTTGGCGGCAAACATGGAAATCCAGCCGATGTCTCTCTGGCTCATGATGTCGCTGTGATCGTTCCAGATGTTCAGGGGACCGGAGAGCGCCCGGTTCCCGATAATCATAACGACCGGCAGCCGCATGGCGGAGACGATCGCCAGAATTTCAGCCATATAAAGAAGCCCCTGAGAGCTGGTTGCCGTAAAGGAACGCGCCCCGGCGCCGGAAGCCCCGGCACAGGCGCTCATGGCAGAATGTTCCGATTCCACGGTGATGAATTCCGCGTCAAGGCGGCCTTCCGCAACGATCTCAGACAGGTGTTCCGGTACATGTGTGTTCGGAGTAATGGGATAGGCGGCGATCACTTCCGGCCTGCACAGGGCAGCCGCTTCGGCAGCCGCCAAGGCGATTTCCATACCAATTCGTTTCGACATGGCCTATTCCTCCTCCACCATCTTGATCGCGAGGGGCCAGCACTCATGTGCGCAGATACCGCACCCCTTGCAGTAATTAAGATCCGCCGCAAAATATCCATCCGCGTCTTCCGAAATGCAGCCTTCGGGGCAGAATATATAGCAGAGGCCGCATTTGATGCATCTGGAATTATCCCAGACCGGGCGTTCCGCCCTCCAGGTGCCTGTATGGTAGTCTCTGGAGCTTCCAGGTCGAAAGACGATACATCCGGGATTGACTTCCTGCCAGTCTTCTGGCCATTTTTTTTCCGCCATTCTATATACCTCAACCTTTATCTGAGATTTAAGCGAGATGAACCTCATCATAGGCCAGCTTCATGGCCGCCAGATTCCTGTTGGCAATCCGGCCGAACCGGTGTTCAATCGGCTCATTCAGGGATTCCAGCTTGACAACATCTGTCATTTTGACTAAAGCGCCCAGCATGGTCGTGTTGGTAATGGGAACCTTCAGTTCCTTCCAGGCAATGGCTGTCGCATCGACCAGAGCAATCCGACCCTTGAACTGAATGTGTTTTTCAATCTCCTTCAAGGATTTGCTCGTATTGATAATCAGGAGCCCTTCCGGCTTCAGCCCCTCGGACACGTTGACCAGGGAAATCAAACCGGGATCCAGGACGACCACCACATCGGGACGATAAATACGCTGCCGCTTCTTGATCCGGGTGTCATTAATCCGGTTGAAAGCCTCAACCGGCGCTCCCCGCCTTTCAGGACCGAAACTCGGAAATCCCTGCGCGTACCGGCCTTCGCCGATCGCTGCCAGCGCAAGCAGCTCAACGGATGTCACAGCACCCTGTCCGCCTCTTCCATGCCACCTCACTTCTATCATTGACTCTTCCCCCAGGTTGTGTTCGCAAACAGATAGAACTTGCTCTTTTCTATTGAAGAGAGTTTCCTGCTATTATATAAAAAAAAGGCCTTGTCAATCTTTATTTAGAAGGAAAAATGCCGTAATGGATTGAAATACAGTCATTTATTATAATAATGATGTAGACTGTAACTCATTGATTGTCATTTTTACCCGATGCAACCGTTTTCAACATCAATACACGCGCCTGCTCCATTCAAGTCAGGGCATAGGCCTTCAAGGCTTCGTCGTAAAGATCCCTCCCCCGGGTGTCGTTGATCACCACCAGGGGCAATTCGAAGACGACCAAGCGGAAGATGGCCTCTGGACCGAGATCCTCATAGGCAATGACAGAGGATTCCCGGATGCAGCGGGCCGTCAGTGCCGCAATTCCCCCGATGGCACCAAAATAAACCGCCTTGTACCGCTTCATGGCGGCAACGACCTCCGCTGAACGCTTCCCCTTGCCGATCATCCCTTTCAATCCCAGAGCCATCAACTGCGGCGCAAAGGAATCCATCCGGCAACTCGTAGTCGGACCGATGGATCCGGTTATGGAACCCGGCCTTGCCGGGGCCGGCCCGGCATAGAAGATCACCGCTCCCTCAATCGGAAACGGCAGAGGCTCGCCGCGTCCGGCGGCCTCGCAAAGGCGGCGATGGGCCGCATCCCGACCGGTATAGACGACTCCGTTGAGAAGAACCCGGTCGCCCACAGACAGACGCCTGCACAGCTCCTCATTTAAGGGTGTTTCCAGACGGATCGGTTCGCTCATCATTAAATCACCGCCTCCCGGTGCCGAGCCACGTGACACTGAATGTTGACGGTAACGGGCAGACTGGCGATATGGCAGGACATCATTTCCACATGGACGGCCAGGGCGGTCACACGCCCCCCGTACCCCTGCGGCCCGATTCCCAGCCGGTTGATTTCCGTCAGTAGTTCCCGCTCCATGGCAGCCAGACGTTCGTCCCGGACATTGGCCGTTCCCAGCGGCCGGAGCAGGGCCTTTTTCGCCAGAACGGCGGACATCTCCAGAGAGCCGCCGATGCCCACCCCTACAACGACCGGCGGACAGGGATTGGAACCGGCTCTGCGGACACAGTCCACAACATGAGCCCGAATCCCGGCCTCACCCACAGCCGGGGTCAGCATGACACTGCCGCTCATGTTTTCACTGCCGCCGCCCTTGGGCATCGCACTCAGCTTGAGCTGGTCGCCCGGAACCAGTTCGGTAAAAATCACCGCCGGAGTATTGTCGCCCGTATTCAGCCGCGACAGGGGGTCACAAAGGGATTTGCGGAGATACCCATCCCGGTAGGCCTGTCGGACGCCCTCCTGAACGGCTTCATTGAAATCGCCGCCCACGATGTGCACATCCTGGCCCATTTCCACGAAAACTACCGCCAGGCCCGTATCCTGGCAGAGAGGCATATTATCATCTCTGGCCACTTCCGTATTTTCGAGGATTTTTTCCAGGGCGTAACGTCCCAGGGGCGACACTTCCTCTTCCGCCGCCCTTGCCAGAGCTTCCAGCACGTCGCGGCTCAGTTCGCGGTTTGCGGCGATGAAAAGCTCCCGCACGGTATCCGTGACAGTCTCCACGAAAATTTCTCTGATTCGGCTCATCATTCCGATATCGACTTTCCTGAAGGCCTCACGGCTCTTTCTCCATGCCCCGGCGGAATTCCAGCGATTTGGACAGGGTCATCCGATCCATATACCGGAGATCGCTGCCCATGGGAACTCCCTGGGCGATCCGGGTCACGGTGACAGCCAGCGGCCCGATCATACGGGAAATCAAAAGGGCCGTCGAATCTCCCGAAACATTGGGATTCGTGGCCAGGATAACCTCCCGGACCCCACTTTCCCGGATCCGTTCAACCAGTTCCCGCAGTTTCAACTGCTCAGGCCCGATCCCGTCCAACGGAGACAGAACACCGTGCAGGACATGATAAGTCCCCGAATAACTTCCGCTGTCTTCGATCGCCATCAGGGCATCGGGATCCTCGACGACGCAGATCTGACTCGAATCCCGGGCAGAATCGCGACAAACCGTGCACAACTCGGCCTCGGAAAAATTGTAGCAGACCCGACAGAACCGGATTTTATCCCGAACCTCCAGAATGCTGTCGGCCAGAGCGCGAGCATCGCCTTCCGGGGCTCTCAGAATGTGCATCGCCAGTCTGGTCGCCGTTTTTTCCCCGATTCCCGGAAGTTTTCCCAGTTCCGAAATCAGATGTTTAATGGGAAGGGGATATCCTGCCATTGAAAACCACCCCTCCTCTACATCAACCCGGGAATATTCATCCCCCCGGTAATCTTGGCCATTTCCGAGGACGTCATCTCCTGCGCCTTGCGAATGCCTTCGTTAACGGCCGCGACAATCAGATCCTGCAGCATTTCCAGATCCTCGGGATTGACCACATCTTTTTCAATTCTCAGAGAAACGACTTCAAACCGGCCGTTGACCGTAACCGAGACCATCCCCCCCCCCC
>JGI11944J13513_1002077_pt1 | contig 14712 bp, 13 predicted proteins | sample TerdegcoTASludge_FD_13513 | JGI IMG/M metagenome (IMG submission 13513) | reverse complement strand
CCCCCTGCCATTCGTCGGCCCGGAGAGGCTCGAACTCTCGACCCCATGATTAAGAGTCACGTGCTCTACCAGCTGAGCTACGGGCCGTAAAACGACTGCAAAATTATAAAAAATTAAAACTAATACGAAAACTCTTAAGAAATAAATCCCACCAGCCACTGGATGCAATTCTTCAACAAGCCGGAAACAGGGAGAAATTACTGGTATATATTTAAAAACTTAAAACACTGTCAACCAGTCGTTTATCTGATGTCCTATTCAACTGAAAACCATTCGTTCAACTGCTTACAGTAACCTTCCGGAAAATCCCTGTGATGAAATTCGTTCGTACACTTGTTGTATATGTAGTCCTTCTTCCACTCTTCAATGTTCTTTACTATCTCAGTTATCGCACCGGTTATGAAATCCAGTTCATCATTCATCATGGTGGGGTGAAGCGATAGCCTTACCCAGCCGGGTTTGAGCGATAGGTCTCCCGCCTCAATCCTGTCGGTAATCTCTTTCGAAAGCTGAAAATCGACATTGAGCAGGTAATGCCCGTATGTACCCGCACATGAACAACCGCCTCTTACCTGTATTCCGTACCTGTCGTTTAACAACCTGGTTACCAGGTTGTGATGTATGCCGTTGATGTAAAACGAAAAAACACCCAGTCTTCTGGTAACCTCCGGCGCAAGGATATGCAGCCCTTTAATGCTGCTTAATTTTTTAAAAGCCATATCCACCAGCTCTTCTTCCCTCCTGCGGATCATTTCCACTCCCATCTTTTCTTTCAGCAGAACGGCCAGCGCAGCTTTAATACTCTGAAGAAAACCCGGTGTTCCTCCGTCTTCCTTCACTTCAATATCCGTAATGTAACTGTAACCACCCCATCTGTTTGTCCATTTTACTGTTCCGCCACCAGGTATGTCGGGCGCATAATTCCTGTACAGCTTTTTGTTGAAGACCAGCACACCTGCACTGCCCGGACCTCCCAGAAATTTATGAGGTGAAAAGAAAATGGCATCCAGATGCTCCATGGGATCAGCCGGATGCATATCTATGTTTACATACGGGGCAGAAGCTGCAAAGTCAACAAAACAGTAACCGTTGTGCTCATGCATTATCCTCGCCAGCTCATAATACGGCGGAATATATCCTGTTACATTTGAACATGCCGAAAATGAGCCAATTAGTAATGGGCGATCAGTATATTTGGTAATTTCTTTTCTCAGAATTCCGGGGTCAACCATCAGCGCCGGCCCGGGTTCGAGTACCACAACATCGGCAAGAGTTTCGAACCATGAAGTGTGATTGGAATGATGCTCAATATGCGTTATGAATACAACAGGCCGGTTTTTATTAGGTATATCCCTGCATTTTTTATATGCCTCTGATTTGTTCAGACCGCAATACGCCAGAGCCTGCTCGGGCACTTTCAGTCCAAGTATCCGTTGCAGCTTTGCTATAGCACCTGTCATACCCGATCCTGTAAAAAGCAGCACATCATCCTCACAGGCATTGACATGTTTCTTAATCACCGTGTGGGCATGCCTGTAGGCGGCAGTCATTGCAGCTCCGGTGGAACTCGACTCCGAATGGGTATTGCCTACCATGCAACCTATTTCTTCTGAGATCTTCTTTTCAATCGGTGCATAGAGCCTCCCGCTGGCAATCCAGTCGGCATAAATAATCCTTTTACAACCATACGGCGTCTCAATGCACGAATCAATGCCGACAATGTTTTTTCTGAACGGATCGAAATATTTTTCAAGTTCACTCATGATTCTGAGTAGTATTAAATTTTAAATTGAATTACCTTAAATTAGGTTAAACTTTTTCATGCGTCTGATTTTCCGACTTTTCTGAATTTATTCTTAACTTCACAAAACTCAAGCTTGATTTTTTAAATTAAAACATAATTCGGCAAAATTTAAAAAATTATGATAATAATAAAAAAAACACCAGGGAATCAAAACTATTATCATCAGTTTGGGTTTTTTACGTTCATACCTGGAAGAATTTAAAGAGAAAGAAGTTATTATCATGAACAAGAATTATTTTGTCGAAATTTTTTTTATATTGTTATGATTAATCAGACCATTAAATGATTTTAAAATATTGAAATTTAACATGAAGCATTTTATATTTTTAATTTTTGTGTTTATCTCTGGTTTATCTTGTGTCTTTTCTCAGGAATACTTTACTGAAAAGACCGACAGGGGAATTGTTGCTCTTACTGTAAACGAAAGAAGTGCCTATATAGGTTGGCGTCTCTTCAGGAGTGATCCGCCTGATATAGGGTTTAATATTTACAGAAAAGAAGCAGGTTTGACGGATTATTTGAAAATTAATGATAAGCCTGTTATTGCTACAACTGATTACATTGATAATACGGTAAAAGCGGGGAGGGCTTACCGTTATATTGTAAAATCTGTTACCGGAGGTAAGGAGAAGGATGAGCCGGGTGTTGCAACGCTTTTCATGCTAACTGTTAATCAGCCTTATTATTCAATAAAACTGCGGGACAATATTCGTCCGAAGAGGATTGGTTTTGGAGATCTTAATGGTGACGGCGCGTACGATTTTGTTGTTCAGCTGCCCGATTTCAATGTTGATCCATACTATATGCCGGGTTACTGGGTGAGAAGTCCGGAGCCTTACAGACTCCAGGCCTATTCATCGGAAGGGAAGTTTATGTGGGAATATGATATGGGCTGGGCTATTGAGACTGGCACCTGGTATGCTCCATATCTGGTTTTTGACATAGACCAGGATGGTTTAGCCGAGGTTTATGCTAAAGCGGGTGAGGGGGATCCGCGTGAAAGAGACGGCCATGTACTTGAGGAACCTGAATATCTGGTAAAAATTGATCCTGGAAATGGGAAAGTAATCAGCCGGCAATCATGGTTATCGAAAGAAGGATTTAACGGGGATTATAATTACTGGAGCAGGAATTTTCTTTCGGTGGCATATCTTGATGGCAGAAATCCTTACCTGATAATGCAGAGAGGTACTTATACCATTATTAAGACTGAGGCTCTTGACCGTAACCTCAGACGCTACTGGTACTGGGAAAGTACGGGTGAGTATGAGAAGTACAAAGGACAGGGACAGCACGGGATAATGCAGGCCGATATTGACGGTGATGGTAGAGATGAGCTGATACCGGGGACCTTTGCTCTGGATGATAACGGAAAACCTATGTGGTTTACCGGACTTAAGCATAATGATGCAGGTTATGTGGCGGATATAGACCCATATCATCCGGGACTGGAAATATTCTACGGCATAGAATCAAGGTCACCAAGGAACGGTGTTTGCCTTGTAGAAGCTGCCACAGGAAAAATTTTATGGGGTTTTGACGGGCCAACCACACATGTGCACAGCCAGGGTATGGTAGGGGATATAGATCCTGATTATCCGGGCATGGAATGTTATGCAGGAGAATCAAAAGGCGGTGACCAGTATTTTCTGTACAGTGCTTCAGGTAAGAGATTGTCGGATAAAAATATGGGCTCCCTCAGTCCGCGAGCTGTTTGGTGGGATGCCGACGATCTAAAAGAGATAGAGATAAACAATAACATTATCAAGTTCAAAGGCGATACACTGCTTAAGATAGAAGGGAAAGTCGCATTTACAGGTGATATCATTGGTGACTGGCGTGAGGAAATTGTTACATGCCTTCCCGGTGAACTGAGGATTTATTCAACAAATATTCCTGCCCGCAACAGAAAAGTGTTCCTCATGCATAACCGGCAGTACAGGCTTCAGGCTGCAAACGCTTCAATGGGATATTTTTATCCTCCCCAGTCAGGTATTGAAAAATAAATTATTGTTTTTATTCATTCGTGTGGTGAATTACCCGTTGAGGGAAAGGTATTTCTATTCCTTCCCTGTCGAAGGCTATTTTCAGCCACTTTCTCAGCTCACCGGCAACTTCCCATTGCCTCAGAGGTTTGGTGTCACCGAGTATTTTAATGATTATTGCCGAATCGCCGAATTCATTAACTCTCAGGAATCTGGGCGGGCTGATAACAAGGTCTTTAAAGTAAGGATCTTTTGCAAGCTCTTCACCAGTTCGGTTAACTACCTGTATAACTTTTTCAAGGTTGGATTTATAAGATATTCCGATGTCAATATTCACCCTTGCAAAGTCTTTCGACTGGTTTGAAACAATTTTAATTTCACCGTGAGGGATATGATGTACTGTTCCATTGATGTCCCTGATTGTTGTTTTTCTGAGGCTAATATCTTCCACCGTCCCGCTTTTATCGTTGATTGTAATAACATCTCCGATCCGGTACTGGTTTTCGAGGATAATGAAAAGCCCCGATATTATGTCCCTTATCAGGTATTGTCCGCCGAAACCAATTGCCAGTCCTGCAATTCCTGCACCAGCCAGCATCGGACCTATATCGAGCCCTGCTTCCTTAAGGATCATCAGCACAGCTATTATCAGGATAAGAATACTTGTAGCGCCGCTGAATATACGTATCAGAGTGTCTTCCCTCTGCCTTTCAGCTTCTTCGGTCATGGTTTCGTCGCGTATAACGGCAATCCTTACGGCTCTGTCAATAATTCTTGCCAGCACCCTTTTAAGGATGTATGCACCAGCAGCAATAACCACAATTTTTATCCCGTGGTTAAGCAGCCACGGAACAATTTTGTCGACCCATTCTTTTAAAGGTTCTTCCATATTTGCATTTATAATTTAACAGTTCATTTAAGTATTTTAATTATAGCTTCATCCGAAATAACGACAGGAGGAGGTAAAGATATTAAAAATAGGAGGAAAAGTTCATATTAAAAATCCCGCTCCGCCTTATGGCGGACGGGTATTTTTTGTTGTCGGGGTGGTCAGACTCGAACTGACGACCACCTGCTCCCAAAGCAGGTACGCTAACCAACTGCGCTACACCCCGCTTCGACATCCGGGCTCCGGAATATGAAGTAAAATTCCTGAATAAATTCAATAAAACCCGGTTTTCAAAAAACCATGCAAATTTAGTATTCATTTTTAAAAATTCATCCTGTTGAAATAATTATTTGGTATTTCTTTGATTTTTAGATTTAAAAATCAGATATTTGATTTTAAATTAATTCATGGCATTTTTAAATAACAGCTGTTAAATCTGAAGAAATGAATACAAAATCAATCAAAAACAAAAGAATTATTGCATTGCCGGTTTTTCTTCTGGCAGCAATATTATGTTCTTACGGTCAGGCAAGGAAATCAGCAGATAAAGAAGTGGTTCTGGCATATAACCTTCCCGCAGGTAAAACTTTTTCCTACAGTGCAGATACTGAAGCCAGACAGCAGATGGAAGTAGAAGGTCAGATTATGAATATTCTGGCACGAAACAGGATTGCCTTTAAAATGTCTTTGCGGGAGAAACAGGGTGAAAATCTCGTTCTCGGTATTACAGTTGATACACTTAGTGCCTCGGTAGGTGCAATGGGTAATGTCACAGGTGGTGCTTTCCCGGAAATGACGGGCAAATCTTTTAACGTGGTCATAACTCCGGCAGGAAAAATTATTGATAATTCTGAAGGCGAAAAGATTACATACTCGATTGATGGCCAGAATACCGGAAACCTCGGGCAAACTTTCCGTAATATCCTTCCGACCCTTCCTGCAAAAGCCATTAAACCGGGTGAAACATGGACATCCAGGGACACAGTAAATACACAATCGGCCGGAGCAAATGTTTTCCAGGTACTGGAAACAATAAATACATATGAAAAAGATGAGAACATTAACGGTATATTGTGCGCCAAAATAGTGTCATCAGTAAAGGGAACCAACAGGACTACGACACAGAACATGGGCATGGATATACTGATGCATGGCCCGATGACAGGCCAGTCGGTGGTATATTTTGCCCTTGACGGGGGATATATTGTTAAAGTGGATGAGGTTTCAAAGATGAATGGAAATATTGAAATTTCATCACCTCAAAGCATGTCTTTCCCCATCGTTATGGAAGTAAATACGACGATTCAACTTAGATAATTCAGGGGTTTGTTACTTTGATTACTATGCCGCTTACCGGAGAATAACCTTCGGTACTTATTGCCCGGGGAGAGGTAATTTCTTTTTTATTAATATAGATCTGAATATAATAAAGCCCTTCTTTTTTGAAAGAAACCGGAATGGTATAAATATTCCCTTTCCTGTAGCCGGCAAGCTCCCACGCAGGTATCCTGAGTGCGACTTCCCTTGAAAAATCTTCATAGGTTCCCTTTCTGGGTTTCTGTCCGAGGCGGAGAGGCACCGGAAAAGGTTCACGATAGCATATCAGAAAGTAAAGATAAGATTCCCCTTTTGTGTCAATCACCAGCGATCCTTTTTCATTTACTGAAAGAGCAGCTGGTACCTTAATGAATTCAAGGTACCTGTTTATAAATTCTTCATAATACCTGAAATGGTTTTTTGTAATGTAAAAGCCTATTCCCACGTAATTATGCATTTTATCCAGAATGTTTCGCTTATGTCCGTCATGGGGAGCTTTTTCAGCCATGAAGCTCTCATGCCCGTTTCTCATCAGTTTTGCTGTCAGTTCAGGCGTAACATTAAATCCCCTGGAATCCCATTCTCCATAGGCATTTTCGGTTATGTGATCATATCCCCCCGCAAAAGCATACCGGTGATATGGTTTTTCCCCCCTGAGGTTCCAGTGTGAAACATATTCATTTTCGGCAGCTTCACGACATATTTTATTAGCAACCCTTGATGCCAGAATATCAAGGCTGACAGGTGGTAATCTGAATTTTTTGCGGCTGTTATTTATGATTTCAAGTTGCCGGAGTTTCAGCATAAGATCCTCATCACTGTCGCGGTATTCGGCAAGCCGTTTTTCCTGATCATTCAATTGTCTGTAATAATCAAAATCACTCTCTTGCTGGGCAGAAGCCAGGCCGCAGGCAATCAGCAGAAAAATTTGTATCATCACAGATGCGCGCATCACTGATTAAACAAATCCGGTTCTTTTTTGTTTTAAAATTATTAAATCAAAAAGAATGAGAAAATGAAAGCACTATTATTAACAGCAATGATTTTTTTATCAGTATCGCTTATGGCACAGAAACAAAGTTTTTATGACTTCAAGGTTAAAACCCTTGAGGGTGAAACATTTGATTTCTCTACTCTCAAAGGGAAAAAAATAATGGTTGTCAATACCGCTTCAAAGTGTGGTTACACGCCTCAGTTTAAAGACCTTGAAGAGCTTTACAGGCAGTATGGGGGTGATAATTTTGTAATAATTGGTTTTCCTGCAAATAATTTTGCGAACCAGGAACCCGGAACTCCCCAGGAGATCAGGGAATTTTGCACAAGGAATTATGGGGTGACTTTCCCCATGATGGAGAAGATTTCAGTTAAGGGAGACGACATTCATCCTGTATATCAATGGTTAACACAGAAATCGAAAAACGGGGTGATGGATTCGGAAGTCAAATGGAATTTTCAGAAGTACCTTATTGATGAAAACGGAAATCTGGTTGATGTACTTCTATCGAAGGAAAAACCCAATTCGGAAAAGGTTATTAACTGGCTGAATAAAAAATAGTAAACGGGAATTTTTATTGTTCCTCAGTTTCTGTTTTACGGATATAATTGTAAACCTCTATCTGGGAGCGGACTGTTTTATTTTCTGATTTTACAAATTTATTGCTTTGTGATGCGTCAAGGATCCTTGCTTTTACATTATCATTCCATTGAATATCGAATATTTTTTTAAGATGTTTCCTTATTTGCTCATCAAAAACAGGACAGGTGACTTCAATCCTGTGTTCAATATTCCTTGTCATCAGGTCGGCAGATGATATATAAATTTCCTCGTCGCCTCCGTTGCAGAAGATCATAAATCTTGTATGTTCAAGAAACCTGTCTACGATGCTTATTGCCTGAATATTTTCGCTTAAATCCTTTACACCAGGTACAAGCGAAAACATCCCTCTTACTATCAACCTTATTTTAACTCCTGCCTGACTTGCCTCATAAAGCTTATGTACAACCTCCATGTCGGTTATATTATTGAGCTTAAGGTATATATAAGCCTTTTTACCGGCTCTGGCATTTTTTATTTCGTTGTCTATTAACAGTGAAATTTTGTTGCGAAGGTGGAAGGGAGAAAGGACAAGGTGGTAATAGTTTTCTTTCCTGTAATTGGCGTGAAAGAAGTTAAAAACCTTCAAAACCTCGTTTGTGATTTTTTTCTCGCAGGTCAGAAGCAGGTGGTCGGTATAAATTTTTGCGGTATCCTCATTGAAATTTCCGGTTCCTATGGCGGCATATCTCTGTACGGTGTTGTTTTTTACCCTAGTAATCAGACAGAGTTTTGCATGTACTTTCAGACCGGGTACACCATAGATAACCTTAACTCCTTCGTTCATCAGTTTGTTTCCCCAGAAGATATTTGCTTCTTCATCGAAGCGGGCTTGCAGTTCAACTACTGTTGATACGCTTTTTCCGTTCCGGACTGCATTCAGAAGGGCATTTATTACACTTGAATTACGGGCCAGCCGGTAAAGGGTTATCTGGATCGAAGTTACAAAGGGATCTATGGATGCTTCTCTGAGGAGATCAATAAAATAGTCAAAAGGATGATAGGGGAAAAAGAGCATAATATCTTTTTTAAGTATCGCTGAAAGGATACTTTTTCCGGAAGGTATGTCTTTATGCTGAAGGGGAACGAGAGGTTCGTAATAGAGTTTTTTACGTCCGAGATTCGGGAAATTCATAAAGTCCTTGAAATTATGATACCTGTTTCCCGGTATTATAACATCATCGGGGCCGAAATTAAGTTTTTTTGTAAGCAGTTTAAGAAGGTCGGAGGGCATCTCCCTGTCGTAGATAAAACGCACCGGGGTGCCTTTTTTCCTTTGTTGCAGACTTCGGGAAAGATTGTCAATATAACTGGCCAGGTAATCATCCGCAATGTCAAGTTCAGCGTCTTTTGTAAGCTTAATTGTATATGCGGTTATATCGTCAAAATCGAAAATAAAGAATACCTCTTTCATCCCGAATCTTATCACATCATCAAGAAAAATGAGGTATTTTTCACCATCCCTTTCGGGAAGCACTATGAATCGTGGCAGCACATCCGAAGGGATTTCGAGGAGTGCATATCTTTTCTTGTTTGTTTTTTTCTTTCTCAGAATGATGGCGAAATAAATTGCATCATCGGTGAGATTTGGCAGGTTTGATTCAGGCTCAATCACAAATGGCATCAGCCTTGTCCTGACTTCATTCCTGAAATATTCTTTTACAAATTCCGCCTGTACCTTATCGAGCTGTTGTTCATTTATAATATGAATCTTATTTTTTGACAGGTCTTTGAGTATTTCGGAATATATCTTTTCGAAAGTCCGGTTCTGTGATAATACAATTTCATGAATTTTTTTCAGGGTTTTCCTGGGGTCATACCCGAGTATGTCACTGGCATTATCTTTATAATATGTTAGTCTTTTCAGAGTCGCAACCCTTACACGGAAAAATTCATCAAGGTTATTTGAATAGATGCCAAGAAATTTCAAACGTTCAAGCAGAGGAACATCCTTGTTTTCAGCTTCCTGCAGAACTCTTTCATTAAATGAAAGCCAGCTGATCTCTTTTGGTATGTATTTTTTGCCCATTTGCGATTATGGTAAAAGAATTAATTCCACAGTACCCGAGCCGGGTTTAATTTCGCTCCACTCTTTTATATTGAATGAGATGCAGACAATTCCGCTTTTTGGAATTTCTCCCACTGCATTCCCGGTGAGATAGTTGGCAATATTTGTAAAGGAAGGGTCGTGACCGAAAAAGACTACCGAGTCATTCTTTAAAGCTGTTGTTTCAAGAATCGTAAGCAGAGTTTTTTCGTTAAACCTGTAATATACCTCGCTTCTCAGAACGATTGTTTCAGGCTTAATGTCATATTCCATGGCAAAAATCAGTGCAGTTTCAAGAGCTCTGAAGGCCGGGCTCGTAATCAGAAGGCCGGGATTACTGATTTTTTCCCGGAGTTTCACCGCCATAAGGTGAGTCAGTTTTTTCCCTTTGAGAGTAAGCGATCTTTCAAAATCGGAAAGGCCCGGATCCTGGCTCTCGGCCTTTCCATGACGCATAAAGATTATTCTTTTCATGCCTGAGAAGTTTTATACGGTTTTTATTGTAATCAATTTTTTAAATTCCGAAGCATGTTCCCATCTCTTTCGCTCTTACGAGAAGGGTGTTGTTACGGTCCACCAGTCTGGTTTTTCCGGCCACTTCATTTAAAGGTACCGAAGTGATTTCGCCGTTTTTCTGTGCCACCATCTTCCCGAAATCTCTGTCGGCTATCATATTAGCCGCCGTTGCTCCGAATTTCGAAGCAAGTATGCGATCCATCGGTGAAGGCGTCCCGCCCCGCTGAATATAACCAAGAACTGTTACCCTTGTTTCCAGTCCCGTAAGTTCATTGATACGCCTTGCTATATAATCGCCGGCCGACTTCTCCTTTGACGGAATTTTTATTCCTTCTGCTACAACAACTATCGAATAAGGTTTGTTTACCCGGGCTCTTTCAAGCAGATATTTTACAATTATGTCTTCATCATAAGGCAATTCAGGAATAAGTATGACATCTCCGCCTCCGGCTACGCCCGAATAGAGGGCAAGCCATCCGGCATTATGTCCCATTAGCTCAATAACCATTATTCTTTTATGTGAGTTTGCCGTTGAATGAAGGCGGTCAATGGCTTCAGTGGCTATATTTACTGCCGAGTCAAATCCGAATGTGATATCCGTACCCCATACATCGTTATCAATAGTTTTCGGGATACCTACAACGTTTAAGCCTTCCTGAGAGAGCAGATGGGCTGTTTTTAGTGTTCCGTTGCCTCCTATACATACCAGACAGTCAAGCCCGAGCTGCTCGTAATGCTCTACCATAAGAGCAGGCTTGCTAATTTCCTTCTTGTTTTTACTGCTTTTAAACGGCTTCTCTCTCGATGTTCCCAGTATGGTTCCACCCAGAGTAAGTATACCCGAAAGACTGCTTTCTGTAAGCGTAATATACTCTTTGTTAATCAGACCGAGAAAGCCGTCACTTATGCCTATTACTTCCATACCGTATTTGACAATGGCAGTCTTTCCGACTCCCCTGATTGCGGCATTAATCCCCGGGCAGTCGCCTCCTGCTGTCAGAATGCCGATACGCTGAGGTCTCTTGTTTTTGCCCATAATTGTCTCAGTTTTTATTCACTGTAAATTTCGTTTATTTTTTCAGATTTTATTAAAAATTTCAGCAGCCATCTGCGGGAAATTATTTTTTCCCGCTGATTTACGCTGATTTACGCAGATTTACTGTAATATTTTCTGCGGTTATCTGCGCCATCTGCGGGAAATTATTTTTCCCGCAGATTTACGCTGATTTTCGATGTTTTGCGCAGATTTACTGTAATATTTTCTGCGGTTATCTGCGCCATCTGCGGGAAATTATTTTTTTCCCGCAGATTTACGCTGATTTGCGCTGATTTACGCAGATTTACTGTAATATTTTCTGCGGTTATCTGCGCCATCTGCGGGAAATTATTTTTTTCCCGCAGATTTACGCTGATTTGCGCTGATTTACGCAGATTTACTGTAACATTTTCTGCGGCTATCTGCGCCATCTGCGGGAAATTATTTTTTTCCCGCAGATTTACGCAGATTTACGCGGATTTGCGCAGATTTACTGTAATATTTTCTGCGGTTATCTGAGCCATCTGCGGGAAATTTATAAACCATTTACTTTTCTGAAAATAGAATCATTGATATTATCAGTATTAAAATTGACAAGAATTCCAAGTTTTAATCCTGTTAATTTTAAATATGTGATAAGCTGTTTATGATGAACCTCTGCCAGTCTTTCAATGGATTTTATCTCAATAATTACTTTGTCTTCAACAATCAAATCGGCCCTGAAGCCCATATCTAATCTAATTTCATCATAGATCACTGGAATAGGAATCTGGGATTTTACTTTTAAACCAGCTTTACATAGTTCATGACTTAAAGCAGCCTCATAGACTGATTCAAACAACCCGGGACCTAGTTCGTTGTAAACTTTAAAAATGCATCCCCTGATTTTAAATGAGATCTGATTTTCTGTCATATCTTTTGATTTTTTATTTTTTCCCGCAGATTTACGCTGATTTGCGCTGATTTACGCAGATTTACTGTAATATTGTAATATTTTCTGCGGTCATCAGCAGCCATCTGCGGGAAATTATTTTTTCCCGCGGATTTACGCTGATTTGCGCAGATTTACGCAGATTTCAGGTAACATTTTCTGCGGTTATCTGCGCCATCTGCGGGAAATTATTTTTTTCCCGCTGATTTACGCTGATTTGCGCTGATTTACGCTGATTTACGCAGATTTACTGTAATATTTTCTGCGGTTATCTGAGCCATCTGCGGGAAATAATCCAAATATAACAGTTATTTGTATCTCATAAGTTTTCATTATTTTTACAATAATGATATCCGATCAGATAAAAATAAAAGAGATTAAACCTGCACTTTCAGGTTATATTGCAGAATCCCTCCGGTTGCTGAAAAGAAATCAGTTTCCCGATGAGGATGCCGTTCATGATATCAGAGTCCTGATGAAAAAATCGCGGGCCGTAATGAAACTTATTTCCGCACAGGTGGACCCTGATTTTTATAACAGGGAATATGGAGCATTCCGGGATGCAGGTCGGATACTTGCCTCATGGCGGGAAAACTCAGTGCTGAGAAAAACATTAAAAGCTGTAAGAAAATCAAACAGAGAGCTTTTCGGCAGACTTGCGGGAAATCCCCGGCTGGAAGAGATAATGAGAAAACCCGAAATTCCTGCCGGAAACGATGTGGAAGGGAAAAAAAAGATATCGAAACTCGAAAATATTCTAAGAAAATCATCATACCGGATACGGTTCTATAATTTAAATTCTCTCAACGTTGTACGTCTTTTACAGGAACTTGATAAAACTTATATAAACCTCGCTGAATTATATCTTTCTTGCCGTAATAAGCCTAAACCGGCAAAGCTCCATACTTTAAGAAAGAGAACCAAAGATTTTCTCTACCAGCTCAATTTTTTCCGTCCCCTTAATCCTCCGGTCATTAAAAATATAGAGAAAAAACTTGATGGTATAGCCCAGAATCTTGGCAAGTATAATGATATAACCCAGATAATCAATACCCTGGAATACCAATACGGGAACCCTGAAAATCCGCCTGAACTTGATGAACTGATAGCAGTCTTAAAAGGAATTCAGGACCAGTATCTGATAAAAGTATGGCCGGTTGCATTAAATCTTTTCAGGCCAGGGCAGAAACTTCAGAGTCTGCTGGGGTTTAAACTGTTAATAATTTAATTCTTCAGTATGTAACTAATATATTGATTATCAGTAAGATATTTGATATAAACCATAGTTCCGCGATAAAAGGAAATCCCGTAATTTATCACTTAATGAAAAAAGCTAAAATTTTTTATTTAATCTTGTAGTTTTATTCATAATAACTATGACAAACCGGAGGGAGTTTATCCGCATTTCGTTGCTTGGGGCTGGAGCAGTTGCTGCAGGTGCAGGTGCATACGGTCTGGTGAAGAAATTCACATTACAAGTCGCACCTGAGTCTGAACGGCTTGCAGTAGACCTTCTGAGAACTCCGACCTATTGTGAAATATGTTTCTGGAAATGTGCGGGCTGGGTATATAAAACTGCTGACGGAAGAATATGGAAAATAATCGGCAATCATGACGATCAGCATTGTAACGGCAGATTATGTCCGAGAGGTACCGGCGGGGTAGGGATGGTATATGACAGCGACCGTCTGAAGAAACCCCTTATCCGCACCGAGGAAAGAGGGAAACAGGTTTTCAGGGAAGTTTCGTGGGATGAGGCTCTTGATTATACTGCTGCCAGAATGAAAGAACTTGTTTCTAAATACGGACCTCAATCCCTGGCTCTTTTTACTCATGGATCGGGCAGCAGTTATTTTACCACTATTTTCAGAGGGCTGGGAAGTGACAATATTGCCGAGCCGTCTTATGCCCAATGCCGCGGCCCGCGCGATGAGGCTTTTCTCGCGACATTCGGCGAAGAAGTTTATTCTCCGGAGATAACCGATATAAGAGATACACGCTGCCTGGTCCTTATCGGTTCGCATATCGGAGAAAATATGCATAACGGACAGGTGCAGGAGATGTCGGATGCAATTGATAAAGGAGCAGTTATTATTACGGTTGATCCGAGGTTTTCAATTGCCGCAGGGAAATCAAAATACTGGCTTCCGATAAAACCGGCTACAGATATTGCTCTTCTTCTTGCCTGGATTCATGAAATAATTTATAATGAATACTACGACAGGAAATACGTTGAAAAATACTGTACGGGTTTTGACAGGCTCAGGGAGTATGTTAAAAATTTCACACCCGAATGGGCTTATGGTATCACTACCATTGAACCGGGACTCATAAAGGCTACGGCAAGAGAGATGGCAAATGCATCGCCTGCGGTTATAGTACATCCGGGCCGGCATGTTACATGGTATGGCGATGACACACAGCGATCGAGGGCAATAGCAATACTTAACGCACTGCTCGGTTCATGGGGCCGCCGCGGCGGATTTTTTAGACCATCACGTTTTGAACTGCCCTCACCGCCGGTGCCGCCTTTCCCTGAACCGAAAATGTCGTGGCAGGATGCATTCCCGGGTAAATACCCGATAGCTTCAAT
>JGI11944J13513_1002074_pt1 | contig 14724 bp, 13 predicted proteins | sample TerdegcoTASludge_FD_13513 | JGI IMG/M metagenome (IMG submission 13513) | reverse complement strand
AACACCAGATTGCAGTTAGATGATCTGGATTATAGGGAATAAATGTGGCAGTATTGTTATCATAATGTGGCCCACAATGAATAGTCACTGGAAGATTGTTCATTTGAGATATACGAACACCTATTTTATCCCATGCTTGCCAACCTTGTTTCCATCCACCACTTGCGTATTGTTTTTCAGCTAATATTCTTTGATATTCAGCTAGTTGGCCTTCTCCATTTTCCCAAAGTAAAATTTGACTATTCCCTGAATAAAGAGAGGTTTTTTCTACTGTAGATCCAAAATAGACCCACTCTTTACCTTTTTCATTTTGCTCCCAAAAATTTTGAATAAAGCGTAATCCATCCCCAGTTCTCTGACCCATATATGCAAATCCGAATTTCTCTAATAATATTCCTTGAATATTATCAAAAGATATTCTTGCATCGGGATTATCAATCTGGCTTCTTTGAGAGATTTTTGTAATTTTTCCTGTTATTAATTTTTGCTCTTTTTCCATTGGATTATTTAATTTAGAAACATCTAATCCTTCTATATAATGGTTTTTTTTATGAAATTTACTAATTATTAGTAATTGAATATTAAAATCCCACATTGGAGTATGAAACCCCTTAGGCCCAAGACGTGCAATCATATTCCAAACCGAATTATTCAACAAATTTATCCGCAATTTGGAATATGTAGAAAGAAATAACCAATTTTGTGGAATTACAATGGTTGTTGTCCCTCCCTTTTTACAAAATTCCAAACCTTTCTCTAAAAATACTGTTGCTAGATCGTTTTTAGAGAGTGGATAATAATTTGCACAGAAATCCTTAATGCCTTCATGCTGTTTCAGCCGTACTAAATATGGCACATTCGTCGCAATCAGATGGTATCTCCCTGCCAGCATTCCTGCAGCCCGTGCCAATCCATGAGCTACAACTCCGATTCCCTCTCGTTCCTCATCCCTCTTTGTCGCTAGGACTTTATCGAGCATCGGAGCAATCTGATCCCAAGTAATCGGAATGATTTTCCCTTCTCCAAACCGTCGCATCGGGTCAATNAAACTCCCAAGGACCGGAGCCTGGGCAAACTCATCATACAGGAGATCCAGGGCAAANGCAAGATCCTGATTATCACCGGCAAGAGCCACCCACTCCTCTTTCTTCGACGTTATCGCAAGACCNGAACAGGCAACCGGCATATCCGGGAGCAGATGGTANCCCCCGGCATCCGGATAGGTCCAGGCAGCCAGAGCAAGAGCAAATGCCGCAATCTCGACACACCGCTCATCAATCTCAAGTCCATGGAGGTTTTCTGATAGAACGGCATCTACCGCTTTTCCTGCTGATAACCCTTCCATCTCCATCCGCATCGGGACCAGCATNAGAAGCGTAGCCACGAGAAAATGCCCTGAACCACAACAGGGATCAAGCATCTTGAGTTCAGAAAGCTGGTCAGGCCACTCGGAGAATGTCCCGGAAGCAGGAGTCCAGACTCCATTTTCATCCTGTACAAACCGGAGATAGGTCAGGGGAACACCGGGGAGAGACGCCTTTTGTCTCAATTCCTCTTCAGAAGTGGCAGTCTTGAGATCCTCTTCTTTCAACCTCTTCCCTGCCCACCAGGCTCCAAGTGAATTATCAAGGAGAAAATGGACCATGTATGGTTCAGTAAAGAGCTGGGTTTGGGAAGGCAATTCCGCAGCTCCTATCTTGACACCTGACTTATTCACCTCATCTTTCTTCTTCGTCTGCCAGAACTGGTATGTCCACCCGAGAGCATCTGAAGTTCTGAACGTATCTCCCGGAATCTGTGCAAGGATATCACGAAGAGCATTCCTATCCTCCGGGGCATAGGTTATCTTCAGGAGCGGATCATCCTGCTTGAATATCCCGGGGAGCATGTCCGAAGCATACCGGGCAGCAAGTTCCCAGGGGTCAACCTGCTCATCATGGGCGAGTTCAACCAGATCTTCAAAACTAACCGATACCTGATGTTCAGGATGGATGAGGAGATCATTCTCGATAAGAAACCGGGCAAACAGCATCCGGTGCCATTGTTCATACGCAACCGACCGGATAAGTTCCTCTTCCGTACCAAGCCGACGCAATACCACCCGTACCCGGCGACGAAGTTCAGCCTGCTCATCACTCAGGTGTTCTGGTTTCTTCTCATCCGATACCCCAAGTGAGATAAGAGCTTTCCGTGCTCCTTCCTCCGAGATATCACGGGCTTTTTGAACTGCTTTATCTAGAGCGTTCCGGTCAGATTTTGAAAGGGTGGTCACTGTATCAAAACCTCCTGTTTCTGATGTGAAAGAACGATATTGCGAATCATAAAAAACTCATTCCCTGGCAAGGCTGATGATAGCAGGAGGAACAACAATATCTCCACAAATCTCCTTGATTATGGTGAGGAGGTTTAACTGGTGAAGATACAACAATGGGGTTGTATTACAGATGATCAATCCCGAGTATTTCAGCTTCACGAGAAAACTCCTCTTCGGTACGTGTCAGAACGGGGAACTGGAACTCTTTTAATTTAGAGATAAAAAGAACACGAGAGATCCCTGCCATTTTTGCTGCAGCTCCTGAAGAGAGACGCCCCATCTCATACAATTTCACAGCAGCAAGTAACCGTATCTCATCCCCAATACAGGATGGATGAGTTTTTATTGCCACAAACATATCATCAGGTATAGTAATTCGTATCTCGGTCATGGTAATTCCTCTATTGTTCGTTCCCCTCCGCTATAGAGAGCAAAATTCAACGTTTCTCCCAGAGTTCCCACATGATCATTGGATAAGTACCTCCTGCTTCTGCTGTAATAACTCATTCACCCGCTTTCTGATATCATCAATATATATTTCCAGCTCTTCTTCATTTGTAATTTTTACTCCTCGTTTCAGAGAAACTGAAGTCAGAACCTTCTTATGTTTTGCAGCATACAAATGAGCAGCATCTGAAACAATTGGCCCCCGTGACAAATTAATGAGTTCTAACGCTTTCTGATAATCTGAAAGAGGATACCGCTTCAGGGCGTGGATTATCTCCTCATCCGTCCCAAGAGGCATCTGGGGAATCTCCCTGATATGATGAGAAGAAAGAATCTTCTCCTGCTCATGAGACTCAAGCTCATGCCAGTTTGGATCTCCCTCCAGTGATGAGATGAGATTCTGATATGCCTCTGACACCTGGCTGATACCATGAGATATCTCTTCCCGTAATCGTTCCTGAACCTTGAAAAGAAGGTCGGTGACCGGATCAGGATCAGAGAGAAGACTTCTGTGCTCCTTGATGGCTGCAGCCTCATGAATAATCACATCCAGGCCAGAAAGTCCCTCACCATGGTCAAGTAGTTTACATAGCCGTGACCACTCCTGCTGACGGACAGCAATTACATCAACAATACTTTTCCATTTCTCAATATCTGAAATAATTATATCCTTCTGTGCTGCAATCCGCTTGAGAAGAGACACACCAGAGAGCCCATCCATCTCCGCCAGATATGAAGGAATCATAACTTCTGGTAACGGTGGATCTCCTCCAGTCTTTTCCAGAAACTCTCTGAGTTTTTCAATACAAAGAGAAGCATCTTCCCCTTCAGATCCCGCCTTGGCCTGAATTCCAACCTTTTGATACACTGCTTTGGCTTTCAGTTTTTCCTCTGCAGTCGGGGGAGATTCACTCTCACACGTAAAGAAACTCTTCTCAAGAGTCCGACGGTTATCAAGGTCACTTAAAGAGACGGTTTTATGACTATCATTAGTAGCATGGAGATGTCCGGAGGCACACAGAGCAATAATCGCCCCTTCAATTGCATCCTTGGGCCATCCAAAAGGAGCATCCTCATAGTATTTTACGATTTCAGAACCCTTCTTTGAATTTGCATTCAGGAACCGTAAAATCTCTTTACAGACATTATGTTCTTCAGTATTCCCTGAATGACCGATAACTGAAAGCGGATTTGCATGACCCGATTTGATTCTTGTAAAAACATCCGCCCAACGAGGATTATCTGCATCCTTGAACCGGTAAAATTTCTTTTCTGATGCGATTTTCACCGCATTCAAGAGAACCTCTTTTGGTGATCCACCCTCTTTCTTATCCCCGCCACCAAGATACACAACCGCCTGGCTGATGATATCATCCAGATAGGCTTGCACTTTTGTATCATGAGCAACCTTCTTCGTTTCAATATTCTTCTTCGCCTGAATACCTTCATTCGTATTCGGGACACCAATCGAATCCATAGTCTGCTGGGCTGCAATACTCCCTGCAATATGATCGATCAGATCCTGATGATGGTGCTTTGGCAGAAATATCTGAATTAGCGGACTCTCCGGGCCTTCTTCAAGTGAGGTTTTTCGAACCTCCTCTTCCGAACTCCCCCATCCATTTCTCACCCATACCGGGATCTTTTTACTCACCGGGGGCTTATCTTCGGTAAAAATCCTGGCATCAATCTCCCTGACGGTCTTCGTATCGCCATCCTTATACGATATCTGTTTCAGAAGGGCTTGCACAGATTTCATCAATGCCTGATCACGGTCAAACGATATCCGATTGATATCATCCTTCCATGCATTGAGATTTTTCCGATACTCCTGGTCCCATCTCTTCCCTTCCCTGGTCTGAATCCTGAGTGTCCCATCTCCTGCATCGCTGATAATACCACGATCTTTCAGGTCATCAATAAGAAGAGGAACCTCACGACGGAGATCAACTCCTTCATACTCAAGACCTGACAAGAGCAGATCGGTAATGGTCTCCGGAGTGGCACGAACCCCTAATGATGTATCTACTTGTTGAATAAGGAAAAGAAGAGCACAAATACGTGATTTAAGTTGCCCTGAAGAAGACGAATCATCCTCCCCCCGAATCATTTCATCTGTTTCCTGGGGGAGAATCCCATTATTTATAAGATATGGCCGCTGTTGGCTGTAGATATAATCAACCGGAATAACATATCCGAGAGGAGACTCAGCATAGGTCTTAATTCCCGAAAAGGTAAGGCGCAACTGGTTTCGAAGCTGGGTTGACAGCCCTCCCCGGTCAATAGACCGTAATATATGGTCCCAAAGCCGTTTTCTGGAAGGTAAGAGGGGATAGTCTGGAACGAGGGATTCATTATCATCCTGACTATGAGCAATCTTCGAACCTTCAATCTGACGGGTAATTTCACCGTGAACACTCTCTAAAAGAGCGGATAATTTTGGTTTCTCACTCTCTTTCTTTCGAAGGATAGTCTGCCGAAGAACAGTATCAACATCCTTACTCTCCAGGGGAACATAAAGAGAGAATTTTCCCATTAGTTTCTGTAAGTATGGGTTTGCATGAAGTGCCTCCTGACCGGTCGCAACAAGGAGACACCGACTCTCAAACTTACTGGTCAATGCCTCAACTATCTCCTGGAAGAGAACAAGTTTTGTACTATCCTGCTCTACCGCGAGATATTGCTGGACTTCATCAAGCACGATAAGAACAAGTCCCGGTTTTTTCTTATTTTGAATTTTTGTTTTTAATATCTCATCAATTAAACTAACCATCAGGTCAGTTGTCATATTCGTCTCTTCAGGGAATTGACGATCAAGCCTGGTAAACAGGTCCTGAGGAGTGGCTCCAAGATCAGGAAGATATTTGAGTGCAACCTGGGCAAATGCCGGGGAGATGAGACAATATTGAAGATCGTCTTCCTTTCCCATCGATTTCAGGTCCGAGCGAATAGTATCAAGGATGCCTTGCTGTGCAAGCCATAGATGAATTCGGGCAAGCTGGAGATCATGATCCGGATAACCTGCAGCCCGTAAAATTACTTGTAACACTGCCTCTCTGGGATCATGTGAATCCCCTCCGGAAAGTGTCCCGGCAGCAGACCATATACCGCCTGCTCTTCTGGTTTCAGTATCAAGTCGCTTTAATGAGTCCTGAATATCATCAGGTAGACGGGCAAGAGTCCTTGCCGTAGCGCCATCAGAGAATGTAATGTCAGCCCAAAGGAAGTCAAGAATGCGAACGAGGTGTGATTTTCCAGACCCAAAAAATCCACTGACCCAGACCGCTGGTTGCTTTGGTTGATCTAAATGATCAAGAAACGAATCTAAAATCTTTTTAAGACCAGTATAATATGATCCCTCACAAACAAAATGCTGAAGTTCCCACCGTGCAACCTCCCACTCCTGCTCTGTTGTAATGGGGGCAACCTTGGTATACCCATCATTGGGAATTTCATAGGCTGTCGGATCATTCTGAAAAACATCCTTATTTAATATCATATCTCTCTTACTCGTCTTCATCCTTTACTTCAATTGGAAATGCCTTATAATTCCACCCATCATGATCATTCATAAACTGGTAGCAATACCCCCGATGACTCCCTGGGAAAAAAACTAATAATCTGCCAGGAATAGGAAGTTTCTTCACTATCTCCTCAATCAATTTACTCAACCGAATTATCCCAAAAAGTGCCCCCGTCCCTGAAATAGCGATTATCTTTGAATTGTCGTCTTTATCCCACTGATGTGATAACCGTTCGATGATGAATTGAAGGAACATTTTTTCTGCAGATTTTAGACGTGTCGGATTTTTGAAAAATTCTTCCCTGTAGGGGTGGACAGTACACCATTCATCAAAAAATGTGAACATATCAATAAGAAGCCAGCTATGGCCTGCTCTTTCAGTTGCCAGGCCAAATTCATCTATCCTTCTCAGTAACCGACGTTCATCTGAAGGATCATAGACACAAAACCACACCTTCTCTTCAGGTGCAGCTCGGGGATCCCAGGGAATTGAAACCTGCTTACCAAAGACGTCTAGTAACTTTTCAATATTAGTCATACTCCCCCCAGAGAACGAATCAAGTCTGAAATGGTGATTTCAATCACCCCTCCCGCTGATTTATATGAGATAAGCCCCATCACAGAAGCGGAATGGAACAGTTCATCCCGTTCGGTATCACTCAAATCCAGAATACTTATAAAAGGAGATCTCATAAGCATAACTCCTCCGAATCCGATTAATGTTCCTAAATAAAGAGCAAACGTGAATGAAGCCGGACCAGATGTGGATTTAGTACGATTTTTTTTCCCTTTTCCAATGAGATGGCCTGATTGGGTCCAGGAAGAAAGAAGGTTCTCTGCCATCGATTTGAGAGTTTTATCAGTAAAGGAGCCATCCAGATTCTGGGTTAAAGTTTGAATCAAATCATCCTTTCTTGCTTGTGTCCCACAATCGAGAGATAATATATAATCCGCTGAAATCCTGAGTGACTTATCACGAGCCAATGCGTAGAGTAGTGTTAATGTCGGGTGTTCTTTCTCATAGTGAGTAAAAAGGTATCGAAAGACCCGGTACAGCGGGATGGAATCATCCAGTCCATACATTCGTTTCAGGAATGAAAAGGTTTTATTTCTGCCGGAAATACTCTTTTTATTTAAAATATTTTCATTAATGATTGCATCTTTTATGGTATCGAAAGGAGCATCTGGTGAAATATTTTGAAAAAGCAACTCCATCTCCTGGAGCATGATAGTACGAGAAGAATGTGAACCGATTGATTCACAAAAGCCGTATTGTATTGGATAGTTAATTATTGTTGAAAAAGACCACACAACGAGAATATTTCATTTATTTAAATATATTATTATCTATATGTATTGAGTGGTTTAAAACATGTAATTCATGTGAGAAATGTCCGAATTTAGATTATCAACAACAATTTCAAAATTCGGTTTGAGATAAATAAAAATCGTTTTATTTTTCAACTCTTCAGAAAGGATATTAGCCTTAATTCCGATTCTGTAAGATTTTTAAACCCAGACCTCCAGGCCGGATAGTGACTGGGATTTTTGATAATTACTGATCAAAAGGTCGAGAGAACATCAAAAAGGAAGATATTAACTTACATTAGAAAGCGGTTTATTTACAAATATGGTTTTGACTCAGATTTGCTTGTTCTACCAAAAGATGACGGTCCATCTGCCAGTAAGGATATAGGGAGAATATCGTATTATGCCATTCAAGATGGGATACCTGTGAAATGAGATATATGCAAGAGAATAAGCAGGAATTAAAAAACCTTCAGTTCTATCTACAAACATTCTAAAATTTTTTAACTCTTCTTTGTCGGAATAAAAAGGATAATTACATTGTAACTCCAAATGACCTCAAAAATTCAATTTTCCCCCATTCATTTCAATTCGGTCTATCCCTCTAAGAAAAACAATACGTGAGTATAGATCCTTTTGTGGAGGTATGATTTCGCAGAATAAACCCACCACTCACTATTCACCCTAAAACATCCCCAAAAACCCAAAAAAAATTAATTTATCCCATACTCCTCCGCTGAATCTCCTCTTCTACCCGGTCCCATTCACAAAGACACTCCCCGATATCACGAACCAGAAGCTGAGCTCCCCTGTACACCACTTCAGGCCTCAAATCTTCAGGGGACATCCCACAGAACATCTCCTCAAACGAGTAGAGAATATCTAAAATCTCCGTCTTAATCTCAAACAGATCCTCAATCAGCGAAGAAACATCATCACTATCCTCCGGCGGGGAAAGCCATGCAGCCTCAGCCCGATAAAATCCGGACGGAAGATCAGAACAGGACATCAGGACCTCTCCATCAGATCGGAGATCGGATCTGAAACCTGCACATTCCCGGTTTTATCCACGATCACCAACGGAAACACCCTCTTTGACCTTCGAACATACGACACCCACAACCCGGCGGTCCCGATACCGCTCATCACCGAAACAAGACAGGACACACCGGCAAGAATCAATTCAAATCCCATATTCATCACCAAACACCACCTGCTCGGAACCATTCATCGCCCCGGCAACATCTGACCCGAACGCAACTGACCGNTTCCCGTCATCAGAATACGCCCTGGTAAGCAGAATACCGCTCCCATTCACCACGTACCTGGCAATTGTCTCATCATCAAGCACCCGGCTGGAAACATACTCTCCCCTGGAAAAGAGACCAGATAACCTGACCTCATCCACACGTGCCTTCACCCCGTTATCCTCTCCAAACAGACACTCTGAATCCTCATCCGACCCGTTCACCACCTGACCTGAATACTCATCAATCCCCATCGGCCCTGCTGATTGACCCCGTGTAGACACCACAACCCCGTCATGAATGACCAGCGACCGCATAAGAGATGCCAGGTCGGTTGTGAACAGATGCGAAGCATAGGACTGACCCTGACCAAGCACCGATGACGATACCCATGCTGCTCCATCACACACAATCGATGATGTCACCGAATCGGCATGACAGGCACCAAACCCCAGGATCAGCACCACAAGACCGGGAATGAGCAAAACCCGGACCATCTCATCTCCCAAAAAAAGGGAGGGATTATGCAAGGGCACCAATGGTATCTGCCCATGCCTCAACGGTGTTCAGAATACTATCAGACTCATAACTGGACACACTGATTTTGTCCCGTTTGAAGGTCACGTTAAAGAGCTCTCCATTCGCAGCATGACATTTCAGCACAACGGTAAACCCGTCTTCAGAACTGTCGTGAGATGAAACACCCCCCATTGCAGTACTTATCGCGTTATTCGCGAGAATGGTTGCAATATTGCTGTCAAACCCAGCTGCCCCCGGACATCTGACCGAAACTCTCCCAACCTGCTTCCCATCATCATTCTCATAGATAACTGTCCCGGTATAGTACTCAGAACTCTTCTGAACCGCCGGAAAAGTCTCCCCTCCGGATACATACGGCGTACAACCCCACGGATTGTCAGCAAGAATATTCCCGATGATCGTGTTCATTGCATCCTTACTGGCAAACGGAGTTGCAAGAATCCGTTCTGCACTCTTCACCACCGATTTTGATACAAAATCTGCCATGTTCAAACTACCCCTGCCGTGTGCACACCGGCCTCTTATGATAGAACCCTGACTATATATATGAATTCAGCCCTTTTTTGAATCTGACAGAAATTTGCGTTCAATTTTTAAAATATCTAATGAGATGAACACGTTAATGTACCCTCATACCTGACAGCCCGGAACACCGGAGTAGTACCCTCTCCTCCGGACAAAATCCTGCAGATCAGAAGGATGGGAGTCACATACTCCTCACCATCGATACACAGTCCACACCCCCATCTGCCTGGTGATCTGAACAGGTATCCTCTCATCACCCTTTCCTCACCTATCCTTGCATATACCGGACAGAATCCAAACCCGAAAAACATCATCATGGCTTGCTTCACATCTATTACAAATTCCCCTGCGTCATGGAGAATAACCACAAGATGACCATCATTGACAGATATCCGTCCACAATGAAACCAGCTGGTTTCGGTCCGTTTATGACTGGTATTCATGAGAGCATAGCACAATCCTGCTGCCTTAGTCTCACGGGGACATACGGAAAGATATGCAGGTATACAGCCGGCTAATGAGCAGAACCGGCGACGTCTCACAGATATTGGATTCTTCAGACCCTTATACACCTGCCAGACAAGGAACGGGCACCTGTCCATGACACATTGCCAGGTAACCGGCCGGCTCATAACACACCTCTCTCCTTATTGAGCCTGGATAGTTCACGGGAATAACAGGACTCACATAGACCGGTCTGTGCAGATGAATCGTGCCATGCAACTGCAAACGTGTTGCACACCTGACACCGGCCAAGGTCCCGNTCTACCCGTTTCATCATATGCAGATCAAGCGTTGGAAGCATCACCAAACGTGCTACATGCCTGCTCGCTGCCCGGGAATAACACTCCTCACAGAGCATGACCGGCTCTTTCNGATTCTTCAGATCTGANTTCGTGCAGGANTANACCGTATGAGCCCTGCCACAGACTGCACANCTGACTTTTGACGGCCAGCCNGATATNCGGGTAAAGTCAGAGGGGCGGATCTGTGAAATCGNTATTGAAGCAGGATTACTGCAGGATGCGGAAAAGATCCGCTCCCTATCTGCCTGGGAAAGTTCATTTTCACCGGCATTCAGAAGTTTTTGAGTGTTGTGTTCTGCAGAGGCGGAACCACACACCGGTGGACGAGGTTCCAGATGCTCATCTAATCCGTTTTGTGTGAGTGTATGTTCTGCTTCACATAAGGGAGTACTACTATGTACATATGTATATGTACTATTCTGAGTAATATCCGCGGTTTTTGATTGTGAAGCACCTGCTTCACTCGTGCAGCAATCATCCTTATTTTTCCGCACTGCTTCACTGACTGATTTCTCCGGACCATTCTGAGCCATGTGAGTCGTTTGACCCTCTGCACACTCGAAGATCTCCACAACATCAGAGCAACCAGAGAGAGCACCACATTTAGATGGATCATACTCATCTCCATCATCAGAATCAGAAGAGGCATGGGGATCAAAAGAGTCAATGGGATCATCCGGATCGATAGGAAGATCTGAATCAGAATCACTTGATTCATCACCGTCATCAGGATCACGCCCTGAACACCCGGACTCATCCCGGAGACTGACCGCTCCACCCTTTACCCATGCTGCATACAGGGAGGCATCCCAGGCATAGACCTTCGTTCTCCGCTGAATCGTCCGACCATCTTCACCGGTCGTCACCGCCCGCTCATACACCGATATAGCAGGACACTTCTCAAGAAGGCCTGAATACGTATTTCCACGGGAATTATACCCGTTGAGGAGTTTGTAGAGAGATGAACTTGCCCACCCGGTAATCCTCTGCAGCTCAGGAACCGTCATCTCAACAAGCCCCATTTTCTCAATAGAATTGATGAGGGTAGCCTCCCTCCTCGTCAGTTTCGTGGACTGGCCACCGGTCTCACCATTGAGAGCATCATACAGCCGTACCGCTTCAGAAAAATCATCAATGGTCGCAGAGATACAAACCATCCCATCCCGGATCGTCCGCTCCCGTTGAAACTGCATGAGGATTGCATGAGTCTTTATCAGATCAAGCAACATATCCGGGTTTCTCCGGTTCGACGCAGACTGGAACTGAATACGCTCTGCATAGGGGATCAGAACAAAGGCAGGCTCAAGTTTTCGCCACATCTCCCTGACAACCAGCACATCCTCCCGGTCGTCTCCTCTGGTATCAGGAAGGTGAGCAGCTTCAGCCAGCATCCGGGATAATACCCGTTTATCCTGCTCCTCACTATCATCAATCCAGGCAGTTAGCATCCGGTTAAAAACCTGGTCATCCCCGGCACCTTCCACCTTGGCTATCCACCAAACACATCGCTCCGGGATTGTACAGGTAACAGCATTCCGGTCTTTACTTACCGTACGGTAGGTAAACGGACGCTGAAATGATGTAGTTACGCCCTTTAAAATCTCCTGCATCTGATCTGAAAGTGTTACATCGTCAAGGGCAATGACCGTCCCAGGCTGAAGATCCTTGATGTAAAAGAGTGCCTTATCACTCATCCGGCCACTGAGCCTGACTTCCGGCGGGACAAGATTTATCATGGTATCAATAGCATGAGACTTGCCCTTCCCTGACTCTCCGGTTATCGAGACATGAAGTCCCTTGGAGTTGATCACCGACCGGGACGCAAGAGACATGATGAGGCACTCGGCAACGACCCGGTCTCCTTCATGGTCATGGGAGAAGGTGTCAAGCATGTACGGGATGGGGTCTGCCGTGGTGAGAATCCGTTCTGCTTTCTCCTCTATTCCAGGATCAGATAGTGATGCCGGAACTCTCCCTTCATAGACCGCCTTATCCCGAATCCGATCTCTTCGGAGTTTTTTCAGTCGGTCTTCTATATCAGAGGTCCCGTCATACTTCCGTTTCAGGTCCTGCCACCGCTGGGTTCCTCCTCCGCATGAATCATGATGACATCCGGCAAAGATGGCACCTGAACTGAACTGGATGGCATACGCTCCGTCCTGATGGGCGTCAGAGAACGGACACTGGTCCAGGATGTAGAGTGTCCCGTCAGCGTAGGGTTTTGCCACATAGCCAAGGTCATGACTTTTAAGCCAGGAGGCAAGGTCTGTCACTGGTTCTTCTTTTCCGGTTTTGGTCATCTTCTCCGGTTCTTTTGGAAAGATTTTGCCAAGTCGGTGAAGGTCAGAATCAGGAACCAGTGTAAGCCGTTCAGGCCCTGCAAAAAGACAGGCTTTTCGATGAGGACGCTCGGTTGTATTATCACCTTTCCGTGATGTAGTGCCATAGAGTTTCCATATCCGGGCTGCGTTAAAGTTGGCACAATCAACTGTGCAGACTTCATCAGAGAAGAGGAGATGCAGGGTATGCAGGCAGGATTTGATGAGTTCCCGGCTGTCATCATCATTTGGCAGGTCTATCCGGTACAAGAGATGGGCCCCGTTTCCTGAATCTGCTCGGAGAGGAGCGGGCCAGCCAAGAGAGGTGAGATATGCAGCAATTTCATCCGCCTTTCTGAATGCTGCTGCATGTTCCTCGTCAGAGGAGGAGACACCGGATGGACGCTTAGGATCGATGTCTATCGGAAGCCAGACTCTGCGGGTGATATCGTGATCTGCGGTTGTAGCATCCTTTTTTGTTAGACGCATGATTATCCGGTTCTCCCGCCGTGCAAGGAGTGCCGGGTTGATTTCGTTTAAGGTGATGTATATCCCTTTTATCTGCGGATTTGAGTCTAGGATCTTCACCGCTTGTGCAAGTTTTGCCGGATTGTTGTAGTATCCTGATCCGATTCCATCCTGGGTGATAATCCTGACCTCTACAACCTGATCCTTTCTGGTAAGTGTTAAAAGGGATGAGAGGATGGGGTCTGCTTCGGTCATATGAGACCCCCGGATAAGGCACGAAATCCTCCAGCCATGACATGATACCGTTTCCAGTCCAGACCTCCTCCAATCCAGAGTTCAACCCTGCCTGGGCAGAGGATACTGCTGACAAAGGAGCGAAGCCGGTCAAGATGGGCAGTATATTTCTTCTTTGGTTTCATGCCCCGAGCGGAGAATGCCCTGACGAAAAGAATGTCTTCCCGTCCTTTCCAGGCAATAAAATCAACCGGGTAGTGACGATTGGTAAGATGCATCGTGCAATACCCATGAGCCTCCAGAAATGACCTGGCCGCATGAGGAGCGGTTCGCATGGTCTGGTATTGAGGTATACCGGTCATGCAACCCACCCAGACCGCTGCCCTGAACCTGAAGGGACGTAGGTAAGTTTTTCTAATGCGAAAATAATGTATGAATAGTCCCCTTCTGTGATCCGCCGCCAAGCTAGGTCATCGGTTGGGGACACGTCATTCTTCTTCTCTTCTCGTGTTTGTCCTGGGTTGTATCTCACCGGTTCTTCTTCGGTGCGGATATCCCGGTGTATACTCACGGATGTTTCGTTCATGCTGTTACCTCTCCTGCCGGAATGGAAAGACCACAGGGGTTTTAACAGGGGTCAGTCCTCTTCCGGAAGGGAGAAGAGCATGCATCCGGCATGGATTAAAATTTAGCGATTTATGATCCATAAATAGGATATATTATGCATAGAAATCAGATCAACCATGAGGGTGCGGATAGGAAAGGGTCCTTGTTGAGAGATATTTATCGTTCATACATCTGAGAGAGGGCAGAGGGGAAGTCCTCCGTTCATCTGGTGCAGCTACTGCTATTATTTCAGAAAGGGTACGTATCATTCATCGAAGGATGAACAGAAAGGGGGTTCATAGGTGAACCCATGACAACGATACGGTATTATTTTACCAAAGCAGAGTATCACTCATGCACCTGGACAGGACTGCTCATCATATAGCAT
>JGI11944J13513_1002070_pt1 | contig 14752 bp, 15 predicted proteins | sample TerdegcoTASludge_FD_13513 | JGI IMG/M metagenome (IMG submission 13513) | reverse complement strand
TGGCCGCCCTTCCCCGCGCGTCCGCCTGCCCATGGCCTGGCGGACGCGACGCCGGCCAGCGCGCTCTCCTTCCCTGGACCGGCCGGCGACGTGATCGCCCTTGGCCGGCAGGTGTCATGCACGCGTGTTGCCGGCGGCATCAGCGTAGTGCCCGCAGCCGGCCGCGCGTGGCCGGCACGGCCTGTTGCGCCCCGGGACGGGGCGCGGGCGGTTCACCGGGTGCGCACGATGGGCGCTCTTCGGCCACGGCTGCGGCCTGGAGGATGGAAGCGCCGCGCCCGGCGCCGGGCACGGGCGTGGCGGCCCGCTCCACCGGACGTGGCAGGACGCAGCAGGAAGCGGCGTGTGGGGACCGGGCCGTTGCTCAGCTGACGGCGGCCGGGACGTCCGCCTGCGTGGGCGCCTGCGGGCCCGGGCCGTCGCCCTCGTCGCAGCGGCGCAGCCACTGCGCCATGTCCCGCGAAGGCAGCGGGCGCGAGTACAGGTAGCCCTGGATCTCGTCGCAGCCCTGGCGCAGCAGCATCGCCTCTTCCTGGCGCGTTTCCACGCCCTCGGCCACCACCTGCATGCCCAGCGCGTGGCCGAGGTGGACGATGGCCTGGGTGACCTCGGCGGTGCCGGCATCGTGCAGCATGCGCTGGACGAAGCTGCGGTCGATCTTGAGGCGCTGCACCGGGAAACGGTTGAGGTAGTGCAGGTTGGAGAAGCCGGTACCGAAATCGTCCACGGCCAGCAGCACGCCGTTGCGTTCGAAGGTGTCGAAGCACTGCCGCAGCGCATCGCTGTCGCGGATCAGGGCCGACTCGGTCAGTTCCAGTTCCAGCCGGTGCGGTGGCCAGCGGTGGCGTTCGCAGAGGGCGATCACCTGCTCGGCGAAGCCGCGCTCGCGCAGCTGCATGGCCGATACATTGACCGCGACGCGTTCGAACATCAGCCCCGCGGCATGCCAGGCGGACGCCTGGCGGCAGGCCTCGTTGAGCACCCACTCGCCGATGCGCGCGATCTCGCCGCACTTCTCCGCCACCGGGATGAACTCGGCCGGGCTGCACGGCCCCAGTTCCGGGCAGGCCCAGCGCAGCAGCGCCTCGATCGCCGGCGGCCGCGTGCCGTCGACGTTGACCAGGGGCTGGTAGACCAGCTGGAACTCCTCGCGCTCGAGCGCGCCGTGCAGCGCGTGCTCGATCTGCAGGCGGCGCTGGATGCCGGCCAGCACGTCCTGGCTGTAGTACTGGTACGTGTTGCGACCGGCTTCCTTGGCCGCGTGCATGGCGGCGTCGGCCGCGCGCAGCAGGGTGTCGAAATCGCGATGGCTGTCGTCGGCGAGCGCGATGCCGACGCTGGCCCCCACCTTCAGCGTGGTGTCGCCGCGGTGCAGCGGCGAGGCCAGCGAGGCGATCAGCTTGCGCGCGACATGGCCGGCATCGGCCGGGTCGGCGAGATCGCGCAGCACCACGACGAACTCGTCGCCATTGAAGCGCCCGAACAGGTCGGCGTTGCGCAGGTTCTGGTGCAGCCGCGCCGCGGCCGCCTTGAGCAGCATGTCGCCGGTGGCGTGGCCGAAGGTGTCGTTGATCGACTTGAAGCCATCCAGGTCGACGAACAGCATCGCCAGGATCTTGCCGTTGCGGCGCGACTCGGCGATCGCTTCCTCGGTCTGCTCGCGCAACAGGATGCGATTGGGCAGTCCGGTCAGCAGGTCGTAGTGGGCCAGCAGCTCGATGCGCTCATTGGCCTCGCGTTCGCGGGTGATGTCGCGGAACAGCACCACGAAGCGCTCCGGCAGGCCTTCGCGCCGGTCCAGTTCGATCTGCACCTGCACCCACACCCGCTGCCCGGAATGCCGGTAGAAGCACAGGTCCAGCTGCTCGGGCAGGCCACCTTCGGCGATGCGGGTGAGCGCGGCCTCGAAGCCGTCGCGCGAATCGGGCGTGTACAGCGCCAGCGCCTGCTCCAGCGTCACCGGTTCCTTGCGCAGGCCGTGGATGCGGTAGCACTCGTCGGTCCAGAGCATGCCGCGGGTGGTCACCTCGATCTCGCAGCCACCGATGCGGCCCAGGGCCGACACCCGGTTGAGCAGTTCGGTGCGCCAGCGGATCAGGGCATCGGTCTGGCGCTGCTCGGTCACGTTCTGCAGTTGCCCGGCCACGCGCCGCACGCGCCCGCCGGCATCGTGCTGGGGGTGCATCCAGATCCGCAGGTGGATGCCGGGGACTTCCATCGGTGCTGCCGGGCCGCCAGCACCTGGGCGCGGGCATCGGCGTCGAGCATGTCCAGCCAGCGGCGCCCGGGCGGGAGGCTGCCCGGCGGGCGGCCGATGGCGGCGAGCATCTCGTCCGACCAGGAAAAGCCACCGTCGCGCTCCCACGACCAGGTTCCCAGGCCCGCGATGCGCTGCAGGTGGCGCAGCTGCACCTGCTGTTCGTCGACGTCGGCGCCCAGCGCATCCGCCGCGGCGATCCCGATGCGGATGCCGGCCATGCGCAGTGGCTGGCCGTCGGCCGTCCGCGCCACCACCTGGCCACGATCCTGCACCCGTTGCCATCCGCCATCGGCGCGGCGCACGCGCAGCCGGCAGGCATACGCCACGGCAGCATCGTGCAGGTGCGCCCGCAGGGCGGCGCGCTGCACGGCGCGGTCATCGGGATGGGTGCGTTCCAGCCATTCGTGCACGGAGCCGGCGACAGGGCCGGCTCCGGCCTGCCGCTCCAGGGAAGCCAGCAGGTGCGCCGGCACGTCCCACTCCCAGACGCCGTGGCCGGCGTCATGCAGCAGCTGCGGCCAGCGCCCGTCGGCCAGCGCGGCGGGCGGGGCGGCAGTGAAGATATAGGCGCAGACCGTGCCGTCCTGCGCGCGCGCGGCGCTCAGGAAGCCATCCACGCGCTGCTCACCGGCGGGCACCGAACAGGGCAGCAGCCCCTGGCCGGCGACCCGGTCGCGCAGGCCCAGCAGGGCCTGGCGGTGCGCCTGCAGGCCGCGCGGCAGGTCCAGGGTGCGGGCCGTGGCATTGGCGGCCAGCGGATGACCCTCCGGATCGAGCAGCACGATCGCCCCCTCCAGCGGATGGCTCATCATGCTAGCAATCACGCCCTGATCCACGCGCTACCGCTCCAGTCAAACACCCGAGGTCCGGGAACTCTATGGATAACGGCAGCCGTGCATGGAAATTGAGTACTGCGTCATCGCGGTTTGCGATGGCCCGTTAAGATGTCTCCGGATCGAACACGGCACCCTGCCACGGCACATGCACAACGGCTCCCTCCCTTCGCGGCATCCGGCCCCCACGGAGTCGGCAATGGCCGGCCTGCAACGCACTACATATGGTGTGGTGGCGACAGGCGGCGTACTGATCCTGCTATGCGGCCTGTTGCCCTGGACCTGGCAGGCGATCCCGGCCCATCCGCTGGCCTGGAGTGTGACCTCCGTCATCCTTGTGGCCGCCTACATGGCCCTGGCGCTGCTCCTGCTCCTGCCGCGGCTGGCCCGGGTGCGGGTGCTGGCGGCGCGCGACGTCAGCGAGCTCGAGACCAGTCGCAAGGCGCTGGAGACGGGAAACCGGGAGCTGCAGGCCATGGCCGGGCGCCTGTTCTCGGTGCAGGAAGACGAGCGCCGGGCGATTTCCCGCGACCTGCACGACGATATCGGCCAGGCGGTCACCGCGATCAAGCTGGCGGCGCACGCGGCGATGGACGAGGACGACGCCCAGCGCCGTCGCGAGGACCTGGGACAGATCGTGGAACTGGTCGACAGCACGGTGGTGCGGCTGCGCGACCTGTCGATGCTGCTGCGCCCGCCGCAGCTCGATGCGCTCGGGCTGGAGGCGGCACTGCGCTGGCAGGCCGGGCAGCTGTTCCGCTCCTCGCCGGTGGAACTGCAGATGGATGTGGAAGACCTGCCGCAACGCCCCGACAACGAGGTCGAGCAGGCCTGTTTCCGGATTGCCCAGGAGAGCCTGACCAATGCCCTGCGGCATGCGCTGGCCAGCCAGGTGCGGCTGTGCCTCGAGGACGATGGCGGCGGCCGCCTGCGGCTGCGCGTGACCGACGACGGCGAAGGTTTCGATCCCGACGGCCCGCGCGGGCTGGGGCTGGTGGTGATGCGCGAACGCGCGCAGAGCGTCGGCGGCTGGCTGCGCATCCACACCGCGCCGGGCGAAGGCACCCAGGTCGAACTGCACCTGCCCTACCGCATGCCGCAGGCGGCCGCCTGCCAGGGAGCCTGAAGATGTGGAACCCTGCCCCGCTGCCGGCCGCCGGGATGCCCGCCCCGCCCCGCCTGGGTGCCGGCAACCCGGAGCTGGCGGCCATGGTCGCCGATGCGGCCGCCGGCGGCACGCCGCTGATGCTGCTGCACCTGGACATCGACCACTTCGCCTCGGTCAACGAGAACATGAGCGCCGATGTCGGCGACCAGGCGCTGGTCCTGATCGCGCAGCGGCTGGGCGACCACCTGCGCGGCCGCGGCCGGCTGTGGCGGCACGGCAGCGATGAGTTCGTGCTGGCGATCCCGCGCACGGACGGGGTGCCGTTGCCCGAGGAAATGGCCGAACAGCTGCGCCAGCAGATGGAGCTGCCGCTTTCGGTGCTGCCCTACACCCTGTTCCTGACCGCCAAGATCGGCGTGTCGCTCAGCCCGGAACATGCCACCGACCCGAGCCGCCTGCTCGACCTGGCCGAGGATGCGCTGCACCAGGCCGGCCGCGAGGGCGGCAACGTGGTGCAGGTGCACATGCTGCACAAGCCGCTCAGCGCGCACAGCGAGAGCATCATTTCCCGGCAACTGGTGGACGCCATCGACAACGGCGAACTGCGCCTGCGCTACCAGCCGCTGGTCAGCGCCCGCGACGGCCACGTCGTGGGCATGGAGGCGCTGCTGCGCTGGCAGTCGCCGACGCTGGGCATGCTGGTGCCGGAACGCTTCATGCGCACCGCCGAACGGCTGGGCATCATCGTCCAGATCGGCGCCTGGGTGCTGGAAATGACCCTGCGCCAGGCACGCATCTGGCGCGACCAGGGCTTCGACGACTTCAACATCGCGGTCAACGTGTCCACCCTGCAGCTGCTGCGGCCGAGCTTCTTCGCCGAGACCATGGCGATGCTGCAGTCTACCGGGGTGCCGGCGCGCATGCTGACCCTGGAAATCAACGAGAGCGCGCTGACCAACAACGTCAACTTCGTCTACGAGACCCTGGCCAACCTGCGCAACGAGGGCATCAGCCTGAGCCTGGACAATTTCGGCACCGGCGATTCCAGCCTCAGCGCGCTGGTGCGCTACCCGGTGGACAAGCTGAAGATCGACCGCAGCTTCATCAAGAGCGCGCCGGCAGCCAATCGCGAGGCGGCCATCTCGCGCGCGATCATCGCCATGGGCCACCAGCTGGGCATGACGGTGATCGCCAACGGGGTCGAGTCGCAGGCGCAGCTGGGTTTCCTGCGCCGCAACGACTGCGATGTGTTCCAGGGCTATCTGTTCGGCGAGCCGATGTCGGTCGAAGCCGCCGGCATGACCCTGCGCCGCCGCTACCTGCGCCCGGAGGCATTCGCCGAGACCCGCCCGGACCGCACCCTGCTGCTGCTGGACGACGAGGAGAACGTGCTGCGCTCGCTGGTGCGCCTGTTCCGCCGCGACGGGTACCGCATCCTCGCCGCCGGCAACGTGCGCGACGCCTTCGACCTGCTGGCGATCAACGACGTGCAGGTGATCCTGTCCGACCAGCGCATGAGCGACATGAGCGGCACCGAGTTCCTGGGCCGGGTGAAGATGCTCTACCCGGACACGATCCGGCTGGTGCTGTCCGGCTATACCGACCTCAATACCGTCACCGACGCGATCAACCGCGGCGCGATCTACCGTTTCCTGACCAAGCCCTGGAACGACGACGAACTGCGCGAGCACATCCGCCAGGCGTTCCGCACCCACGACGAGAAGCGCGGCGGCCGCCAGGGCCGGTCGATCAACGGCGTGGAATGAGGCGCGCGCGCCGACCGGCCCGGGCGCCGCTGGCGCTCAGCCCTTCGGCTGGCGGATCGGCAGCACGATGCGGAAGCGCGAGCCCTCGCCCACCGTGCTGTCCAGGTCGATGCGGCCGTGGTGCTTGTTGACGATGCCGTAGGAGATCGACAGGCCCAGCCCGGTACCGCTGCCCACCGGCTTGGTGGTGAAGAACGGGTCGAAGATGCGCTGGCGCAGCTCCGGGGAAATGCCCGAGCCGTTGTCCTGGAACTCGATCCACACCTCGTCGCCGTCCACGCCGGTGCTGACCACGATATGCCCGCGGTCGGCGATGGCATGGCCGGCGTTGAGCAGCATGTTCATGTACACCTGGTTCAACTCCGACGGCAGGCACTCGACCATCGGCAGCTCGCCGTAGTGGCGCTCCAGGGTGACCTTGTACTTGAGCTCGTTCCAGATGATGTTGATCGTCGATTCCAGCCCCGCATGCAGGTCGGCCAGCTTCCACGACTCGTCGCGCCCGGAGTACGAGAAATCCTTCAGGTCGCGCACGATGCGCGTCACCCGCTCGATGCCCTCGCGCGACTCGGCCATCAGCTGCGGCAGGTCGCGGCTGATGAAGTCGATGTCCAGGCGGTCGCGGATGTCGTCGATCTCCGGGATCAACGCCTTCGGATCCGGCGCGCGCAGGGCACGCTCGTAGGCCTCGATGACGGTGAACAGGCTGCGCAGGTATTCCTGCAGGCTGCCCAGGTTGGAGTGGACATAGCCGATCGGGTTGTTGATCTCGTGGGCCACGCCGGCCGCAAGCTGGCCGATCGACGCCATTTTTTCCGACTGCAGCAGCTTCTCCTGGGCACCATTGAGCCGCAGGTAGGCCTGGCGCAGTTCGGCATGGCGGCGCTGCAGCTCGTTCTCGTAGTCTTCCTGGCCGTCGATGTGGCGGAACAGCGCCAGGAAGGCCTGTTCGCCCTGGTGTTCGTGGTGGTACAGGTGGACGATCACCGCACGCGCGCCCAGCGGCAGGCTGCCGCTCCAGCACCCCGATTCGCGGGCCTGGCCCAGCGCCACCGCCGGCAGCAGGTCCATCAGGCGCCGGGCCAGCTCGGCCACTTCGCCGAGCTGCGCGCCGAACAGGTCGCGCACCACGCCGTTGGCCAGGGCGACCTCGCCCCTGTCGTTGAACAGCAGCATGCCGTCACGCATGCGGTCGCTCAGCGCACGCAGCACGACGGGAGACGGAAAGGGCGCGAACGGAGGGGATGCGGTATCGGCCACGGGGCGACGGGTCGGCGGGACGGTCGCCCACTATAACCGCGCAGGCGCAGGCACGAGAGGCCTGGCGGGGGCTTCCGTCAGGCGACGGCGAGCGGCTTGCGGGTGTGCAGCAGGTGCGCCTGGCCCTTGGCGTCGTAGGCCGACGAGGCCTCGCTGCGGCCCAGCTGGCGCAGTGCCCAGCTGACCTCGCGGCGGCGCCGGGCCAGCAGTACGCCGTTGGCGCGGTTGCGCTCGGCCAGTTCGCGCAGGCGTTCGGCGTGTTCCAGCGGCGGCCGCGCCTCGAGGACGCGCAGCGCCTCCAGTTTCAGGCTCGTGGCCGCCACCAGCGCCTGCACGTCGTGCTCGACCAGCGCCTGGCGCTCGCCATCGAGCGCGTCGCTCAACTGCTGCAGTGGATCGGCCACGCCCAGCTTCATGCCTGCAGCTGTCCGTCCAGATCCAGCATGCGCTGGGCAATGGCGTCCGGGTTGATCCGGTAGCTGCCGTTTTCCAGCGCTTCGCGGACGGCCTGCACGCGCGCGGTGTCGATCGCCGGGGCGGCGGACAGTTCGCGCTGCATGGCCTGCAGGCTGGTGGCTTCGCCGGTCAGGCGCACGCTGTCGGCGGCCTCGACCGGACGCGCCTCGCCGCTGCCGGCGGGGGTGGCCTTGGCGGGCGTGGCGACCGGGCGCAACTGGGCGCTTGCCGTGATCCCGCCGTCGATTTTCTGGCTCATGTGATGGAAGTCCTGATTCGGTACACAAGGGTTAACGGCAACGGGGCACTGATCTTTAGTGGAATCTAACGGGAAACCAGAACATCGCCGCTGGCCGTGGCCACGCCCTGCACCACCCGCCGCGAGGACAGGTTCTCGACCGGCACCCGGTCGGCCTCGCCCGCATCGGCGAGCGCCTTGCCCGCCACCCGCACCTCGACCCCGCCGCGCCGGGATACCAGCGCGACGCTGTCTCCACGCCGGATGATACGCGGGGAGACCAGATCGCCGGCCGACAGCAGGCTGCCGGCGCCCATTGCGCGCCGGGCCACCCGGCCGATGGCCGCCTGCGGATCGGACAGTACCGCCCCGGCGATGCGCGCGGTGTCACGACGCACACTGCCGATATCGGCGGCGGACAGCACTTCTCCAGCGGCGACGCCGCGGGCCAGCACCAGCACGTCCTGCTCGCGCCGCACCGTCACCGGTACGAACAGCTTCCAGCCGCCGGCCTGGGGACAGGCCACTTCCACGGTCCGGTTGCCGGTGGCGCGGGCCTGCAGGGGCGCCGGACAGGCCGGCAGGCGCAGCCCGGCATCGACACTGGCCTCGGCTTCGGTGGCCGGGTCGAGCGTGGACAGCGCGGCCGCGCGGATCGAGGCCACCGACTGGAAGTCGGCGGCCTGGACCGGCAGGGCCAGCAGCAGGCATAACAGGACCGGCAGGCGCATGGGGAAACTCCGCCACGGAAACAATGGGCACTGCCCTGCAAGTGGCGTGCCGGAACGCGCCCGCGCCCGGCGACAGGGCCGCTGCCGCGTTGCCCGGGCCGGCGCCGCGCGGAATGGCCGCGGGTACCGCGCCGTGGCCGGGGACGGCTGTCGGCCCGGCACCCGCGCGATCGTTCGCGCCTGCCCTCAAGTCCCGCCCCCGCCCTGCCGATACCGGCTGCATGTCACATGACCTGCTCAACCGCATCGACCAGCGCACCCGGCTGGCCGGCCACAACCGACTGGCCCTGCTGCTGTTCCGCCTCGGTGGCCGTCAGCTTTTTGGCGTCAACGTCTTCAAGGTGCAGGAAGTGCTGCGGCGCCCGCCCCTGTTCCAGGTGCCCGGCCTGCCGTCGCAGTTCTCCGGGGTGGCCGACGTGCGCGGCCGCTCGGTGCCGGTGCTGGACCTGGGGCTGGCGATCGGCCACCCCGAGCGCGAGCCCGACGCGGACACCTCGCCGGGCTATCTGGTGGTCACCGAGTTCAACCGCTCGGTACAGGGCTTCCTGGTCAGCGGCGTGGAACGGATCGTCAACATCGCGGTGGAGGACATCCAGCCGCCGCCGGAACTGGGCGCCGAGGCCAGCTACCTGACCGCGGTCACCCGCTTCCAGGGCGAACTGATCCAGGTGATCGACGTGGAGAGCGTGCTGGCCGACATCGCCCAGATCAGCAAGGATGCGGTGCTCGACCCGTCGATGGTCCTGCCCGCCGGCGCACCGCCGATGCAGGTGCTGGTGGTGGACGACTCGCGCGTTGCCCGCCAGCAGATCCGCAGCGTGCTCGACCAGCTGGGGGTCACCGCCACCCTGCTGTCCGACGGCAAGCAGGCCCTGGAGCATCTGCTGCAGATCCACGCCGCGGGCGAAAACCCCGCCGAACGCTATGCCATGGTCATCTCGGACATCGAGATGCCGGCCATGGACGGCTACACCCTGACGACGGAAATCCGCCGCCATCCGGGGCTGGCCGGGCTGTTCGTGCTGCTGCACACCTCGCTGTCGGGCGTGTTCAACAACGCCATGGTCGAGCGGGTCGGCGCCAATGCCTTCGTGCCCAAGTACAGCGCCCACGAACTGGCCGACTTCGTCCTGCAGCGCCTGCGCCAGGTAGCCGCGGCGGCGTGATGCCGCCGCCGGCCCCGGCGCCGCGGCGCGGCCTGGCCCCTCCACCGCGGCCACCGGGGCGGCCGCCGGGGTGAACCGGCCGCGGGGCATGCCCGCGCCTGCCTGCCCCCCGCGGCCGTCTTCTGGCACGCCGCTTGCAGCCTCCCGGGCATCGTTCCCCCGGGAGGCGCGCCATGCCCAACCTGATTTCCAACTACCTGGGCATCCATGCCCAGGCCATGCCGCTGCGCGAGCAGCGCATGAAGCTGATCGCCGGCAACCTGGCCAACGCCGACACCCCGGGCTACAAGGCCCGCGACCTGGATTTCGATGCCGCCCTGCGCAGCGCCAGCGGCGCCGATGGCAACGGCCTGCTGACCACCACCGCCGAACAGCACTACCGCATCGGCGGTGACGGCCTCAATCCCTTCCAGGTGCTGCGCCCCGGCGTGCAGCCGAGCCTGGACGGCAACACCGTGGATCCGGATGCCGAGCGCGCCGCCTACGGCCGCGCCGCGCTGGAGTACCGCGCCTCGCTGAGCTTCGTCGAGTCGAAGGTACGCACCCTGACCACCGCCATCACCGGCCAGTAAGGGGAGCGCCATGAGCAACCTGCCCATCTTCGACATCGCCGGCTCGGCGCTGCAGGCGCAGTCGGTGCGCATGAGCACCATCGCCTCCAACCTGTCCAACGCCGACACCGTGGCCGGTTCGGCCGACGCCGTCTACAAGCCGCTGGAACCGATCTTCCAGGCGGTCACCAGCCGCGAGGACCCGCGCCTGACCCGGGTGGAGGTCAAGCAGGTCACGCAGAGCGAAGCCCCGCCGCTCAAGCGCTACGAACCCCACCATCCGCTGGCCGACGGCGACGGCTACGTGTATTCGCCGGACATCGACCCGGTGGCGCAGATGGTCAATCTCATCTCCACCTCGCGCAACTACCAGGCCGGCGTGGAGATGCTCAACACGGCCAAGGAACTGACCCTGGCCACCCTGACCATGGGCCGCTGAGCCGGCCGCCACAGGATTCCGTCATGAGCAGCATCAACACCAATACCGACCTGTTCGGCGCGCTCGGGCTCAACGCCCCGGCCGCGAAGAGCACCAAGAAGAAGGACGCGCTGGACCAGGCCGACTTCCTGCGGCTGATGACCACCCAGCTGCAGCACCAGGATCCGCTCAAGCCGATGGACAACAGCCAGATGGTCGCGCAGATGGCGCAGCTGTCCACGGTGCAGGGCATCAGCGACCTGAACAAGAGCGTCACCGGCTTCCAGGAATCGATGGCCGGCGACCAGATCCTGCGCGGCGCGGCCATGGTCGGCCACGACGTGCTGGTGCCCTCGACCAAGTTCATGCTCGGCGACGACGGCACCACCGGCGGCACCCTGGCCGCGCCGGGCGCCGGCACGATCGTCGTCGACATCACCGATGCCAACGGCAACAAGGTCGACCAGATCAGCGTTGCGGCCGATGCCTCGGGCGAAGTGCCGTTCGAGTGGGACGGCACCGACGCCAACGGCAAGCGCATGCCGGCCGGCGCCTACACCATCGCCGCCACCTACACCGATGCCAGCGGCAAGCAGACCAAGCTCAGCACCTACGTCGAGGCCGAGGTGGAGAGCGTGACGGTCGGATCCGACGGCCTCTACCTGAACCTCAAGGGGCTCGGCGCGGCCCCGCTCGACTACGTGCTCCGCGTCAGCTGAGCCCCCTCTTCCACGGATTCCCAGGAGTATCGCCATGGGCTTCAACGCCTCCCTGTCCGGCATCAGCACCGCCAACGCCGACCTGAGCGTCACCGCCAACAACATCGCCAACGTCAACACCGTCGGCTTCAAGGAATCGCGCGCCGAGTTCGCCAACGTCCTGACCGCGACCGGCTATGGCCTGCAGAACAACGCCATGGGTTCGGGTGCGCGCCTGACCAACGTGGCCCAGCAGTTCTCGCAGGGCAACATCGACCAGACCGGCCGCAGCCTGGACCTGGCGATCGCCGGCGAAGGCTTCTTCACCCTGAACATGAACGGCTCGCGGGTGTACTCGCGCGCCGGCAACTTCCAGGCCGACAAGAACGGCTACGTGGTCAATCCGCAGGGCGCGCGCCTGCAGGTCTACGCCCCCAGTGCCGACGGCACCCGCTTCGATGGCGCCCTGACCGACCTGCGCCTGCTGTCCGGCGACAGCGCGCCGCGCCCGACCAGCCAGCTCGAGCTGGCCTTCACCCTGCCGGCCAACGCCAAGGAACCGACGATCACGCCGTTCGACCCGGCCGTCAGCAACAGCTACAGCCACTCCAGTGGCGGCATCACCGTGTTCGACTCGCTGGGCGTCAGCCACATCCAGACGTCGTACTTCGTCAAGACCGCCAACCCCAACGAGTGGGCGGTCTACAACTTCGTCGACGGCGTGCCGGTCAACAACGGCAGCGTGCCGGGCGATCCCACCGCCACCCCGCCGGTCCCGGCGGTCATCGGCAGCCCGACCCTGCTGCAGTTCTCCGACAGCGGCGCGCTGATCACGCCGGCCGACGGCAAGATCACCCTGGGCTCGTTCACCCCGAGCACCGGCGCCGGCCAGCTGGCGATGAGCCTGGATGTGTCCGGCTCCACCCAGTACGGCGAGAAGTTCAACCAGCACAACACCGGCCAGGACGGCTATGCCTCGGGCAAGCTCAACGAGATCAACATCTCGGAGAAGGGCGTGGTGTATGCGCGCTACTCCAACGGCGTGGACGTCGCGCTCGGCCAGGTCGCGCTGACCAACTTCAACAACCCGCAGGGCCTGCTGGGCGAAGGCAACAACCTGTGGTCGGAGACCTATGCCTCGGGCACGCCGCGTACCGGCGCGCCGGACAGCTCCGACCTGGGCCAGATCCAGGCCGGTTCGCTGGAGGCCTCCACCGTCGACCTGACCCAGCAGCTGGTGAACATGATCACCGCGCAGCGCAACTTCCAGGCCAATGCGCAGATGCTCTCGACCCAGGACCAGATCACCCAGACGGTGATCAACATCCGCTAAGCCGGCCCCGCCGGGAGCGGCGGTGCGTGCGCGCGTGATCCGCGCGCCGCGCCCCGCTCCCGGGTCTTCCGCCTCCGCCGCCGCGCCACCTCCCGCTCCCCGCTTCCAGGTCCCCGCCCCCGATGGACAAAGCCCTCTACGTCGCCATGACCGGTGCCCGCGCCTCGCTGCAGGCGCAGGCCACCGTGTCCCACAACCTGGCCAACTCCGATACGCCCGGTTTCAAGGAAGCGCTGGCCAATACCGAGGCGTTCCCGATCCAGGGCCAGGGCTATGCCTCGCGCATCGATGCCCTGCATGTCGATGCCGGGTTCAACCGCCGCATCGGCGCGCAGCAGATCACCGGCAGCGCGCTGGACCTGTCGTTGCAGCCGGGCAACTGGCTGGCGGTGCAGTCGCGCGACGGCAGCGAGGCCTATACCCGCGCCGGTGCGTTGACGCTCACCCCCAACGGCCAGCTGGTCACCGCCGACGGCAATGCCGTGCTCGACGAGAACGGCAACCCGGTGGCGGTGCCCCCGCACCAGGCCATCGAGATCGGCCACGACGGCACGCTGTCGGTCATCCCGCTGGGCGAAGGGCCGCAGACCATGGCCATGGTCGGGCGGTTGCGCGTGGTGCAGGCGCCCGACGCACGGCTGCAGCGCGGCCTCGACGGGCTGATGCGCAACACCGACCCGCAACAGCCGTTCGCGCAGGTCCAGGGCAAGGCGCTGGACAGCGGCATGCTCGAATCGAGCAACGTCGACGCGGCTGGCGCGCTGGTGCAGATGATCCAGCTGCAGCGCCAGTTCGAGATGCAGGTCAAGGTCATCAAGCACGGCGACGAGAACGCGCGCAGCGCCAACACGCTGCTGCGCCTGAACGGCTGATGCCGCCGCGCCGGCCGATTGGCGCGCGGTTCTGGCACAGGCCATGCATTACATCCTGCAACGGCCCTGAGGGCCGGCACCAGCAGCAGAGGAACCGCTCATGAATCAGGCACTGTGGGTCGCCAAGACCGGCCTGGATGCGCAGCAGACGCGCATGTCCGTTGTCTCCAACAACCTCGCCAACACCAACACCACCGGCTTCAAGCAGGACCGCGCCAGTTTCGAGGACCTGCTGTACCAGCAGGTGCGCCAGCCCGGCGGCTCGTCCTCGGCGCAGACGCAGTTGCCGACCGGCCTGCAGCTGGGCACCGGCGTGCGCGTGGTGGCCACGTCCAAGAACTTCCAGCAGGGTGGCCAGCAGCAGACCGGCCGCGCCCTGGACGTGATGGTCAACGGCCGCGGTTTCTTCGAAGTGATGCTGCCCGACGGCAGCTCGGCCTACACCCGCGACGGCAGCTTCCAGATGAGTCCGCAGGGCGAACTGGTCACCAGCAGCGGCTATCCGGTGCAGCCGGGCATCCAGATCCCGGAAGGCGCGCAGTCGCTGACCATCGGCGCGGACGGCACCGTCAGCGTGAAGATGGCCGGCGATGCGGCATCGGTCGAGATCGGCTCGCTGACCCTGACCGACTTCATCAATCCCGCCGGCCTGCAGGCCAAGGGCGAGAACCTGTACCTGGAAACCACGGCTTCCGGCCCCGCGCAGAACGGCACCCCCGGCCTCAACGGCCTCGGCGGCATCGTCCAGGGCGCGCTGGAAGGCAGCAACGTCAACGTGGTCGAGGAACTGGTGGCGATGATCGAAACCCAGCGCGCCTACGAAATGAACGCCAAGGCCATCTCCACCACCGATTCGATGCTCGGCTACCTCAACAACAACGTCTGATCGTGCCGCTTACGGAACCTGCCATGGCCCGCCTGTCCAACGTCATCCGCCTTTCCTGCGCCGCCGCCAGCCTGGTACTGCTGGGCGGCTGCGTGGTCGCCGGCGACATCCGCCCCTACCCGGCCATGGCGCCGGTGGTGCCGGTGGCCGCGCCCGCGGCCGAGGCCACGGCCGGC
>JGI11944J13513_1002063_pt1 | contig 14787 bp, 9 predicted proteins | sample TerdegcoTASludge_FD_13513 | JGI IMG/M metagenome (IMG submission 13513) | reverse complement strand
GCCAGGAGCTTGCCCAGCCTGCCCTCCGCCTTCCCCATCTTCTCCAGCCAGTAGAGCAGGGCTTCTCCGGAGCCGAATTTCAGTTCCGGGCCTCCCTCCAGGTCCGACAAAGGCAGGTACCCCTTCTCGAACAGTTCCATGGCGGCCGCAACGGTTCCCCCGGCGCTGATCGTGTCCAGTCCCAATTCGTTGCAGACGTAGTTGGCCAGGGTGATGGATTCAAGCTCCACGACTCCGCAATTGGCCCCCAGCGACCAGGTGCTCTCGTACTCCGGGCCTTCGCCTTCCTTGTCGCCGACTTTCGTGACCCGCCCGCAGGCGATCGGGCAGGCGTAACAGGCCCGCTTTCCCGTCAGCAGGGTCGCCGCCAGCGTTTCGCCGGATTGACGGTCCGCCTCGGGCATGAACCCCGACTGGAAATTCCGGAAGGGGTAGCTGCCGGCCGCGTTGATGATGTTGACGAGCACCGCCGTCCCGTAAGTCGGAAGTCCCTGGCTCGTGACCCCGTTCTCCTTGATCTTCTGCATCCCCACCCTCAGGGCCTCCTTCAGCCCCTCCGGGTCTGCGGCGGTCCAGGCCTCGGATCCCCTGACCACCACGGCTTTCAGGTTCTTCGATCCCATCACCGCCCCGACGCCGCTGCGGCCCATCGCACGGGCCCGGTCGTTGATGATGCAGGCAACCCTCGACATCCTCTCTCCCGCGGGCCCGATGCAGGCCACCTTCGCCCGTTCGTCGCCGACTTCCTCCAGCAGGCGGTCCGTGGTGACGGCCGTATCCTGTCCCCAGACCCCTTGGGCGTCCCGGATCTCCGCCCCGTCATCCCGGATCCAGAGATAGACGGGTTTTTCCGCCTTCCCCTCCAGGACGAGGAACGCGTTTCCCGTCCTGGCGAATTCGGCTCCCCACTGGCCTCCGGTGTTGCTGCAGGCGATCAGCCCCGTCAGCGGGCTCTTGGTCACCGCCATGGACCGTCCCCCGGTCGGGACGTTGGACCCCGACAGGGGACCCAGTGCGAGGACCAGCTTGTTCTCCGGGGACAAAGGATCGGTCTTCGCCGGAACTTCCTCGTAGAGGAGTTTCGTGGCATAGCCCCGGCCTCCGATGAACGCCTTCATCCATTCCTCGTTCAGGGGTTCCCTGGAAATCGCGCCCGTCGTGAGATTCACTCTCATCAGCATCTTTCCAGCCATGAATCATCCCTCCGTCTCTTTTTTTTCGGATCCCGCTTCCGTTTCTTTCCGCTCATCCGGCTCTCTTTCTCCAACAGCCTCCCCCACGATTTTCCCGCGGGTTTTTTGTTCCTTTCCCTCCCTTCCGCTCAGGGACATCGGATCAGGTTCCGGTCCCACAGGCAATCGCTGCAGGCAGGGGAGTCCCCCCAGCAGTCGCTTTCCGTCGTTTTCGGGTACTCGCAGACAGGCAGAAGGTTGCAGTCCAGGCAGGAGGCATAGAGGGCCCGCCTGAGCCGCCACCGGAAACTCGCGTAGGCGGGGCTGTCCCAGATCGCTTCGAGGGTCTCCTCCCTGAGGGAGCCGAAAGAGTGGAAACAGACCCGTTTCTTCCGGCCCAGGACCCACTCTTCGTAGCCATGGGACAGGCGGGTACAGGGGCTGACCTTCCCATCCCACCTGACGACCAGGGTTTCCGAGCGCGCAAAGGAACAATGCCGTTCCGACGAAAGGGCAAACCGGGGCAGCGCCACGTTCAGCCCCTCCTTCTGGAAGGCAAGGAAGATGTCCTTCTGCAAGGCAGCCTCTTCTTCCAGGGAAACCGGGTACAGGGCGAGGGGCAGCATCGCCTCCGAAGTGGGGACGATGTTGCTCAGGGATACCCTTGTTGCGCCGGCCTCCCTGAGGGCCTTCGGAAGGAGAAGGACTTTCTCGAGGTTCGAAGCCGTCAGGACGATGGCAGCCCGGATCTCCGGGAAACTGCGGCCTTCGTCCTTACGGGCCCGGTCGAGGGCCCGCATCGCCCCAAGGATTGTTTTCGCGTCCGAATCCCTTCCGGGAAGCCCGGCCGCTTCCGCTTCCAGGGAGAAATCGACGACCTTCGGGCCGATCTTGGCCAGGGCTCGGGCCATAGCCTGGTCGACGAGGGTTCCGTTGGTCGTGAGGCGGACGCTCCATGCCTTTCCGGCGGCCGCTCGGAGCGCCTCCAGCACGCGGGGATGGACCAGGGGTTCTCCGACCCCGCCGAAATGGACCCACTCCAGGTCCGGGAACCCTTCGGCCTGGTCGAAGAGGCTCTCCAGGACTTCCCATTCCAGATCGCCGCGTGTTTCCCCGGAACCTTTCAGGAAACACATAGGACAATCCAGGTTGCAGCGGGAGGTCAGCTCGAGGAGGATCCTCCGCAGCCTCCGTTCCCTCGGGATGGAAACGGTGCTGTCGTCGAAGCGCAACAGGGTTTCACCGGTGGAAGCGTTCACGGCACAGACTTCCCTTCTTCTGGCGAAGTGGGTCGGGCGAAGGCCGGGAAAAGCGTTGCGAAAGAGGGGATGTGAAGGTATGATTTTTTTGTATCGTGCTATCGTATTATATGGCTTTTATCGATCGAAATGAAGTGTTAGAGAATGGATGGAGTGAATTATCATGACCCGCACCGTGATCCGGAGGCGCGGAAAAATCCGCCTCCGAAGAAACCTGAACTGGCGGATTTGGGAACTGCTCCGCCGCGGAATGGGGCGCTGGAGGAACAGGGGGATCGTGCCGAGGCCGCAGCCCGGCCTGAACCCCTGCGGGGCGAACGGGACCGGAAAACCTTGAGGGAGGGATAAAAACTTGGAACAGAACTTCAAGGACATCCTCGACAACATGCTCGAAGCGGTCTATGTCACCGACATCGACCGTCGAATCGTCTACTGGAACAAGAGGGCCGAAGACCTAACCGGCTTCATGAAGGAAGAAGTCGTGGGGCGGGTCTGTTCCGAGAACATCCTTGGGCATGTCGACCGAAGGGGAATCCCTCTTTGCAAGGGACAATGCCCTCTTTCGGAAACGATGGCCGACGGCAAACCCAGGGAAACGATGGTCTTCCTGCACCACAAGGACGGATTTCGAAGACCCGTCAGGGTCCGGACCTCCCCTCTGCGGGACGCAAACGGGGCCGTGACGGGAGGGATCGAGGTTTTCGAAGACGCCATGGGCTACCTGGCCCTCGAGGAAAAAATCCAGCTGCTGGAATCCCTGACCCTGCTGGACCCCCTCACCCGCATCGGCAACCGCCGCTACCTGGAAGAACAGCTGGAAGAAAAATTCCGGGAATTCCAGATTTCGGGACTGTCTCTCGGCCTTCTTTTCTTCGACATCGATCATTTCAAGCGGGTAAACGACAACTGGGGGCACATCGTGGGCGACCGCGTGCTGACCGTCGTGGCTTCCACCCTGAAACACAGCCTCCGTATTTACGACGTCCTGGGACGTTGGGGGGGAGAGGAATTCCTGCTCCTGCTGCCGAACCTCAAGGAAGGAGCCCTGGAGGAGGTGTCGGACCGGCTCAGAAAGATGGTCGCAGCCTCCGACATTTTCCTCGAGAGCAGCCACGAACCCCTTCATGTCACCGTTTCAGGCGGTGCCACGCTCGCCCGGCTCGGGGAAACGCCTCAGAGGGCCCTTGAACGGGCCGACGAGCTCCTTTACGAGAGCAAGGCCGCCGGGAGGAACTGCATCACCTTCGGGTAGGGGAAATCTTAGCACCGGTCGTCCAGCATGCCGCCGAGGTCCGCCTGGAGGGCCGTCCTGGCACAGAGTCCCAGGATGCCTCGCTTCACCTTCGGCTCGGGCTGTGTCCAGCGCGAAAGCCGCTTGGTGATTACGGCCTCCGGCAGGTCCAGGTTCACCGTTCGGGCCTCGATGTCGATGACGATGGGATCGCCCTCCTCAATGACCGCGATGGGGCCTCCAACGAAGGCTTCGGGGGCGACGTGCCCGATGGCGCAGCCTTCGGTGAAACCGGAGAACCGCCCGTCTGTCAGGACGTATACGTCCTTCCCGAGCCCAAGCCCGACCAGGGCGTCGGTCGTCATCATCATTTCCCGCATGCCCGGTGCCCCGCGCGGACCTTCGAACCGGATCACCACCACGTCTCCCCTGTTGACGGCTCCCGTGACGACGGCCTCGTGAGCCTCGTCGTCGGAGGAGAACACCCTGGCGGGACCCTTGAAACGCATCCGGTCAGCCGGGATGGTCGTCGTCCGGCAGATGGCCCCGCCCGGGGCCAGGTTTCCCCGCATGACGGCGATCCCGCCGGAATCGAAAACCGGGTCGTCCACGCCCGCAAGGGTGCTCCTGTCCAGGGAGCCCCGCTTCGGCAGCTCCTCCGCGAGGGGGCGCCCGGTCACCGTCATGGCGCCGAGGTCCAGCAGTCCCTCGAGTTCCTTCAGCAGCGCGGGGACGCCGCCCGCCTCGTGGAGGTCCACGACGGTCCTTTTGCCGGTGGGGATGACCCTCGAGAGGACAGGGATCTCCCGCGAGAGGCGGTCGAAGTCGTCCAGCGAAAGGTCAAGATCCAGTTCCCGCGCGATGCTGACCAGGTGCAGGACCGCGTTCGTCGAACCGGCCAAGGCCAGGGTCGCCTTTACCGCGTTCAGGAGGTTGGCCCGGGAAAGCACCTTGTCGGCGGAAAGCCCCTCCTGCACCATCTCTACGATGCGGCGTCCCGTCCTGCGGCCGAACCTGAGCTTCTCGGCATAGACGGCCGGAACCGTGGCGGAACCGGGCAGGGAGAGCCCCAGCACCTCCGCCAGGATCTGCATCGTGTTGGCGGTCCCCATGAGGGAGCAGGCCCCGGGGCCGGGACAGACGTGATCCTCCAGGAACCTCATCCGCTCCGACACGTCCTCCTCTCCGTACCGGGCCCCGAAGACGACCTGGTCCAGCTCCGACATGACGACCTGCCGCCCTTCGTGGCGCGACACGAGCTGCGGCCCCCCGGAAAGGAAGATGAAGGGAAGCCCGGACCGGATCCCCCCGATGATCACGCCGGGGATGATGCTATCGCAGGAAGCCAGCAGGACAAGGCCGTCCAGGAGCTGGACGTTGGCCATGATCTCCACGGATGAGGCGATCACGTCCCGGATGACCAGTTCGTACCTCATGTGGGGCGTCCCGATGGGGATGGCCCCGCAGGTCGCGATGGTCCGGAACTCGAAGGGGGTCCCGCCGGCCTGCCAGATTCCGGCCTTGACGCTTTCGGCCAACTTGTCCAGGTGGGTGTGCCCCAACCCCGCGTCGTTGCCCGGGTTGACCACCCCGATCAGGGGCCGGGCCAGGTCGATGTCGTCGTACCCGCACCCCTTGTAGATGGCCCTCCTAGAGGCCCCGCCCGCAGAAGTGAACAGTTCTCCTTCCTTTGACCGGTAGGTCATGAAACCTCCTCCTCTCGAACACGGACTCTCCGTGTCCTGAAAATCCTAGCATGGAGCCGCTCTTCCCCGTTTCCGGAAATCGTTCAGCTGCCGAAAGAAAAACACGCCCGTCACGAGCGCCGAAAGGATGTCGGAAAGGGGGAAGGAACGCTGCGGGGACAGCTTTGCCCAGGGCCTTGAAAAGGCTGGCCCCGACGACGTGGAAACCGACGCAGAAGAACCCGAGGGTCATGGTCCGCAGGGATCGGACGCCCAATTCCCGGAGGGGAACATCCTGGGTGAAGACCCCGAAAAGGGGCAAGTCGGCCATGGAAAGGAGCCTGAGAGCGCTCTTGCCCGAAAGAATGCGTCCACCACGTTGTAGGAAGCCTGGACGCTCATGCCCAGGATCGCGGGAAGGGACATCCCGAGCAAAAGCCTTCCTATCGGTTCGGTTCCGAGAAAGTCCGGCTCCCCCAAGGCGTTGTGCCCCCGTTCATCTTCCCTTCGGCATCATCCTCCGAAGCGTCCCCGCAATCCCGTGCCTCGCCCGGACGACCCGAAACCACCGCCGCAGGCGCTGCGTCGTTTCTACGGCATCGTCCAGCACCAGGTAGACCACCGGGATGACCAGAAGCGTCAAGAACGTGGAGGTGAACATCCCGCCCACAACCGCCACGGCCATGGGCTGCCGGAACTCCGCTCCCTCGCTCAGCTTGAGGGCCACCGGGAGAGAACCCGCCATGGTGGAAACGGCGGTCATCAGGATCGCCCGAAGCCGCAGCGGGGCCGCGTTGAGCACCGCCTGGACCTTGTCCATGCCCCTGGCGCGCTGCTGGTTGACGAAGTCCACCAGCAGGATCGCGTTGTTCACCACGATCCCCACCAGCAGGATGATCCCCATGAAGCTCATCATGTCGAGGTTGTTGTCCGCCAGGAAAAGCAGCCCGAAAGCCCCCGGAGTCAGCAGGGGAAGGGAGAACATGACCGTGAAGGGGTGCAGGAAGGATTCGAACTGGACGACCATGACCGTGTACACCAGGACGACCGCTACGGCAAGGGCCCCCAGGAGCCTCCTGAAATCCTGCTCCTGGTTCCTGGAACGGCCCGTGGCCAGGACCGAAACGCTCCCATCGGCGGGCAGGTGTTTCCGGACCGTTTGCCGGACCAGGGCGATCCCTTCCCCGGTGGAAACCCCCTGGACCACGTTTCCGCTGACCTGCAGGGCAGGCTGCCGGTTGTAGCGCTTGATCACGCTGGGGGCTTTCACCCTCTCCACGAACGCGAGCCCAGGGATCCGGACGATCCTCCCGGAGCCGGTCTTCACCGAGACCTGCTCGACATCCAGCGGGCTTTTTCTCCGTTCCCTTTCCGCCATCAGCCGGATATCGTAGCGAAATCCCCCGTCCTTGAACACTCCCGCCTTCGTCCCGCCGAAATAGGCCTGGATTTCCGTGGAAAGGTCGCGGATGTCGATGTCCAGGTCATCCGTCCGGGCCCGGTTCAGCGTGACGTTCAACTGGGGCTTGTCAAGCCGGACATCGGTGTCGAGGTCCGTGAGACGCCCGTCCTTCTCCAGTTCCTCCAGGACTTTCCCGCTGATCTCCATCAGCTGTTCCGGGGTTCCCCCGACCAGCGTCATCCGGACATCGGCCCCTCCGAAGACGGCGAAGGTGAACCGGACATCCCGGAAACCCGCAAGGGCTCTCCGCATCTTCCCCATGACCACCTTGACCCCCGGCCTCTCCTTTCTGGGCACCAGGTTGACGAAAAGGCGCCCTCGGTTGGGCTGCNGGCCNGCACCGGTCCCGGTTTCCCCGAACGTGTAGGCCACCGATGGGTCGGCTCGGACGATCCGGTCGATCTGCGCCAGGACCCGTTCGGTTTCCGCCAGGGAGGCCCCGGCGGGCAGCTCGAAGCNGATGTTGAAGGTCCCCTGGTCGTCCGAGGGATACAGCCCCGTACCGATGTTGAAGGAGAAGGAGAGCCCCAGCGCGAAAAGACCCGCCGCGATCCCCAGGGTGACCCACCGGAAGGCAATCGCCCTTTCGAGGGCCCAGCGGTAGAACCTGTCCAGCTTCACGAGCCCTCTCTCGATGGCCGAGGCAATCCGCCCGGGCCGGTCCTTGTGGAGAATCCGCGAGCAGAGAAAGGGCGTCAGCGTCAGGGACAGGACCAGGGATAGAGCGATGGTGCAGACCACCGTCACTCCGAAGGAGTAGAAAAACCGTCCGATGATTCCCCCGAGGAAAGCGATGGGAGCGAAGACGGAGATCGTGGTCGCAGCTCCCGCCAGGACGGAGAAGGCCACTTCCCCCGTACCGAGGTCGCTGGCCTGGAAGGCCGCCATGCCGTCTTCCATGTGCCGGTGGACGTTCTCCAGGACCACGACCGTGGCGTCCACGACCAGTCCCACGGCCAGGGAAAGGCCCAGCATCGTCAGGTTGTTGATGGTGAGCCCCAGGGCTTTCAGGAAGACAAAGCTTCCCAGCAGGCAGACGGGAATGGTGATGATCGCCACGAAGGTCGTCCTCAGGGTCCTCAGGAAGAAAAGCATCACCAGCGAGCAGAGCAGGACGGCCTGCAGGAGGTTGGTCCTCACGCCGGCCATGGAACGCCTCACGAAATCGGCGGTGTTCGAAACCACCCGGAGCTCGACCCCGCGGGGGGCGATCCGCTGGAGCTCCTCGACCCGCTTCAGGACGGCGTCCGAAACGGCCACCTCGTTGGATCCCCGCTGCTTCTGGATGGAGATGAGGATCGCTTCGCTGCCGTCCAGGAAGGCGCTTTTGCTTTTCTCCTCGAACCCGTCTTCCACGCGGGCCACGTCGGCCAGCCGGACGATTCCGCCTTTCTTCACCGCCACGGGCAGGGTCCGGAGGCTTTCCACGGAATCGTACTCGCCGGAAAGCCGGATCTCCACCTTCTGCCGATCCGTCTCAATGCTCCCCCCGGGCAGTTCGACGTGTTTCCGGCCGATCGCCCGGGAAACGTCCGACACCGTAAGTCCCCGGGCCTCCAGCAGGGCCGGGTCCAGCCAGACCCGGATCTCGCGTTTCCGAAGGCCCGGCGTGTCGACGTTGCCCACCCCGTCCACGGACTGGAAGCGGGCGACCGCCACCTTGTCCGTGAAAACGGCCTTTTCCCGGTAGGATGCCGGGCCAGTCACGGCAACGGTGACGATGGGATCTTCGCCCGTCTGGTACTTCGTCACGATGGGGGGATCCGCCTCGTCCGGCAGTTCCGGGATGGCAAGGTTGACGCGGTCCCGCACGTCGGCGGCCGCGGCGTCGATATCGCGCCCCAGGTCGAACTGGACGACGGTCGTCGCCCTTCCCTCGTAACTGCTGGAACTGATGCTCTCGATCCCGGAGATCGTACTGAGCTTCTCCTCGATGATGTCCGTCACGTCGTTGTCCATGACCGCCGCGCTGGCTCCCCGCATGGTGGTCGTGACCGCGACGATGGGGAAATCCACGTCCGGCGTCCTCTGGACCCCCATCCCCCTCATGCCCAGGATTCCGAAAAGGACCAGGGAAAGGGTCAGGACGATGACGGTAGCCGGTCTCCGCAAAGCAACTTCGGTGATCTTCATGGGCGCATCCTCGCCTCCGGTTCAGGTCGGTCCCCTGCTAGTTTACCGTCTGGCGATCGAAAGCGGAAAGGCTCCCGGGAGGCTTGCCCAGGGCCGATCTTTTTGCGACTACTCCTGGAGGGTCGCTTCGGAAGGGGGCGTTTCCTTTTCCCGGAGTTCCCGCATCTGCCTCGAGAAAAAGGCGAACGTGATGAAAGCCGAAAGCAGGTCCGCTGCGGGAAAGGCCAACCAGACCCCGGGCAGGCCCATTAGGCGGGGCAGGACGATCACGAGGGGCAGGAACAGGAGGACCTGCCTCGACATGGAAAGGAAAAGGGCGGGGGTTCCTTTCCCCAGTGCCTGGAAAAGGGTGGAGCCGATGACCTGGAAGCCGATGAAGGCAAACCCCAGGGTCATCATCCGCAGGGAACGGGCTCCGATGGACCGAAGCTCCGGATCCGCCGTGAAGAGCCCGAAAACCAGGCCCGGGAACAGAGTCAGCACGAGAAAGCCGACCGTCGAAATCGCCGTTGCCGCGGTCACGGAAAGGCGAACGGCCCGATGGGCCCGGCCCCAGTTGCCCGCCCCGTAGTTGTAGCCCAGGATCGGCTGCAGTCCCTGGGAAATCCCCATCATCGGCATGAAGAACACCGACAGCACGCGGGAGATCACACCGTAGGCGGCAACCGCGTAGGGAGAACCGAAGCGGGACAGGGACTGGACCACCAGGGTGGCGGAAACCCCGCCCGCCGTCAGCCGGGCGAACTCCGACGCGCCCACGGAAACGATCTGCCGGACGATGTCCGCGCGGGGGACCAGGTGTTCCGCCCTCAGCTTCAGGGCGCTTCGCCCGGAGAACACGTAGTTCCCGAGCCAGACCACCACGAGCGCCTGGGAGAGGACGGTTGCCCATGCGGCCCCGGCGATGCCCCAACCGAAGCCGAAGATGAACAGAGGGTCCAGGACCATGTTGGCGCCCCCTGAGATGAGCATGGTGAACATGGCCACCCTCGCGTTTCCCTCCGCCCGGACCGTGCTGTTCAGGCCGACCCCCAGGACGTGGAAGGGAACCCCGAGGAGGATGATGCCGATGTACGCGCGGGCGTAGGGGAGGATCTCCCCGGAAGCTCCCAGCAGGGCCAGCAGCCGGGGAAGGAAGGCCCGGCCCAGGGTCGCCGCGGAAAGGCCAGCGGCCAGCGCCAGCGTCACGAGCGTGCCGAGAGCCCGGTCGGCCCGTTCGGCGTCACCGGCCCCGAGGCTCCTGGAAACCAGGGAGGCGGCGCCCACGCCCCCCATGGTGGCGATCCCCATGACGAAAAAGTGGAGGGGGAACGCCACCGCCGTCCCCCCGAGTCCCATGGGCCCCACGCCCCACCCGATGAAGAACGCGTCCACGAGGTTGTAGGACGCCTGGACGATCATCCCCACCGTCGCCGGCAGGGACAGCTTCAGCAGGAGTCGGCCGATGGGCTCCGAGCCCAAAAATGCCGTGTTCCTCAATTCGAATTCCCCTCGACCTGCACGGGATCCCCGTCCTTGAGGGCACCGCCGCCGGAAACGACCACGAGGTCTCCCGAGGCGATCCCCGAAATCACCTGCACGACGTCCGGCAGCACGAGCCCCGTCTTCACGGGGACCTGTACCGCTTTCCCGTCCCGAACCACGAAGACCGTTCCATCCCGGAGGCTGTCGAACGGAACGACCAGGGCGTTTTCGGCCGATTTTTCCACCAGGAAGACCCGGGCGAACATCCCCGGCTTGAGCCGGTAGCCCAGCGCACGGTTGTCGGCCGACACCTCGACCCGGACAGTCCGGGTGGAGGGATCCACGTAGGGGTGGACGAGGGAAACCTTCCCCTCGACCGGGTCCGACCCCAGGCTTTCGGCCGCGATCAGGGCCTTCATCCCGGGAACCACGCCGGAGGCCTGTACCTCGGGAACCTGGAGCACCGCCCTGATCCGGTCGACGTTCGCGATCCTGGCCACCGGCGTGGCGGTGGAAAGCAGCGTGCCGGGAGTCAGGCTGAAGTCGTCCAGGACGATCCCGTCGATGGGGGCGGTCAGGGTGAACTCCGAGCGGTTGACCGACTGGGCCTGGAGGCTGCTCTGCGCCTGCGCCACGGAGGCGCGGGCGCGGTTGTAGGCAGCCAGCGCGGCCTGGTAGGCCGTTTCCCGGCTATCCAGCTCCTGGCGGGTCGCATACCCTTCCTTCAAAAGGCGGGCGTAGCGGTCCCTCTCGCGGAGGGCGCTTTCCAGCTCGGCCCTCGCCTGCTCCGCACCGGCCCTGTTGACTTCCACCTGCGCGGAAAGAGCACCGACCTGGGCGTCCTGGTCCCTTCGGTCGAGAACCGCGATCACCTGTCCCTTTCGGACCGGCTGCCCGATTTTCACCTTGACCTGAAGAAGCCGGCCGGCCACCTTCGGGACGAGCGTCACGTCCTCGGGGGCTTCCAGCGTGGAATTGGACTCGAACCCCTGCCGGAGCACCGCTCGGACTTCCGCGGGCACCACCTCGACCCGGGCTGCCGACGGGGGCGGCGGAGCCTGGACGGCCCGGGAGCGCCTCGAGAAGGCCATGCCCCCTCCGGCTAGGACCAGGAGAACGACGGCCAGGGTGATCTTTCCTCTTTTCGTTGCCACAAACGATCTCATCGACATTTCCCTGTTCCTCCTTTACCGTTCCAGGATCCGGTTCACGAGGGATCCCTCGGCCTTCCAGAGGCCGGCCAGCGCCATACGGTACGCCTTCAGTGCGCTCGAAAGGGCCGTCCGGGCACCGGTCAGGGTGGTCCGGGCGGAAAGGACGTCGAGCTGGGTGTTGACTCCCTCGCGGTAGCCCACCTCGGCCAGCCGCAGGTTTTCCGCGGCCAGTTCCAGGCTTTTCCTCGCCGCCTTCACCGTTTCCGCCGCGCTTTCCACGGACAGGACGGCCTGGCTCACCTCGGCCCGGACCGCGTCCTCCTTCTTCGAAACGGCCTGTTGTGCCTGGTTCAGGGCCGCTTTCTCCTGCATCACCTTCCCCTTCGTCATCCCGCCGTCGAAGACCGGGACCTTCATCGTGACCGTTGCCAGCCATTCGTCATCCGCCGCCGAAGAAGCGGGCGTGGAGTCGTAATCCAGCTGGTAGGAGGCCGAAAGGGTCACGACCGGCCGCATCCCGCCCCTTGCGATGTCCACGGCCGTCTTCTGGATGGCCGCGGCGGTCTTCTGTCCCTTCAGGTCGGGCCTGTTCTCGAGGGCTTTCGCCAGGGACTCTTCGCGGTTCACGGAAGCCGGCCCCGCATCGAGGCCCCCGACGATCTCGACGTCCGCGTCCGGCGGCAGCCGGAGGAGGGTGAACAGGTCGATTTTGGCGATGGAAAGGGCGTTTTTCGCGCTCGTGTATTCGGCCGAGGCGCTCTCCCGCTGCTGGATCGCCCGGGAAAAATCCAGCTTCCGGGCCAACCCCAGCTCGAACCGCTTGCCCAGGTCCTTCGCGGCGTTCTCGTAGTAGGCCAGGGCATCGCGGGCCGTCTCCTCGTCCGCCTTCCTCTGGAGGACCGCCAGGTAGGCCTCCACGACCCTGAAGGCCACGGCTTCCTCGGCGCTCTCCAGGTCCTGGCGGGCCTTCACCAGGTTCTGCCGCGCCTGCTCAGCCCCGGCGCTGATCACCCCGCCCGCGTAGAGGTACTGGGAAAGGTTCACGCTTGCGAGGTTTTCCTTCTCGGGCTTGGTCGACTCCTCGTTGCGCCGGGAAGCGCTTCCGTTCAGGGAAATCGACGGGAAAAGGCCGGAACGGGCGTACACGTACCGCCCCTCCGCCTTGACCAGTTCTTCCCGTGCGGACAGGACGTCCGGGTTGTTTTCCAGGGCGATCTTCACCGCCTTCTGCAGGTCGAGGGTTTCCGTCGCAAGCGCCTTGCGGGCCCCGGCCGCCGGGGCCAGGATCCAGGACAGCACCAGGAACAGGGAAACTCCCAGGGCAGCCGCTCTTCTCATCGTCATTTCCCTCCCGGGATCAGCATCTGCAGGGCAACGGCCAGGCCGTGCCGCTTCCTTTTCGCGCGGAACCACCTCATCAGCACCAGGGCCCTCTCCTTCGCGTCGTCCAGCACCAGGTAGATTACCGGGATCACGAGAAGGGTCAGGACCGTGGAGGTGAAAAGCCCCCCGACGACCGCCACCGCCATGGGCTGCCGGAACTCCGCCCCCTCGCTCAGCTTCAGCGCCACCGGAAGCGAGCCCACCATGGTCGAGACCGCCGTCATCAGGATTGCCCGCAGGCGCAGCGGACCTGCGTTGAGCACCGCCTGCACCTTTTCCACCCCGGCGTCCCGCTGCTGGTTGATGAAGTCCACCAGGATGATCGCGTTGTTCACGACGATTCCCACCAGCAGGATCAGGCCCATGAAGCTCATCAGGTCGAGGTTGTTCCCCGCCAGGAAGAGCAGCCCGAAGGCCCCCGGCGTCAAAAGCGGCAGAGAGAACATGACCGTGAACGGGTGGAGGAACGATTCGAACTGGATGGCCATGACCATGTAGACCAGGGCGATCGCCACCGCGAGGGCCAGGAAAAGCCGCCGGAAATCCTGTTCCTGGGTCTTGGACCGTCCCGTGGCCAGGACCTTGACGCTCCCGTCGACCGGCAGGTGTTTCTGGACGGTCGAACGGACCAGGGCCATGGCTTCCCCGGTGGAAAACCCTTTGACCACGTTGGCCGAAAGCCCCAGCGAAGGCTGGCGGTTGTACCGCTTCACCACGTTCGGGGCCAAGGTTTCCGTCACGTGGACCAGTCCCGGGATCCGGACGATCTTCCCGGAACCGTTCTTCACCGCTACCTGTTCCACGCTGGGGACCGACGACCGGAGGCCGGGTTCGGCCATCAGCCGGATATCGTACCGGAACCCTCCGTCCTTGAACACCCCAGCCTTGGTCCCGCCGAAATAGGCCTGCACTTCCGTTGAAAGGTCCCGGACGTTCAGGTTCATGTCGTCTGTCCGGCCCCGGTTCAGGCCCAGGTCCAGGAGAGGCTTGTTCAGGCGGACGTCGGTGTTGATGTCCGTCAGCCTGCCGTCCCGCTTCAGGTCCGCGATGACTTTCTCGCTGATGGCCACGAGCTGTTCGGGAGTCCCTCCCACCAGGGTCATGTCCAGGTCCGCCGCGCCCCAGGTCGCGAAGTTCAGCTGCGCCTCCCGGAAGCCCGACAGGTCGTGCCGAAGGCGGTTCATCACGCTTTTGACGTCCGGCCGGCGGCTTTTCGGGACCAGGTCCACGTAAAGGGTTCCCTTGTTCTCCTCCTGTCCCATGCCCGTACCGATCTGGGAATAGGTGAACTCGACCGAAGGGTCTTTCCGGACGATCTCGTCCATTTTCAACAGGGTCCGCTCCGTGGCTTCCAGGGCCGTCCCGGCCGGCAGCTCGACGCTGATGCTGAAGGTTCCCTGGTCGTCCGAGGGGAAGAATCCCTTCCCGATCTGGCTTGCCATCACCAGCCCCAGGGCGAAGAGCCCGACAGCCGCGCCCAGGGTCACCCAGCGGAAACGGACGGCTTTCCCCAGGATCGACCGGTAGGTCCGCTCAACCCCTTCGAGGAACCGCTCGATCGCCAGGGCGACCCGGCCCGGGTGATCCTTCTGCAGCAGGCGCGAGCACAAAAAGGGCGTCAGGCTGAGGGAAAGGACCAGGGACAGGGCGATGGTGCAGACCACCGTGATGCCGAAGGAGTAGAAAAAGCGGCCGATGATCCCGCCCATGAAGGCCACCGGGGCGAACACGGCCATCGTCGTGGTGGCCCCGCCCAAAACGGAAAAGGCGACCTCCCCGGCTCCCTTCGAGCTGGCCGCCAGGGGCGGAAGGCCGTTTTCCATGTGCCGGTGGATGTTCTCGAG
>JGI11944J13513_1002062_pt1 | contig 14797 bp, 14 predicted proteins | sample TerdegcoTASludge_FD_13513 | JGI IMG/M metagenome (IMG submission 13513) | reverse complement strand
CTCGGCGACCGCCGTCCTCGCCATGACCCCCACCAGGAGGGGATCCGCTTCCACCCGGCGGGTCGCCGCGCAGAAAAGGGTGTCCCCATCGAACCTTGTGTGAACCGGGAAAAGCGCATCTGCGTAGCCGTCCTGGCCCTCGATCGCCACCCTCCGGCATTGGGCTTTCGTGAGGGCCGCATTCGTCACGACCACACCGATCGTGGTGTTCCTTCCCCAGCAGGCGGGACTTTCTCCCTCCGCCAGCGACTCGGCAGGATCCAGGATGCCGCCGTCCTGGTTCCTTGCACCCGCGATCAGGCGCCCCTGCTCGTCCCTGGCTGCGCCGAAGGCATTCACGGCCACCAGTGCGGAGACCTGGAGGCCCGACCGTTCGAGAGTCGACCAGCCGATCCCCGACTTCATCGCCCGCGAAGGGGCGCTGTACTTTCCGACACTGGCCCCGGTCCCGGCCCCCACGTTTCCCATGGGGGATCTTTCCAGCAAACCTGCCTTTTCGCAGGCTTCGAGCCCCATCCCTGGATCGGGCCTGGCACGGGAGTCCCCCACAGACAGGTCGAAGAGGCAAGCCGCCGGGATGATCGGGATCCTCCCCCAGCCGGAGTCGAACCCCCAGCCGCGTTTTTCGCAGTACTGCATGACGCCGTCCGCTGCGGCCAGCCCGAAGGCGCTTCCGCCGGTCAGGACGATCGCATGGACTTCCTCCATGAAACAGGCCGGGTCGAGGAGATCCGTTTCCCGCGTTCCCGGTGCCCCTCCCCGGACATCACAGCCCACAACCGCTCCCTCCGGGAAAAGGACGACCGTCACTCCCGTGCCACCCGTTCGGTCGGAAGCATGCCCCACCAGAAACAACCCCATCCCCTCCCTTTTTCGAAAAACGCTGGGCCCCGGGACGTATTTCCCGAGACCGCTACCGTTCCATGATAAACTTTTCGTGAGAAGAAGCAACGAAACGATCGAATCGGGAAAATCGGGGAAAAAGGGGGGGGTATCATGAAACGGACCTGGTTTCTTCTCCTGCTGTGCCTGCTGGCTGTTTCGGCAGGAACCGCCCTGTATTTCCAGCGACAGGCCAAGATCTCGTCGGATCGGGCGGCAGAATCGGTACGCCAGGTGGAGGACCTGAAGCGCCAGCTCGATTCCCTGAGAATCCCGGAACCGGATTGGAACCGGATCGGAAAAGCCCTGAAAACCGATAGGCCCGAAGCCTTTTTGCGTTCGAGCCTTCTCTCCCGTCAGGACCTGATTCCCTGGGAAGGGGTCCTGGGGGGTACGATGGCCATACCGGGCCCCGAGTCCATCTGGTTTCTCGCTCCGGCCTGGGCCCTGGTCTACGTGGAAGACGGGCACATCGCGGGGTACCTGCTCTTTCGTTTCCAAATCCGCGGGGACAGGGTCACCTGGACCCTGGTCGACAAGGAAGCCCTCTAGGCAGGAAGGAGGAGGGGGCCGCCCCCCTCCTCCTTCCGGTTTCATTCGAATCAGGCGCCGAGCCCGAGCTCCCTCTCGATCGGCCGAAGGGCTTCGAGCGTTTCCTGGATCAGCCATTCCAAAGGCTTCTCGAGCAGTTCGGCCCCGCGCTGGATGATTTCCCGGTTCACGCCCCGGGCGAAGGCCTTGTCTTTCCATTTCTTCATGACCGACCGGACCTCCAGGTCCGCCAGGGACCGGCTCGGACGGACCAAGGCCGCCGCCGTCAAAAGCCCGGTCAGTTCATCGACCGCATAGAGCGTTTTTTCCATGGGGGATTCCGGCCGGGTTCCCGTGTATTCCCACGCATGGGAAGAGACGGCTCGGCAAAAAGCCTCATCGTACCCGGCGTCCTTGAGCCAGTCCAGGCTTTTTTTCGCGTGCTCCTCGGGAGCCTCCTCCCAATCGAGGTCGTGAAGGAGGCCGACGAGACCCCACCGATCCGGGTCCTCGCCCGCCAGGATCGCGAAGTGCCTCATGGCGGCTTCGACCGCCAGGGCATGCTTGATGTGCATGTCTTCCCTGTTGTGCTCCAGCAAGAGTTCCCATGCCTTGTTCCTGTCTGCTTCCATCGGTCATCCCTCCAGCCTGGATGTCTAGACTTTCACCAGCAGGGTCGATTCCGGAAGGTTGACGGCCTCCAGCCCGGCCTCTTCCCGCAGTTGCCGGGCTAGCGCATCCGGGTAGGGAAAAACGAAGAGGACACGCCGGATCCCTGCGTTGATCATCGCCTTCGTGCAAAAGGAACAGGGTTCGTGAGTGCAGTAAAGATCTGCACCGGCGGTTGCGGACCCCGTCGCGGCGGCCTGGACGATCGCGTTGATTTCCGCGTGGGCCCCCCGGCAGATCTCGTGGCGTTCTCCAGAGGGGATGCCCAGTTTTTCCCTTAGGCATCCCACTTCCGCGCAGTGCGGCACCCCTTTCGGCGCGCCGTTGTACCCGGTGCTGATGATCTGGCGATCGCGGACAATCACTGCACCGACCTTTCGCCTCAGGCAGGTGCTCCGCGTGGCCACCACCGAGGCGATCGCCATGAAGTAGCTGTCCCAATCCGGGCGAATTTCGCCGTCCATCCTAGAACCCCGCGGGAAAGCCGGGCACGGAAAGGGGGATCTCCGGTCTCGGACCTACGATCGTTCGTGTTTCCTCGAATTCGAAATCGTGCAGCAGCTGCGAGATGGCAAGCTGCTGCACGTCGTCGGTTTCGTAGGGGATTGAAAAGCGGCGGTATCCGAACCGCTCGGCGTAAAACGAAGCCTGCCGCTTCTGGCCTCCGGCTTTCGCCATGACCTCCGCCAGGGCCTCGAGGAACTTCTCCTCGTCGAAAAGGGGGTTTTCGCTCACCAGGGCGATGACCTTGCTTTCGTCGAGAAGGATGTCCCTGTCCCAGACCCCGCAGAGCGTCACTCCCGCCTTCACTTCGAGGCTTGCCTTGGAAACGAGGTGCAGCAACGCTTCCATGATGCGGGAATACCCGAACACCATGGAGAACCCCAGGTTCAGGCGGTGGTCGCGGCCCGGGTCAATCAAGTTTTCCCTGAAAAGCGTTCCCACGCATCCGCTCCGAATGCTGCGCAGGTAAAGGAATTCGCTGTCCATCTCCAGCGACAGCGCCGCGATGGATCGAAGCGTCTCGCTGTGCATGCCGTTCACGGAAACGGGGTTGTAGTCAAGACAGTAGGGAAGCCAGTTGACGACGTCCAGGTCGACGTTCTGGTCCCAGTAGGGAAGCAGGCTCATTCGGTATTCGCGGACCCCTTTCGTGGTGTCTGTTTCTGCTTCATCCTGAAGGAAAGAGGCGGAAAAAGCAAGGGGAATCTCCAGCGGAGATCCCCCGTATGATCCGCTTCCGCTTCAGCCGGAGTACCCGCAGAACTCCAGGGCGGCCAAACCATAGACCAGGACGGCCTGAACGATCTGGTCGGCCGGGCAGTGCTCTTCCGCCCCGTGTGCCACTGCGATGGTCCCGGGTCCCAGCACTAGCGCAGGGGTCTTTCCCTGGTTGGCGAACAGGGCGGCATCCGTCCAACCGGTGCAGCAGGTCCTTTGGGGCTTTCTTCCCGTCACCCTTTCCACGGCTTTCTCGAGGATCCCCAGAAGGGGATGCTCCAACGGGAATTCCATCGGGAGATGATCCATCGTCGCCATGTTGTCCGGGATCCGCCTCAGGGTAGCGTTGAATTCCGGGTCGTCCTTCCTGCAAATCTCGATGATTTCTTCCAGTTCGGCCATGACGGACTGCCAGGTTTCACCTGGGACGAGTCGCCGATCCAGCTGCAGGACGCACCGGTCCGCCACGCTGCTGGGCTGCGTGCCACCGTGAATGACCCCGAGGTTGAAAATCGGTGGCCCCATCAGCGGATGAACCCTGGCATTCAGGCGGGGAGGCAGTTCCGCTTCCATTTTCCGGATGAACGCCGCCATCTTCGAGATCGCGTTGACGCCAAGGTGCGGGCGCCCTCCGTGGGCAGCCCGGCCGATCACTTCGACCTCGATCCACTCAAGCCCCCTGTGCCCGACGCTGAGGTTCAATTCCGACGGTTCCCCGACGATCACCGCATCCGCCTTCGGACCGTTCAGGACGATGTCTTCGCTACCTTCGCTTTTGAGTTCCTCGTTGATGACGCCCGTGAAAAAAAGATCCCCGGCCAGGCGGAGACCGCTCCTCTTCAAAGCCACGAGGGTCATGGCCATGGCGGCGCAGGCTCCCTTCATGTCCGCGCTTCCCCTTCCCCAGATCCGGCCGTCCTTCAGCTCACCTGAAAAAGGATCGATCGACATCGTGTACGGCGGAACGGTGTCCAGGTGCCCGTTCAGCATCAGCGCCGGCCCGCCCCCTTCGCCCTTCAGCCTGGCGATCACATTCGGCCGCTCGTCGACCACCGGCCGAAGCGTGACGTCGATCCCGTTCCTTCCCAGCCAGCCGGCAAGCCATTGCGCCACCTCGGTCTCCCTTCCCGGAACCTGGGAATGACTTGGGATGCGAACCAGGTCCCCGGCGAGGGAAAGGACTTCTTCGGGAGCAAAGGCTGCCTTCAATCTTTCCAGCGGATCCATCGCTTCCCCCTCCTTTCGGGTGTCCCCTCAGAGGACGACCTTCCCCTTTTCCCTTTGAAAGTCCTCCCGCATCCGCTTGCGGAGTTCAGGGTCGAGGAACGTCCGCAGGGATGCCGCGGCGAGCAGGCGGGCTCCCTTGACCAGGGCTTCGTGAGCCTCGGGCTGGACGGTTGCCGCCGCAAATTCCCTGGTGTGCCAGGCAGTTGGTTGACTCGTGATGGACAGGGTCGGCTGAAGCGCCGGGCATCGCTTGCTCACGTTGCCCACGTCCGAGGACCCCTGGGCTCCGGGACAGGGAACGAAGGGAACCCCGAGCTCGGTGAAAATTTCTTCCATCATGGTTTCAGCCGCTTCGTTCGGTTGGACTTCGTCGAAGGAAAGCTCGAACTTTTCCCATTCTACCTCGGTCTCCGTTGCCAGTGCCGCACCCTGGACCACCTTGTACACCCGTTCGAGCAGGCGGTCCAACTGCGACCTGTAGGGGGAGCGGAAATAAAAACGCGCGACTGCCGTCTCGGGCACGATGTTCGGTGCTGCCCCTCCCTGGGAGATGATCCCGTGCATCCGGATCTCGGGACGGACGTGCTGTCTCAGCATATCGACGGCGTGGAAGAAGAGGGATGCGCCATTCAGGGCATTCCTTCCCTCCCAGGGAGCTCCCGCCGCGTGCGCGGCACGCCCCTTGAACCGGAACTCCAGGGCATCCATGGCGAGGGCCCTGTACCGCACGTAGCTGTCCTTCCCTCCGCAATGGATCATCAGGGCCAGGTCCACCTCGTCGAAAAGCCCCTCCGCGGCCATGCGGATCTTGGCCCCGTTCGTCTCTTCGGCAGGCGTTCCCGTCACCCAGAGGTCGCCCCCCAAATCGTCCATCACTGTACGAAGGGCCGCACCCGCAAGCAGGCTCATCGCCCCGTGGACATTGTGGCCGCAGGCGTGTCCGATCCCAGGCAAGGCATCGTACTCGGCAAGCAAGGCAACCCTTCCGTTCGATCCCCTGTCGATACGCCCCCGGTAGGCCGTAGGGATCCCGAAAAAGGGGATCTCCACGTCAAAGCCGGCTTTTTCAAGGAATGCGGCGTGCTTGCGGCTGGCCTCGAATTCCTGTTCCGACACTTCGGGATTTGCGGCAAGATCATCGCTCAACGAGATCGCCTCCGGCGCAAACCGGTCGATCGCTTCGTTCACCCTTTCCAAGAAACGCTCGTAATCCTTCACGACGGCAGCCTCCCTGCTGAATTTTCAGGTTCCCTCAAGAGTAGGCGTCCACAGGGTTCCGGCGAAAGGACGCCCCTTTCGACCGCAATCCGGCCGTTGACCAGGACCGCGTAAATCCCTTCCGGGGGAGCCAACTGGTCTTCGAATGTAGCCCGGTCACGCAGTTCCTCCGGGGAAAACAGCACCAGGTCCGCCGGTGCCCCGACCTCCATCCTGCCGACCGGCAGCCAGGCCATCTCGGCGGGGAGGGCCGTCGCATGGCGAACTGCTTCCGGCCAGGAAAGGCCTTCTTCCCGGAGCCAGCGCAAGGCCCTGGGGAACGCCCCTGCCGCCCGCGGATGCCCTTCCCCCCCGTGAAGGACTCCGTCCGAGGCGACGGCGCAGAGGGGGTGCCTCAGGCAGAGACGGATCTCGCTCTCGTTCATGACGTGGGCAATGATCAGGGCCTTGGGATCGTTCTCCCGCAGGTCGGCATAGATTTCCGGAGTCAGCCGCATCCCTCGGAACCTTCCGCTTGCTGCCTCCAGGCTTTCCAGCCCTTTCCCCCACCTTTCCTCAAAACCGGGATCGAACACCGTCGATCCGATAAACGTACAGAAGGCCGAATACGGGTAGCAGTCGAAGGTCACGTCTGCCCCCCTCGCCCTGGCCTGCTCGATCAACCGGATCGACCGGTCTGTGAATCCGAATGCCGTCATGCTGCCAAGGTGCGAAATCTGCACCCGGATTTTGAACCGCTCTGCAAAACCGATGGCCTCTTCGACTGCCTTGATGCATTCCGGGCCATCGTGCCGAATGTGGACGGAAACGAAGCGCTTCGGGGTTTTTCCCAAAATCCCGCATAGGGCTTCGATCTCCCGGGGGCTGGTGTTGGGTGCATACTCCAGGCCAAACGAAAGCCCGAAGGACCCCAGCGACAGTTCCCGTCCAAGCCGCTCCTCCATCCTTGCGATCTCCTCATCCGTGGCCGCCCGGTACACGTCCGAAATGCCGACCTCCTCCCGAAGGGCACGGTGCCCAGTGAGGTAACCGAGGTTGAGCCAGGGCGACTTCCGTGCCTCCTTGACCCGGTCAAGGCTCGGCCCTGATCCGCAGTTTCCTGCCAGGGCGGTCGTCACACCTTGCCGCAGGAGTGCTTTCTGGATCGTTCCCGGATCTTCGAGCTCTTCGTCGTGCATGTGGGTATCCACGAAGCCGGGGGAGACCATCAGACCCCCTGCATCCATCCTTCGTTTCGCTGCGGGGGCATCTTCGCCGATGTAGGCGATCCGGTCTCCCGCCACTCCAAGGTTCAGCTTCCTCTCGCTTCCCGTCAGAGGATCCAACAGGATTCCGTTCAAGATAACCAGGTCGAGTTCCACGATCCATTCCTCCCCGAAAAAGGCGGCAGGGGGAATCGCTCCCCCTGGCCGCAGTGGTATTCCTGTAAGACCGGGGGCAATCTCCCTATTGCCAACCGATCAGGACCGCCACGAAAATAAAGATCATCTGGACGACGAAGAGAATTCCGAAGAAGGGGACAAAGTAGCGCCACCAGCGCTCGATCGGGACCTTTGCAATCCCGCAGATCACCGGCAGCAGCGTGGTCGGCCACAAGATATTGGAAAAACCGTCGCCATACTGGAAGGCTAGGACTGCCGTCTGGCGGGAGATTCCCAGGAGGTCCGAAAGCGGGGCCATGATCGGCATCGTCGTTGAAGCCTGCCCGGAACCAGAGGGGATGAAGAAGTTGATCAGCGTCTGGACGAACAGCATCCCTTCAGCGGCCACCCAGCGCGGGAACGCCGACAGGGGGAGGGACATGCCGTAAACCACGGTATCGATGATCTTCCCCTCCCGCATGACCACCAGGATGGCTCGCCCCAGGCCGATGACCAGGGCTCCGAAAACGATGTCCTTGCAGCCTTCGACGAACGTCATGGCAATCTTGCTGGGAGTCCACCCGGCGAGGAACCCGGAGACCACTCCCATGATCAGGAAAAGACCGGCCAGTTCGTCAAAATACCAGCCTTTCTCGATGACACCCCAGATCAGGAGGGCGACCGTACCGACGACCCATCCCAGGATCAGCTTGTCCCGCGCATGGAAATGTTTCGTGATCAGTTCGTTGTGGTCCAGGGCCAGGTTTCCCATGTCCAGGCCCCACATGACGCTCTTCGTCGGGTCGGCCTTGATTTTCGCCGCGTAGCGAAGCGTCCACCAGACGGCCATCGATACGAAGACGAACCAGCTGACCATGCGGAAAGCCATGCCGGAGAACAGGGGAAGCTCTGCGAACTTCTGGGCCAGTCCGACCGTGAAGGGGTTCATGAAAGCCGCGGCGAAGCCCATTGCGACGCCGAGGGCCACCATGCTGAGCCCGACGATGGCGTCATATCCCATGGCAATGGCCAACCCCACGAAGAGCGGGATAAAACCGAAGGTTTCTTCATACATCCCGAACACCGACCCGCCAAGGGCGAAAAGGTACATGAAGGTCGGAATCAGGATCACTTCCTTCCCCTTCAGAACTCTTAGGAGCCAGCCGATGAAGGAGTGGAGCGCACCGGTCTGGAGCACGATGTAGAAGGAGGCGTAGACGAAAAACACGAAGAAGACCACTTCCGCCGCATCAATGCTGCCTTTCTGGACGGCGATGAAAGTATCAAAAAAACCCAGGGGGTTCGGGTCAACATGATGGTAGGTGCCCGCCACAACGATGGTCTTGTTCGTCTTGGCGTCCTTGACTCGTTCAAACTCCCCGGCCGGGAGCAGGTGTGTCCCGATGACCGCCAGGACAATCAGGGAGAACAGCAGGACAAACGTGTGCGGAACCTTGCTCAACCTTTGTTGTGCCATAGGAATCCTCCTTTCCCTCTCCTACTTCGCTCAAGTCCGTTCCGGATCGCCGAGCGGTACGGACTCGCCTGCGACTCGCACCCGCTCATGCGAAGCACGGAACTTAACCGAGTGCGAATCAGCCCGGCTGATCGCGTTCGATGCCGCCGCTCATCACAAGCGCAAACAGCTTTAACTGCGGCTCCTTGCATGATAGGCTTTTCCCCATGTCTCACGCTCCTTCCGCTACCAGGGTGAAGGGACATTCTGATACCTTTCTACCGGTTAGTTTAAGATTGAATGCCATCCATGGCAAGCAGGGCAAAAAAAGAGAATTCCGTCCTCCGAAACGAACGCAGCGATGCGCTAGAATAGGACCCATCCCCTGCCAGGAGGTCCTTCGAATGCATTTCCAGAAAGATTGGAAAACGCTCGCCGCAGTTGCGGTAACCCTCCTTTTGTGGGCCTCCGCGTTCGCCGGTATCAAGGCGGGTCTGACGGCCTATTCGCCCGGGGAGCTGGCCCTTCTCCGCTTCCTCTTCGGTTCGGCCGCCATGGCCTTCTTTGCCAGAAGCCGGGGTTTTGGGCTTCCCGAGCGACAGGACATCCCGCGCATCCTTCTCGTGGGGTTTCTCGGGTTCACCGTCTATCACGTCTTCCTGAACTTCGGGGAACAGACCGTTTCTGCGGGAGCAGCCAGCCTGATCGTTTCATTCACGCCGGTCATGACCGCGATCCTGGCGGTAGCCCTCCTTGGAGAACGGCTTCGACCCGCGGGGTGGGCGGGAATTGCGCTCAGCGTTGCCGGGGTCGCCCTGATTTCGATCGGAGAAGGGAAGGGAATCGCTTTGAACCCGGGCTGCGCGCTCATTTTGATCTCTTCGCTGGGCAGCAGCCTGTACAACGTTTTCCAGAAACCTCTCCTCAAACGGTATCACCCTATCGCCTTCACCGCGTATGCAATGACTGCCGGGACCCTGTTCATGCTGGTCTTCGCGCGGGGGCTCCCCTCTGCCTTTCTTCGGGCTCCCTTGGAGGCAACCCTCTCGGTCGTCTATCTTGGCGTGTTTCCTGGAGCGGTCGCGTACAGCACCTGGACCTATGCCCTTTCGAGGATGCCGGCTTCCCGCCTCGCAACATCCCTCTACGTTTCCCCCGTTCTTGCCATCGCCATCGCATGGGCCTGGATCGGGGAAATCCCGACGCTTTTGTCCCTGGTGGGGGGAGCCGTAACTCTCGGGGGGGTCCTTCTCACCAACACACGAGGGAAAGAATGAGAATGGGGGGGCAACCGCCCCCCCATTCCGTGGACCTTGACTGTTTTTCTTCTCTATTCCCGGATCATGACCAGCATCATCCTGAACCGCTTTTCCGTTTTCATCGAATGGGGGACATTCGCCGGCATGACCAGCATCTGGCCGGGCGAAACCCTGTGCAGCACCCCTTGAAGGGTGAAATCCGCTTCGCCTTCCAGAGCCACAACGAGCGCATCATAGGGAGCCTTGTGCTCGCTCAGGGATTGCCCTGCATCGAAAGTGAAAAGGGTCACGCTTCCCCCGTTTCCATCCAGGATCGATCGGCTCACGATACCTCCTTCCTGGAAATCGAGCAGCTCTACCGGAGAAAAGACCTTCCCCGCCACCCCGGCCTCCCTTGGTGCCTGTCCGCCGCAGCTGCCGCATTCGCATCCGCACCCCATCTTCACTCCTCCTATCCGAGGATCGCCTTCAGGTCTTCCTCGACTGTCGTAATCGGCATAAGATTAAATTTTTCGCGCAGGATCTCGAACACGGCCGGTGTGACGAAGGCCGGGAGACTGGGCCCGAGGCGGATGTTCCGGATCCCGAGGTGCAGCAGCGTCAGCAGGATGCAGACCGCTTTCTGCTCGTACCAGGAGAGAATCAGCGAAAGCGGCAGGCTGTTCACGTCCGTTTCGAAGGCGTTGGCCAAGGCGATCGCCACCTGGATGGCGGTATAGGCATCGTTGCATTGCCCGCAGTCCAACAGGCGCGGAATGCCTTCGATCTCCCCGAATTCCAGCTTGTTGAACCGGTACTTCCCGCAAGCCAGAGTCAGGATCACCGTATCCGAGGGCGCTTTCCTGGCAAAATCCGTGTAGTAGTTCCGTCCCGATTTAGCCCCGTCACACCCTCCGATCAGGAAGAAGTGCCGGATTTTCCCCCGCTTGACGAGATCGATGACCTTCTCGGATGCGCCCAGGATCGCCTGGTGGCCGAAACCAACCAGGATTTCCTTTGCCGGGGCGTCTTCGGTAAACCCGGGAGCTGCCAGCGCAGCCTCGATCACCGGCGTGAAGTTTCTGTCGGGAATGTGGGTCACGCCCGGCCAGGCGACCAAGCCGGAAGTGAAGATCCTTCCCATGTAACTCTCCTTCGGTTTCTGGATGCAGTTCGTCGTCATCAGGATAGCGCCCGGGAACCTCTCGAACTCTTCCCTCTGGTCCTGCCAGGCACCGCCGTAATTCCCGACGAAATGCGGGTATTTTTTGAGCCCCGGATACCCGTGGCCAGGGAGCATTTCTCCATGGGTGTACACGTTGATCCCTTTGCCTTCCGTCTGCTTGAGAAGCTCCTCAAGGTCCAGGAGGTCATGTCCCGAAACCAGGATCGCATGCCCCTTCACCGGCGTCACGCGGACCTTTGTCGGTACCGGGTGGCCGTAGGCCCCGGTGTTCGCGGCGTCCAGCAGCCCCATAATCTTGAGGTTGACCTCTCCGCACTGCAGGGCCAGCTCCAGCAGGTCTTCCGCACCCATGGCTTCTTCGGCCAGACGCCTCAATGCCTTGTGGAAAAACGCATAGACCCCTTCGTCCTCTTGACCGAGGATCTTGGCGTGGTCCGCGTAGGCCGCCATCCCTTTCAGGCCGTAGATGACCAGCCAATGCAGGCCACCGACATCCGGTCCCCATTTTTCGATCTGGAGTTCGGGTGATACCGCTTCTCCCTGGTTCAGGAGGGCGCTGGTCCCTGAAGCCGGAGACCATGCGGCAGGTCCGTCCGGCCTTTCAGGAGCCTTCCCCCGTGCCTCGCAGGCTTCCTCGTAGAGTTTCCGGGCGCGCTCCTTCATCTCTCCGGCCTTCCGGAGGAGGGTCTCAAGCCTCAGGGGATCGAAATTGACGTTTGTGACGGTCGTGAACAGGGCCTCGAGAAGGAAAAGATCAACGTCCGGGTCCCTTGCCCCGAGTTCCCGCGCCCTGTCCCCGTATTGGGCGATCCCTTTCGCAGCCCAGATGAGGAGATCCTGCAACGCGGCTGTTTCCGGATCCTTCCCGCAGACCCCGAAAGTCGTACAGCCACTCCCCTTCGCCGTCTGTTCGCACTGGTAACAGAACATTCCACATCTCCCCTTTACTGTGTTTTCTGGAAGCTTATTTGTTATTTTATCTCGTTTCCTTCTTTCGTCCCACTTTCGACAAACCGGTACCGAACGGTTTCCGTTCCCTTCCTCTCCCCCTGGATCCCGATCGTGGTAAGGGTCAGGGCGATCGGCCTTTTCGCTTCCTCGACCGCAGACTGCACCAGCCTGACTAGTCCGCCGCAGCAGGGGACTTCCATCGCGAGGACCTCGATCGTTTCGATCCTGTTTTCGATGATGATGGAACGGATCTTTTCCTCGTAGAATTTCGCATCGTCCAGCTTAGGACATCCCATCAGGAGGACCCGCCCCTCGAGGAACCGCCCGTGGAAGTCCGGGCAGGCTGCGGCCGTGCAGTCGGCCGCCAGGAGGAGCTGGGCCTTTTTCAGGTAAGGCGCGTTGACCGGAACTAGGGAGAGCTGTACCGGCCAATTCGCGAGCCGGGATGCAGGGATATTCTCTTTTCCTTCTTGACCAGGCGGGGGGACTTGCTTGGAAAGATCAGGATTCATCATTTCTTTCAAACTCCTCGCCATCGTGCCCGGGCACCCGCAAGCCGTTGCACCGGGGGGCACCTCGGCCTGGCGGGCCTGAACCACGGCTTCTTCGTCAAAATCCGCGGCTTCCCGGATTTCAATGGTAATGGCCCCCCTGGGACATTCTCCCAGGCAAGCTCCCAGCCCGTCGCAGAAACTTTCGCTCACCAGGCGGGCCTTTCCGTCAACGATGACTATTGCCCCCTCGTGACAAGCCCTGGCGCAAAGACCGCAACCGTCGCACTTGTTTTCGTCGATCCGAATGATGGGCCGAACGCTGTTTCGCACAGCCTAACTCCTCCAAACCCGAATATTTCGGTATAGATATACCTTTATTCCTCTTTTTTGTCAAGGGCTCCCGTTTTGTCATTGAACCGGCTTTCCTCCATAATGGAAGCCTGCAGGTTCGGGCAATTCCAACAGAAGGAAGGGTTTTCCTTGAATCTCGGGATCAAGGAACGGCGACTCTGGTGCTGGGCTCTCTACGATGCCGGAAATTCAGCCTTTGCGACGACCGTGATGGCCGCCGTTCTCCCGGTCTATTACCGGGAAGTGGCCGCCGCGGATCTTTCCGTTTCTTCGGCATTGGCCTACTGGAGTAGCGCCTCGGCTGCCGCCCTCCTGCTGTCCGTGCTCACGGCGCCTTTTTCGGGGGCCATCGCGGACGCACGAGGCTGGAAGAAAGGGGGGCTAGGGCTGGCCACCCTCCTCGGCGTCGCGGCGTCAGCCGGGCTGGCCTGGGTGGACAGGGGACAATGGGAAGCCGCACTTTTTTTGCTGGTTTTGGGGACCTTGGGGTTTTCGCTCTCTTCCGTTTTCTACGATTCGCTTTTGCCCCACCTCGCGGGGCCTTCCGAGCTGGACGCGGCTTCGAGCCGCGGTTACGCGGTGGGGTACCTGGGGGGAGGGATCCTCCTGGCCATCAACGTGGCGATGATCGNATGGCTGCCGGGAGAAACGGGGGTTCGTCTCAGCTTCCTTACCGTTGCCGGCTGGTGGGCTCTCTTTTCCGTGCCGATCCTGGTCATCGTTCCGGAACCTCCGCCGGATCCCGGCGCAGCCTCACGGGGAAGCAACATCCTGGCCCGTCCCTTCGAGACCCTGCGTTCCATCAGGCGCTATCCCGATGCCTTCCTGTTCCTGGTCGCGTTCTGGCTTTACAACGACGGGATCGGGACGGTCATCAAGCTTGGGGCCCTATATGCCTCGGCTCTCGGAATCGCCAGGGAACACCTCCTGGGGGCCCTTCTGGTGACCCAGTTCGTCGCGATCCCTTTTGCCCTGGGATTCGGCCGCCTGGCGGTAAAAATCGGGTCCAAGGCCGCGATCTTTATCGGCCTCGCGGGCTACCTCTTCCTTTCGGTCTGGGCGTTCTTTCTTACGAAGCCCTGGCAGTTCTGGGTACTCGCCATCGGGATCGGAACGGTCCAGGGAGGGACGCAGGCCCTGAGCCGAAGTCTTTTCGGTTCCATGATCCCTCCCGAGCGAAGTGCCGAATTCTACGCGTTCTACGACCTATCCAGCAAGTTCTCGGGAATCGCTGGCCCTGCCATTTTCGCCGCGGTTCTTCAGCTGACGGGAGCCCCCCGCTACGGGGCCCTGGCCCTCTCCGTCTTTTTCCTTGCCGGGATGGCGGTCCTCCGGCAGGTCGACACCACCCGCGGCCGCTTTGCATCCACGTAACAGCTCGTCCAGGGACAAATCTTCCCGGATGCCGAACCGGGTCAGGACAAAATCGTAGCGCGCCGGGTCACCCGGAGACATTCTCCGGAAGTTTCCCGTGATTTCCACGGCGGCTTTCAGGTCTGCGGAATTCCGCCGTGTGAACCCGAGGGCCTTCCCGATGCGATGCATGTGGGTGTCAAGGGGAATGAGCAGCCGGGCCGGGTCGCATCGGCTCCATCCCCCGGGATCCACCGCGTCGGAACGGACCATCCATTTCAGGAAAAGCCAGTGCCGCTTGCAGGCACTCCCCTGGGAGGGCCGGCAAAGAAGGCTGTTCTTTCCCCTGTTCCCCGACGCTTCCTCGATTTTCCCGATAAAGGACTCCATCTCGCCGACGTAGGTTTCCCCGGTTCGCCCGCATGACAGGAAAGCGGATTCGAGGCTCCCATGGAGGAGGCAGAGGCGGCGAACCCCCCAGAGGAGGCCGACCAAATCTTCGCCCGTCGTGAACCGGTGCCGGAAAGAAGAAAAATCCCGCTCCAGCTGCGGGCGGGACGAGTGTTCCAAAAACGTTCTCGGGCTTTTCCCAAGCCGCTCCAGGACCAGGCCGACGCTTTTCAGGATCTGCCGCACGCGACCGTATGCAAGGCTGGAGG
>JGI11944J13513_1002061_pt1 | contig 14800 bp, 16 predicted proteins | sample TerdegcoTASludge_FD_13513 | JGI IMG/M metagenome (IMG submission 13513) | reverse complement strand
AAGAGATTCCGTATTTCGGCCTGTGCCTGGGCATGCAGGTCGCCGTGGTGGAGTTCGCCCGCAACGTCTGCGGAATCGCCGCCGCGCACAGCTCCGAGATTGACCCGGGAACACCGAACCCCGTCATCCACCTCATGGAGGAGCAGCGGCACATCTGCAACCTCGGCGGCACCATGAGGCTCGGGGCCTATCCCTGCGAACCGGTCCCGGGAACCCTGGCGGACCGGGCGTACGGTCAGCCCCTGGTCCAGGAACGGCACCGTCACCGTTACGAGTTCAACAACGAATACCGGGACCGCCTGAGCGCCCACGGGCTTAGGATGGCGGGGATCTGCCCCGGAAGGGACCTGGTCGAGATCGTTGAACTGGCGGGGCATCCCTGGTTCGTGGGGGTCCAGTTCCACCCCGAGTTCAAGTCAAGGCCGGTCAGGCCTCACCCCCTTTTCAGGGATTTCGTTGCAGCTGCGGTGAAATACGGTCAATAGGGTGCGGCATTGCAGATCCGGAAGGGAGGGCGACACCGATGAAGAGATTTCGAACAAGCGCGCTGGCTTTCCTGGTCCTGTTCACCATCCTGGTCACGGCGTCCTGCGGGTTCGGCGAAGAAACGGTCTTTCAGACGCTTGGCGAGATCGAGCGGCTCGTCTACGGCCAGGAACTCCAGGGCGGAGGTCTGGTCGCGAGGCTCGGGCAGGTGGAAAAGGACCTTTTCGGGAGGGAGCTGCCGGGCAGCCTTTCAGAGAGGCAGCAGTCGCTTCTGGGCTTTCTTCGCCAGGGCACGCCGGGGCAGCCGTCGTTCCTTTTCAAGCTCGGCGTGGCCGAGTGGGCGGTGGTCCAGCAGCTGAGACCCGAGATGGCCGCATCCGCCCGCATCGGGGACCTGGAAAAACAACTGGAAGGAGCCTCCCAGGAGGGGAAGCCCCTGGCGATGAGACTGGAGCGGTTGACGGGAATGCTTTTGCCCGAGCCGGTGACCGGTAAGCCGCTCGAGATTCCGGCCCAAACCGTCTTCAAGGTCGAGCTGGGGCAGGCGCTTTCGGCCAAGACCGCAAAGGCGGGAGATCCGGTCAAAATGAGACTGGCCGGCGACCTCACCCTGGGCGGCATGCTGGTGGCCCCGAAAGGCAGCCTGGTGATCGGCCACGTGGACTCGGTCCTGCCCCCGAGGTCCTTCGGCAGGAAGGCAGAGGTCCGGATCGCCTTCGACCGCCTCCTGCCCCTCGGGCCGGAGGAAATCCCCGTGTTCATGGGAGAGCAGGCCCGAAAGGCTGCGAAGGCTGACGATTCCATCGTGGCCGCGGCAGGGGCGAGCTTCCTCGGCCTGGTCCTGCTCGGTCCCGTGGGCCTGGCGGGGGGACTGCTCGTCCGCGGAGACGCGACGGTTCTCCAGGAGGGGACACCGTTCTATCTCGAGACTTCCCGGCTTTCCAGCGTCACGGCCTATCCCGTGCCCCAGGGACTGAAGGGAATGCTGAACCCGGTGGAGATGAAAACCGGTCCTGAATCGGCGGACCTAAAAGGAGGGACCAAGCCTTGAAGATTTCAAAACGAATGGCGGCGGTACTGGTCGCCCTCTCGCTGCTGGCGGGAGGAACGGCACTTGCGGTCGACCTCACCGACCTGATCGGGGTCGTGGGGGGCGGATTCCTCGTGAGCGCCATCGCCGGTCCCGCGAACGACTTCATCAACACGGTCACCTTCAACCAGAAGGTCGGCGTGACGGAGACGACGAAGGTGGTCCCGATCGTTTCCATCGGGAGCGGGACGGCCATCGGGGCAGCCCAGGTCGCGGGGCCGAAGGAGGCCGTCGGCAGGACCAAGGCGGTTGCCCAGCTCGAAACGGCCTTCCAGGGGCGGTTGAGGATCAAGATCCTCGTTCCGATGGATTCGGAAAACCCGCTCCAGGGAATCCGACGGGTTCAGGGAGTCGGCGTTTCCGCCGTGATCGATTTTCGCCTGTAGGGTCTCCAGGGACGGGTTCAAGTGCGCACCGGAAACCGCCTCCTGCTGATCGCCGCCCTGCTCGTGGCGGCAGCCGCGGGATTCGTCCTGTGGCGAGACCTTTCCCTGCCCGAAAGGGCCCGGAAAGTGGAGCAAACGCAGGTTCTCGTCGAAAGCCTCGACCTGGAACGGGAGGTTTCCGGGGACGTCTTCCGCATCAAGGCGGCGGAGGCCCGAAAAATGCAGGATGGGACCGTGGAGGCCTCTTCCCTGGATGTCGGCGCGGTAATGCACCAGGGATCCGTGTGGTTTCTGAAGGCGGCCTCGGGCCGCCTTCTGCCGGACGGTGTGATCCTCCTGTCCGGAGGCCTGTTCGCGACGAACCCTCAGAAGGCGGGAGACCAAAAGATGGAAGCGGAATCGGCCAAGTGGGACCCCGTAAGCAGGAGCTGGGAGCTGGAAGGCGGAATCACCCTACGGCACGGGGCGATGAAGGCCGGGGGAAGGACAGGTTTGGTCGAACCGGACGGCCGGATCACACTATCGGGGGGGGCCTGGGCGACTTGGATAAAACCTTGATGCGGTGGGTTCTGCCTGCGCTGGCTTTCCTCCTGTTTTTCTGGAACCCGGGACGGCCGGCACCGGCCGGGGCCGCGGAAGAAACGGGGCGCGAGGTCATCCTGGAAGCGGACAGCGTGGTGTACGACCAGCAGGCGGGAACTGCCCGGGCGTTGGGAAACGCCCACGTCCGCCGTGGGCTTTTGGTCCTGACCGCCGATTCGATCCTGCTGGACGAAGAGATGACCCGCGTCCGGGCGGTGTCGGAGTCGGAACGGGGGGTCAGGGTCCGTTACGGGGATCGGATCCTGGAAGGCAACGACCTGGAATACAGGCTCGACGAGGAGGTCGGGATCCTTCGGAAGGCAAGAGGGGAGGCGGACGCCGTCCGCTTCGAGGGGGACTCGGTCGAGTTCGCCTCGGTCGCGGCCGCCCGCGCGAAGGGATGGCTCAAGAAGAAGCAGTCGCAAGGCGCGGCGTCGGATGACCTGTTCGTCCTTGGCTCCGGGATGTCCCTGACGACCTGCAGGGAGGAGGAACCTGCCTACCGGCTCGTGACGCGTCGCCTTCTGATCCTCCCTGGAAGGCGGGTNATCGCGGTGAAGCCGAAGATCTACATCGAGGATCACCTGTTGGCCGCCTACCCCTTCGATTACCGCATCGACCTCGCGAAGGGCAGGGCCAAACCCCTTGCCCCTTCCCTGTTCCATGACAGCGACCGGGGAACGGGAGCGGCTTTTCGGTATGGCTTCGAATGGGGAGATAGCCTGGCCGGCGACCTGGACTTGGCCTTCTCCACGAACCAGGGGCTTGAAGGTGCAACGAGGCTGGCGGTCGGTCTTTTTGAAAACGGGGAGGCCTTCCTGGAAAGTTCCTACCAGTACAATGCCGACGAAGGGGAAAAACGCTGGCGGCCGGCGTGGGGACTGCGCTCCGCGGGAGATGGAGAAGGCCGCTTCAGCTGGAGCCTCCGCTGGTCGGAGAGAGAAAGCGTGAACTACAGCCAGGGGGTCGGAAGAACCTACAAGGGGGTCCTCTGGCGCGACCCGGAACTGTCGGTCACCTCTCCATGGTGGTCTGTCGCAGGGAACGGGAAGTCGCAGTTTCGCTTTTTCGGCAGCTGGGGCCGTTACGAGGAATCCGGCGAGCGGTTCGAACGGGAGGGACTCGGGGTCGAAGTGAAGGGAAGCTCGGGAACCCGGGAGACAGTCGAACCGTTCTGGAACGGGAGGCTGGCGCGGTACGGCTACGATACCGCGGACGCGCGGACCGTGGTCGAGGGGAGCCTCGGCTTCCGCTGGATTCGCCGGAACGTGTTTTTCGAAACCCGGTACGATCGGCGCTGGATCGATGGCACGACGCCGATGCGATGGGACGACCTGGACGAAATCGAACAGTTGTTCCAGACGGTCGATTGGCCGCTCTCGCACCGGTGGCGGATGGCGGTGAGGGCCGGTTATGACCTCCAGGGGGATCGAGTGCACGAGATGGCGTACCGGTTGGCCTACGACCGGGAATGCTACCGGCTGGAGCTCTTTTTCGTGGACGATCGCGTGGGGGATGACGATGAAATCGGACTTCGCCTCCGGATCAAGGCTTTTTCAGATACGCCCCTGCTGTCCCTGGATCCGGGAGCGGAGGGCTTTTTCTCGTCATGGGAGGAAAATCGGTGAAAATTCTCGTCGCATACGGAGGGAACAGCCCCGAAAGGGAAGTTTCCCTGAACAGCGGGAAAGCGGTTCTAGAGGGGTTGAAGGAAGCGGGGTTTACGGTCATCGACGGGTGTGTCGAAACCCCTGGCGAGCTCCTGGAGCGGGTTCGGTCCGAAAACCCGGACCTTGTCTTCATCGCGCTTCACGGAGGCTGGGGCGAGGACGGGCGAATCCAGTCCGCGCTGGAACTGATGGGGATCCCCTATACGGGGTCGGGTCCCCAGGCCTGTTTTCTGGCGATGGACAAGACCGTCAGCAAGATGCTTTTCGAAAAGCGCGGTGTTCCGACCCCGTGGGCGGTGGAAATCGGGCCCGATGGGGCCGTGGAAGGGAACATTTCCCTTGAGAGGCTGAGGGAAATCGCTACGGCGGCGGGGCTGGTGGTGAAGCCCTGCTGCTCAGGAAGCACCGTCGGGGTGACGATCCTCAAGTCCGGCGACGGACTGGAAGACGCGATACGGGTGGCCGCTTCCTACAGCGAACGGGTCCTGGCGGAAGCCTATATCCCGGGGAAAGAACTGACAGTGGCCGTCTGGGGGGAAGGGAAATCGGCTTTTGCCCTGCCCGTGATCGAGATTCGACCGAGGCTTGCCTTCTACACCTACGAGGCTAAGTACACGCCCGGCTCGAGCGAATACCTCTGCCCGGCGCCCCTGGATGCCGACACCGCCGCCAGGGTCGAGGCTGCCGCCGTTGGCGCCCACCGGGCGCTGGGTTGCCAGGTCTACAGCCGGGTGGACCTGAGGCTTTCCCCGGAGGGGAAACCGTTTGTCCTGGAGGTCAACACGGCACCCGGCATGACGGGTACCAGCCTCGTCCCGAAAGCGGGAAGAGCTGCGGGCTGGGAGTTCCCGGAACTTTTGGCCCGAATCGCGAGAACCTCGGCGGGAGCGGTGCGGGATCGGTCAGGAAAGTGAAAAAGGGGCTTGGCGTTCGTCAAGCCCCTTTTTTCGTCACGCGATGGAAATGCGGGTGATCTTGAGTTTCCGGACGCCTTTCGGAGCCCGGACAAGGACTTCGTTGCCGACCTCGGCCCCGAGCAGCGCCTGCCCGACCGGGCTGGCGGAGGAAATCCTCATCTGCGCGGGATCGGATTCTTCCGAACCGACGATGGTGTAGACGAAGGCCTTCTGGCTTTCCAGGTCGAGGACCTCCACGGTGGTTCCGAGGGAAACCCGGCTCGTGTCCAGGTCTTTCGCGTCGACGACCTTTGCTTTCCCCAGCTGGGATTCCAGCCAGAGGATCCGGCTTTCCATCTTGGCCTGGGCTTCCTTGGCGGCGTGGTATTCGGCGTTCTCGCTCAAGTCCCCGAACCCCCGGGCTTCCTCCAGCTGCCTTCCGATTTCCATCCGGCCCTCGCTGCGCAGCCGGATTAGCTCGTTTTTCAGCTTCTCATAACCCTCCCGGGTCATGATGATCGGTTCTTCTGCGTTTTTCGCGTTTGCCATCTTGGGCCTCCTTGAAAAGGAAGACAATACCGGATTCGATGGCGTATTTTAGCAAAGACCGAGATTCGACACAAGGCTTGACAAGAATGTCGAAAGAAGTTATAAACTCGCCCAATGAATCGGTTGTCCTGTTTCTTTATCGCGATGAAGGGAAGAGTAACCTCCGCAAGGCCTCGCCAGAGAAGGGAACCCCTCGGCTGAAAGGTTCCCCCGGGCCCGGGAGGCGAAGACCAGCCCGGAGCGGATCCCGAAGCCGCAATTCGGATAAGGGATCGGGGTGCGCCCCCTACAGCGCGGCTGAGTGCCGCCGAAATTTCCGGCGGAACGGGAGTGGAACCGCGAGTCCCCTCGTCTCCTGACGGGGGGACTTTTTGCATCTTTAGGAGGGATGGACGGTGAGCGGAATACTGGAACGATACGGAGAACTCTTCCCGCTGAAGGAGACGACTCCCAGGCTGACCCTCGGGGAAGGCGGAACCCCGCTCCTGAAGCTCCGAAGGCTCGGGGAGAGCCTGGGAATCGATCTTTTCGTAAAGGTGGAAGGGATGAACCCGACCGGTTCCTTCAAGGACCGGGGAATGGTCCTCGCGGTTTCGAAAGCCCTGGAGGAAGGGGCCCGAGCCGTCGTCTGCGCTTCTACGGGAAATACGTCTGCCTCGGCGGCGGCATATGCGGCTGCGGCCGGGATCCCTTGCTTCGTGCTGCTGCCGGCCGGGAAGGTGGCCATGGGAAAGCTCGCGCAGGCGGCCGTGCTCGGGGCCAGGGTGCTTTCGGTCAGGGGCAATTTCGACCAGGCACTGGACTTGGCGGTCCGTGCAAGCAGGGACCTGGGATTGACCCTCGTCAACTCGCTGAACCCCTATCGACTCTGGGGGCAGAGGAGCGCCGCCTGGGAAATCGCGGACGAGCTGGGGGAAGCGCCGGACTGGCTCGCGATCCCGGTGGGCAACGCGGGCAACATCACGGCCTACTTCGCGGGGTTCGTGCAATACAAAAACCGGGGCAGGATTCGAAACCTCCCGAGGATGACGGGATTCCAGGCCGAGGGTGCCAACCCCCTGGTCAGGAAAGAGACGGTGAACAGTCCTGAAACGGTCGCGACGGCAATCCGGATCGGACGCCCCGTGAGCGGGAAGCGGGCCGAAGCCGCCGCGAGAATGACCAAGGGAGGGTTCTTCTCCGTTTCCGATTCGGAGATCCTCGATGCACAGAGAGTCCTGGCCTCCTCGGAAGGTGTTTTTGCGGAGCCGGCTTCCTGCGCGCCGATCGCGGGCCTTTCCCGCCTTCACCGGGAAGGGCGGCTTCCCCGGGGAATCCGGGTCGTGGCCGTCTTAACGGGCAACGGGCTGAAGGACACCGAAACGGCAACGAGGGGGCTCGCGGAACCCGTAGAGATCGACGGAAGCTGGGATTCCCTGAAGGAGGCCCTGTCATGGAGCCGATCCTGCTGAGCTTCCGGCTTCCGGCAACCAGCGCGAACCTGGGGTCGGGGTTCGACACCCTGGGGTTGGCCCTTTCCCTTTACAACGACATCCAGGTCCTTGAAACGCTGGAAGAGCACCGCTATGAAATCGAGGTCATCGGGGAGGGCGCCTTGGAGCTGGTGGAGCCTTCCAGGAACCTCCTGGTGAAAAGCTACGAGTATGCCTGCAGGAAATGGAGGCAGCCGGCTCGGGGGCTTCGCCTGCGGTCGATCAACGCCATCCCCCTCGGGAGGGGCCTGGGAAGTTCGGCGACGGCGGTCGCTGGGGGGGTCCTGATCGCCAATGCGTTCAGGGAAGAACCCCTGGAGACCGAGGCACTGCTTCCGCTGGCGACCGAACTGGAAGGTCACCCGGACAACGCCGTCCCCTGCCTCACGGGAGGGATGGTGGTGAGCTGCTGGAACGGGACGGAAGTCCGATACGTCCGCCTCCCGGCGATGCCCGAAGGGATGAGCGCGGTGGTCGCCGTTCCCGATTTCAAGGTCCATACGCACGAAGCGCGGGAGGCCCTTCCGAGGGAAGTCCCCCTCGGAGAGGCGGTCTTCAACCTTAGCCGTGCCGCACTGTTTGCCGCTTCCTGGGCGACGGGGAACTGGGAGAACCTCATGTTCGCGATGGAAGACCGCCTTCACCAGCAGTTCAGGGCACGACTTTTCCCGGGCGGCGATGCGATCCTGACCCGAATGAAGAAGATCCCGGAATGCCTGGGGGTTGCGATCAGCGGATCGGGCCCAAGCATGCTGGCGTTCGCCCGGGGCAATCCCCAGCGGGTCGCCATCGCCATGTGCCAGGCCTTTACGGAAAGCGGGGTCCGTTCCCGGTTTTTTGTGCTCGACACGGATATGCAGGGGGCTAGGTCAAGGGGGTCGGTGAAATGACGAGAAAGGTCATGAAGTTCGGCGGCAGTTCGCTGGCAAATGCGGCAAGGATTCGGGCTGCGGCGAAAATCGTCGCGGAAGAGGCCGTGAAAGGGACTTCCCTCGCGGTGGTCGTGTCGGCCATGGGGAAGACCACGGAAGGGCTACTGGGCCTTGCCGGTGAGGTTTCCTGCACGACCGACCGTCGCGAGCTGGACCAGCTGCTGGCCTCGGGGGAGCAGCAGAGCGCGGCCCTCTTTTCCCTTGCCCTCAAGGACCTCGGGGTATCGGCCCGATCCTACACGGGAGCGCAGGCGGGCATCCGGGCCGCGGGGATGTGGATGGACGGAAGGATTTCGGGGATCGACCCGACGGCGATCCTGCAGGGGTTCGACAGGGGGGAATGCGCGATCGTAGCGGGGTTCCAGGGGCTGGGCGAAAACGGCGAGATCCTGACCCTGGGCAGGGGCGGATCGGATCTCACCGCTGTCGCCCTGGCAGCCGCGATCGATGCGGAAGACTGCCTGATCTACACGGACGTCGACGGGATTTACTCGTCCGACCCGAACCGCGTCGAAGGGGCCCGGAGGATCGATTGCCTCAGTTACGAGGAATGCCTTGAAATGGCCGTGCTCGGAGCGAAGGTCATGCAGGCCAGGAGTGTCGAGATGGCCGCGAAGTACCGTGTCCCGATCGCGGTCCTGTCCAGTTTTCAGCCGGGAGGAGGAACGAGGGTGCAGGAAACGTGCGTCAGGGAGGATCTGGTGGTTCGTGCCGTGGTTCCGGACAAGGGTGTGGCGAAAGTTGCCGTCCTCGGGGTCCCGGATGTCCCAGGAATTGCGGCAAAGCTTTTCGGCGGCCTGGCGGAGCGGGGGATCAACGTGGAAATGATCATTCAGAGCACGATGAGAGGGCAGGTGAACGATATCGCATTCCTGGTGAAGAAGGGACTCCTGGGCGAGGCGATCGACGCCTGCAGGAAAGTGGCCCGCGAGATCGACGCCCAGGGAGTCAACTTCGACGTGGAGGTCGGTCGAGTCTCGATCGTGGGAGCGGGAATCGCCAACCACGTGGACGTCCCCGGCAGGATGTTTTCCGTCCTGGCCCGGGAGGGCATCAACCTCGACATGATCGCTTCCACCTCCGTGTCGATCACGTGTGTCGTCGCGCTGGACCGGCTTGACGACGCGGCGAAAGCCTTGCACCGTGAATTCATCGAGGAGGGACAACCATGAAAGTCGCGGTGCTCGGGGCGACGGGGCTGGTCGGGCGGGAAATGCTCGCGGTGCTGGAGCAGCGCAACTTCCCCGTAGACGAACTGGTGCCCCTCGCTTCCGCCAGAAGCGCAGGCAGGGACCTGCTTTTCAGGGGAAGGGAATGGACGGTCCGGGAGGTCGAAGATTCCGCCTTCGACGGCGTGCAATTGGCTCTCTTCTCCGCGGGAAGCGAGGCCTCGCGGCGATGGGCTCCCGTTGCTGCGGGAAAGGGGACCGTGGTCATCGACAACAGTTCGGCCTGGAGGATGGACCCGGAGGTTCCTCTTGTGGTCCCCGAGGTGAACCGCAGGGCCCTGAAAGGCCACCGCGGGATCATCGCCAACCCCAACTGCGCGACGATACAGGCCCTCGTGGCCCTGTACCCCCTTCACCTGGAAGCGGGCCTGGAGTCGTTTACCGCGGTAACTTTCCAATCGGTGTCAGGTACTGGAAAGGCAGCGCTGGAGGAACTGCGGGAAGGAACAGAGGCGTTCCTTTCGGGGAAAGCCTTCGAACCGAAGGTCTATCCCCGGCCGATCGCCTTCAACGCCATTCCCCAGATCGGTTCTTTCGACGATGAGGGAATCTCGCAGGAGGAATGGAAGATGGTCAACGAGTCCCGGAAGATCCTGGGCATCCCGGACCTCGCGGTCAGCTGCACGACCGTCCGAGTACCGGTGTTCAGGGGGCATTCGGAGGCGATCACCGCAATTTTCCGCACCCCCCTTTCCCCCGAAAGGGCGCGTGCAATCCTGAAGGAAGCTCCCGGGGTCGCCCTGGCTGGAGAGGCCGGCCCCGATAGTTACGCCACGGCCCTGGATGTCCCGGGAACCGACGCAGTCGTGGTCGGTCGGATCCGGCGGGACACGGGGTCAGGGTCCGGCCTGTCACTCTGGGTGGTTGCGGACAACCTCCGCAAGGGGGCCGCCTTGAACGCGGTCCAAATCGCCGAGGAACTGCTTTCGACCGGCCATTTGATTTGACCCGGTGCGGCGAAAAAGGGGGAGAAGGGCCAAGCCCTTCTCCCCCTTGCTTTTTTTGCTTCGAGTGAAACCGATCAGGAGTATCGAAGCCCGAAGGCGGGATGGAAATACCGGGAATCGTGGAGGAACGCGGCCTGTTCTTCCAGCGCGGCCTTCGCCCGGCTGCCCATCGACACGGCAAGAACCGATGTCAGGACATGGATCAGGAAGAGCGGCCCGAGGACACTGCTGCCGAAGGTCGGGCTTGCGGCGCTTGCGAAGAGGGAGAGCGTGGCATAGCGGCAAACCGGAGCGGCAAGGCTGTCCGTGATGGTGACGATCGTGGCTCCCTGGGCGGCACACCTCTCGACGGTTTCCGTCACCTCGACGGCATAGCTGGGGAGTTCGCAGACGATCACCGCATCCGTTTCTCCGACGGCCCTTGCCTGTTCCAGGAGGGCAAGCCCGCTCCTCTGCATGAGCATGGAGGGGATACCCAGCACCCGAAGCCGCATCATGCAGGACTCGGCGACGAGGCTGGAAATTCCCCAGCCGAGACAATAGACGCACTTCGCGTCCTGGACGAGGCCGCAGAACTGGGTCACCAGGTCCGGTTTCAGCTGGTTCCAGGTTTCGTCTAGGTTTGCGTGTTCCATCCGGTGGATGGATTCGGGCAGGTCCTCCTGGATGACCGTGGCTTTGGCCAGCATGGCCGCCGGGTTCACCTGTTCCAGGATGGCTCCCTGGAGGGCGTCCTTCAGTTCGGCGTAACCGGTGAAGCCAAGAATTCGTGCGACCCGGACCATCTGGGCCTTGGAGACCTCTAGCTGGTCGGCAACTTCCCCGATCGACCGGAAAGCGGCCTCCCTCGTGTTCGTAAGGAGGTATTCGATGACGCGGCGGGCTTTGTTGGGGACCGTTTCTAGTTTTTCTCTCATGAGTTTCTGGAGCTCGTTGCTGTCCATTCTTCGGCATTCCTCCCACAATAGATAAACAAAAGGTCAAGTATACGGCATCCAGTTTAGAGTTCGTTTTCCGGGTTGTCAACTCGCGAACCCGCTTTTCTCGTAAACCCTGTTCCGCCCGGCCAGAAAGACAGGCGGGCGAGCGCTTCGGAATCCTTTTGCCCGGAAAGCTCGGCAAGCCTCCTGATTCCCCGTTTCCCATGACCGAAAAAAAGGGAGCGCTTCTTCCAGTGTTCGACCCAGGGTCCTCTCTCGGAATTTCGGACGAGAAGGAGGGCTGCGCATTCACCCCATGCAAGTTCCCCGAAAGCCGGGTGATGAGGGCCAGCGCTCACGGAAGAAGCAAGGGAGTCCGTTTCTGCCAGGCCGACCCGCAACACTTCAAACCCCAGGTCCAGGGCCTCGACCAACAGCCGCCCAGTCCACCGAGCCGCTTGTTCCGTCTCGAGGGGCCCATACTTGCCGGACTTCCAGAGAGATTCCAGCGGGGTGCCCTTGAGAACGAGACAGGGATAGATCCGAAGGGCCAACGAGCACGGTCCCTTTAGCTGGGCCAACAGCCGAAGGTCGCGGAAGGTCGATTCGATATCCTGGCCGGGCAGGCCGATCATGATCTGGACCCCTGTGGGCAGGCCCTCCTGGAGCAGCCGGCCGACAGAACGAAGGGCATCCTCCGCCGTGTATCCCCTTGCGCAGGTTTGCAGGACCGCGTTGTCGAGCGAACTGATACCCACCTCAACGCAGGAAACGGGGCAGGTCCCGCGGGTGGCCTCTTTCAACAATCGAATTGTTCCCGCCGCGAGGCAAAGAGGGTGGGTGGAAAGGCGAAGGGAGCTCCCGGAAGGGGCAAAAGCCGTTGCTTCCAGGTAGGATTCCACCAGGGAGGCATGCAGGCAGGTGAAGCTCCCGCCGAAAAAGCAGATTTCGACGGCATCGTCCAGCTCTTCCAGGCGGCGGCGAACCTCTTTCGGGGTAGGAGCGGTCCTTATTCCCGTGATTTGGGCCTGGTCGCAGTACACGCATCGGTTTCTGCAGCCGGCCATGGCGAAAAAGAAGGGGAGGGTTTTCCGCCGCTTCAAGGTGATTCCTGCCACTCCGGGAGCATGCAGGCCCAGGCGAAAAGGTCGGCCTGGTACTCGAAGCTCGAGAGGGGGGTAGCGGTTCGGGCCCAGAAGGCTTCTCCCCGACGGTGGACGAGAAGGTGGTACAGTTCGTGGTAGCACGCAAATCGCTGCCAGAACGGGGGAAGGAGGCTGTTGACGTAGATGCGGGCCCTGTCCCCTCGGGCGACGTGCAGGCCCCAAAGGTTCTCCGTCAGGGGGACCCGCTTGAGCTCAAGCGTCCTCCCGCAGGCTTCCTCGGCGCGGACGAGAAAGCTGAAGTCGTCCAGGTTCCACCAGGGCCTGGCTTCTTCCAGCGCCCAAGCCGGGAGGGCTTCCGGAGGGCGGGGAAAGTCGATGGAGGAATCCCTTTCCTCAGGAGTCCTTCCGGTCTTCTTGGCCTTCATCCCAGTCGGAAAGCGCGGCATCGACAAGCCGGCGTACGAGGAGAACTTCCTCGGGGGAGAGCCGTTTCCGTTTGTACCAGAGCTCCACTCCCTCCGAGTTCCAGAGCTCCTCGATCTGGAAGCGGTTTTGGCGGTCCCCGCCGAATGTCTCCACGATATCGGCCACCTCTACCCCGAGTGCGTGGGCCAATTTCTGGAGCAGCTTCATCGAAGGGAGCCTGCGGTTGCTTTCGAGGGCCTGAATGTAAATTCGGCTGACGCCGACTTTTTCCGCCAGGTTTTGCTGGGTCAGCCCGCTGGATTTCCGCAACGTTTTCAAACGAAGTCCCAGACTCATCCGATCTCCCCTCCCTGTTTTCAAATAATCTAACTCAAACGCGCCATGTTGACAAGCTGTGCCCAATTCAGGAAAAGGGTACAGCTCAGCAGGTCCGCAGCCCCTCCAGGGCTGATGCGGAGGGAGGCATATTCTGCATCGAGCGCGTGCAGGTTTTGGATGAAGCCGGGTGTGTAGGGGGGGAGAGGCTCGGAAAGGGCACGCATGCGGGGCAGGTGGGTCTCTCTCCAGAAGTCGAAGCCCCCTCGGCTGATGACGTTGCTGTCCTCACAGACGGCTGCGATGGCGAAAAAGGCGTGCAGTGCCGCATCCTGCAGCGAAGCCCCCGATTCGAGGGCTTGTTTCAAGGCCGGCAGGCCCTTTTCGATGACCGACGGAAACCCGGAGGCGGCTTCCCCCCGGATTCCTGTAATGCCGTGCTTCAGGAATAGGGTCTCGCCGTGAGTCCGGGCCGCGGGAAGGCCTGAGCGGGACAGGTGATCGAATTCCGCGCGAACGGACTCGGCTACGGCGGATGCGGCCAGTTCGGCAGCTTCCCTGGGATCCACCCGGCCGGACCGCTTAAGTCCCGACCCCGCTCCGAACAGGAGGAGAGACAGGGCGAAAATCAATCCCTTGTGCGTATTCACTCCCCGGGTGGCCCTGGTCATGGCCCGTTCCATCTCCAGCCCGACCGGGCGCAGCCGCTCCATGGCCCTTCCCGGGGGGGTCCCGTCCAGGCCGATTCTCGCCTGCTGGCTCCAGTAAGGCGAGAGTGCGCTTATGCTTGCCAGGAAGGTCACGTAGTCCATGTCGTCATGGGCCCCGCAGCTGAACGGGTCGACCAGCCCCGGTTTCGGGCCGGTCTGGACTTCCCAGGCGGAAGCAAGGGTGGCCAGGCTTCCAAGAATCGTTCCTTCGTCCATTCTGTTCTCCTTGACTTGCCGCCTGGCCTGGGCGATACTCGACTCAATATCCTAAAAAATGTAGGGAGGGCTAATTCATGGAACTGACGGCCCGCGGCGAAGATTACCTGAAGACCATATACAAGTTGCAGAAGGAAAGCAAGGTCGTTCGCGTAAAGGACCTTTCCGCCATCATGGGGGTCAAGGCCCCCACCGTGGTGGGGATTCTTTCCAGCCTGAAAGCCAAGGGGTACGTCCGGCAGGAACCCTATGGGTACCTGACCCTGACCGATGAAGGGGACAAAATGGCATCGCACCTGGTAGAGAAGGAAGTTTCCATCCGGGATTTTCTCCTTGAGGTTTTGGGCCTGGAAGAAGAGGAAGCGGAACTCAACGCCTGCGCCATGGAGCACGGGATTTCCCCGAAATGCCTGGAACGCTTCCTTGCCTTCATCCGGTTCATTGGTCTCTGCGAATGGGGAAAACCACGCTGGCTGGAGCAGTTCCGGCTTTTCGTCGAAACGGGGGAAAGCCGTCCCTGCACCTGCAACCGCCGGGAAGAAGAAAACGAAGGACCATGAAAAAAACCACCCTTGTTCTCCTTTGCCTCGCATCGCTTTGGGCCGGTTGCGTTCCGGCGGCGTGGGGCGCTTCCCCCTCGATGACGGCGCTCTTCTACGAAAGGCGTTGGAAAGAGTTCGACGCGGCTCTTTCTGCCAGAAAGGAGTGGTCTCCCAGGGAAGCGTGCCTGGCCGCGAATGCCGCCTGGCTCCGGCAGGACTGGGAAAAGGCGGTGCGGATCCTGGACCGCGCCCGCAAGGGCATTCCGGCCTCCGTCCTTCCTTATGCGGACCTCCTGAGGGCTCTCGGCATGGAACGAACCGGCCGA
>JGI11944J13513_1002059_pt1 | contig 14823 bp, 17 predicted proteins | sample TerdegcoTASludge_FD_13513 | JGI IMG/M metagenome (IMG submission 13513) | reverse complement strand
AGAGTGAATACGGTTTACCGACATATCCTGAAAACCATTATCTTTATAATGGCAAGGAGATAAATTCCGACAGGATGAATTCGGAGAGTCTGAACTGGTATGATTACGGGGCGAGATTTTATGACCCGCAGGTGGGGAGGTGGCATATGGTGGATCAGTTGTCGGAGGTTAACAGAAAATGGAGCCCATACCGATTTTTGTATAATAATCCAATTAAATTCATTGATCCTGACGGAATGCTTGAAGATTGGGTGGAAAGAGCAAATAAGAAAATTGAATGGGATGAAAATGTTACAAGCGCTGATGATCCTGATTTGCAAAGAGGTGAAAGGTGGCTTGGGAAAAATGTGGTTGTTGCAACACATAACCGGGATGAAAATCTTAATGAACCAATAAACAGTGCAAAATTTGAACTTTACCTTGAAAGCAACAAAGAAGGCCCAACAGCCAGTATTTATGGCAATACTGTTCCATCAGACGTTAACAAATTCGGAACTCTTGCCGAAGGTTTGTACCCTGCAGTTTATACGATTTATAAAGGAGATGGTGCTTTGCTGATTAATGGTGGAGGCGATCTGCCAACTGTAAAGGGTAATCCGAACAACAGCAAAAACTATAATCCTGATGGAACATTAAAACCTGTTGAAAAGCACATAATTAACGAGGTATACTTTCATAAAGGAAATCCCAAAGAACGGTCTTTATACATTAGAGGAATCACACCTGTATCTAAAGGTTGTCAGACAGGACCTCATGGTGAAGGAAGCTTAGAATTATACAGAGATTTTATAAAGTCCACTGAGGGATTTAATGGTTTATATTATTTGCGATCATATAATTAGTTTTGTAAAAAGTTATACTTGATTTAAAGTAAAAGCAAATATTACAACATCATTTTAAACTTTTTAACCATATTAAAACATGAAAAAATGGGTGTCAAAATTTAAATCATTATTATTTATTTTACTATCATTTATATTAACAGCATACTTTTTTCAAGATAAGAAATCAAAAAAACTTGAGGGAACTATATGGGTTGAAATGCAGGATTCTATTCAGGTATCATCTGAATATTTTTCTTGTAAATATTTTTTTTATAAGAACAACAAAGCGATATATTTTAATTGCTACGAAGGAGACACTATTTTTTGTGAATATATTTTTAAAGGAGACACATTAATAATAAATCACTTAAAAAGTTCATGGGATAAAACTTTCCCGGAGGGATCTATACATCGTTTACAGAAGTACAAAATTTATTTTTATCCCCGAAATGAGAACTATTTGATACCTTTATTTGTAGAAAATTCTTGGTTTGGGCAATTAGAACGAACTCCAATTATTAATTCATTCTATTTGAAAAAAATAAAACAATAACAAATAATACTTACCTGAATTTAAACCGCTGGTTAAGTTGAAAGAAATGAACTTAACAAAAAAGTAACTATCAATTATCTTACAAACACCTCACCGGTTCAGGGCTGGCATGTTACAGGCGATTACTCATACAGTTCATTTAACTACCCTGTTAATTCGCTATATATAGTTGAGACAATTGATGAACAGGGTAATTATTCAAGAGAATATACTGATAAGCTTGGACAGGTAGTTAGAAAAGAATCGAAGGTTGGGAGCGAATGGTATCGTACGGCCTACATATATGATGATTTTGGTTTGTTGCGTTGTGTTGTTCCACCGGAGGCAGATGATCCAAACACAGAAACATTATTGTGTTACTATTATTTATATAATGACAGGAACCTTCTGATTGAGAAGAAGCTTCCGGGAGGAGGCATTATAAAGATGGTTTATGACAACCGCGACCGTTTGCGCGCCACCCAGAACAGTGAGCAGGCTTCCGTTAATGAATGGTCATTTATAAAGTATGACCAGTTAAACAGGTCAATAATGACCGGAGTTACTAGTGTCGAAGGAGGGCTCGAAGAAGTGAAGTCTTTGATCCAGTCAGGCACAATGAATGAAACGGAAACTTACCCCAGTACATTTGGATACACAAGCACATCTTTTCCAACAAGCGGAGGAATAGTATATACTGTAATATATTATGATACGTACGATTTTAGAGATAGTCTTGATTTATCTAACAGCCTCAAAGACAGCCTCAAATCAAACAGATACGATCAGGGTAATTATGATTTTTCAGCAATTACCGACCTTATTCCCGCAGGAAGGATTACCGGCAGCATGACAAAAATTATAAACTCCTCCTCAGATAATTTTCAGGTTCCAATAAATGAAGCATATACTGTTCACTATTATGATAAATATGGCAATATGCTGAGAGTTATTAGCAAAGATCATATGAATGGTATTAATGTTACAAGCAATGTATATGAAGATATCACTTATGATCTTATTAAAACAAAAGAGGAGTATTACCGGGGTAATGAACATATCATTTTGGAAAAAAGATATACATATGACCATACAGGCCGGCTGCTTGAGACGAAACTGAAGGTTAATGATCAGGATGAAATAACTATGAATTTATTAAAATATAATGAAACAGGAACTCTGATTAGCCGGTATTTACATTCAGACCAGATCGAAGGAGAGCGAAGCTTTGTACAGAAGGCCGACTATCATTACAACATCCGGGGCTGGTTGACGAAGATAAATGATCCGGGCTTGGGAGAAGATAATGATGTATTTGGGATGAGGATATTTTATGAACAGACAGACGGTTTGGGTGGCCTGTCAGCCGGGGAGAGTTATTATAACGGGAATATAAGTGGCATAAAATGGGGGATAAGAGATGAGCCTGTACGAGGGTTCAGGTTTACATACGATAATCTGAACAGGCTTCAGCAGACCGGTTATGCTGAAGGTAGCGGACTGAACCAGAACCAGAATTATTATACTGAAGACATAACGCAGTACGATAAAAACGGAAACATAAAAAGTCTGCAGAGGAAGTATAATAATAATCTGGTCGACAACCTCGTTTATATGTATGTAAACAATAACCGGTCGAATCAGTTGCTGAGGGTTACTGATTCAGGAACGGGCAGTGATGAGTTAGATGATTATCCGGGCAGCAGTGTTGATTACACTTACGACAGTAATGGCAATATGACGTTTGATGGTTCGAAGAGTATTAACATTGGCTACAACCGGGTATTGAATCTGCCGGTTGATCTTGATTTTGGCAACAACAGGCGTATTTTTTTCCATTACGATGCCACGGGGCGGAAGGTAATAAAGCATGTGGTTAAGTCAGGGGTTCCTGATGAGGTTATTCAGTACAATGGTAACATTGTGTATGAAGGAGGACAGTTGAGTTATATTTTGACGGAGGAAGGTCGGTTGGTGGCTGACTACAGCCAGTCGCCGCGGAGGTTTTTGTACGAGTACTGGCTTAAGGATCATCTGGGCAACACGAGGGTTGTATTTTCTGGCAAGGATTTACAGGGAGGAGTTGAGATACTTCAGAAGGCAAGTTATTATCCGTTTGGTCTGGTAATGAAAAAGAGTGAATACGGCACTTCAACATATCCGAAAAACCGGTATCTTTATAATGGCAAGGAGATAAATTCCGACAGGATGAATTCCGAGAGTCTGAACTGGTATGATTACGGGGCGAGATTTTACGATCCTCAAATAGACCGGTTCCACACACAGGACAGGTATGCTGAAAAATATATCAACTTCTCACCGTACCAGTATGCTGTAAATAATCCTTTAAGATATATTGATATTAATGGTGATTCAATTTCAGTATCGCAAGCCTTTCTTAAGAATGAGCTTGCTTCAAAAGCTCTTTCAGCTATTTTATCGACAGAGGCAGGTTATGCTTATTTTTCAAAGTTTGCGGCTAAAGGAGACGCAATAACAATCGGAGATAAAGTCTTTTCTTTTGACAAAGATGGGACATTCAGCAAAAGTGGCATCGATCTTTTATTTGATGTTGGTGAATTACCGGATTTAAAATCTGGAGTTACAAGACCAGAAATAAGTACTTCAGACAATGGATTAGATTTGTCAATTGTAATTGATACTCGCCATACAAAAGATGCATTTAATACTGCTGAAACTATTATTCATCAAGTTTTCCTTGAGGCGAACTACATGTCGAATGATTTTGCTAAAGATGGCAAACTGAATTATGATAATATATCTAGTTATGTGAAAGATACTTGGTTAAAAGGGGATGTTGCTAACTATGGGCATATGCAAAATTATATGGATAGAAAAACTTATGGCGGCGAAAATCTTCTTTGGCCAGGTACTGGATACAGGGTTCTACTGGACGTAAACAAGACATTAAAATCAGGACTTAGCAATCAGCAGATACAGAATACCATGTCTGATTTTATAGGTTTTTACGGAAAATTATTTGGAAAATTTTAACAATAAGGGGATGAGATACTTAATTGCATTTCTTTTATTGATTTTTCTTTTTGCATGTAGAGAGAATAAATGTATAATCCATTACTTTGACCAGTACTCAAAAGAGAGCAAGCTCTCCATAAGAAATATGTTAATAAAAAAGATTAATCCACTAGGAAATAATGTTTATGAAGTAACTATGGAAGGCAGGTCAGGAGATTACTGGTTTTACGAGAATTTTTTAGAGAAGTATGTACCTGGTGTGGGCATTTATAGGAGAATTGATGATAATGAATATATGCTTCATTACAGATTTGACAGCTCTATGGTTGTACAAAAAGTGTATTGTCCTGAAGGATCTAAGATATTATATCCCAATATTACCCTGAGTGAAAAGAAATCATATAGCGTTAATGGTAAGAATTTTTTTATTTTCAAATATGCTGAAAATTATGGCACTATTGGGATTATATCTTATTTCCTTGAACCATTTGGATTTTTTGCTTACGATTTAAATAATGGTTATTATCTCCTTTGTAACAGATCATCAGATTATAATAAAGTTAATAAAGATATACTTAATGTTATTTGTGATTCATTAATTAATGATACCTGTTTTTTCTCAATTTATAGAATTGACAAAAATAATCCATGCTTTAAGAATTTTCTTGAAAACATTACCCCATTGGATACTGCACTGTAATTTATAAGAAACTGACTAATATAGATATATTTTATAATCAGAAACTTACCTCCACGTTATACCAGATATCTGTATGCCTTCGGCGTAGTGTCTTTTACTTTTTTAAAGTCGCTTTTTCTTACCCTCTTTAGCAGGTCAAAAGTTCATCAACCTTTGGGATAGATTGAATTATTTATCAGAAACCTTTTGTTTCTAAGTCGTAAAGAACTGATTTTGAAAGCATAAAGTGCCCTTTGCTTTCCGCCCTTCGCTCTTTGCTCTTCGCCCTTAGGGCTGTCTTGATGCCGGCTTGCGGCGACCGGCGACCGGCCACCCGCTTTTTACCTGGAACCTTGAACATTTCCCCATGCCCCATGCTTTTAACAGCACGCGTATTTACGCGGAACGCTAAACGCGGAACCTCCAATTCCTTTTGGTCTGTTGATTAAAATCCTTATTATGGCACTTCAGCTTATCTTAAAAACCGGTATCTTTATAATGGCAAGGAGATAAATACCGACAGGATGAATTCCGAGAGTCTGAACTGGTATGATTACGGGGCAAGATTTTATGACCCGCAGGTGGGGAGGTGGCACAATGTTGACCCGTTGGCAGACCAAAGAAACTGGATAAGTCCATATAGTTATTGCCAGAATAATCCGGTTATGAGGGTGGATCCTACGGGGGCGTTGGATGATAATTACACTGTTGATGTCCAAGGTAATATTACCATGGTTGAAAAGACGAACGATGATTTTGATGTTCTTTATACTAAAGAGAGTTGGGATAATGGGACGAAAGATAACTCAATCACTGTTGATAAGGGTGTCTTGGACAAAAAATATACCCAGTCAGTAAAAAACCCTCGTGATAATAAATGGTATAAATATGATGTGCTTAAAGTTAGAGGAGATGATAAAGCGAAAAATCTTTTTGAATTTGTAGCCAAAAATTCTAATGTTGAATGGAGTCGGTCAATGGTAGGAGTTGAAGGCAATAATGGCTTGAACTATCTTACGACAAGTCATTTAGAAGGCACCGACTATGGCGGTGGCCACCTGTATAATACTCAACTTTTTTCATACACTTACAGAGGTAATGACCATAGTCATGACAATAATACAACTACGGTTTCTTATGGAGATGTGGGATTTGCTACAGAGATTCAAAAATTGCATCCAAAAGCGAAATTCAACATTTTTACTCCTATTGATGGCAAGTATACGCCTTTCGATAAAAACTCTATACCCGGACTTTTACCAGAATTTGAAATCACAGCACCAAAGATTAAAAAATGAAATTATTTATAAAGAATTTTTTGTTTATTCCATTGATCTTCAGTGGTTATTTATATGCTCAAAATAGTAGATATTTAAAAGAGTTATCTTTATTGACAATTAAAAGTCAACAGTTTGACTCAATAATTTCTAATTCAATTTGTTGTTTAAAGAATTGTAATTATTATTCAAAAGCCATTGTTTTCAGGGTTACTATTGCAGAAATAAGTGATAGCACTTATATTGATATCGCAGCTGTTCACGACAAAAAAATAGCATTAACAGATCTTTATGGCAATCCTTTTGGATACTATTTTTTCTGGGAGCATTTGTTTATTGTTTTTTGCGACACACTCCCTGATATATTTGAACAGGAACAATTTAAAAAGCAGTTTTGGATTAATGACAAACCGGATATTTTACTTATTGCAGACTATCCGGAATGGCTTTATTTATTTCAGGATAATAAATTCTTTCTAAAGAAGGCAATTAATGAGTGTAACAAGAAATAATAACAATAAGAAAACTCCGTTCCCGGAGCTTTTTTATAGTGCAAATCCTTGTAATCTTATTCTGGTGATAAAAGCATCAAGAAAGGCGTACACGTGTTTTGTGTCTTCATCCGACATTTTAGAAACTTCCTCAATTCTTCTGATGGTTCCGGCATCGAGTTCCAGATCTGTTTTTCCTACAAGGTAATCTAAAGAATCACCCAACGCATTAGCAATTTTGGTGGCCATCTCATCGGATGGTTTTAACTCGTTGCTTTCATATCTTCCGTAAGCATCGCCGTCAATATCAAATAACTTACCCATGTCCGACTGGGACATTTTTTCTTTTTCCTGATCATTGTGCAACGTTGTAAGCCTTCGGCGTAGTGCCTCTTGTTTTATTAATAATTCTATTTATTAGCCTTTCGGGCAGGGTAAAAGTTCGTCGGGCTTTTGATCTGTCTTAACGCTTCGCTGTCCTGACGCTTCGCTGTCCTGATGCCGGCTTGCGGCTACCGGCAACCGGCAATCGGCCACCCGCTTTTTACCTGGAACCTGGAACCTTTAATATTTCCCCATGCCCCATGCCCCATGCTCCATGCTTTTAACAGCACGCGGATTTACGCGGAACGCGAAACGCTAAACGTGGAACCTCCAATTCCTTTTGGTCTGTTAATTAAAATCCTTATTATGGCACAACAGCTTATCCTGAAAAACCGTTATCTTTATAATGGCAAGGAGATAAATTCCGACAGGATGAATTCCGAAAGTCTGAACTGGTACGATTACGGGGCAAGATTTTATGACCCGCAGGTGGGGAGGTGGCATACTTTAGATCCACTCTCGGAATCTTACAGAAGATGGTCACCTTACAATTACGCCTTAAATAATTCAATCAGGTTTATTGATCCGGATGGTATGGCAGCCTACATGCCAAACGATTATTTTGATATAAAAACTGGGAAATTCCTTGGTACCGATAAGGATAAGGAGCATGATGATGTAAGGTTGATTTCTAGCGAAGACTGGGCAAAAAGCAGAAAAGAAGATGCTGAAAGTCCGATTTCAGGTAGCATATTACTTAAAGAGATTAAAGAAGATAGAGATTTCAAATATCTGTCGTTAAATCACTGCTGTCCAAAATAAATATTTCTAACAAAACCTGCAACTGATATTCAATGTTTTATTGTTGATTTTGGACGGATTTTAAAAACAAACCCCTTATCCTGAAAACAACGACAATTGATAGTCGATTGGTATTGATTTTTTGTAAAACGGATTGTTTAACCAAGAGAAAAGATCAATTTTTACAAAGAGGTTTAATCTTACAAATGTTATCAGATTGGACAAATGCCACTGATACTCTGCCTTTGCCTTCAGGAACGTCAGAACAAGCATTGCAATTAGAGCAGTCCATATCTGGATCATTACAGCATTTGGGGATGTTCCGATAAATGTTTTAATGCGAAGATGTTGTTTAATACTCTTAAAGAAAATCTCGATGTTCCAGCGTTCCTTATATATTTCTGCCACCGTTTTTGCTGTCCAAGAAAAGTTGTTGGTCATAAATGTCATTTCACAGTTCAATTCTTTGTCCCATATCTTAACCAGGCGCAGACGTCCGGGGTAGTTCTGAGAAGACTGAGGGTTTGAAAGTATAATGCTTACGTCTTCAAGCATATAACCATTATACATTGTTTGAGTATCATGATCCTTCACTATCTGATAATCCATGTTGTCTTTTGCCCTGGTCACGAAAAATATGCTTCTGCTGTCCAAAATATGCAACCATTTAAAGTCAATATATCCCAGATCAAAAACCAGGACACTCCCTTTTGGGTACTGAGTCTGTCTCGCAATATTTATCTCATGAACCTTCCCACTGGTGAGATCGGCAAATACAGGTAAGCAACCGTCATAATCAAGCATAAGATGAAGTTTTACTGCACCTTTCTGACTGCGGAACTTAGCCCAGTTAAAGACACTCATGCATAATGGGATTATAGTGGCATCAAGAATGAATATCTTGCGACGTAACCTGCTCAATCTTGAACGGATAAAAGTATGCTGCCCCTTAAAATGCTCAAGTAAATCATTGTAATAATCTTTGAATAACTGCCAGTTACGATGTTTGTTGATGTAAGATATTGCAGACTTGGAGGGTGCACATCCCAGCCCAAGATGGTTCAGATTGCCAGTTATACTTCGCAATCCATTGCTTATATCCCGGACACTTGAGGCTTGTCCTATATGACAAAACAACATGGATACAAGATGTGTCCAGCTATTAATGCCCTTATTACTCTTATCGGATTGGTATTTATTTGTCAATTCTTCAAAAGAATTGCGGGGAAGTAAACTGATTATCTGGCTGAAAAGTGATATCTTTGTCATGGCTGGTTGTTTTTTTGTTGCACACAAAACAAAAATACCACTTCTGTGGTATATCAACCAGCCTTTTTTCTACTTAAAAATTTTATTTTGGACGGATGTGTCGTTAAATAAAGAAGTATTAGCAGAAAATATTCTTTATCACTATTTCGCAGAGGCTGGATATAATAAAAGCAATTTGGAAAGTGAATCAGTAAGAGCAAAATATGATGGTGAGGATGTAGCTTGGGTAGAGGATGAAAATAAGAATCGAAGGATTGAACTCTATATATCTCCCAACAGGCTGGGATCAATTCTAAATAACAGATTTGATTTTCAAAGTTTATTAAAACATGAGTGGGAAAGTCATGCTACCAGAATTTTAAGAGGATAAGTATTTTCAAACGAAGTAAGGAATTTATGGGAAAACGAAGCATACATAAATCAGTTTAATGATCCAAACAGGAGTAAATGTTCTAATGAATGGAGAGAATTTATCAAAGGAGCAGCTACAAGATATGTAAATCCAGCAATTATTGGACAAAAATAAACGGGTAATATGAGGATTCTTAATTTGTGTTTTATTATAGTTTTTTTTATGCTTATATCCTGCAAATTTGGGACTCAAAAGGGTATCATTGTGGAAGAGTATAAGATAACTGATCTTTGGTACAAGATTTCAGAACATGCCGGGCCCGACGGAATTTATTATAAAGTTGAGATGTACGATTCAGCTTCATTTTTTCATTTACTTCTATATAACGAGACTAAATTCCGGTTTGAATTTCATGGTATGCTTTATAACATAGATACACTACATTTCCTGTTGCCAAGTTTTGGAGTCGACAAAAATGATAGCACAATAGTTCTGGTACAACCAGTAGTGCCAAAATTATGGGTATATAAAAAAGAATTTTTAGACTCATTGTTTAGAGAAACCAAAAAAGATCTATTGATTGAAGTATTTGACCCTGAATTAAACAAAAAGTGGGTATTTAAAAATGATGTTAAGACTCAGAAAAATAAAGAGAAAAGCTGGTTTAAATTTGTTCCCTCTTATTTGTATTTGACAGATTAATTACAATTACTTATTTTTAAGATATTCAATCACTGCTGTCCAAAATAAATATTTCTAACAAAACCTGCAACTGATATTCAATGTTTTATTGTTGATTTTGGACGGATTTTAAAAACAAACCCCTTATCCTGAAAACAACGACAATTGATAGTCGATTGGTATTGATTTTTTGTAAAACGGATTGTTTAACCAAGAGAAAAGATCAATTTTTACAAAGAGGTTTAATCTTACAAATGTTATCAGATTGGACAAATGCCACTGATACTCTGCCTTTGCCTTCAGGAACGTCAGAACAAGCATTGCAATTAGAGCAGTCCATATCTGGATCATTACAGCATTTGGGGATGTTCCGATAAATGTTTTAATGCGAAGATGTTGTTTAATACTCTTAAAGAAAATCTCGATGTTCCAGCGTTCCTTACATATTTCGGCTACTGTTTCTGCTGTCCAGGAAAAGTTGATAGTCATAAATGTCATTTCACAGTTCAATTCTTTGTCCCATATCATTACCAGGCGTAGTCGTCCGGGGTAGTTCTCAAGAGACTGAGAGTTTGAAAGTATAATGCTTACGTCTTCAAGAATATGATCATTATCCATTTTAATAGTGTCATGATCTTTCAGTATCCGGTAATCCATGTTGTCTTTTGCCCGGGTAACGAAAAATATGCTTTTGCTGTCCAAAACATTCAACCATTTAAAGTCAATGTACCCCATATCAAAAACAAGTACGCTACCTTTAGGGTATTGAGTCTGTCTCGCGATATTTATCTCATGAACCTTCCCACTGGTGAGATCAGCAAATACAGGTAAGCATCCATCATAATCAAGCATAAGATGAAGTTTTACTGCACCTTTTTAACTTCGGAACTTAGCCCAGTTAAAAACATTCATACATAATGGAATTATTGTGGCATCAAGAATGAATATCTTACGACGTAACCGGATTAGTTTTGAACGGATAAAAGTATGCTGCCCCTTAAAATGTTCAAGTAAATAATTATAGTAATCTTTGAATAACTGCCAGTTACGATGTTTGTTAATGTAAGATATTGCGGATTTGGAGGGTGCACATCTCAAACCAAGATAGTTAAGATTGCCGGTTATACTACGCAATCCATTGCTTATGTCACGCACACTTGCTGCTTGCCCTATATGACAAAATAACATGGATACAAGATGTGTCCAGCTATTAATTCCCTTATTACTCTTATCGGATTGGTATTTTTGGGTCAATTCTTCAAAAAAATTGCGGGGAAGTAAACTTATTATCTGGCTGAAAAGTGATATCTTTGTCATGGCTGGTTGCATTTTTTGTTGCACACAAAACAAAAATACCACTTCTGTGGTATATCAACTAGCCTTTTTTCTACTTAAAATTTTTATTTTGGACGGATGTGATTTTTCTTCTACTTTATCTAATAACAATTTGTAAAATTCTCTTAATTATAATGTTTAGAATTTGTGTTTTTTATTTATATAAAAGATTAAAAAATACGAAATTTCATGTCTTTTAAGATATTAATATACCATGTATTTTTCAAAAATTGTAACCTGTGAATATTACCCAGTAATAAAACAATTATTACAAGGGAAAGCCAGCTATAAAAATATTCAGGTTGAAAATCTGAATCAATTTGTTAATGAAAAAATGAAAAATATAATTTAAAATGCTTGGTATAAAACAATCCATCACATAAGATTCATCCTAATAAGTTACCAGAGTTTGAGGAAGCTTATAGTTCAGTTAACGTATTTATTGAGAGCACATTAAAATTCACATTAAATGGAAAAAACTTATATCAATTGATTTATTTGCTGATTTTGGTATGTTAAAAAAACCAGACACCAGCGAACCTATACATCTGACATTCAACATGCTTCATAAGCTTGCATTGCTCGGTATTTTTGGTACAATAATTGGTTATGCTGGTTTTAAGGAGAAAGAGAAACTCCCTGATTATTAAAATATAAATTAAAAGATTTTAAAATTGGCATGCAACCCCTAAATGAACATCACGAAAAAGGTAATTTTCAGAAAAAATAATTACATTCAATAATACCACATGTGTATGGATACTAAAGGTGTATTAAAATTTATTCCAAGCTGATCCGAATCGGAATTAATGTTCAAAACCTGCAAATCATGATGAAAAAGAAGATTCTGGAAAAAGCTTCTAAAAGTAAAAAAGATCTTGAATTTCTTAAAGATTTTATATCAAAGCCTGAATATTCTATAAGCGAATATAACGAAGAGGAATTGGAAGATTCGAAATTGCTAAAAGCAATGAAGAATGAAAAAGAAGGAGATTATGTGCCTGAAAAAGACATCAGAACAACCCTGAAAAGAAAATGAAAATTCTTTTTTAAAAATCTTTCTTAAAAGATATACGAAAAATCATGAATTCGAGAATTAAAGAGAAAAAGCTTTAAAGGAATTATATATGCTTACAGGCACTCATTTCAACTACTACCTGGTCTGTCAAAGGAAACTCTGGCTGTTTGCCAATGGCATCCAGATGGAGCATACCAGTGAACTTGTGGAACTCGGAAAACTTATTCACGAAACCAGTTACCCTCAGCGTTCAGAAAGATACAGCGAAATTGAACTGGACGGCATCAAAATAGATTATTACGATGCCCGAAACAAAATTGTCCATGAAGTTAAAAAAAGCGACAGCTATGAAGAAGCCGACGAATGGCAGGTAAAATACTACATACTTATCCTGGAACGTAATGGTATCACCGGAGTAAAAGGTATTCTTGAATATCCGAAAATGAGGGAAACACGCGAGATAATTCTTTTAGACTCCGACCGCGAAAAGTTGCAGGAATTTGAAAAGGAAATAGAACGTATCATCACATCTGAAAACTGCCCGGAAAAACTGAAACAGAGCCGGTGCAAAAACTGCAGTTACTTTGATTTTTGCTGGATTACGGAAGAATTAATTTGATAAAATTTCGTAAATTAAAACTGTTTCAACGGGATAAAAGATGAAAAAGACCTATTATCTGTTCAACCCCGGTCGTTTGTCGCGAAAAGACAATACCCTGAAATTTGTACCGGTTGATGAAGAGGGACATGAACAACCACCGAAATACCTGCCGGTTGAAGGGATCGAAGAGCTTTACATTTTCGGTTCACTTGATGCAAACAGTGCATTGTATAACTTTTTAGGTAAAAATGATATCCCTGTTCACTTTTTCGACTATCATGAAAATTATACAGGCTCCTTCATGCCTCGTGACTATCTTCTTTCAGGTAAAATGTTGCTTGCCCAGGCTGAATTTTACAGAGATAAACAGAAACGGTTGATCATAGCCCAAAAAATTCTGGAAGGAGCTTCATTTAACATGGTGAAGAACCTTAAATATTACAACAGCAGGGGGAAAGATCTTAACCCATATATTGAAATTATTGAAGAGTACCGTGCAAAAATTCCTGAAATGGATAAAACAGATAAATTGATGGGACTGGAGGGAAATATCAGGATGAAATATTATGATGCCTTTAATATTGTAATAAACGACTTTGAAATAGGCATTCGAACAAAGCAGCCTCCGTCAAATGAGGTAAATGCTCTTATATCGTTTGGCAACATGATGTGTTACAGTCAGTGTCTGAGGGCAATACATCAGACCCAGTTAAATCCGACAATAAGCTACTTGCATAGTCCGGGCGAAAGACGTTACTCGCTGGCACTTGACCTTGCGGAGATTTTCAAACCAATACTTGTTGACCGTGTGATATTTAAAGTGCTTAACAAAAAGGAAATACAGGAAAAACATTTCGACAAGCAACTTAACAAATGTTTGTTAAATGACTCAGGCAGGAAAATCTTTGTACAGTCGTTTGAAGAGAGACTCAATGAAACCATTCAGCACCGGTCACTGAAAAGAAGCGTAAGTTACAAACACCTCATTAAGCTAGAATGTTATAAGCTGGCAAAACATATACTGGGACTTGAAGAATATAAACCATTCAAGATGTGGTGGTAACAAATATCAATATTTGTTTAAGATTATCATAAGAACAAAAAAAATTAATTTATCATGTATGTCATATTGGTATATGATGTAGGAGAAAAAAGGGTTGCCAAAATGTTGAAACTTTGCCGGCAATATTTACACTGGATTCAGAATTCGGTATTTGAAGGTGAGATTACGGAGCCGAAGCTGGAGGAATTAAAGTTCAGGGCTAAGAAAATTATGGATGAGGAGACTGATAGTCTGATTGTTTTCAAATCACGGGATGAGAAGTGGCTTGATAAGGAGATTGTTGGTAAGGAAAGAAGCCCTCTTGATAACATTATTTAATATATCATTGAACAGGATGATCGTCGGAGAATAAATATTAAAATAATTTTTATTCGGCTTATATCAAATCTAATAGTCAAACAATTGTTTAGCAGTCAAATATAATGGTTGTCGAAATACAGGTAAATTATTATTTTTAGACATCGACTACGGGACAATAATAATTTTCACTAAATTTGGATAGAGATTAATCTGATAATCAATGATACGTTGAAGTGTATATGACGGCTTTTAATCGCACCACAGTGGAATTGAAATTGT
>JGI11944J13513_1002053_pt1 | contig 14867 bp, 15 predicted proteins | sample TerdegcoTASludge_FD_13513 | JGI IMG/M metagenome (IMG submission 13513) | reverse complement strand
CGACCACTCCATCTTCGGAGCTACAGCTTACATCCTCAGAGGCGAGACGACGGTGGCCTATACAGGGGACTTTCGCCTGCACGGCAAAAAAGAGCAATCCACCCGGGAGTTCATCAGCCGGGCAAAAGATGCATCTGTTCTGATCACAGAAGGGACGCGAGCTGGTCCGTCTGAGGGAGAGAAGACCTCAGAGCGATCTGTCTGTGAGGCCTGCAGGGAGAGCGTTGAATCCTCCTCCGGCCTGGTCATAGCCGACTTCTCCCCCCGGAACTTCGAGAGGCTGGAGTCCTTCCAGGAGATTGCCCGGAAGAGCGGCAGGGAGCTGGTAGCCATGGCCAAGGAGATCTACATGCTGCACCATCTGCAGTGCATCGGCGGATCATGTACTGCCGATGAGCTTCGGATCTACAGCGAGATCATGGATAAATCGAAGAGGAAGTGGGAGCAGGAGGTTGTCCAGGTTCATTATGCCGATCGATATGTTGATCACATCTCGATCAGAGAGCGCCCAGAGGATTACATCCTATGCTTCTCCTTCTTTGATATGAAGCACCTTTTGGACATCAAGCCAGAAAGCGGAACTTACATCTACTCGGCCTGCGAGGCCTTCAATGAGGAGATGGAGATCGATTTCAGGAGGCTTTGGCACTGGCTGCGGCGCTTTAATATCGATTCCCGCGGCTTCACGCTGGATGAGAACGGCGATCTGGAGTTCGAGAAGCGCTATCATGCTTCTGGGCATGCATCAGCCGAGGATATCAGCTGGGCGATCGAGCAGATAGATCCAGATTACATAGTGCCGGTTCATACCGAGGCCCAGGAGTGGTTTGCCAGCAGTTTCGAGAATGTGCTGCTGGTGGAAGAGGGAAAGAGGAATGAGTTTTGAGCCGGTTTCGCAGGATTGAGGGGAGAAGTAAAAGCATCTTAACCAATCCGATAGCCTGAAAAAGCTATGGAATCAGGAAGCCCTCCCCAGTAGCCCTCGCAGGAAATACATCTTTTGGGTCCGTTGAGAAAGGACAGAGCAGAAACCATACGTATAAAGGATTGGCCGCACATCATGCTCTATGAATAACAGCCAGACGGCCCGCCTCTGGGAGGTGGACCTTCTCCGTGGAATGGCCGTGGTTTTGATGGTCATATTCCACCTGGCATTCGACCTGGACTACTTCATGATCTATGAGATTGATATGTCCGAAGGATTCTGGTTTTATCTGGCCCGCCTCACCGCTTCCCTCTTCCTCCTCCTGGTTGGCATCTCCCTCACCCTGAGCCATTCCCGGGCGAGACTGGCCGGCCAGCTGAGCCGGTACCCGGCCAGGCTCTGGAAAAGGAGTCTCTGGATACTGAGCCTGGCCACAGGAATCACCCTGGTGACCTACATCGTAATTGGAAGGGGCTTTATAGTCTTTGGAATCCTGCACCTCATCTCCATCTCCCTACTCTTAGCCTATCCCCTCCTCCGCCTGGGAAGCATAAACCTCCTTTTAGGGATGGCAGTGGTCCTGCTGGGCCTGTACATCCAGGAGCTGGAGGTAGACTTCCCCTGGCTGATCTGGCTGGGCCTGGCCCCGCGGGATTTCGTCTCCCTGGACTACGTTCCTCTATTTCCCTGGTTCGGGGTGGTGCTTATAGGAGTGGCCGCAGGAGGATCGCTCTATAAGGACCTTGTCCGCCGCTTTCCCCTGGCCGATATCAGCACCTGGCCTATGGTAAGAGGGCTCACATTCCTGGGCAGAAACTCCCTGGTCGTCTACATCATTCACCAGCCCCTGCTGCTTGGCCTCATCTATTTGGCTTATGGCCGGCCGATATTCTCGCTCTTTTAGCAAGGAATTACGGATGAGCCAGGAAAGGGGAGGAGCCTGGCATTTTTGATCCCTTAATGTTATCTATCAGCAGAGCCATCCACGGTACCATGCGGTTCGAAGAATGCACTATTAATCATAAAGGCGTGCTGGTAGTGGGCGGGATAATCGTGGACCTGATTGCCAGATCGGCCAAGTTCAAGGTGGTGAATGACAATCTCTGTTTTCCCTTTGACTCCAAGATCACCCTCGATGAGCTCAACCAGGATACCGGCGGCTCAGCCCACAACCTGGCCACCAACCTGGCAGAATTGGGCACAACCACTTACATCCTCGGTTCGGTGGGCAAAGAGGACCACGGCGAGGAATACCTGAGAAACCTGAGGATTCACGGCGCAATCACCAAGTATGTCACCATAAAGGCGGGGCTGACCGGGATGTCACTGGTCTTTCTCTATGACGGCGAGAAGACCGTCCTGACCAGCAGAGGGGCCAATGACCTCCTGGGCGAGGAGGACCTAAATCTCGAGGTCTTCGATAAGGTCGATACTATGGTCCTGACCAGCCTGATAAGCGAAGAGAATATGGCCCTGATGAAAAAGGCGATAGAAGAGGCCAAGAAGAGAGGGATCTGCATCATCATGAACCCCAGCATGAGCATGGTCTCTCACCGGCCGGAGGAGCTGAAGCATGCCATGAGAAACAGCCAGGTGATAATCATGAACGGCAAGGAGTCGATGCTGATAACCGGGGAGAAGGATGTCGATTCCGCTATAAAGAAGCTGAAGGAGTACGGTGCAGAGACGGTGATCGTCACCCTGGATGTGAAAGGTGCGCTGGTTTTGGATGACGAAAGGAGCTTCCATGTGCCCTCCTACAAGGTCAAGGTGGTGGATACCACCGGCGGAGGGGATAGCTTCACCGCGGGATTCATCCATGCCAAATACCAGGGGTACTCGAACGAAGAGGCGGTCAAGTTCGCCTCTGCCGTGGCCGCCCTGAACATCGTCACACCAGGAGCGAGCACCGACCTGCCCAGCGAGGAGGATGTGGTGGAGTTCATGAAGAGGGCGGAGTTTCTCGAGGTGTGACTGGGAGTAGAAAACAGGGTCACGCAAACAGGAAGCTATGAGGTGAGGCAGGGGCCGAAAAGGCCCCATTTCTCTTCGCAGTCAATCCTGAGCGGTCAGGCCAGATACCCTTTGCGGAATATGCACTCTCCCTCTACATGCACCCTCTCCGGCAGTCCCCCAAACTGGGCCTGGACTATCAGATCTCCGATCTCCTCTTTCATCACCCGGGCGATGCCGATGAAAGAGGTGGTCGGGCAGCCGTTCACATCCACTGCCTTGGGTCGCTCGCCGATAACGAAGTCGATCGAACGCCATTTGTGAAGACCAAAACGCCTGGCCGAATATTGCATCACGATCCGATACAGGGAGGGGCCATTTTTTCCTCATATTCGTGGCTTAGCAGATTTAGCGGGATGCCGTCTCAGCCAGCGACACCTGATAGGCCTTCCAGCCGGGGCACCAACCGGTATGCCAGCGCCAGATTCTGGCTACCACGGAGTCTGGGTGCCTGTCAGAGTATCTTCGCAGGGGGCAGGAGTCGCAGGCGTGCTTTTTTTCGGACATGGTTTCCAGTCTCTTGCTGCTCGCTATTATGCTTATCTCTCAATGGGATTATTCTTAATGAAATTCTGAAATTCAACCGAGCTCCCCCTTCCGAAACGTGTACTCCCCCTCCACATGCACCCGCTCCGGCATCCACCCGAACCGGGCCCGGACTATAAGCTCCCCGATCTCCTCTCTCATCACCCGGGCGATGCCGATGATGGATGTCGTGGGCCGGGCGTTCACATCCACCGCCCAGGGCCTCTCACCGAGGACGAAGTCGATACCCGCATATCCGCGCAAACCTAAAACTGTCGCCGCCTTCTCCGCCGCCTCCCAGATCTCCGCTGCCCTTGGAGTGTTATAGGGCACCTGGCTTCCCTGATACATCATCTTCCCGTCGGCAAAGTCGATCAGCTGGCGGTTGATAGTCAGGGGGAGAAAGCCTTCATTCCCCACGATGAAGCTGGCGGAGAGGTGCAGCCCCTCATGGTAGCGGGTGACGATCTCGCCCTCGCCCGCCCGGGCAAAAGAGGTGATCCTCACCCCTTCCGAGCCCGAGCCGGTTCGCGGCTTGACCACATACTGCCGGCAGCCCTTATCCACAGGATCCGGCCGGTCCACAATCTCGGCCACCGGAACGCCCGCCCGCGCCAGGGCCTGAGTACAGAGCAGCTTGTCCGCGGCCAGCCGGGCGGCAGCAGGGCTTGAGCCCAGATTGGCCGTCCGTCCCTCGATGATCTCCAGCAGATGGGGCTGCAGGCCGTCAGGAGCGATCAATAGACATGCTTCTGCCTCGATCGATTCCAGGATAGATTCAAAATCCCTACCGCCCTCCAGCATTATGGGCACGCCCTCTTCTAACCTGGGCCCAGGGGTGGGATAGACCACCTCATGGCCGCTGGAAACGAAGCTCTCCACCAGACAGGTGAGCATCGCTCTTCCCTCCAGCTCATGGGTTCCGCCCAGACCCAGGGCGGACGCATACTCAGCAACTAAAATGTCCATGAATTCTCGAGACTGCCTTTGCCGGGCGGGCTATACTAATCTGATGGCCCGGAGTTCTCCCCCTGAAAGAGATTCAAGGCATCCATTCCGCCAAAACCGATCTCAGCCCTCCATTCTCTTGTTCGGCCGACTTTGCTACTGATAGGCTAGGCTTGAGCAGAAGAGGCTCGAATATATTCCGCTTATCATAACTGCCCTATGATAGCGATCTTGATTACAGGCAAGCTTATTATGCTGTACATATAACAGCACTGAAGAAGAGAATTGTGCATTTAAGTAAATAAATGGTGATTATTATGAGTGTTAAAACATTGATGATAGACCCGAGCCATTGCACAGGCTGCAGAAGCTGCGAGATGGCCTGCTCCCTCTACCATGAGGGGGTATGCAGCCCCGCCTTATCCCGGCTGAGGATCATAAAGTACGAGGCCCTGGGAAAGAGCTATCCTTCGGTATGCACCCAGTGCGGCAAGCCTCTATGCCTCTCCGCCTGCCCCCATGAGGCGATAGAGCGGGATGAGAGAACCGGAGCTTTGATTGTGAACGAGAACCTCTGCACTGGCTGCCGCTCCTGCCTGGTGGTCTGCCCGCAGATGGGCTTTGACCCCACTAAAATGGTGGCCTTCAAATGCGACCTTTGCGGCGGAGATCCCCAGTGCGCCCGCTTCTGCCCTTCAGGGGCTATCCTGTTTACCAGCGCGGACAGCTTCAGCATGGCCAGACGGCGGGCAGCAGCAGACAGAGCCCAACTGGTCCAGCCTCCCCTTCAGGTGGTATAGAGATGACCTATGGCTGGACGGGAAGAAGGCTGCGGGTGGACCTCTCCTCTGGCAGGTCCAGGGTGGAGGAGATAGATCCGGCATACATGAAAAAATGGCTGGGGGGCAGGGGGTTCAACTCAGAGCTCCTCTACCGGGAGGTGGGGCCTGATATAGATCCCCTGGGGCCGGACAACCTCTTGATCTTCGGTGTGGGCCCCCTCACCGGTACATTTGCCCCCTCCAGCGGCAGGTCCACAGTCACCGCCCGCTCCCCCCTGAGTGGAGGATTCGGCGACTCGAACATGGGCGGCCACTGGGGCCCGGAGCTGAAGTTCGCCGGCTATGACCAGCTGGTGGTTGAGGGTACGGCCTCAAGCCCGGTCTACCTCTGGATCGATGACGAACAGGTGGAGATCAGAGACGCCGCCGCCGTTTGGGGCAGAAAAGTTCCCCAGGCAGATGCCATGATCAAAGAGGAGCTGGGCTCAGAGGAGATCCATACCGCCTTAATCGGGCCCGCCGGCGAGAAGCTGGTCCGTTATGCCTGCATCCTCAATGACGTCTACCGGGCCGCAGCCAGATGCGGCATGGGCGCGGTCATGGGCTCCAAGAAGCTGAAGGCGATCGCTGTGCGGGGAAGCAATCCGGTGAAGATCGCCCATCCAGAAGAGTTCTACCGGATCTGCGCCCAGGCGAGAGAGAGCCTCCATCAGGACCTGATGGCCCAGATGCTCAGAGATCAGGGAACCTGGCTTCTCACCATGCCCGCTAACTATGAGCAGGGCTGGTTCTGCTGGCACAACTTCCAGAAGGGATTTCATCCCGATGCCAGAAAATTAAGCGGCGAAGAGCATAGGGACAAATTCCTCTCCCACCGGGAGGGGTGCTTCGCCTGCCCTATCTCCTGTGGCAGGTTCAGCAGGATAAAGGAGGGACAGTACGCAGGAGAGATCACCGGCGGGCCGGAATACGAGACCCTGACCGGCATAGGACCGCGCATAGGTCTGCTGGATATGGACAAGGTGGTCCATAACAACAAGCTGGTCAACGAGCTGGGCCTGGACTCCTGCTCCTGCGGCGGTGCCATAGCCTGGGCCATGGAGTGCTGGCAGAGGGGACTGCTGACGGAAGAGGATACCGGCGGACTGGTGCTGGAGTGGGGAGACCAGGAGACAATCACCAGGCTGATGGAGATGATCGCCAATAGAGAGGGGTTCGGCGACCTGCTGGCCGAGGGCTCCAGCCGGGCGGCCAAGATCCTGGGCCGAGGCGCAGAATACTCCATATCGGTAAAAGGGCATGACATGTCCCAGGACGACCCTCGAGGCCTTGGATTTGCCTTTGGCATCGGATTTGCCACCGGCAGGCGGGGAGGAGACCACCTCCAGGGCCTTCCCTGCCTGGAACTGACCGGAAGCTTCTACCCAGGGCTGGTGGAGAGGATCCTGGGGACCAGGGAGGCTGAAGAGAGGCTCTCCCCGGCGAAGAAGCCGGAGATGGAGCGCTATTCTGAGGACCTGAAAGCGGTGGGCGACAGCCTGACCCAGTGCACATTCACCCATAGTTGGTCCTTTGCCGTCCAGCCCGAGGATATGGCCGCCATGCTCGCTGCTGCCACGGGCATCGAACTGAGTTCGGATGAGATGCTCCAGATCGGAGCGCGGATAGTGCAGCTTGAGAGGGCCTACTGGAACCGTCTCCTTGTGGGCAGGCTGGAGGATAAGAGCCCCAGGAGGTTTACAGAGGAGCCCATGCCGGACGGACCCAACAAGGGCACGGTCTTCCCCGAGGCGGAGCTGATTCCACTCTATTATGATGTCCGGGGCTGGGATAGGGAGACTGGCTTTCCCAGAGAGGAGATTTTAATAGAGCTGGGCCTTGAGGGGGTGGCAATAGATCTAAAGCCCTACCGGATTGAATACCAGGAGAAGGTCCACAGAGCGGCAAACCCCTTATGAGGAGAGGACCTGGAACTATTGCCGATATGGACCGCTGTTTTTTTTGGGGGGGATAGAGGGAGAAGATAGATGGAGCGAGGCCCTCTGGAGCGAATTGAGCCGAAATGGACAAGAGCATCAATTAACCTTTTATCCCTGCTCGCTTCTCTAGAGGCGATGAAGCTTCCGGGCACGGCAACAGCGGAGGAGAATATCCACATCGCCATGGGAAAGCTCGCCATAAAACCAGGGGATCTGTTCCTGGATGTGGGCTGCGGCTCAGGAGCCATCTCCCTGGCCGCCTCCCGCTACACTGACCGGATCTATGGCCTGGACCGCAGGCCAGAGGCGGTAGAGATGAGCAGAGATCTTGTCCCTGGCGGGAAGTTCATCCTGGGCGAGGCAGAGAAGATAATCCCCAGCCTGCCAGAGGTGGACAGATGCTTTATCGGCGGCACCCGGGGGATAGACCATTTCCTTCCGCTTCTATTGGAGAAGGCCAAGCCTGGCTGTATAATCGTCGCCGACCTGGCCAGGATAGGCATAGCCAGCAAGGTGGCAGAGCTGATGAAAAGGGAGGGCATATTCAGGGAGATCCTGCAGATTCAGATAAACCGGGGCTACCATCTGGCAGGGGATATTGCTTTCAAGCCCATAAACCCCATATTCATGGTGATCGGCAGATGTTAATCGGCATAAGCCTCGGACCGGGCGACCCGGAGCTGTTGACCTTTAAGGCAGCAGCGGCCTTGAAGAGCTGTCTGCGGGTATTCGTCCCCGGGGAGATGGCAGCAGAGCTGGCCAGACCCTACTCCACCCCCCAGATCCTGGATTTTCCCATGATCCAGGAAGAGGGGGAGCTGGAGAGGATCTGGCAAAAAAACGCAGAGATAATAGCCAAGGACGCCGAACTGAGCCAGGTGGGATTTGCCTGTATCGGCGACGTCAACACCTTCTCCACCTTCAGCCATCTGAAAAGGGTGATAGAGGAGACCCATCCGGGAATAGAGATCCAGACCATTCCCGGAGTGGGAGTGGTCCCAGCCCTGGCCTCCAGATTCGATGTCCCTCTGGAGAGATCGTTTCTGGTCTCAGACGGCTCTCCGGTTCAGTCGGTGATCAGGATAAAGGCCACCAGGCCCAGGGAGATAGCTGAGGAGCTGCGAGCTGAGGGCTATATTGATTTCACCCTGGGCACCAGGCTCTTCACCCCCGAGGAGAGGATCGTCCGGGGAGAGATGCCGGAGAGGAGCGATTATTTCAGCGTCCTTCTCGCCCGGAGGAGAAGATGAAGATCTATTTTGTAGGGGCAGGGCCGGGCGACCCGGAGCTTATCACCGTCAAGGGCAAGAGGCTCCTGGAGGAGGCGGACTTAGTGGTCTATGCCGGCTCTCTGGTCAACCCAAAGCTCCTGGAGGGATTGGGAGCCGCCAAGGTGGACAGCAATGGACTGTCTATAGAGGAGACCCAGGCCAAGATGATCGAGTTCCTGCGAGCGGGAAAGAAGGTGGTGAGGCTGCACAGCGGCGACCCTTCGATCTATGGGGCAATATTAGAGCAGATGAGACCCTTAGAGGAGATGGGAATAGAGGTGGAAGTGGTTCCCGGTGTCTCCTCCCTATTTGCCGCCGCCGCCGCCCTGAAGACCCAGCTCACCCTCAAAGGGGTCTCTGAATCTCTGATCCTGACCAGGCCGGCGGGAACCACCCTGGAAAGGGACGAGCTTTCCTCTCTGGGCCGCCTGGGGACGACCATGGCCATATTCTTAGGGATAGACAAGATCAGGAACATAGTTCAGTCTCTGGACCGCCCAGGGACGACCCCTGTGGCAGTGGTCTATCATGCCTCCTGGCCGGACCAGAAGATCCTCTGCGGAACTATAGACGACATCGCCGATAAGGTGGAAGAAGAGGGGATAGACCGCAGCGCCCTCATACTGGTGGGCGATGTGCTGAAGAGGACGGGATACAGGAGGTCTCACCTATACCGGAGCCGCTGAAGTCCCTGGCCATCCTCCTCTTCCCCCGGGACAGGGATAAGGGGGAGAGGATCGCTCGGGCATTGAGCGATCGCTATCAATGCACTATTGTCCTTTATGAAGAGGAGAGGATGAAGAGGCTTCTGGAAAAGTACGATCTAATGATAGCGATCATGGCGGTGGGGATTGTGACCAGAAGCCTTTGCCGCCACCTGCAGGACAAATGGCGGGACCGGCCGGTGGTGGCCGTCGACTCCGCCCTCAGCTGCGCTGTGCCAGTGGTGGGAGGCCATCACGGGGCCAATGATCTGGCGATCCACCTGGCGGAAAGGCTTGGCATCTATCCGGCCATAACCACCGCCACCGATTCTTCCGGCCGGCCCTCCCTGGAGAGCTTGGCCCGGCGGCTGAAGACGGAGATCGTGAACAAGAGCGCCTCTAAATCCATCAATCTCGCCTTCTTGACCGAGGACCTCCCGGTATTAAGGCTGAAGGGACCAAAAATCCTGTTGGTGGACGAGGACGTGGCAGTGCTCAGGGGCAAGGGGCTGGTCCTGGGGCTGGGAGCAAGAAAGGGGATATCCTCTGAGGAGGTCCTGCAGGCGATAGATCGGGCCCTAGAGGAATCGGGCAGAAAGCGGGAGGATATAGCATTTCTGGCCACTGCCTGGCTGAAGAGAGAAGAGGAGGGCCTGCTGGAGGCAGCGAAGGCTCTGGACAGGGAGATCGTCTTCCTCTCCCGTAATGAGCTCAATTCCCAAGAGCCCACCACCCCCTCTCGAGCAGAGGACCTGGGACTGACAGGGGTCGCAGAGCCCGCGGTCCTCGCCCTGACAAAAAAGCTTATTCTTCCCAAGAAGGCCTATGGCAGGGTGACCGTTGCCATCGGAGAGAACTGAGATGAATATCCATTCCGAAAACAGGCTCTCAATCATCGGTATAGGGCCGGGGGATATCTCCCTTCGCACCGGGAGGGCGGTGGAGGCCATTTTAAGAGCGGACTATGTGGTCGGCTACCGGCCCTATATGCAGCTCATAGAAGACCTCCTGCCGGGAAAGGAGATCTACTCGAGCGGCATGGGAAAGGAGATAGACCGGGTCCGGGCAGCTTTGGATCTGCTCGACCGGGGCTCAGTGGCCCTGGTCAGCTCGGGCGATGCCAATGTCTATGGCATGGCCGGCCTGGGGCTGGAGATGGCAGAGCATCCAGCGGAGGTGGAGGTGGTCCCTGGAGTCACATCCTTCACTGCCGCAGCCTGCCGTGCCGGCCTGTTCTTCCGGGAGTGTGTGGCGGTGATAAGCCTCAGCGACCTTCTCACCCCCTGGAAAGAGATCGAGAGCCGGCTGCGCCAGGCAGCGGATTTTAGCATGCCTGTGGCCCTTTACAACCCCAGAAGCCGGAAAAGGGACTGGCAACTATTGCGCGCCCTGAGCCTTTTTGAGGATAGAGATCTCCTGGTGGCAAAGGAGGTGGGCAGAGAGAGAGAGAGGCTCATTTGGACCACTGCCAGCCGCCTGATGGAAAGCCCCGCCCTGAGAGAGGAGATAGACATGACCACAATTGTAATCCTGCTCGGTAGGGGCTGCTACAGAGGTAATAGCGCTCGGGAGGCGGAGATCAACCTGGTGGGCACCGGTCCAGGAGGGCGGGCTAATCTCACCGCAGAGGCCGAGGCCATCCTCAATTCCTCTGAAAAAATCCTGGGAGCAGAACGTTACCTGGACCTTATAGGGGACTATCCAGGGGAGAAGCTCAGCCAATCCGGCCCCTGCCCAGAGAGATCCTATGCCCGCTTCCAGGAGGCGGCCGTTCTCGCCCGAGCGGGGAAGAGGGCGAGCATTCTCACCGGCGGAGACCCGAGCATCTTCTCTGCTGGCTGGAGGATCATTGACCTGGCCAGAAATAGTCTCCCAGTTCATATCTCTCCCGGGGTGAGCGCCTTCTCCTCAGTTGCGGCCAGGGCCGGTGCCCCACTCTCCGGAGACTTCGCCCTGCTCTCCCGGCCGGACGACGCGGCAGCACCATCCCTGCTGGCAGCAGCCGGCTTTGGCGTGGTGGTCTATAATGTGAGAGGGCATGAGGTCCTGCCCCTTCTCCAGGACCTGGCGCCGGAGAGGGCAGTAGCCCTGGCCAGGGACGTGACCAGGAATGGGGAGGAGATGATAATAATGAATGCGGAAGAGATGATGGAATTGAGGCCATCGGGCTTCCGTTTCACCCTCCTTATATCCTGCCCCAGAGCGGAGATAAGAGAGGGCAGGATCATAGCCAAAAGGGGATATGACAGCAAATACAGCTATTAGATCTGATTGATATGATCGAGAACTATACCGATATTGGGGCCAGCACCCCTGAGGGCTTAGAGATAAGCAGAAAGAGCCGGGAGCTGATATCCAGCCTGATTGGGGAGCGGAGCTTTGAAGACCGGATCACCCAGAGATGCGTCATTGCCACCGGAGATCCGAGCGTGGCCGAGATCATGAGATTCCAGAATGAGCCTTTTCGGGCCGGTCTGCGAGCCCTGGAACGAGGCGCTCCCATCTTCGTGGATATCAAGATGGTCCAGGCGGGAGTGCTGAAGAAGGGCCACAAGAGCCCCATCCAGGCCTTCATCGATCAGGGAGGTGAGCTGGCAGAATCCCTGGGGATCACCCGCACCTCAGCCGGAGTATTGGCCCTGAAAGAGAAGCTCTCCGGATCGATCGTGCTGATAGGAAATGCTCCTTCCGCTCTTATGACCCTGTGCGAGCTGATGGAGATGGGAACGGTGCTGCCTGATCTGGTGGTGGGAGTCCCAGTGGGCTTCGTCAATGCTCAGGAGAGCAAAGAGAGGCTGCGAAAGATTGCCGTGCCCTCCATATCCACCGCCGGCACCCGCGGCGGTACCCCCATCGCTGTGGCAGCCATAAATGAGATCATAAACACCTATGCCAGAGAGAGATCCTGAGACCATACTCGATCCAGTGAGCGGCTTTAGCATACCCCTCTCCTGGATCAGATCCTCTCCTGATCCCTACGTCCGGGAGAAGATCCTTTCCGGCAGATGGACCATCCTCTCGGGCGGTCGGTTATTAAAGCGCGGCCTGACCACCGGGACTACTGCTGCTGCCGCTGCCAAAGGGGCGGTCATATCCCTGCTCCGACCGACCGAGGGATTGGAGGTGATGACCCCAGCCGGAATACTGGTCCCGGTCTCTGTCAGAGCAGAGAATGGCCATTGCACTGCCACAAAGGAGGGGGGAGACCACCAGTACGATGTCACCGCCGGCCTGGAGATATCCGCACGGGCAAAGCCGTCTGACAGGACGCTTCTCCTCGCCGGGAAGGGAATAGGAAGGATCGGGGCAGCTGGCCTGTGCGACGGGATCGGCCGCCCGGCCATTAGCCCTTCCGCCAGAGCCCAGATCATGACGGCCATATCCGAGGGATGCAAGGAGACGGGGCTGGAGCATGTGCAGGTGGAGATCTCGGTCCCTCAGGGAGAGGATATCGCCCGCCAGACCCTCAACCCCAGACTGGGGATAGTGGGAGGAATATCCATCCTCGGCTCGACCGGATTTGTTGAGCCCTGGAATGAACATCTGATAAGCGATAGGGCTGAGGAACTGAAAAGGGCGAAAAAAGTGGTGGTCAGCACGGGCAGAACCGGGCTCAAGCTCAGTCGAATTCTCTTTCCCGATCACGAGGCAATACTCATGGGAAGCCAGCTGGACCGGCTGGAGTTTGCTCCTGATCAGGATAGCATCTTATGCGGTCTGCCCGCCCTGATCCTCAAATGGGCCTGGCCGGAGGTACTGGAGAGTACGGGCTACAATACTGTGGCCGAGATGGTGGAAAAAGAGCCTGGGCATGAGAACATCGCTCTGGGCCTGAAGAGGGCCAAAGAGAGGTTGCCCTACACCCGTATCGTTCTCCTCTTACGGGACGGCAGGATTTTAGCGGAGGCGCCATGATCATAGTGGGGGTGGGCATCGGCCCGGGGATGATGACCCAGGAAGCAGGAAAGGCCATCGGCCGTGCGAGGTTGATATATGGATCGAGAAGGGCCATCGAACTCGCAGGCGAGCATATCAGCCCTGGATGCCGGGTAGTGGAGATAGAGGATTATAAAAAACTCTCCAGCCTGCCTGAGGATGCCGTGGTCCTGAGCACCGGTGACCCCATGCTCTCCGGCCTGGGCTATCTCCCTGGCAGGGTGATCCCTGGGATCTCCAGCCTGCAGGTAGCCTGCGCCCGGCTGAAGATCAGCGAGCTGAATGTGGTCCCCATCTCCGTCCACGGGCGGAGGATGGATCCGCAGGCCATAGCTAGAGAGCTTGAGGGAATGAAAACCGTCTTTCTCCTCATCGATGACCGCACCGACCTGGAGGGGTTGTGCCGCCAGCTGGAGGAAAAAGGACTGAAAAAGAGCGTGGTTGCTCTCACCGACCTCGGCTATCCTCAGGAGAAGATAGTGAGGGGGAGCACTGCATCTCCCCCCCGCGCCACCGGCCTCTCCTGCGTTCTTATCGGGCCGCTGTGAACGAACTTAGGGATGGCAGCTCTTGCAGGGGGTATAGCCCTGCCTCTCTGCCTCCTTGGCACTCTGGAAATAGACCCTGTTCTCCGGCTTGATCTTCTGGGCATAGCGGCAGTCAGGCAAGTGATATTTCTTGGAGGTGCTGCTACCCACGAAACGCTGCTCTGGCTCCCCAATGGCGGACGCAAAATCTTCCTGGTTCAGATCATATCGAGATGGCTCCCCTGCCTGCTCTGATTCATTTGATCCCTCAATGAAAACACTATCGCCAGGGAGAGAAGATATATCCTCCCCATCTGGGAATTCCAGTTTGCTGGCATCTTCACCAAGGCCTTCAGCTGGAACCTCGACTTCTGCCTTCAACTCGGTCCGTTCTTCCCCAAGAGAGGGCTTGTTCGCCGATCCATCTACCTCATCCTCATCTTCCCTCTCATCATCCTCACTCTTATCCCCATGCGCTCCCTTCGCCTGCCCGTCATCCTCTTCTTCAGCGCGCGCGCGCCCAATTGAGCCATCGATTGATCTATCATCCTGAGGGTGATCGGCGAAGAGGGCTCTAGCATCGGATAGGGAGATCAATCCCTGAGAGGAGAGAGCAGAAGGAGAAAAGCTCGCTGGATCCTCCTCCAGGCTGCACCTTCTGCTCTCGCTGGCCAGAGCGCCGCCAGGACCGGATGCCTCAAGGATGCATATGTACTCGCCCGGAAGCAGCTTGATGTTCTTAGCGATCTCGAAGCTATAATCCCGGTCCGGCTCAAGATCCAGCAGCAGGTATTTAGTGCTCACCACAGTTGCCTTCCCCTGACGAAGGGTGGCATTGAGCATGAGATAAGGAAGGGTACCGTTGCCGGTGAGAACGGCATCTCCCTGCAGGCTGAACAGGTCGCTCCTCAGCTGGGGTTCTATCTCCATTCTCAGCCGGCCTGACCACTCCTCCGACTGCAGGTCAGGGACACCAGCAACTGAAGAATGAATAGATTGAGACCCCAATTCGATGCAACCAGAGATAAAGGAGAATACCAGGATGAGATGAAATAAAAGCAGAGTTGCACCACACATCCTAAAAATTTTTAGATACAATTGATCAACCCCTTGATTTCCAGTGGAATCAAGAATCACTGGAACTCCTTCCTCTATCCTATATTCCGCATTAACATTCCTCAGCGTAATACTTTTCGCATTCCGGTCCCATCAACCTTAAAATCAATTTGAGCACGTCAGTCAAATGCATCATTTCTC
>JGI11944J13513_1002044_pt1 | contig 14929 bp, 11 predicted proteins | sample TerdegcoTASludge_FD_13513 | JGI IMG/M metagenome (IMG submission 13513) | reverse complement strand
GGGACTCATCGAATACGGAGGCATTCTCGAATGGCTGCCGCCGCGAAGCGGCCTCCTTCACATGCGGCGTCTTCTGGATCGTCTCGCGGAAGCCCGGGTCTCGGAAAGTTTCGGCTATCGGGATCCCGCCACCATCTCTCCCCTGGGCCTTCCTGCGGGAGCCCTCGTCCTCGTCCTCTCCCCCCTGCTCGACGACCGTTCGTTCCAAATGCTCTCCGGGCTTGTGGGACGCGGGTTCGATCCTGTCGTTCTCTACGTTTCCCCCTTTTCCGCGGTAGAGCATCGAAACGGGTCGGGAAGGACGGAAAAGGACGCGCTCTCCGACGAAAGGACTTTTCAGGAGGAACGCCTCCAGGTCCTCCGTGGACAGGGGCTCCGTTTTGCCGAATGGAACGGATCGGCCCCCCTGGAAGTCTGTCTTGAGCGCGCCTTCTCCGGACCCGGAACACGGGGGAAACGACTGCGCACGCTGTCGCCCGGGAGAGCCTCATGAATCTCTTCGGAAGCATTGCCATGATCGCCGCTCTTTGCTGCGCCGCCCTTCCCCTTGGAGGCTCAACGAAACACATCCTGCCGTGGCTCGCCCTCGCCGCGTTCATGACAGCCTTCGGAGCCTTCCGGCTTCGCAGCTTCCGTCTGTGGAGCGCGACGGCGGCCCTGCTCACACTGGAGGGGAGCTTTTTCGTCCTTACGAGGACCTCCGGGCAGATTTCAGCCCTCCCCTCGGCGTTGTTCGGATTGGGACTCGTCGTTCTTCTCGACGCGGGATACCTTCATTACCTGGAAGCGAGGGGAAGAGAAACCCTTTCCGCCGAGAACGCCCCGTCGGCCGGAGAAGCGACGGAGACCTCTCTCCGCATCGCGGAAGATTTTCTGAAGCGTACACTCCTTCTCGGAGGGATCGTCCTTCCACCGATGCTCCTTCTCGAACTCGGGAGCGACTCTTCCGGTTTCGCCGCCATCATTCCTCCGGGAAGAACGGACGCGGCACTCTACCTTCTCGGCGCCGCCGGAGCGGGTCTCGTCCTGCGACGCATGGCGGCGACCATGCTCGACATCACCGGCAGAAGCGACATCTTTCACGGACAGGATTCTTCCGACCTCTGACCGCCGGCGGCGCATGCCTCCATCCGACGTTGCCATTGCAGGCAGATCGGAACAAAGCCAAGGGCTATCGTTGGAGGAGGCTGCGTGCTATACTGAGCAGATAAAATCCATTACCCATGGAACACGGGCGATGGCGTTCGCCTTGAAAGCCATTTGGAACGGCTAATGACGCCTCATCTTGATTCGCGGGAGATTATGCGATCACCCGTGGAGAGTGTGAGGTGTTTTTTGTGAAGGATGCCATTGCGCTTCTCGTCGCAGGAGGTGTTGGAACACTGTTGCGTTTTCTGCTTTCCCAGTGGGTCGATGCCAAGACAGATTTTTCTCTCCCCGTCGCAACGTTCACCGTCAACGTCACAGGATGTTTTCTCTTCGGGCTCTTCTGGGCTTTCATGCGATACGCCACGGGGGTTCCTTCTTCGGTAAACGTGGTTCTGCTCACAGGATTCGTCGGCGCCTTCACCACCTTTTCCACCATGACCTTCGAATTCCTGCTCCTCCTCAAGGATTCCTTCTTCCGCGGATTTCTTTATCTCAGCGTGACGCAACTTCTCGGCGTCTGTTTCACCGCGCTGGGCATCTTCTGCGGAAAATTCTGCTTCATCCGGTAGTCCGGAATTGTGTCATGCCCAAAAGAATGACCCCAAAGAGGAGAAAAATTCCACATTGTCTTTTCGGAACATTCATGCTACAAGGAAGAAACGCGGATCACACCACGGAAAGATTCCACGAAACGGTCGGGCGATGGCGTTCGCCCTGAAGTGCCGCAGCGGCAGGCTGATGACGCCTTTTTTCACACGGGGCATCCGCATCGCTTCTGCGGTTTTTTGCGCGGAGACTTCAGAGGTCGAGGGTGAGCGACAGAGACGCAGAGCACCTCTCCCTCCTGTGTCCGGAAGGTAAGGAGGCAATATCATGAGAATCAGTGCGGTGAAGGCTTTGGAAATTCTCGATTCCCGAGGGAATCCGACGGTGCGCGTCTTTGTAGAGCTGGAGGGCGGAGTCCGGGCGAGCGCGTCCGTGCCCTCCGGTGCGTCCACCGGTGAAAACGAGGCAGTGGAGCTTCGGGACGAGGAGAAGAACCGTTACGGCGGTAAAGGCGTCCGGAAGGCCGTGGCCAATGTGGAAGAGCACATCGCTCCCCGGGTAGTGGGTATGGATCCCACGCGGCAGGCGGAACTCGATGCGGTCATGATCGAGCTGGACGGTACGCCGAACAAGGCGCGCCTCGGGGCGAACGCGATCCTCGGCGTGTCCATGGCGGCAGCCAGAGCTGCGGCAACGGCGCTGAACCTCCCCCTCTACGCCTACCTCGGAGGCGTCGGCGCGGTGCATGTTCCCGTTCCCATGATGAACATCCTCAACGGAGGAAAGCACGCGGAGAACAGCGTCGATTTCCAGGAATTCATGGTGATGCCTCACGGCGCCCCCTGCTTCGCCGAGGCGCTCCGGTACGGCGCTGAAACCTTCCACGCCCTGAAGAAGATTCTCCAGAAAAAAGGCTATGCCGTGGGTGTCGGTGACGAAGGCGGTTTCGCCCCGAACCTGAAGAGCAACGACGAGGCCTGCGAGGTCATCGTGGAGGCCATCGCCGCCGCGGGCTACGAGCCGGGAAAGGACATCTCCATCGCCCTGGATCCTGCGGCGAGTTCTTTCCGGGAAAAGAAATCCTACGAACTCACCAAGTCGGGCCAGGGCAGGAAAACCAGCGCCGAGATGACCGCCCTCTACGCGGAATGGCTCGATCGCTTCCCCATCGTCTCCATCGAGGACGGCCTCGGCGAGGACGATTGGGAGGGATTCCGGGAACAGACCGCCGCCCTGGGAGACCGCATCCAGATCGTGGGGGACGACATTTTCGTGACGAACACCACTTTCATCCGGCGCGGCATCGAGGAAAAAACCGCCAACGCCGCTCTCATCAAGCTGAACCAGATCGGAACGGTGACGGAGACCATCGAGGCCATCCACCTTTGCCGCGAAGCGGGATGGGGCTTCGTGATCTCCCACCGCTCCGGCGAGACGGAGGATGCCTTCATGGCGGATTTCGCCGTCGCCATGGGGGGCGGCCAGATCAAGACGGGATCGGCCTGCCGAAGCGAGCGGATCGCCAAGTACAACAGGCTTCTGGAGATCGAACACGAACTCGGCGCACGAGCGCGGTTCGGACGATAGAGCGACACCTCGCCGGAGGTGCGGAACATGCCGCATCTCCGGCTTCTTCCTCCGGCCTCAGGAGGACCGATGGGCGATGGCGTTCGCCCCGAAATGCCGATCCTCTCGGCTGATGACGCCTGATTTTTTCGCCGGGAGGCACGTGCGCATGACGTCAAAGACACAGGAACTGCTTCGGGTGCTCTCTGAAATGAGAGAACACCCGCTCTCCCCGTCCCAACGAGAACTTCTGGAGGATACTGCGAACCGCATCGAGGAGGATCGGTTGTACGTCGCCGTGGTGGGACAGTTCAAACGGGGCAAGTCCACCTTCCTCAATGCCATCCTCGGAGAAAGGATCCTCCCCACGGGAGTCCTTCCCCTCACGAACATCATCACCGTTCTGGACGCAGGCCCGGAACGGGAGCTGGAAATCCACTTCCGGAACGGAACCGTGAAGAAGGACGACGTGGCCCACCTGGACCGTTACGTGGCGGAAAAGGGCAATCCCAACAACGAGAAAAACGTCGCCTGGGTTCGTCTTCGCCACCCCGCCCCGCTGCTGGCGAAGGGCATCACCCTCGCGGACACGCCCGGAGTAGGCAGTCTTTTCGAGTCGCAGACGGAAGTGACGAAGACCTTTCTGCCCCGCATCGATGCCGCGTTCTTTCTCATCTCCGCGGACTCCCCGCTTTCCGAAGGCGAGCTGGCCTTTCTGGAGGATCTGCGCTCCCAGGTCCGGCATCTCTTCGTGCTGCTCAACAAGGTGGATTTCGTCGATGTCGAGGGACTCGCCGAGCTGCGCACTTTCCTCGCCGCACAGCTCCGGGAAAATCTGGGAGAGCCGGAACTCCCCCTGTTCGCCATCGCAGCCAAACCGGCCCTTGATGCGCGTCTCCGAAAGGACGCCGCAGCCCTCGAAAAAACAGGTCTCGCCGCCGTGGAAACCCTTCTCGCAGAGCTTTCCGAGCGGGATCGCGCCACCGTGCAATGGGACGCGAACTCCCGGCGCGCCCTCGGCATCGCCAGAGCACTGCGGACGGACGCCCTCATCGAAAGCCGCTCCCTCAAACAACCTCTCGATGTGCTGACGAAACAGATCGACACCTTCGTCGCCGGCGTGTCAGGACTTCAGGAACGCCGCTTCGAAGCGGAAACGTTGCTGGAGAAGGAACTGGAGGGAATGATCCGTGCCCTCGAAAACGATCTGGATCGCATCCGCAAGGAGTACCCGCCCCGCATCGCACAGGAGATCCGGACCGAGGCGACGCGGCGGAGTTCCCTGGGAACGAAGGAGTTCACGGATCATCTGGAGCGCCTTGCGAACGAGCGTCTCGTGGCACATTTCGAAGAGTGGTTTCTCCAAACCGAGCGGCACATGGAATCCACCTACCAGACGCTCACGGAACGGCACCGGAGACGGCTTACCTCCCTTCTGAAGGAGCTGCTTGACCTGGGATCGAGCGTCTTCGACGTGGACCTTGACGAGTGGGAACTTCCCGAGGAACTCTCTTCGGAACGGGAATTCTATTACCTCGAGGGCGAGACACGCCCTTTCTTCGACCTGGAGGGAACGGTCCTTTCCCTCGGCGAGGCACTTCTTCCCCGGTCGGTGGGGCAGAATCTGGTTCTCAAACGCCTGCTCTCCCGGCTTCCCCAAAGAGTGGACGCCAACTGTGGACGCATCCGCTACGACATGGTACGACGCGTCAAGGACAGCTTCCTCCACTTCCGGAGCCGCCTGCGCAACCTGGTGGAGGAAACCGCCGGAGGCATTGAAAAGGCTGCCCGCTCCGCCCTGGAACAGCGCACACAGACCAGGGAGGCGCAACTGCGCCGGGAGGAAGCGCTCCTGCGGGTCGTCGCGCAATGCGACGACTGGATACGCACACTGACACAAAAAGAGAGTGAAACGCCCCTGTCCGTGGGGAAATGATCTCTTCCGGCAGCGGAAAACAACAAGGCGAGAAAGAGCTTTCTCTTTTCAGAGAGGTCTTTCTCGCCTTGTCCTTTCTTTCGCGCTTTGCCGTCGAGCGTGCTATTCCGCTGTGTTTCCGGCCGGTTTGAGGAGAAAGTCTCCGTAAGCATCCACGAGGTGCTCGTTCCGGTCCAGCCCCTCCACCTCCTCCGAGGCGGGAACACGAAGTCCCACAAGAGCGTCGATGACCTTGAAGAGCACAAAGGCGGCGGCGAACGTCCAGATTGCAATGGCACCCACACCGGTGAGCTGGACGACCAATTGCGCAGTACCTCCTCCGTAGAGCAGGCCTCCTTCGGAGGCAAAGACGCCCACGAGCACGGTCCCGAGAGCCCCGCAGACTCCGTGCACACCTATGGCACCCACGGGATCGTCTATCTTGAGCACCTTGTCGATGAATTCCAATGCATAGACCAACACTCCCCCGGCGATGATCCCGATGAGCACCGCTCCCGCGGGAGAAACGGCAGCACATCCTGCGGTGATGGCCACAAGCCCTCCCAGAACACCGTTGAGGGTCATGCTCACGTCGGGTTTGCCATAGCGATCCCAGGTGATGAGCATCACCGTCACCGCCGCCGCCGCCGCCGCGAGGTTCGTGGTCACCGCGATGTATCCGATGCTCGCATCGGTTCCGGAGAGCGAGCTGCCGGGATTGAAGCCGAACCATCCGAACCAGAGAATGAAGACCCCCAGTGCACCCAAGGTGAGACTGTGCCCTGGAATCGCCCTGGGCGTTCCGTCCTCACGGTACTTCCCGATGCGGGGACCGAGGATGGCCGCTCCCACGAGAGCGGCCCAGCCGCCTACGGAGTGCACCACGGAACTGCCCGCGAAGTCGATGAAGCCCCGCTCACCCAACCATCCGCCACCCCATGCCCAATGTCCCACCACAGGGTAGATGACGGAGGAGATGACCAGACTGTAGAGAAGGTAAGCAGTGAAACGAGTCCGTTCCGCCATGGCACCGGAGACAATGGTGGCCGCCGTGGCGGCGAAGACCGTCTGAAAGAGCAGAAACGCGTAGGGTGACATGTTGATGTCCAGTGCTTCCGCGGTCACCCCGCGAAAAAAGAAACCCGACATTCCCACCATGCCGTTTCCGGGACCGAACATGATCGCGAAACCGACGGCCCAGTACACAAGGGAACCGGCGGCAAAGTCCATGGTGTTCTTCATAATGATGTTCCCCGCGTTTTTCGCACGGGTAAAACCTGTCTCCACCATGGCGAAACCTGCCTGCATGAAGAAGACCAGAAAAGCAGCTACAAGAACCCACACAGTATTGACGGCAAACTCAAATTCACTGGAACTCATCTGCGATTCCTCCCCGCTCGGCTCCGTCGAAACAACAACGTTTTTCTTTCGGCACCTCTCCGCACTTTTCATCGTAGCTCGTGCGATGGTTACGTTCTTTGCTCGCCTTTTCCGCAACATCATGCGATGAACTCACGTCGTTCGCTCTCCCGTGCGAATCCGTATCGCCTGCAACACATCGGAAACGAAGATTCTGCCGTCGCCGACGGTACCGGTGGAAAGTCGCTCCACAAGAAGTGCCACGAGAGACTCCACACGTTCCTCTTCGAGAACCACCTCGAAACGAACCTTGGGAAGCAAATCAGCCTCCACCGCCGTTCCCCGGTACATTTCCCGATGCCCCCGCTGTTCTCCGAAACCGAGGACATGGGTGACGGTCATACCGGGAACCCCGTAACCGTCCAGAAGACGGCGAACGTCCTCCTCCCGCCCGGGGCGGATCACGATGTCCAGTTTCTTCACTGCCATCACCCCCTTTCCATGGAGAAGAGAAGCGCCCAAGATCATTTTTGAAAACAAGTTTTTGGAACGTGCCATTTTCTCTTTTTTCTCCAATTGGCACGCGATGGAGGCATTCTAACACCCGAAACAATCAAACGCAAGCGCAACGTCTATTTTTTTGCAATGAGAGCAATATATTCGTGCATTTTGTTGTATGCGATCGTGTTTATGCCGATTATCTCGCAAAAAAATACGAACGCGAGGCGCATCTCCTCCACACCTCACGTTCGCGGTCGCGAAAAAACCTGACATTCTACTCCGAGAGATAAAAATGATCGTAAGTGCCTGTCAAAACTTTTCCTCGGCGCACAATTTTTCAGGGCATCGTCGTCCTCTTCCGGGGAACGACCTTTCGGAACATATGTCTTTCCGTCTCCCAGTTCTCCAGCAAAATCCCCGCCCTTGGACTGCCCGTGTGCCTCTGATGCGCGTCGAGCAATTCTCGAAGAAGAGCGTCTTCCTCGGAAGTCTCCAGGGGAGACACTTGGAGATCCTCGTCGGCGCAACGCCTCTCCAGCATTTCGTCCTCATCGAGAACAAAGGCGATTCCGCCGCTCATGCCTGCTCCGAAATTTCGCCCCGTGGCCCCCAGAACAACCACAACGCCTCCCGTCATGTACTCGCAACAATGATTGCCTGTTCCCTCCACGACGGCCCGGGCACCGCTGTTGCGGACGGCAAAGCGCTCACCGGAGCGACCGAGGAGAAACGCCTCTCCGAAGGTAGCACCATAAAGAGCCGTGTTGCCCACGATGGCACTCCGTCCCGGCTCGAAACCGCTTTTCTCGGGAGGTGCCACCACGAGCGTTCCCCCCGACAGTCCTTTGCCCAGATAATCGTTGGCCGCACCCCGAAGAACGAGCGTTACGCCGGAGGCACAGAAAGCCCCGAAGCTCTGTCCCGCCACACCATGAAAGGAGAACGACAGTGGCCTCGGGGGTGGAACACAGCCGAGAAACTCCAGATACCCGGACAGCATGGCTCCGACGGAACGGTTGGTGTTGTTCACCGGAAACGGACCTTCCGGGGGTGTTCCCTTCTCGAACCATACTTCCGCCGCGGCAACGAGAGCCGTGTCCAGACATCCTTCGAGGGAGAACGGGCGAAAGGCCCTGTGGCTGCGCCCGATGCGGGAGGGAAGATCCGGAATGTGAAGCAGGGACATCAGGTCGAGGTGCGCTGCTTTGCCCTCACGTCCACCGAGAGGCTCCAGGCAATCCGCACGTCCCACCATGTCCTCGAAACGACGAAATCCCAGTTCCGCCATCAGCGCCCGCACCTGCCGGGCGAGGTAGCGGAAAAACGTCTCCAGATCCTCCGCTCTCCCGGTGAAACAGGACCGCTTGTCCGCATCCTGCGTGGCGATGCCCACGGGACAGCGATTGCGATGACACTGCCTGCAAAGAAGGCAGCCGCAGACGGCGAGCGCCGCCGTGGTAAAACCGAATTCTTCCGCTCCCAGCAGTGCCGCCGTCACGACATCCCGCCCGGTCATCATGCGTCCTTCCACCTGAAGGATCACCCGACTGCGCAGATCGTTGAGAAGAAGCGTCTGCTGCGTTTCCGCGAGCCCCACCTCCCAGGGAAACCCCACCGAGCGCATGGAACTGAGTGGAGCGGCTCCCGTTCCTCCATCGCAACCGCAAAGAGCCAGAACATCCGCATGGGCCTTGACGACCCCTGCGGCAATGGTCCCGACGCCGGCCCGACAGGCGAGTTTCACGTTCATCCGTGCGCCCGGATTGACGTTGCGCAGGTCGTAGAGAAGCTGCGCCAGATCCTCAATGGAGTAGATGTCGTGATGCGGCGGCGGCGAAATGAGATCCGTTCCCTGCTCGGTGTGACGGATTCTCGCAATCTCCGGTGTCACTTTGGTCCCCGGGAGATGCCCGCCTTCGCCCGGCTTGGCTCCCTGAGCCATCTTGACCTGAATCTCCTCGGCATGCACAAGATAGGAGAGGGTGACTCCGAAACGCCCCGAGGCGACCTGCCGCGTGGCACTGCGCGTCGACCTCGTCCCGTCGGGGGTGTTTCGGGACGGATCTTCGCCTCCCTCGCCGCTGTTGCTCCGTCCTCCGAGACGATTCATGGCGCAGGCAAGTGTCTCGTGACACTCGGGACTGATGGAGCCGACCGAGGCGGCTCCGCTGGTGAAACGAGCGAGAAGATGTTCCTCGCTTTCCACTTCTTCTAGGGGAACGGAAACACCCGGACGAAAGCGCAGAAGCCCACGAAGCACGAAACGGGGCTGTCGGCGCTCCACCTCCGCCGTGTAGCGAAGAAAGCGGGAATAATCCTTCTCCCGGCAGGCCAGGCGCAGCTCCTTCGCCAATGCTCCGGTGAAGAAGAACCGGTCCGGCTCCGTTTCCGCCACCCCGTCCTTCAGCGTTTCATAGGCCATTCCATGCCGCTTCAGCACGTCTTCGGCCAGAACGTCGAAAGAAATTCCCTTGAGACGGACAGGTGTCCCGGGAAAACAACGATGCACCACCGCATCGGCCAAACCGAGAATTTCGAAAATTTGTGCCCCATGGTAGCTCTGGAGCGTCGAAATACCCATGCGGGCGAGAACCTTCAACAATCCGAGATCCAGTGCCGCCACGCAGTTCCCGCAAAGCGCATCGAAGGACATTCCCTCCGGTGAAGCCTTTTCCCGGAACGCCTCCCGGAGTCCTTCGAAGACCATATAGGGATTCACCGCCTTGGCGCCGAACCCGACGAGAAGAGCGAGGTGATGCACGTTCCACACATCCCCCGCCTCCACCACGAGATCCACTCTGGTGCGCAGTTTCTTCCGCACCAGGTGAGCGTGCACGGCACCGAGGGCAAGTAGGCTCGGAACGGGTGCCGCGTAAAGGCCGATGTTCCGATCGCTCAGCACCAGAATCGTGTCTCCCCGAAGCACACTGGACTCCGCCCTGTCGCAGAGGATGTCCAGAGCACGCTCCAGTTCTCCCGGACCACCGTCGGACTGGAAGGTCATGGGCAGAACCCGGGACCGGAACCCCTGGGCGTCCAGATTGCGCAGGTCCGCCATTTCTCCGTTGCTCAGAACGGGACTGGAAAGTTCCACATAGGGGCGCTCTTCCATTTCCGCCTCGTCCAGGCGATCTCCATGTCCCCCGAGATACTGCGTCAGAGACATGACCGTCCGCTCCCGAATGGGATCGATGGGTGGATTGGTGACCTGGGCGAAGGACTGTCGAAAGTAATCAAAGAGAGACACGGGTCCCTCCGCGAGCATCGCCGGAGGAATGTCTCCTCCCATGGAACCGATGGCTTCCTCCCCGAAAAGAGCCATGGGAAGCACTTCTTCCGCCATGACCTCCCCGGAGAGGCCGAAGATCCGGCGTCGCACCGCCAAAAGATGGGGATGCATCACCCGCTCCTGACCCAGTCCCCTAAAAGCGGCGAGAGTTCGCCGGTTCGCCTCGGTCCAGGCGAGAAAATCCTTCCGGCGGACGATGTCCCGGCGGATCTCCTCGTCCTCGCGGATGCACCTCCGCCCCGTATCCACCAAGAACATCGTCCCCGGGCCGAGAATTCCCCTCCGGAGAATCCGCTCCGGAGCGAGGTCCACCACCCCCGCCTCGGAGGCCATGATCACCTCGCCCTCGTCGGTGACAAGATAGCGGAGCGGGCGCAGCCCGTTCCGGTCCGAGACGGCCCCCGCCACGACACCGTCGGAGAAGAGCAGTGCCGCCGGACCGTCCCAGGGCTCCATCATCCGGGCATGGTACTCGTAGAAGGCCCGTTTGTCCGGATCCATGAGCCGGTTGCCCTGCCACGCCTCGGGAATAAGAAACATGAGAATCGTTTCGGGAGCCAGTCCTCCCCTGAGAAAAAGTTCGAACACATTGTCCAGATTTGCGGAGTCACTGCCACCATGCTCGACGACAGGGAAAAGTTTCCGATAGTCCTCACCGAAGTTTGCGGCGTGCATCACCCCCTCCCGGGCGTGCATCCAGTTCACGTTTCCTCGGATGGTGTTGATCTCTCCGTTGTGAGCGAGGTAGCGATACGGATGGGCAAGTTTCCACTGAGGAAAGGTGTTCGTACTGTACCGTTCGTGCACTATGGCCAGCGCGGATTGAACCCTGAGATCACGCAGCTCCGGGTAGAAAGCATCGAGTGTGCTGCCCAGAAGTTGCCCCTTGTAGACCATGGTTCTGGAGGAAAGACTGCACACGTAGAATGCATCCGCGCCGTCCCGTCCGGACGCGGCGATTTCACGCTGCGCCCGTTTCCGAACCACCAGGAGCTTGCACTCGAATTCCTCCCGGGACAGTGCACCTCGGAGCAAAAACACCTGACAAATGGCGGGACGACTGGCTCTCCCCGCGGCGCCGCAGGCTTTCTCGTCCACGGGAAGTTCCCTCCAGCCGAGCAGCAAGAGTCCTTCCTCGCGAGCCACCCGCTCGAAACGCCCTTCGCAGAAAAGCCGCATCTGGGGGGATCGGGGCAGAAAGAGCATGCCCGCCGCATAGTCACCCGGAGGGGGAAGCACGACACCCCGGAGCGCCATCTCCTCAGCGAGAAAGGCGTGCGGAATCTGCAGAAGAATTCCCGCACCGTCTCCGGTGCTGCCGTCGGCATCCACCGCGCCTCGATGGCTCAGACGCCGGAGAATTCCCAGCGCTCTCGTCACAATACGATGGGAGACGTCGTCGTTGACGGACACCACGAGACCGAGCCCGCAACTGTCCCGCTCCATGGCAGGATCGTAGAGTCCCTGCCTGGCAATTTCATCGCTTCGAACCATTTGTTCAACCACCTCTCGGAATCGAAAAAAATTTCTCCGTATTCTGCCACTCCTTTTCGATTTTGAGAAGCCCATCTGCAAAAGCAGCATGACACTTAAATGCATACACATCCCCCGCACAACTGAAGCAAACATGCCTTAAGGCATGTTTGCTTCAGTTGTGTACGTCACGTTGTGCAAAAAGGGTTTCATGGTGTTCGGCGGCCGTCTGCGGCGACTAGCCGCACTTTTTCAGGAACCGACGAACGAACGCTTCGGCGGCAGATCTCGAGACACGAAACTGGAGGCCGTGGAGACAATTTCCATCGGCAATACGCCTTACGTCACTTTTCGACACAAGCACCGTAGCCCGAAGCGTCTCGCTTTTGGAGGCTTTGATTTTTTTCGTTTTTGGCCTTAAATGGAGGTGGTATCCGGAAGGGAATTTCTCCGCGGAATCTCTTCGAAACCGCAGAAAGGAGGAGCGAGCATGAAACGCATCGGCCTCATCGCCCACGACGAATGCAAATCCGATCTTTTGAAATGGGTGGGAAAACACCTGACGGCCCTTGAACCGCACCATCTTTTCGCCACGGGAACCACCGGCGGGTTACTCACGGAGACCTATCCGAATCTCCTCGTCTCCCGTTTCCGCAGCGGCCCGCTTGGAGGAGACCAGCAAATGGGCTCGGCCATCGCCGAAAAGACCATCGATCTGCTCATTTTCTTCATCGACCCTCTGGGAACGCATCCCCACGACGTGGACATCAAGGCGCTTCTGCGCCTGGCGGTTCTCTACGACGTGCCCTCGGCCTTCAACGAGGCCACGGCGGATTTTCTCGTGTCAAGTCCGCATTTTCAGGGCCCCTACGAACCCCATGAAAGGGACCATGGCAAATATCTGGCCCGCTTCGCCGCGAAAAACCGGACTTCTCAGTGACGGGCAACAGCCTCTTCGGGGCACCTGTCGAGGGGCATTCCGTCACCGGCCGTCCCCGTTTTCTTCCGCCCCAGAAGGACCAGGGCCACACCGACGAGAATGACGCCCATGGCGGCCAGGTGGTGGAGCGTCACGGCCTCGCCCAGCAGCCACCAGCCCAGGAAAGAGGCGATGACGGGGTTCGTGAAGGCGTAACTGGTCGCCACGGAAGCGCGGGTGGTACGCAGCAGATAGAGGTAGACGGAAAACCCCACGATGGACCCCAGCGTCACCAGGTGCAGCGCCCCGAGGATCGCCGCGGGCGGCAGCGGCCAGACCGGGCGCTCTCCCAGGAACATGCCCACGGCGAAAACCTGCACGCCTCCCACGATCATCTGCACCGCCGAGCCTAGAGGGCGATGAAACGCCGGCAGAGCACGGTTGAAGGATGACCCGATGCCCCATGTGGCCGCCGCGGCGAGCAGAAAGAGACTTCCCGTGAGATTGCCCCGAAGCCCCTGGTCGAGATGGAGGAATACCACCCCCGCCACACCTACGGCCATGCCCAGAAGTTCCGTCCGTCCCGGCATGGTCCGTTCCAGCAGAGAGCTTGCCAGCACCGCCCAGAGAGGCACCGTGGAGACCACCGTAGCGGTCATGGCCGAGGAGACCGTAAGCTGCCCCACGGTAGTGAAGCCGGATCCGCAGATGAAGAGCAGAATTCCCACCCAGAACGCCTGCCCCCACTCTCTTGCCGTCATGGGCGGCTCGCCGCGGAAACGCAGCCATGCGTAGAGGATCACGCCGGCGACGAAGAAGCGTACCGCGTTGGCCAGAAAAGGCGGAAACCCCTCCAGAGCGAGGCGATTCGCCAGAAAGATGGACCCCCAGCAAAGATAGAGGGTCACCAGGGCGGCCCAAGTCTTGAGAGAGAAGAAATCCTGTCGCGTTCTGCCGGATGACATGGGGAAAACACTCCTTTTGACGGATCGATGCGGGACGATTTGCCCGAGAGGAAGTCTACCACGAATCTCCGCTCCGGAAGCGCACCCCCCTTTTCTTCACGGGGGAGGAATGTGTATTATGGAGCGAAAGAGCGCCGATGCTCCATCAGAACACTGTGTTTTCCCCACGGCTTGTCACCGAAATCCGGGGCGAAAACCCGCACTCCGGCGCTGAAGAATTTGGAACGCACCCTTTCCCATTTCGCCATTGCGTATCAGGGAGGGAAAATCACTTCGAGACAGCCGGCAAAAAGGGGAAGGAGCGACCGAATTCCATGAGCATCTACCAAGCGGAGTTACGCGTTCCCCAGCATCTGACAAGCTTTCTCGCCACGCAACGCTTCATCACCGGAGCCTGCGAGAGCCTGGGCGTGGCGGAAAAAATCCGCCTCGACGTGGAACTCGCCGTGGAGGAAGGGCTTCTCCAGCTTTTCGCCTCCGCGAAACCGGGAGAGATGGGAGAGGACGTGCGCGTCCGGGTCGTGTTCGATTTCGACGCCCTGCACATCACGGTCCTCGCTCCTGGAAGACCCTTCGATTTCCACCGCCTTCCCACCTTCCGGCCCGAGGATGTGGCCAGCGGAATCCTGGAGGGACTGGGCACGTTTCTCATCCGCCGTCTCATGGACAGCATCCAGTGGCGCTATGTGGAAAAAGAGGGACAGGAACTCACCATGACCAAGCACCTTCCCTCTCCCATCGCGGATACCGAATCCGCCTGCTTCGTCACGACATCCTCCGCGCCCGTTCCCGTGGGCGCACTCTCCTACCGCACCGTGCGGACGGAGGAGGACGCCTTCGCCGTCGCCGCCTGTGCCTTCGACATCTATCGCTACGCCTACAAGGACGTGATCTACTATCCTCTGGAGTTGCTGGCGTGGAATCTTTCGGGGCAGATGCGCTCCTGGATCGCCGTGGATGAGGCGGGAACAGTCTTCGGCCACTACGCCATCATCCGAAAGCACCCCGGGGATAGCACCGCCGAAATGGGTGCCGCCTTCGTCCGTCCCGAATGCCGCGGAGGAGGCGTTTTCCAGGCTCTTTCCCGCTGTGCTCACGACGATGCGGCCCGCTGCGGCCTTTCGTCACTCTATTCCCTCTCCGTCACGAATCACGTGGCGACCCAGAAGATCAGTGAACGGGAGGGGCGCCGCACTGTGGGCCTCCGCCTCGCCTCCAGCCCCGCCGTCTTCGTCGAGGGCGCGACG